>Ga0194049_1000061_pt1 | contig 42694 bp, 48 predicted proteins | sample JunL2225m_MetaG_FD_148665 | JGI IMG/M metagenome (GOLD analysis project Ga0194049, IMG submission 148665) | Anoxic zone freshwater microbial communities from boreal shield lake in IISD Experimental Lakes Area, Ontario, Canada - Jun2016-L224-25m | ecosystem: Environmental > Aquatic > Freshwater >... | reverse complement strand
CGTGATGGTCAAGCGTGTAACTCGCGTAGGTGTTATCGACGGTAGCGCTAGGAAGGTCGGAGGACGGCATCGTTCAATTCGGTCGGAAATGCGCAATTGTAGCAAAGGGGGGTGCGGAATGACGGTTACAACGCTAGCGGAAGCCACGCCCGTCCATGAGGCTGAGCGCCTACAACAAGATTTGGCGCGGGCGGGCATCAAACCTTATGCTTGGGTCATCAACCAAAGCCTGTTGGCGAGTGGTACAAATGATCCGCTTTTATCCGAGAGAGGCCGCTACGAAATACCTTTCATCCGTAAAGTAGCCGAAGAATTGTCGCCCCGTTGCGCCTTGATTCCTTGGCTGGCGGAGCCACCGATTGGTGCGAAAGGATTGGCTGGTGTCGTCTAGTGCCATTAGTAAGTGAAGCTATTGTAGGGGCGAATTCATTCGCCCATGGGCGGCTGAAGCCGCCCCTACAATGGTAGTGTTCAACATAGAATTTGAAATAAACCTCTGAAATCTGATTACAAAGAGACCATCCATGACTCAACACCCCTTTAACATATTAGTCCTCTGCACCGGCAACTCCTGCCGCAGCGTCCTAGGCGAAGCCCTGATCAATCATCTTGGCGAAGGGCGGTTCTTTGGCGTAAGTGCCGGTAGCCATCCCATCGGTAGAATCAACCCCGGTGCCTTGGCAACTCTAGCCCGTCACGGGCTTCCGACTGAGGGTTATGTCAGCCAGTCGTGGGACGAATTCGAGGATGCCGACATCGACATTATGATTTCAGTCTGCGACTCGGCGGCGGGCGAGGCATGTCCGGCTTATCTGGGAAAAGCCGTGCGGGGACATTGGGGCCTGGCGGATCCGGCCCATGTCAAGGGCACGGAGGAGGAAGTCATTGCAGCTTTTGAAGCCACTTACGCCGCGTTGGAAAATCGCATCCATAAACTGCTGGCACTGCCGGTGGAATCCATGGCTAGGCCGGAACTCAGCGAGGCGCTAAACAAAATTGGCGCTGAAGCCGACTGACTTAGGTGACTGATGTTACGCAGCAAGTACCTGTAGGGCGGCCTTCAGGCCGCTTCGACAGGCGAAGACCCTGTCGGCCTGAGTTGGCAGCCTGAAGGCCGCCCTACGACAGGCTTCAAAGCTTTACCGCGTAACATCAATTAGGTAAGAAATCCCCCTCAATCCCTCTTTTGCAAAGGGGGAGGCCGAACAATACCCCTGTCCGGTTTTATTGCCAAACTATTTCAGGACTATTGCCATGAACACACCGCAAACTAAAAACCTCAGTCCAGCCCGAAAACCCGCAGCGCCTAAACGGCTGGGCTTCGTCGAACGCTTTTTGACCCTGTGGATTTTCTTAAGCATGGGCGCTGGCGTGGCATTGGGCTATTTTGTGCCTAGCTTTAACCAGGAATTGACCCGTTATCAAGTCGGCACGACCTCCATCCCCATTGCCATCGGCCTTATCTTGATGATGTACCCGCCGTTGGCGAAGGTGCGTTACGAGGAACTGCCGCAGGTATTCAAGAATGTCAAAGTCTTGTTGTTATCTCTGGTGCAAAACTGGCTGATCGGCCCCCTCTTGATGTTCGGGCTAGCGGTGCTGTTCTTGCGCGATTATCCTGAATATATGGTCGGCCTGATTATCATCGGCCTTGCCCGCTGCATCGCGATGGTATTGGTGTGGAACGAATTGGCTGACGGCGATACGGAATATTGCGCAGGATTGGTGGCTTTCAACTCCATTTTCCAGATGTTGTTCTTTTCGGTGTATGCCTATGTGTTTGTCACTGTGCTGCCGGAATGGTTGGGTATCGCCAAAGGATTGAAAGTCGATATCACTATTCTGCAGGTCACCGAAAGCGTACTGGTTTATCTAGGGATTCCCTTCTTTGCCGGTATGCTGACTCGGTTTGTGCTGGTACGGCAAAAAGGTCGGCTGTGGTACGAAGAAAAATTCATCCCAAAAATAAGCCCGATAACCCTAATTGCATTGTTATTCACGATTCTGGTGATGTTTTCGTTGAAAGGCGAATACATCGTGCAACTTCCGCTGGATGTGCTGCGCATCGCAGTGCCGTTAGTCATCTATTTTATCGTGATGTTTTTGATTACCTTTTGGATGTCGGCCAAGGCCGGGGCTGGATATCGCATTAGTGCGACATTATCCTTCACCGCCGCCAGCAATAACTTTGAACTCGCCATTGCCGTGGCTGTGGCAGTATTTGGCCTGCAATCCGGCGAAGCCTTTGCCGCCGTCATCGGGCCATTAGTCGAAGTTCCGGTATTAATAGGCTTGGTGAATGTGGCTTTGTATTTCAGGAGGAGATATTTCACGGCTTCATAAGGCGTGTGATTTCTTCCATCTGCCCTTCAATCCAATCCTCCGCCTTTTGGAAATCTATGGAAATGAGGAGCGGGCTACTTTGGCGGCTTAAGTTGGCGCGTATGGGTTGCAAACCCCGACCCGCTTTGACGGGGCAGAAGGCCCAAGCAGGGGCATTGACGAGAATGCCTTTACCCGTATTATAGTAGGGCGGGCCTTCAGGCCACCAAAGCACCCTGCTAGGGATGGTATTTTCGATGAATCGCCTTATGCCGCCAGCGTGTTGGAATGCTTGCGCCGACTTAAAGCCAAGGCTAACAAACCGACACCCAACAGCGCAAAGGAAGAGGGTTCGGGTATGAGTTGGATGATTGCTTTGATATCCCTTGATATTGTAGAACCATCGGTCGGGGCATATTCGATGTCTTGCGGCTGCAATAAGGTGATGACCAAGTCGGCAAAGCCCGATCTGAAGTAAATCGGAGCAGGGAAGATATCCTGAAAAGCAAGACTTCCAGATTCCCTTATTCTAGGACTAAACAGATCTACAATCGTAGACCATTGAAAAATAAGGGTGACCAATTGCTGCTCTCCCCCACTGGAAACAGTAAATTGCAACTGCGAGTCCACCGGATCAGAACACAGATTGCTTCCGCAATTTTGGCCTTGAGTGAATGTCAGCGTTCCCAATTTTACCGTCAATGCGACATTCGGATCGGCCACCATATCCAAGTTGGTTGTTTTACCGGTAAACCCAACCTCGTCATATGGACCCGGAGGAGTCAACTGACTGCCAAGTCCGGTGACAGGGGTACCAACACCAAGTGTGGTTATGCTCACACTCTGAGCTTCTGCGGGTAGGCTTAAGGCAAAGCCAACCAACAAGCCAAACACAGCGAGCAACCCAATGTTTTTCATGCATTTCATGACTTCTCCGATATTCTTTATGTTGTGCAGCGATTTTTTCAACGGCTTGCCGACAGGATCCCATCGCATTCTAGATAATTGGCACTAGTGGGCAACTTATGAGCCATAATATACATATCAGCAACTTACAGGGCTATTTTTTTAAAAAAAACGAGCTATTGTAAAATTTATTGACATTCCGGGGTTGGGACATCAAAGGCAACTTTTTATCACCGCCCCACAGTATATATTTTAAGTTTCCCAGCGATAACCGCCCATCTCCCCCATCTCCCCCATCAACCATGCCTGTCGGTGCAAGCTCAAGGTCCCAAAACCAAACGTCTCCTAATGATAACACCTAAAGGGTGTTTGTTGACATTTCTTTTTCACCCATCAGCTTTTCTGATGGGCCGCGTAGGGCGGGTTTCAACCCGCCAAGGCGGCATGAATGCCGCCCTACGCCGCCAAATAGCCCCTACGCCCCGCGCCCTATTGGGAATGGCTTCATGCTCACTCTGTTTAACACATTTTGCAGCAACTGCGGGTCTTCGCTGACAAAACGGCTGGACGATTCTTCCCGCCGCAACCAAGTGAATTGCCGCTTGGCAAACTGGCGGGTGGCGATGATGCCGCGTTCCACCATTTGCGCATCATTCAGTTCGCCGGACAAATAGGCCCAAACTTGTCGGTAACCCACCGCACGGATGGACGGCAGGCGTGGGTGCAAATCGCCTCGCAGGAACAATGCCTTGACTTCCTCCACCAAGCCTTGATCCAACATGGACAAGAAGCGCTGGCGGATCATCCCATGCAACACTAGGCGATTGCCGGGGGCGACAATAAGCCGGGCGATGTCGAACGGCGGCGCTGCGGACCGCCCGCGAGCGCACAACTCGCTCAGGGGAACCCCGGTCAAGCGGTAAACCTCCAGTGCGCGCTGGATGCGTTGCGGGTCGTTGGGGTGGATGCGCGCCCCCGCCTCCGGGTCGACCCGCGCCAATTCCCCGTGCAAGGCCGTCCAGCCGAGTTTTGCCGCCTCGCCATCAATTTGCCTGCGCAAGGCCGCGTCGGCCTCGGGAAGTTCCGCCAAACCATTGAACAGGGCATTGAAATACAGCATGGTTCCCCCAACCAGCAAGGGCAACCGGCCCCGATTGGTAATCTCCGCCATCAATTGCAGCGCCTGCTGCCTGAACTGCCCAGTCGAAAAGGCATCGGCCGGGTCGAGAATGTCGATCAGATGGTGCGGCACCCCTTGCCTTTCTTCCAGGCTAGGCTTGGCGGTGCCAATGTCCATGCCACGGTAGACCAAGGCGGAATCCACGCTGATGATTTCGCCATTCAATTCTTGTGCGAGTTGGATGGCAAGCCGGGTCTTGCCGGAGGCAGTCGGACCCATCAGGGCGATGGCGGGGGGGAGGTGGCCTGTAGGGTGGCCCGTAGGGTGGCCCGTAGGGTGGCCCGTAGGGTGGCCCGTAGGGTGGCCCGTAGGGTGGCCCGTAGGGTGGCCCGTAGGGTGGCCTTCAGGCCACCTTGAACCTATAACCATATAGCATCCCAATATGGATAATCCCCAATATGATTGACCAAGCCCTTACGCAATGGATTGCCGACGATGTAACGGGCGACCGATTGCAAATCCTCGTCCTTGCGAAGGGCGTGGTCAAAATAGGCACGTTGCCAGACTTTGCCAGTACGACCGAGATAAAGGTTGACGGTTCGCGCAGAGCGGCCCTTAAATAGATTCATCACAGCGGACAATGTGGCTTCATCATTTAATTGAAACAGCCAATGCAGATGATCTGGCATCAATACCCAAGCCAAGGAATTCAAAGTCTTCGCATTATGAGTTTGCCGCATTTCAGCGATCACAAGACGGGCCACATTAAAATTGGCAAACCAGGGTTGCCGATTCCAAGTGACAGTCGTGATGTGGTATGCATGCCATGGCAAAGAAACACGTCCTTTGGTTAAATTTTGATAAGTCATGAGAATTCTCTCTTTGGTGGCCTGAAGGCCACCCTACACCCCTGCGGCCTGAAGGCCACCCTACACATTATTGTCCACGCAAGAAGAACCTGTCCAAATCCTTGCCGCTGAGTTCGATCCAAGTGGGTCGCCCGTGATTGCACTGGCCGCTGTTCTCGGTCGATTCCATTTCGCGCAGCAAGGCGTTCATTTCCGGGATGGTCAACCGTCGATGCGCACGGACCGAGCCATGGCAAGCCATGGTCGCCAGCACGCCGTGCAAGGCTTGCTCCAACCTGAGGCTGCGGCCGTGCTGGTGCAGGTCGGCCAAGGTATCGCGCAACAATTTCTCCGCATCCACACCACTCAGCAACACCGGCACGGAGCGCACCAACACCGTGTCAAGGCCGGATCGGCTCAATTCCATGCCTAAATTGGCGAAGGCGTCGGCAAATTCTTCGGCCAAATCGGCCTCCACTCCGCTTAACTTGATGCTGAGTGGCAAGAGCAAGGGTTGGCTGGCAATTCCGCCGGCCTGCTGTTGCCGTTTGAGCTTCTCATAGGTCACCCGCTCATGCGCCGCGTGTGCGTCCACCAGAATCAAACCGGTGGCGGTTTCGGCGAGGATGTAGATATTATGCAAGTGGGCGATGGCATGGCCTAAAGGCGGATTGGGCGAATCCTCGGGCCGGGCCACCGGTTGCGTGTTGCCCGTTGCCGGTGTGTAGAGTTCGTTCAGTGAAAGGAGGGTTTCCCTGACTTGCAGTGGCAGGGAAGCCTGTCTGGCGCCATGCCCGAAGGAGGGTGCCGGGTGCGAGGAAAATGCCGGCCGCGTGGCGTTTTCAACCGGGGCGTTTGGCACACCGGCTGCCATGCCCGAAGCGGAGTGAGAACCGCCTGGACGGTCATCGGCGATGGCACGGTGCAGGGCTCGGAACAGAAAGTCATGCACCAGACGGCTGTCGCGGAAACGGACTTCCAATTTAGCCGGATGGGCGTTGACATCGACCAGCGCGGGGTCCAGTTCCAGATAAAGCACATAAACCGGCTGCCGCCCATGATACAGCACGTCTTGGTAAGCCTGGCGGACGGCGTGGGCTACCAGTTTGTCCCGCACCAGCCGTCCATTGACATAGAAAAATTGCATGTCGGCCTGACTGCGCGAGAAGGTGGGCAAGCCGACCCAACCGGATAGCCGCAAGCCGGAGGATTCGAAATCCACGCCTAAGGCGTTCTCCAGGAAAGCCTCGCCACACAGCAAGGCCACCCGGCCTTCCCGCTCGGTTTGGGCCTTGGCGGGCCTGAGGCTGAGGATTTCCCGCTGATTGTGGCGTAGCACAAACCCTGTCTCGAAGCGGCTCAGGGCCATGCGCTTGATCAGTGTTTCGATGTGGGAAAACTCGGTTTTCTCCGAGCGCAGGAATTTGCGCCGGGCCGGGGTGTTGTAGAACAGGTCACGGACTTCGACGCAGGTCCCGCAAGGGTGCGAAGCCGGTAGGATTGCGTAACCACTCTCGGTGCCGTCCGCCAAAATTCGCCAAGCATGACCCGAACTTTGGGTTCTCGACGTGAGCGCCAGCCTTGCCACCGAGCTGATGCTGGGCAAAGCCTCGCCCCGGAAGCCCATGCTGGAAACCCGCTCCAAGTCATCCAAGCTGGCGATTTTGCTGGTGGCATGGCGTGATAAAGCCAACGGCAAATCCTCCCGGCCCATGCCGATGCCATCGTCACGGATGCGGATTAGGCGCAACCCGCCCATTTCGATGTCCACCTCCACTATGCCGGACTGGGCATCGAAGGAATTCTCCACCAGTTCCTTGACCACGGACGCGGGCCGTTCGACCACCTCGCCAGCGGCGATCTGGTTGATCAATTGGGGGGGGAGGAGGCGGATGGGCAATGACATGCCCGCCTACTACCGCGCAGCCAGGATGACATGCCTTAATCGGGCCGGTTTCGCCGATTTGGGACTGGCCGTCCGGGCATAGGCGCGGATGCCGTTGTAAATCGAGTGGGCGAGCTTTTCCTGATGCGACTGGCTGGCGAGTTTCCTTTCTTCCTGCGGGTTGGTGATGAAACCGGTTTCGATGAGCATGGAAGGAACATCCTGGGATTTCAGCACCGCATAACGTGCCCGTTTCACTTGGCGGCAATGCATATGTTGTTGGCTGCGGAACTCGCCTAAGATTTTTACAGCGGCACGGTTGCTGGCTTTGCGGGTTGATGCCGAAGGCCCGTTGCGCCCCTTGCGGTTCAACAAAGTAAACACCGACGAACCTTTCACTGCGCCGTCCTGATAGGCATCGGCGTGGATGGAAACAAATAAGTCGGCCTTCGCATCACGGGCAATTTCCGAACGCCGCTGCAAACCAATGAACGCATCGCCCTTGCGCACCAAGACCGGCTTCATATTCGCGTCTTGTTGAATCAAATTCTCCAACTTGCGGGAGATGGCATAGACCACTTGCTTTTCGTAGGTGCCATTGGGGCCTATCGCGCCGACATCTTTACCACCGTGGCCAGCGTCAATGGCCACAACGAATGAGTGCGGGGCCTTCGCTTGGCGGTCTGTCGCATGAGTCCCATGGGGTGGGTGATGCAGTTTATGCCGATGCGAAACAGCCATCGCATTGACGGCATTCATGGAGAAGATCGCAGCCAAGCAAGCAATGATAGTGTTCTTAAGCATTTTTGAACCCCTTATTTATCAATGGGATTAAACTAAGCAATAACCTGATTACTGATGTCACTACACACTCAACTCTCGCAAGACTCCCTGGCCTTTATCGGAAAACGGGGAAACGGCCAGGTTCCGGGAAAAACCGTCAATGGATAAAAAAATTTCAACATCGGCTTCGGGCAACACGCCTTCCCCCCGTTCCGGCCATTCGATGAAGCATAAGGCATCCGGGCGCAAATAATCGCGCATCCCCATCCATTCCAATTCCTCTGGATCAGCTATGCGGTACAGGTCGAAATGGTAGACGGCGCGGCCCTGCAGAGAATATTCCTCCACCAAGGTGAACGTGGGGCTTTTGACCTTGCCCTGATGACCCGCCGCCCGCAGGCAGCCACGCACAAAAGTGGTTTTGCCCGCTCCCAGATTGCCTCGCAGAAAAACCAGGCACCCTGTTGGCAAACCCCGGAAGAATCGCCCGGCGAAATCCAGTGTTGCCGCTTCGTCGGGCAAATGAATCAACATTGGGGTTGGCTTTGACAGGCAAGGCTTGCCCCTGCCTGTCTGCGCCAGGCGGTCAAAGCAAGCTTTGACGCTCCATGCGTAACATCAATTATTAGATAAAATTCCCGGATCATAGGTTTACCAGCCTGCGCAACCACGGCATCAAATCCCCCGCCAGCAGTCCACGCTCGCCGTCTTCCGCCGCCTTGTCGCCCGCTGCGCCATGCAGGCGCACGCCAATTTCGGAAGCTTCAGTGTAATCCAAACCCTGTGCCAGTAGGCCAGTGATTACCCCGGTCAGGACATCGCCCATGCCGCCTGAGGCCATGCCAGGGTTGCCTTGGGTGCAAACGGAAGGCTCGGACTTACCCCCGCCAAGAACCAGAGTGCCCGATCCTTTCAACACCACCGTGCCGCCATACTTTTCACGCAAGGCGGAGATTGCGGCAAAACGGTCGGCTTGGATCGCGATGGAGGTGGTTTTCAATAAGCGGGCAGCCTCGCCGGGGTGAGGGGTGAGCACCCAGTCCTCACGCTTGAGGGGCGCGAGTGCCAACAAGTTAAGCGCGTCCGCATCCATCACCAATGGCAATCCAGAATCCAATACCGCATCAAACAACACCCGGCCCCAGCCGGCCTGCCCCAACCCCAGCCCCGGCCCGACGGCAATCACACTGGCCCTAGCCAACAATGGGCGCAGTTCGTCAGCAGTGGCAACCCCATGGCACATCAATTCGGGGCGGTTGATGTTCATCAATGCGGCATGGTCCGGGTGCGTGGCCAGACTGATCAAGCCGGCCCCGACACGCGCCGCAGATTCCGCCGCCATGCGTGCCGCACCACAAAACCCCGGCGCACCGCCGACTATTAGCGCATGGCCGAAATTCCCCTTATGCGCCCCACGCGCCCGGCGCGGCAAGCCGGAATGCCAAGTCGGCAATAACCAAGCCGAGGGGGGTTGGCTGGCCTGAACAGAAGGCGGGGTTTGCAGATCGTCAAACACAACTTCCCCGCAATGCTCAGGCCCGTTGCCGGTAAACAAACCCTGTTTCAGGCCGATAAAAGTAACCGTGAGATCGGCTTTGACGGCCTCGCCCAAGGCCCGTCCGGTGTCGGCATGGAGCCCCGAAGGAATGTCCAGTGCCAACACCCCCCCGTTAAATTTATTCATGCCCCGGATGGTCTCGGCATAAAGCCCTTCCACCTCCCGGTCTAGCCCCGTGCCAAGCAATCCGTCAACCAACACTTGCGCACCATCGAAATCGGTAGGCACGAAGTCCGGCAACGGCCCGCCAGCGGCCTTATATTTCTCGTAAGCGGCTAGGGCGTCGCCCTGCAATTTTTCCGGCGAGGCGAGTGGATAGACCCGGACATCCATGCCAGCCTCGATGCCCAGGCGGGCAACCACATAACCATCGCCACCGTTATTGCCTGAACCGCAAACCACGGAAACGTTTCGCGCTTCGGGCCAACGTTGGCACAACGCGGCAAAGGCGGCGGCACCGGCCCGGTTCATCAATTCGATGCCGGGAATGCCCAGTTGGTCGATGGCAAAACGATCCATGGCCCGCACTTGTCCGGCGCGGTAAAGGCGGGGGATTTTTTCAGGTTTGTCTATTGCGCTCACTACTGGTAGCCTCACTCCAAATTAATGATGAAATAGTGAATTCATTCGCCCGTAATCCTACCGCATAATAAAAATCAAGACCATGCCTGAACCCACTCTATCCATAAATACTACCGTTCTTGCACTAGACATTAAGCAATGGGGAAAAGAACTGGGCTTCCAGCACACGGGCATCGCTGATACCGACCTGTCCGAGGCAGAAGGCCGTCTAAAAAACTGGCTGGAAGCGGGCTTTCACGGCGAAATGGAATACATGCAACGCCACGGCAGCAAGCGCAGCCACCCGGAAGAACTGGTTTCCGGCACTGTCCGGGTCATCAGTGTCCGCTTGGATTATCTGCCTGAAGACCGTGCGGCGATGCGGGGACAGTTGGAAAGCCCGCTGGATGCCTACATCTCCCGTTACGCCTTGGGTCGGGATTACCACAAGTTGATGCGAGGCCGCCTGCAAAAACTGGCTTCGCGCATTGAGGCTAAGATTGGCCCTTTCGGTTATCGGGTGTTCAGCGACAGTGCGCCGGTATTGGAAAAAGCCCTAGCCGCCAAGGCCGGCCTGGGGTGGATCGGCAAGCATTCCAACCTGCTCCACCGGGAAGCCGGTTCATGGTTTTTCTTGGGTGAAATCTACACCGATCTAGCCCTTCCCGTCGATTCACCGGTCAAGGAGAGTTGCGGAACCTGCACTGCTTGCTTGGATGGTTGCCCAACCCGAGCCATCGTCGCGCCTTACCGGGTGGATGCCCGCCGTTGCATAGCCTATCTTACCATTGAGCTTCATGGGTCGATACCGGAGGAACTCCGGCCTACCCTGGGCAACCGGATTTATGGTTGCGATGACTGCCAAATAGTTTGTCCGTGGAACCGCTTTGCCCAGCAAACCCTAGAGGCGGATTTCCTGCCCCGCCACGGCTTGGCAACCGCCCAACTGCTCGAACTGTTTGCCTGGGACGAAGAAACCTTTTTACGGCGGACTGAAGGCTCGGCCATCCGGCGCATTGGTTACGAACGATGGCTGCGCAATCTAGCCGTGGCTTTGGGCAATGCGCCGACCGGCAGGGAAGTCGTTGCGGCTTTAACGGCGAGGGAAAGCCATCCTTCAGAATTGGTCCGGGAGCATGTGCAATGGGCGTTGCAGCAACACAGCCGTAGATATGAATGGTGAGCTAGGTGCGCACCCTAACTCCATTTCTACATCAAACTGTCAAATTTTGTAGGGGCGAATTCATTCGCCCATGGGCGGCTAAAGCCGCCCCTACATCTGACCTTTGAAATAGAATTGGAATAAGACATGGGCTTCAGCTTTAACGCTAAAAAGTGCGGGTTAACCCACACTACAAATTTTCTGGTGTGACGAGAATGACTGTGACATTATCGCTGCCGCCGGCATCCAGCGCCGCCCTGATCAACCGTTCCAGGCGTTCAGGATTGTCTTTCGTCCCGGCCAAAATCAAGGCGACGGATTCATCGCTAACCTCGCCAGTCAACCCATCACTGCACAGGAGCAGGGTTTCGCCAATGGTCAATTCCCCCTCCACCCAGCCTGCCTTGACCGTCTCGCCATCCACTCCCCCCACCCCCAGACCTTGGGCAATCAGATTGCGGGAAGGATGGGTGGAAATGGCTTCTTCCGCAATCAAGCCTTGGTCCAATAGCAACTGCACATAAGAATGATCCTTGGTCAAACGCCGCAATTCCGTTCCGTCCCAGCGATAGGCCCGGCTGTCCCCCACCCAGCCTATTTGGTAATGCAAGCCGTTGAGCTGCAATGCCACCACGGTGGAACCCATGTTCCAACCCCCTTTGCCTTGTGCGACTGCATCCCGAATGGCCTGATGTGCGGATCCAATCGCATCGACCAAACTTTTGCCCTGTTGGACGCAGCGGGGGATTTCCGCACTGGCAATGGCACTGGCGACCTCTCCCGCATAATGCCCGCCCATGCCATCTGCCACGATCCATAATCCGAGTGCGGCGTCGGCGAAAAAAGCATCTTCATTGGCTTCCCGCACCAAACCGGTATGGGTTCCACATGCTTCGTTGATGTTAATTGTTGAATTGTGCATTTCTCTCATTCTCTGTTTGCCTGTTCATTGGCCTATGATTCGGCTTACCAACCAAGCCTTGCATTTGCCTTAATTGTGCGCCATATCTGTCGTTGACCGATGTTACGCATGGAGCGTCAAAGCTTGCTTTGACCGCCTGTCGCAGACAGGCAGGGGCAAGGCAAGCCTTGCCAGTCAAAGCAAGTTTTGACGCTCCGGTTTGTATTGAGGCCGGAGGCGAAATTGACATGCCTTATCCGACACTTCAAACCAGAATATTACGCGAAAACTAGCAAACCAAACCTCGTTCAACTGTTGGTTTACCTACAACATTTCTTGCAATCGCAGAATGTAGCGTAAAATCAACACTCATTGTCCAACCCAGCCGAACTGGAGTAACCCCATTGTTTAAGCCTTTACCGTTTGCCCTTTTCGCCGGTCTAATTCTCGTAGGCTGCCAATCCAAGCAAGAAGCAGTGAAACCGCCCGCCAGTCCGGCCCTGCCATCCGCCCAGACAGAGTCCGCCCCGATCGATCAGGAATGGAAACCCTCCACGCTCTCAGAACAAACCATTGCCAAGGCCAATGCCGCCGTGCTGGAATATCGCAAATGCCTAGGCGAGGAAACCAAGGCCAGGGCCGGTGACAGGGGAGACCCTCGCCAGATCACCAACACCATATTGAAAAATTGCGAGATTCTGCTTCCAGCCATCAAGGCCGCCTTCAATACGGAAAATGTCCCTGCCGTCATTAGCGAGCGTTATATGCGCAAGACTCGCAGCCATGGCGCCCAAAGCGTTTTGCGGACGGTCATGGGTGTCCATGCCGAACGGGCTGGCAAGGAAGCCGAAGCCGCAGCCAACAAGCCTTAAGAAAAACTAAGCAACCCAACCGTTCATTAATATAGAGAACCCGAATGAATATCGACCTTACCCTGATTCCCTCCACTTTTGACGCAGTCCATGCCGGACTGCTCGCGACAGTGGCCGGATTGCTGGTGCTGCAAATCCTCTTCCTGACCATTGCATTCATGGCTGTGTTCAGAAAACGCGAAACCACCCCTGCCCGCTTAAGCGTGGAAAGGCCCGCCGAACCGACCCCTTTGCCCGTGGCCCCGAAACCGGCCATCGCCGAGGCCAAGCCGGAACCCAAGCCAGAACCGGCGCGGGTCAAACCGGAAACCGTGATCATCAAAGAGTATACCCCGGATGCGGCGTTGCAACTATTGGGTTTGCTGCAAAAAGAGGCCCGCTTCATCGACTTTGCCCAGGAAGATGTCAGCAAATACTCCGATGCCGACATCGGCGCGGCGGCGCGGGTGGTCCATGAGGGTTGCCGCAAAGTGTTGCGCCAACATTTCGAATTGGAATCCGTGCGCACCGAAGCCGAAGGCAAGCGCATCACCCTGCCCAAGGGCTTCGACGCAGGCAGCATCCGCATCACCGGCAATATCGTAGGCGTTGCCCCATTCACCGGCACTCTGGTGCATCGTGGTTGGAAAGCCACCGAGGTCAAGCTGCCGAAAGTCACTGAAGGCCATGACGTGAAAATCATCAGTCCGGCGGAGGTTGAGCTATGAGTGAAAATTCCCGTTTTTCCGTAGGCATAGACTTAGGGACAACCAACAGCGTCGTCTCCTATCTGGAATTAAGCCAATGCGACGGCGAACATGCCCCGCTGGAAGTGCTGCCGATCCCCCAATTGACGGGTCCCGGCTCTGTCGGTGAAAAAAATCAATTGCCCTCCTTCGTTTACCAGGCCCATGAATCGGAACTGGCCGCAGGCGACATCGCCTTGCCTTGGGACGATAGCCCCGAGGCGATAGTCGGTGAAATTGCCCGCCAACTGGGCGGCAAAACCCCCATCCGCTTGGTCTCCAGCGCCAAGAGCTGGCTGTGCCACAGTGGTGTGGACTGCCGCTCCGCCATCCTGCCGGTGCAATCGCCGGAAGAAGTGCCTCGCATCTCGCCCTTGGAGGCTTCCGTCGATTACTTGCGCCACATGCGCGATGCCTGGAACGACCATTTCCCCGACGATCCCCTGAGCGAGCAGGAATTGGTCATCACCGTGCCTGCCTCCTTCGACCCGGCGGCCCGCGAATTGACTGTGGAAGCGGCCCATTCCTTGGGGTTACGCCAGGCCATACTGCTGGAAGAACCGCAGTCGGCTCTGTACAGTTGGATTCAAACCAGTGAAGGCGGCTGGCGCAAGCAAGCCAAACCCGGCGACGTGATCCTTGTCGTCGATGTCGGCGGCGGCACCACCGACCTTTCCCTGATCGCTGTCACGGAAGAAGGGGGCAATTTGCAGCTTAATCGGATAGCCATCGGCGACCATATCTTGCTCGGCGGTGACAATATGGATTTGGCCTTGGCCTATGTCCTGAAAACGAAGCTGGAAAAGGAAGGCAAACGGCTGGAGCCTTGGCAACTGCAAGCACTCATGCACGGTTGTCGCGATGCCAAGGAAACCTTGCTGTCCGACCCCCAAGCGGAGGAGATTGTCGTGGTCGTGCCTAGCCGTGGTTCCTCGCTAATCGGCGGCACTTTGCGCACTGCGCTGACTCGCGTGGAAGTCAGCCACACCTTGGTGGAGGGCTTCTTCCCCAAGGTCGAAGCGTCCGAGCGTCCGGCGGCGCAGACACGCACCGGCCTGACCACCCTAGGCTTGCCCTATGCCAAAGATGCCCGCATCACCTGCCATCTGGCTGCCTTCTTGGCCCGGCAGGTCAATGCAACGGAGGAGCTTGCCGGTTTCAACCCGCCGCCCGATGCGGCATTCATCCACCCCACCGCATTGCTGCTCAACGGTGGGGTGTTCAAGTCCGAATCCCTTGCCCACCGTCTGTTGGAAGTATTGAACGACTGGCTAGACGGGGAGGTAGCACCGGAAGCCCGCCTATTGGCCGGTGCCGATCTGGATTTGGCGGTGGCACGAGGTGCGGCTTATTATGGCTATGTGCGCCAAGGCAAGGGCGTTCGCATTCGTGGCGGCACGGCGGCGGCCTATTATGTCGGAGTTGAAAGTGCGATGCCAGCGGTTCCCGGCTTCCCGCCGCCGTTGGAAGCCTTGTGCATCGCCCCCTTCGGCATGGAAGAAGGCACTGGCGTGGAGTTGCCCCACGACGAATTTGGCCTGGTGGTCGGTGAACCGGTGCGTTTCCGCTTCTTTGGCTCCAACGTGCGCCGTGAAGACCTGGTTGGCACGCGCTTGGATTACTGGGACGGGGACGAGTTGCAGGAACTCAACGAAATCGAAGTCCATCTGTCTTCTGCAAACCGCCGCGCTGGCGAAGTCGTGCCCGTCCACCTCGCCGCCCAAGTAACCGAAGTTGGCACCCTGCAACTGGAAGCCGTCGCCACCAGCAACGGCGAGCGTTGGAAAGTGGAGTTCGATGTCCGCGCCGGGGAAACACCCGTCTACGACGAACCGACCAGCTTTGACGAAGTGCCGGAGAACCCCGTCGAGTTTTTGGATGAGGAAGAATCCGAGGAGGAGGAGGAAGGGGAATCCGAAGAAGCGTCCGAGGATCACACCGGGCAAGCAGGCCAACCGGTCAAAAAGTCGTTGTGGCCGTTTAAGTAAGATTGTCGTGAGAAATGCGTCATAAGGCGTAGGCAGGCATCCCATGACGACCGACGAACCCCAAAGGGGTTCAAGCTGTTAGCCGGGGGTTGAGCGTAGCGACACCCCCGGAGGGCATGAAAATAAAATATCGACCCCGGAGGGGTCGCAGTCTTACCCTGCACAACCCAGAACATCACCAGCCGAATACAGCTTTCGCACCAAATCGGAAGAACGGCTGGTATATTAGACCGATCTCTGCGACCCCTTCCGGGGTCGTGGGTCGATTTTACGCACTATCCGGGGGTGTCGCTACGCTCAACCCCCGGCTAATGGCTAACAACCCTACGGGTTGTAAAACATACAGTAAGTGGCAAAGGGCAGTAACAAGGGAATATAAACCATGGCAATACCCGATTTTCAATCTATCATGCTCCCTTTGTTAAAACTTGCTGGAGACGGGCAGGAACACTCACCGAGAGAGGTTGTTGAAACTTTGGCAAGGCATTTTCAGCTTACCGAAGATGAAAGTAAAGAACTCTTACCAAGCGGACGACAAACGACTTTTTCCAACCGGATATCATGGGCAAAAGCCCATATGAAAATGGCATTATTGCTTGAGAAATCTAAACATGGGATATTTCGAATAACATTGCGGGGAATGGAAACTCTCAAAAGTAACCCTCCAAAAATCAACATTAAATTCCTTGAACAATTTCCTGAATATTCTATTTCTAGGAATCCTGATAACAAAGACATACTAAATCAGGAAAGCGAAATTTCGACTTCCATTCAAACGCCTGAGGAAGCACTAGAAGCCTCCTACCAATATTTAAGACAAGCCTTGGCAGATGAACTCCTCCAAACCCTAAAAAACTGTACGCCCGTTTTCTTCGAAAGCTTGGTTGTCGATGTATTGGTCAAAATGGGTTACGGGGGTACGCGCCAAGATGCTGGTAGAGCCGTAGGCAAAAGCGGGGACGGTGGCATTGATGGCATTATCAAAGAAGATCGTCTGGGATTGGACATTATTTATCTCCAAGCAAAACGTTGGGAAGGCACGGTGGGACGGCCTGAAGTGCAAAAATTCGCCGGAGCCTTGATGGGAAACGGTGCTCGAAAAGGGGTTTTCATTACCACCTCTAGCTTCACCAAAGAAGCTGTTGATTATGTTTCCGCCATTGACCGAAAAATCATTTTGATCGACGGGGAAACGCTTGCCAAACTGATGATTGACTATAACGTGGGGGTGACAAGCTTTGCAACTTATGAGATCAAGAAAGTTGACCTAGACTATTTCAGCGAAGTTTGATCATGGAACAATAAAATTGGATTATAACTACCAATTACTTATATTAAAAAGAACTGTGTATGGGGCAAATAAGTTCTAACTTCACATTTCAGGAAGCAGAACTTCCGACACCGGATACCCAAACAAATATGCGCCAACTTAAAGGATTATTTTCTCACGCAACGCCGCAACGACGCAACGTTAAGGGCAAAGCATTATCTTTGCGTGAGGCATTATTCCCTCCATGTTATTTGGTGTGTGCTTTTTGCAAATTATTTCTTTACGTTGCGTCGTTGCGGGCGTTGCGTGAGATGTCTTTTTCCCTATGTTTGGAGGAATAAATATGATGCACAAGCTACCCATAGACCGTGGCGGCCTAATCCTCGCCCTTCGCAGCGACTTGAGTTCGCATGAAGCGGCCTATTACTTGGACACAGAAACCGGTGCTTTGATTTTGTTTACCGAGGAGTGTAGGGAACACCCTGAATACGGAATTCCCGAAGATATGGAGGTCAACCCCCGTTATCTGGAAATCATCCCCTTTCGCTCACATGAAACCTTCAAAATCATGGAAGATTTCATCGACGCTCTGGAACCGGGCGGGATTGCCGACCATCTGATTCAAACCCTAAGTGGAAAGAAACCATTCCGCCGGTTTAAAGACGCTTTATACGAATATTCCGATTTGCCTGAGCAATGGTTCCAATTTGAAGACCTTGCCCTAACCCAAATGGCCGAAGCGTGGTGCAGGGGTAATGGCATTGAATTCCAGTGGATAGGCGACGCTTGACGGCAATGCCTATCGGTCGCCGTAATTTGCGCTTTGCTTCATGACTACAGCGTTTTCATATTATCAAATAAAATACAGGAGCTTCATAATTGACCTTGGCCTTGTTTTGAGTAAGATATTTACAAAAGTCATGAGATTTTAGAAAATAATTATTAGAGGTTGAAAACGCTGTATGATATTATCCCCCACTGACAGCAAAAGGTTCCACCAAATCTGGTGGCCTTTGCTGAAATATGTCAACACCCGACAAAAGGTAGTTGAACACTTCCCCGATGATCCATTCGTTGCAAATGTCGATATTAAAGATGCGACGAAAATCCGCAATGTCTTGTGGGACTCCCCTAGTTTATTGGATGATTTTATCAGTGCCAATCCAGCCAGGCTCATCGAAAAAGATTTGGAGTTGGCCGCAAGCTGGAAGCAACGGTTTTCCAGCCAGTATGTCATTCTGCGCCACCTGAAAAAACATTCCATTTTCCTACGCTACGACGGGCAACCCGTTGCTTTCGGTGTGTTGGGCATCATTAGCCCGCTACACGATCTAGTGGGCCATTCCCTGCCGGTCATGGTCGATGCAGTTTTGCTTCCTTTCGAGGGCAAAATCATCTATGACAGCCTCATCTTCCCCCGTCCGGTCAGTTTCGGGCCTGGACTTCGCAATCAATTTAACCATGCCTACCGCAAAGCACAGGAACTTTGCGGGGTTAAAACCTCTCTGAACCCGGAAGATTCATTTGAAGAGAGGATGGATGCCATTGCGCAAGGCAACCAAAGAATATTGCTCGCTTTCCGCAAAGATCTGGCCGCCTCCGGCCTAGGCGGCAGAAAACAAGAAGAGCATTACTCGGCAGTGGAAAGCTTCGCCAACACCTATTTATTGCAATCCAACACGCCCCGTTCTTTGCTGAATATCCAAGTGGGCGATTTAGACAATTTTTTTCATCAGCAAGGTAAGACAGCAAATCGGGTCAGCTTTAGGCGCTTGGTCCGTTTTCTCCATACTTCGGCAAGAATTGACTGGAATACCGCAAAGTCACTGGAAAGCTTCCTGAAAAACCCTTAAAGTCGAAAGCAGACGTTGAAATAAATTGTTTTCTCAAAGATAAAACCCGGCAACCCACCTATGCCCATAGAATCGAACCAACAAGCCCGCTACCTCGTCGGCATTGATCTGGGCACTACGCATACGGTCGTAGCCTATGCAGACACCGCCTTGGGCGGAAAGCTCAGTATTGAGATTTTCAATATCGTGCAATTGACCAATCCTGGCGAAACTGCGGACTTCCCTTTGCTGCCCTCGGTGCGCTATCATCCCGCGCCCGGGGAGATGTCTGAGGCGGATACGCGCCTGCCCTGGAGCGTGGACGATGACGAGACCCGCCCTGTCGTCGGTGAACTGGCCCGGTTGCTGGGTTCGAAAACCCACGGGCGCACCATCACTAGCGCCAAAAGTTGGCTATCCCATGGCGCGGTGGATCGCAATGCGCCCATCCTGCCCTGGGGGGCGGCGGAAGGCGTGGACAAAATCTCACCCGTTGCGGCCAGCGCATCCTATCTTGCCCATGTCCGGGCGGCATGGAACCGCGCTTTCCCTGATTTTCCCTTGGAACGGCAGGAAATTGTGGTCACCGTGCCCGCATCCTTCGACGAGGCGGCCCGCAGCTTGACGCTGGATGCGGCTCGGGAAGCGGGGTTGGACGTCCTACGGCTGCTGGAGGAACCGCAGGCCGCTTGTTACGATTGGGTCTGGCACCATCGGAAAAGCCTGTCCAATGATTTGCAGGGGGTGCGCCTGTTGCTGGTGATAGACGTAGGCGGCGGCACCACCGACTTGACCCTCATCAAAGTGGAATCGGGCGAGAAGGAACCCGAACTGACCCGGATCGGCGTGGGCGATCATTTGATGTTGGGCGGCGACAACTTGGACCTGACTCTGGCCAATATGGTCGAACAGCGCCTTTCCCCCGACCGCCGCCTGAGAGCGGCAGAACTTTCCCAAGTCGTCGAGCAATGCCGTCGCGCCAAGGAAAGCCTGCTCGGCGACAATGCCACAGCCACTGCCTCGGTCACTTTGTTGGGGGCAGGCGCCAACCTGATCGGCGGGACACGTTCCACTGAGTTCAGCAGGGAAAATGTCTGCGAGGTCGTGCTGGAAGGTTTCTTTCCGTTAACTGGATTGACCGAAATGCCGGATCGCAAACGCAGCGGGGTGGTGGAATTTGGACTGCCTTACGCACCCGACCCGGCCATCAGCAAACATATCGCGGCATTCCTCAACCAGCATCGCTTGGCGATGGCCGAAGCCATAGGCTGTGAAAACAGGCCGTTGCCCGATGCCGTGTTGCTGAATGGCGGCATGTTCTTAAGCCCCATTGTCGCCAAGCGGTTGCTCGGATTGTTGGGTTCTTGGGGTGACGGACTGGCGCTTAAACACTTGCGCAACGACCGCCCCGATCAAGCCGTTGCCCATGGCGCGGTCGCTTACGGACTGGCAAGACGCGGCTTGTCGGTGCGTAAAATCGGCGGCGGCTCGGCCCGCACCTACTTTCTGTTGGTGGACGCGGAGAGCGACGGAATTCGGCAAGGCGTCTGCCTCCTGCCGCGTGGCAGCGGGGAAGGCCACGAGGTATTCATGACCGAGCGCAGTTTCTCCCTGACCTTGGGCGTTCCCGTGTGCTTCCACTTGGTTTCCTCCGTGGCCGACAACCATTGGAGGCCCGGCGATCTGGTGGATATCGACGGGGAACATTTCGCGCCACTGCCGCCCTTGGCCGTGGCTTTCGACCGGGAAACCAGCCAAGGCCGGACTGAGGTTGTCGTGCGACTGGCCGCAGCGCTGACGGAAATGGGTGCCTTGAACATCCAATGTGTCGATGCGACCGACCCGCAACGGCGCTGGGACGTGGAATTCCAACTGCGCCAGCAGCACTCCGCCGCACATAGCCTCAGTGACAATGGCCTTCCACCCAAGACCGCAGAGGCGGTGGAATTTATCCGCTTGGTGTTTGGCAAAAAAACCCGCACCATTGATGCAAAACAAATAAAAAGTTCGCGGGCGGAGTTGGAAAAGTTGCTGGGCAGTCGGGAAAATTGGGGATTGCCACTGTTGCGGGAATTGTTTGCCGCCTTATTGGATGGCCTGCCCCATCGCCGCCGGACCGATGCCCACGAGCGGGTCTGGCTTAGCCTTACCGGATACTGTCTGCGCCCCGGTTTCGGCTATCCATTGGACGATTGGCGGGTGGGACAAATCTGGGCGATTTACGACGCAGGGATTCAACACCAAAGCGAAAGCCAAAACTGGGCCGAATGGTGGACGCTGTGGCGGCGCATCGCTGGCGGTCTGAGCACCGAAGCGCAAGGCAAGATATTTGCCGTACTGGCCGATTACATTAATCCGGCGAAAGCCAAACGCGGCAATCTGCCGGCCTTGGCCAAGAAACGCGGATACGAAGACATGTTGCGTCTGGTGGCCGTGCTGGAACGACTGCCATTAACCGATAAGACTGCGCTGGGCAGTTGGCTGCTAAGCCGCTTGGGGAAATCCGGCGAGCCGGCAGAGATTGGCTGGGCGCTGGGCCGGGTCGGCGCACGCATTCCCTGCCACGGCGGCCTCCATGGCGTGGTCCCCCGCGAGACCGCAGAGGAATGGCTTTCAGTCCTGCTGGATTTCGACTGGAAAAACACCGCCACCGCCGGCTTTGCTGCCGCCTTAATGGCACGCATGACAGGCGACCGGGAACGGGACATAGGCCCGGAAATGAGGGCTAGAGTCTTGGAACGGCTACGCACGGCCAAGGCACCGGAGTCTTGGCTAGGCATGGTCAAGGAAGTGAAGGAACTGGACGAAGCCGACGAGAAGCGGATATTCGGCGAGGCGCTGCCGCCAGGATTGAAGCTGATTGGATAAACTTAAGGGTCGGCAGCGATCCACCCATCGGTTCCCAGCCCCAAGTCTGGCTGGGAACCCAAGCATTGACGATCATAGCTTCCCGTCTTAACCCCGATCCCGCAAGCTGGGCACTTGGGAATGGGCAGACAGCCAAACTTAGCGGTCGTCTGGGTTTACCCAATTAAAAGTAAAGGCTGCCGCCGCACCGGCCAGTAATTCGGGAATCCAGTAAACCCAAAGATTGGCGATATCCGTCAGATTCAACAGGGAAATACCGAGTGCAATCGCCGGGTTGAACGCCCCGCCGGATATGTTGCCCACCGAAAAGGCACCGACCATCACGGTAAAACCGATGGCCAACCCGTAAAATGAATTGCCCGCAGTGTCCTTGGAGGTTGCAGCGTTTAACACCACCCAAACCAAGGCAAATGTGAACAGGAATTCCGCCACCATGGCCGGACCAAGGTCTAGCGTCATGGGTGTGGGGGCTTTCGCCTTGGATTCAAGATACTTGACAACCATGGAAGCCACCGCCGCACCAAAGAGTTGCGATGCCATGTACAGCGGTGCTTCGGCCCAGCTACAGCGACCCCGCAGCGTCACGCCGAGAGTCACCGCCGGATTATAGTGTCCACCGGACACATGGCCACCCGCGTAAATCATGACCATCAACACCGAACCAATGGCCAACGGGGCCAACAGCGCCCCCGGCCCGGCCCCAGGGCCGATGACCGTGCAACCCACCACCAAGACGAAGAAAAACATCCCGATGAATTCCACCACATATTTTCTCATTGTAATTCCACCATTATATGACTATTAAAAAAATGCCAAATGTTCCGTAGCAAGACAATCATACACTCCCGGACATTCGGCGCAAACCCGTTGATGGGCTGCATAATTCTACTATGAAATTATTTATATTCAAGGCAACACCGTTCAAGCGACGGTTTGCGGGATGCGAACAATAAGGATGATGGCAACAAATTGGAAACTGCTGTACCATTTTGCTGTCACACTCTGTACCTCAACCCTATTTAAGGATCTTTATTTATGAGTCGCTACCAAAGCATAGCCCGAACCCAACCGGGCATCCTCGAAACCAACAAGGTTCTGCGCAACACCTACGCCCTGCTGGCGATGACCTTGTTGTTTAGCACCGCCACCGCCGGTATGTCCATGGCCTTGAACCTGCCTTATCCGGGCGTAATCGTCACGATGGTCGGTTATTTTGGCCTGCTGTTTTTGACCAGCAAGTTCAGCAACAGCGCCTGGGGCATTGTCTTCGTCTTCGCCCTGACCGGTTTCATGGGAATGACGCTAGGGCCGATCTTGAATCTCTACATCCATAGCATCAATAACGGCGGGCAACTGGTGATGACCGCGCTGGGCGGTACGGGTGTCATCTTCATCGGCCTTTCAGCCTATGCGCTGACCAGCCGAAAGGATTTCAGCTTTATGGGCGGCATGTTGATGGCGGGTATTCTGGTCGCTTTCCTAGCCAGTCTCGCGACCTTGTTTTTCCCCATGCCGGGCTTGCAGATCGCGGTTTCCGCCATGTTCATCCTGCTCATGTCAGGCATGATCCTGTTCCAAACCAGCGAGATCATCCATGGCGGCGAAACCAATTACATCCTCGCCACGGTTACCCTGTACGTCTCGATCTTTAACCTGTTTATCAGCCTGTTGCAAATTCTGGGCATTTTCAGCGGCGATGATTGAAAAAAAGGGGGCTGAGAAATCAGCCCCCCCTTTACAACGTTTTCAACATCAAATATTACTTGTTTGGTCTTACCATAGGATATTCTGACTAGGGAAGCGTATCGGTTACGAACGATGCGCTTCGGGCTGATTATGCCTTATCGATTTTTCAATACATCACCATTGGATGTAGCCTTCTATGACTCTCGTTCATATTTTTCATAAAATCAGTTTTATCTTGAAAGTCTTCAAAGTCTTTTTTGGTAAAATTCGGGTGGCTAAAGCTTGTTAACGTTTTATGTTCAAAAAATGTTAGTAAAATTGACTCGTTAAGAAAGCAAAATCTGTCTTGCATTTCATGGCGGTACGCAAATATATGTTCAGCGTTGAAGAATTTCTTGAAATCTAAACACAATCGCTCATTATCACCAATTAAACACGAGGAGAATATTATAATTTTGTCATGATTTTTTTCAGGGAAAGACAAATCGCTTTCTGGACTAAAGCATTCCCCGTTGCTCAAATAAAAACCACCAGTCGAATTTCCATGTCCAGAAAAAATTATTACATTTTCTTTTATTTTTTTTGAACAAAAGTAACTTAAGTCGCTAAGTGAATGAACTCGTTCATAACTGAATTTCCAATCTGCTGAATTACGAGATATTGTGTCTTTGATATTGCTTGAATCTAGTATAGTATCAAATACTCTAACGCCTTCAATCATGTTTTTTTCCTTACAAAATAATTATTAAGCCCTGTACGGCATTCGCTTGATTGATTAGCTTTGCCCCCTCGCCGGGTAATTTTTTGGGGCATGCCAATACCCACAATAAGATATGGGTGTCCAGCAACAGATTCATAGCGAAGCCGGATAAAATTCATCTAGAATTTCATCTGGCAAGGGCTCGTCAAAATTATCAGGCACTTCGAATGCACCTTCCATGATGCCAAGAATTACATTATTGCGTTTTTCAACTGACAACCATGACAAGGGAACCAGTGCCGCCACGGGTTCCCCGGCCCGAGCGAGAATCACTTCCTCGCCCGCAAGTGCCTTCTCGACATATTTTGATAGATGGGTTTTGGCCTCATGCATGTTGACAATCATTGCAAATTCCTCTTAGCTAAATTAGCTAGGCAATTGCAAGACCACCGTTCATGCTTGTCCACATACAGCGTTTTCAACATCAAATAATTTAAAAAAGAACCCGAAGGCCCCTTTTTATCACTCCCCTTCTTCCACTGCTTTCATGCTCAGGCGGACACGGCCCTGACGGTCAATTTCCAACACCTTGACACGGACGATATCGCCCTCGGCCAGCTTGTCGCTGACTTTCTCCACATGCTCGTCGGATATTTGAGAGATATGGACTAGGCCATCCTTGCCCGGCAACACCGTGACAAACGCCCCAAAATCCATTAGCCGCACGACTTTGCCTTCATAGATTTTGCCGACCTCGACTTCCGCCGTGATAGCCTCAATGCGACGCCGGGCTTCCGCACCTGCCGCACGATCCACGGAGGCAACCTTGACCAAGCCATCGTCAGTGATGTCGATGCTCGCGCCCGTTTCTTCGGTGATGGCGCGGATGGTGGCGCCGCCCTTGCCGATGACTTCACGAATCTTGCTGGGGTCGATGGTAAAGCTAATAATGCGCGGCGCGTAGTCGGACATTTCGTTACGCGGTGCGGAAAGGGCCTCCGCCATCTTTGCCAGAATATGCAAACGGCCTTCTTTTGCCTGATCCAAGGCCACCCGCATGATTTCAGGGGTGATGCCATCAATCTTTATGTCCATCTGCAACGCAGTCACCCCATCCAGTGTGCCAGCGACTTTGAAATCCATGTCGCCGAGGTGATCCTCGTCACCCATAATATCGGAAAGGATTGCAAACTTGTCGCCTTCCTTGATCAAACCCATGGCGATGCCCGCCACTGGCGCTTTGGTTGGAACGCCTGCGTCCATCAAGGCCAAGCTGGCTCCGCAAACTGACGCCATCGAACTGGAGCCATTGGACTCGGTGATTTCGGAAACCACTCGCACCACATAGGGAAACTCTTCCTGAGCGGGCATGATCGCCTGCACACCCCGCTTGGCCAACCGGCCATGGCCGATTTCGCGCCGCTTGGGCGAACCTATCATGCCGACCTCGCCTACGCAGTAAGGGGGGAAGTTATAATGCAGCATGAAGGAGTCCTTGTATTCCCCGGCAATGGCATCAATCAACTGGGCGTCACGGCCCGTACCCAAGGTGGCGACCACTAGAGCCTGAGTTTCGCCGCGTGTGAACAGTGCGGAACCGTGAGTGCGCGGCAGGACTCCTGTGCGGATGCTGATGGGGCGGACAGTGCGTACATCACGACCATCAATCCGTTTGCCCTCGTTGAGGATGCTGTTGCGCACAGTATCATATTCGAGGGTTTCCAGTGCGCCGCGCACATTTTTTTCCAAGAACTGGCCTTCGGCGGTCAAATCCACCACAACTTGGGTGCGCATATCCTTCAGGGTCTGTTGGCGATCCATCTTGTCGGCAATGCGATAAGCTTCGGCAACTTTTTCTTGGCATGCGCCTGCGACAGCTTGACGCAAGGCTTCGTCTGTTGCGGGAGGCGTCCATTTCCAAATATTCACCCCGGCATCTTGTACGAGTTCGTGAATTGCCTTGATGGCAATTTGCATTTGTTCGTGACCGAAAAGCACTGCACCGAGCATGACCTCTTCCGAGAGCATTTGGGCTTCCGACTCGACCATTAATACCGCCTTCTCGGTGCCGGCGACAACAAGATCAAGTGCCGATTCGTTGATTTCGGTCTTGCTAGGGTTTAGCAAATACTTGCCATCCCGATAGCCCACCCTTGCAGCGGCGATTGGCCCTCGGAAGGGCATGCCGGACAGGCTTAGGGCCGCCGAAGCCCCTATGATGGAAGGAATATCGGGATCGACCTCGGGGTTGAGGGAAACCACAGTCGCGACGACTTGCACTTCGTGAGTGAACCTTTCTGGAAACAAGGGACGGATTGGCCGGTCAATCAGACGCGAGGTGAGGGTTTCTTTTTCGCTGGGACGTCCTTCACGCTTAAAGAACCCGCCGGGAATCTTCCCCGCCGCGTAGGTTTTTTCCTGGTAGTTGACGGTGAGGGGAAAAAAATCGCCCTCCTTCTTTACTTCCTTCAGGCCAACCACGGTGACGAGCACTACAGTGCCGTCCATTCCCACCAATACGGCAGCGTCTGCTTGGCGCGCTATCTCGCCGGTTTCCAAGGTGACGAGGTGGTCGCCGTAGCTAAATTCTTTCCGAATCGGTTTCACAATTTTTTTCCTTTTAAACAAGCCGGATACGAGGGATAACGTGATTATTTCCGCAAACCGAGGCGTTCGATCAGTGTGCGGTAGCGGTCGTTGTCTTTGCGCTTTAAGTAATCCAACAGCTTGCGGCGTTGATTAACCAGACGCAGCAAACCTTGGCGGGAATGATGATCCTTTTTGTGTAAGGCAAAATGCGGTGCCAAATGGTTGATGCGGGCGGTAATCAGGGCAACTTGGACTTCGGGGGAACCCGTGTCACTCGGGGCACGCTGGTAATCCAGTAAGACGGCCTGTTTTTCAACAGTGGTATAGGGCATTTCTTAACTCCAGAATAATCGGTCTATCAAAACAGTGTATTCTAACGGTTTACATGGCTTGGAAACAAGGCGATTTCGACTTTCAGTGATCAATTAAGGCTCCCCCTGCCGATTGGCGGGTATTGTAGCCTCCCTCACCAGACGTTTCGGCGCGATCATGCCATCCTCGGTGACTTCCCCGACACCTAGAAAAGCCCCTTCGCGGGTGAAAAGCCGAAGCAACCCGCCGGCGGGGGCATTGGGGGCAAACACAGGCTGCCCCTTACGCAGAAAAAATGCCAATTCGGCGGATAGGTTGAGCAGAGGCAATTCATCGGCAATGGCGGACAAGGGCAGCAACAGCGCCATACGGCCCTCATCAGAGAGCGATTCCAGACTGTCAACGGACACCGCTTGGTTCAAGCCAAACTTGCCCACTGCCGTGCGCCGCAGTTGTTCCACATGCCCGCCGCAACCCAGTGACGCGCCCATGTCTTCGGCTAGGCTGCGGATGTAGGTTCCTTTGGAACAATGCACATCCAGATCGAGAAAGTCCGCGCCAAATTCCAACAGGCGCAATTCGTAAATACTGACCCTGCGCGGCTCGCGCACCACTTCAACACCCTTGCGGGCAAGCTCGTAAAGCCTCCTCCCCCCCTGCTTGAGGGCCGAATACATCGGCGGAACCTGGTCGATTTCGCCCCGGAAACGCGCCAATACCGCCTCGATGATGGCAACATCCAACCTAGGAACCGGCTTTTCATCCACCGTCTCGCCCTCAATATCTGCGGTCGTTGTGGTTCGGCCCAGGCGTGCGCGCACAAAATAGCGTTTGTCGGTGTTCAATAGGAAGCCGGACAGCTTGGTGGCCTCCCCCAGGCACAAAGGCAACAAGCCCGTGGCTATCGGGTCAAGGCTGCCGGTATGGCCCACTTTGTTGGCTTGGAACAGACGCTTGACCCGCTGCACCGCGCCGTTGGACGACATGCCCGGGCTTTTGTCCAATAGCAACATGCCGTCGATATCCCTGCCTGTTTTGCGTCGGCTCACGGGGTTTCTTCCCTTGCCTCCGCATCCCCATCCGTTGACGGGGAACCTAGTTTGCCAAGCAATTCCTCCATTCTCATGCCACGCTCGATGGAATCGTCATAGATAAAGCGCAGTTCCGGCATTATCCGCATGCGGATGCGCCCGCTCAGGGCGTGGCGTATCTTTGGGGCGTGGAGATTAAGGGCCTTCACGCACTTCTGGGGCGTTTCCATGGCACCGAGGAAGCTGACATAAGCCTTGATCAACGACATGTCGCGGGTGACCTCCACGTCGCTGAGCGTGACCATCCCCAGTTGCGGGTCTTTGAAATCGGTTCTTAACAATTCGGCCAACTCACGCTGGTACTGGGCCGCGACGCGGTCACTTCGGAAAAATTCTCTAGGCATGTTTTATAGTCACTTTAACTTTTATCAAACAAAAAAGACTTGACCAATTTAATCATGCGCTCCAATTCACTGTTGTTATGCTTGAGCAAATCATGCTCCCATAGCCCGTCTTTGCCATTGACACAATTGTGCGCAAGTTCTCTTCCAATATATTCAAAACTCTTTCCTGTGCTTTTCTTTAACTCCTCAGGTTCAGACAAAACGCCCAAGATAAACACTCTATTGTTTAGTTCTTCTGGAATTTGTTGTCTTACTTCGTCTAAACGGTTTATATGCCCATCAAAATCTATCAACAAAACCACACTCCGATACGGTAGTTTTCTCATTTCTAAAGCGTGAACCTTAGTGAAAACTTCAACAACGATTTTCCATCCACCGACTTCTGGTAAAATCTGAATATTGCGGTGATTAACACCCAGTTCTGTACAGAATCCATTGGCTATCTGGCGGTCGGCATCGTCTTCAGGCAATACAAGAACATGTGGTTTATATTTGTTCACACTCATAATATATCGCCACGAATCAAGGCATCCACAAGGTTGCCCTGCAATTCGCCATTAGCGATAAAGTCACTGAGCCATTTCGACCGCGTTGGCTCCAAGTGGCTATCCCGAAACAGCACCAAGGTATTCTCGTCCGAGAACTTGCGGATCGCTTCAGGATTGTGGGAAGTCATGAAGATTTGAGCACCTTCTCTGAAGACACGTCGCAATGCAATTACTAAATGCCCAACTTCGTGCAATGAGAGATAGTTGTCTGGCTCATCCCAAAAGCAAAACAGCGGCCCATAGAACTTGTTCGCGGCCAAAACCACAGCGCAAATAAAGAAGCATTTTTCGCCATCCGACAAGTCCTCAAAATAAACTCTCATTGTCGCTTGGTTAGCTTCGAAGCTCACACTCAAGCTTTTTGAGTCCTTGGCCACTACTTCATTTTGAATGTCTTGAATATCGGGTATGACTTCACGAAGATATTTGTCAATTTGGGTATAAGCCGCCGGATAGCGCCCCAACACACCCGAAAACCATTCTCCAAAATTTAAACCGTCGGAGTCAAGCTCTAGTGTCTCCCCTGTTGAGTCCCCCTTCATCTCGCACGGAATTGGGGCTAGCAGCAGCATTTGCGCCAGCCACGTTTTGAATATATTCAGCGGATCAGTACCGGATTCTGCTTGAATCACCGGCAAGGCAACCAAATGCCAATCAACTAAAAATTTTGCTTCTACATTGCGAGGGGTTTTATAAAGCGTAACTTGAGCACCTTCACGAGTATAGTGTGGGATGCCCGCAATGAGCATTTGCTCATCCAAAACTCTAAGCTCTTTGAATTTTTCGGGTAACTCCAAAGCAAGCACATACCGGTACATCTGACCCGCCAGTAACACCTCTATTTCAAGCCGAATGGGTATTTTAGATCGTTCCCATCCGAAGTCCTTATGCTTAACCAAGTCCCGCACTCGATTGATGCCTCGTCCAATATTCTGAAGTACCGTTAAAGCAAAACGGATGGTTGACTTGCCCGAACCATTTTTTCCAATTAACAGCACTGACGGCATATTTTTGACTGGCAAGTCAAAATTTTCCAAGCATCTGAAATTGTTTACATAGAGTCTTTGCAGCATAGGATAATTCCGATTATGGAAAAACTTCTTGAGATTTTCGATAGGAGTAGTCAGTGGAACGGGAAAACATTTTTTGCTTTATCGTTATAACGCTCTTCGTCACCGCCATTAAGTTAACAAAATCTTCGTCGTTCCGGCATGAACCGGCGGAACCCAGGCTCCAAGGATGGCGCGGCTTGTCAGAGGGCGGATTTTCCGTTCATGCCGCCCATTTCGACAAGCCTGTCGAGCATGGATGAAGCGCAAAGACCCGCTTGTCGCTCATCTTTTGCCTAAACGCTCGCTTTGGCGGGCTTATTCCGGCCTACTCCACTTCAGAAAAATTCTTTAGGCATGTTTAATAATCTCTTTTGTGCTAAGAACACAAGCTATTTTTCCCGTATCTGCCAGAGAGTTGGATTTTGTGCTGTATGAAACACCGAAATAACCAGAATCTCTCCCTGCACTTCTCGATACAGCACAACATAAGGAAAACGTGTCACAATGGCTTGGCGAACATCCCGATAGACCATAGCATAGAGTTTAGGGTTGACTGCGAGGCGCTTGAATACTTCCCGAATGCGCGTAACAAAGTCCACACCTAACCCCCGGCGTTGTTGCTCATACCAATCGGAGGCGGCATCGAACTCAGCCTTGGCTTCTGGTAGTAAGCGAATAGGCAGATTCATCTGTTAAGCCGATCCAAGGCTTCCGATTCCACCTGCTCCCAAGGAATAGCCGCTTGAGGATTTGACTCATGGCTCGCCAATCGACGGTCTATCTCGTCGCGTTGTGAGGGGGTTAAAGCGTAATTTTCCGTTTCGGCGGCAATGCTGTCCCAAATTTCCTGCACCAATGCAATTCGCTCAGAAACTGGTAGCAGATCTATCCCGTAAGTTTGTAAAGTGGCTGGCATGGGTGAATCTCCATAATTGTTCAACTCAATACTACCGCAAAAGGATGAATATATTCGCGATTAATGCGCTTGGTTCCTCAGCGTATTCCATGGCCCTGATACATACGCTTTCAAAGTTTCTGGTTTGCCGGTGCTTTTAAATAATGAACCAAGCTAATAATAATGAAATTCGCCTGTAGCTATATCCCCGAAAAGTAACTTAAAAATTAGACCTATTGTTGTAACTAGGAGTACTAGCTAGGCATTGTCTTTTAAGGGGGAAATGAGTCCAAATACTGAAAATGCATAGGTGCCGCCAACTAACAGGCCACTAGTTAGCAAAATTGCACCTATAAGCTTCCAAATTCCTATGTCCTTCTTTTCATTGACACTCATGATACTCAACTTTGAATTACATATCTGAATTTACGAGACCATAAAAATCGGAATAAGCGAAGCGTTTCCGGCCTCCCATGGGGGGCCGGAAACGCCTACTCTTTGACGAATTTGGAAAACTTGGCAACGATGTAGGCACGTAGAGTGGGCAAACGTCTTTTTGTTTGCCCGCCTTAAAATCACCGCGTCACCAGCACCTTCTCGAACACTTCGATATGATCACCGGGCTTCACGTCGTTGTAGTTTTTCACGCCGATGCCGCACTCCATGCCCATCTTCACTTCGGCCACGTCGTCTTTGAAACGGCGCAGGGATTCAAGCTGGCCTTCGTAAATCACCACATGCTCGCGCAGCACACGGATGGGCAGATTGCGTTTGACGAAGCCTTCCACCACCATACAACCGGCGACCGCACCGAACTTGGGCGAGCGGAACACATCGCGCACATTGGCGATGCCTACGATCTGCTCTTTGTACTCCGGTGCCAACATGCCCAAAATAGACTTTTTGACATCGTCGATCACCTCGTAGATGATGCTGTAGTAGTGCAGGTCGATGCCGCGCTCCTCGATCAGCTTGCGGGCGCTGGCATCGGCGCGCACATTGAAGCCAATCATGATGGCGCCGGAAGCCAAAGCCAGATTGGTGTCTGATTCATTGATGCCGCCCACGCCGCCGGCGACAATCTTCACTTTGACTTTGTCGGTGGAAAGCTCGGTCAGCGATGAGCGCAAAGCCTCCAAACTGCCCTGTACATCGGCCTTGATGATAATGTTCAAATCGATGGAGTCTCCCGCCGTCTCCATGCGGGTGAACACATCTTCCAACTTGGTGGCCTGTTGTGCAGCCAATTTGCTGGAACGGGATTTTTCCTCGCGTTGCAGGGCGATTTCACGCGCCTTGCGCTCGTCGGCCACGACGATGAAGTCGTCACCCGCTCCAGGTGCGGCGGAAAGCCCGAGGATTTCCACTGGCGATGACGGGCCCGCTTCCTTGATCGGTTTGCCGTTTTCGTTGAACATGGCGCGAATGCGGCCAAACTCCTGCCCGCAGAGAATAAAGTCGCCTTTTCTTAGTATCCCCTTCTCCACCAAAATGTCGGCCACGGGACCGCGTCCTTTGTCCAGCTTGGATTCCAGCACGACCCCGGCGGCAGGAACCTTGATCGGTGCCTTCAGTTCAAGGACTTCGGCCTGCACTAAGATGGCATCCAGCAGACTGTCAATGCCCTCGCCTGTCTTGGCGGAAACGCTGACAAACTGGGTGTCTCCACCCCATTCTTCAGGTACCACATTGAGCGTGACCAACTCCTGCTTAACCCGATCCGGGTCGGAACCGGGTTTGTCGATTTTATTGATGGCAACCACCATGGGTACATTGGCCGCCCGGGAATGATCCACCGCCTCGCGTGTCTGCGGCATGACGCCATCATCGGCGGCCACGACCAACACGACGATGTCTGTGACCTTGGCACCGCGTGCGCGCATAGCGGTAAAGGCGGCATGGCCCGGCGTATCCAGGAAAGTCACCGAGCCGTTGGTTGTCTTAACCTGATAGGCACCAATGTGCTGGGTAATCCCCCCCGCCTCGCTGGCAGCGACACGGCTCTTGCGAATATAGTCCAGAAGTGATGTCTTGCCATGGTCGACATGCCCCATGATGGTCACCACGGGGGCCCTGGGCAGTTGCTCGGCAGTTTCCTCCAACGCCTGTGTGGCTATGATCTCGGCCTCTAAACTATCCTCCGCTTGGGGAATGGCCTTGTGTCCCATTTCCTCAACCAACAAAAGGGCGGTTTCCTGGTCGAGTGCTTGGTTGATGGTCACCATGACCCCGATTTTCATCAGGGCTTTGATGACTTCAGCACCTTTAACCGACATACGCTGGGCAAGTTCAGCGGCAGTTATCGTCTCCGGCACAAATACCTCATGAACCATAGGCGCGGTCGGCCTCTCAAAGCCATGCCGCTGTTCGGGCATCACTACCGTGCCGCGTTGCTTGGATTTCTTCGCCTTACCCCTCCTGATGTCATCCAGAGTCGGTTCGCGATCATCTTCGCTGCGTCTACCACCGCTGCCTTTTTTCTTTCCGCGCTTGGCATCGTCCATTCCCTTAGTCGCCGCCAATGCCGCAGGTGAGGTCAGTGGTCGGCTAGGTCCCCCGCTTGGTCTGGGTGTGCCAGATGGCTTGGGGCCGGTGGCCGCTTTGGGAGTGGGCTTTCCGGGTGTCGGTTTGCTTGTTGGCCTAGGCTGTTGCTGCGAAATTTCGGCAATGGCCGCCCCGGGCTTGGATTCGGTGGACTTGCCCTCAGCGGGCAGGTTTTCGACAGGTTTTTCTTCTACAGCCATGACTTCTAAAGTATTATCCTTTATTGCCTTAATCTCGGTGACCTTGCCTTCTTTGGCCTTGACATCGGCGAGCCGGGTCTCGGCGGGCTTTGGCTGTTCGGATTTGACCAGAACAGCGACTTGCCCTTGCGCGATGTCAACTGGGGGACGTTCCTCACTGGCAGTTTGCTTGACGGTTGTTTCATCGGCCAGCGGCAGTGGCTGCTTGGCGACATCCCCAAGTTTGCCGCCCTCTTCATGCTCAAGCTTTTGCAGGCCAGCCTCGTGCCGAATGCTTTGCACTTCCTCTATTTCCAAAGTCTGCCGGGCTTTTTCCGCTTCCATGCGGCGCTCATCGGTTTCGGGTAGTTCGCTACGCTTGACATAAGTGCGCTTTTTACGAACCTCGACACTGACAGTCTTCACATTTTTGCCCGTCACTTTTCCCTGCTTCAACTCGCTTACCGTGCGCCGCTGTAGGGTTACTTTCTTTGGATCCGTCCCGGAAGGCTGATCCTTGCCGTGACTTTGACGCAAAAAGGTGAGAAGCTTCAACTTCTCCGCATCGTTCAACATGTCATCCGCGCCGTTTACCGACAATCCCGCGTCGCCCAACTGTGTTAGGAGTCGATCCAAGGGAATTCCCACAACTTCTGCCAATTGCCTTACCGTAACATCACTCATTTTTTTTGCCCCGCTTTCAATCAAATCCCTAGCCTTCCGCAAACCAAGACTCGCGAGCTTTCATTATCAAGCTCGCGGCTCTTCCCCCGTCCATGCCTTCGATTTCCATCAATTCGTCCACCGATTGCTCGGCCAATTGATCCATGGTACAAATTCCATGCCTAGCCAGCATATGGGCCAGTTCGCGATCCATGCCTTGCATGTCCAGTAAATCCTGTGTAGGTTCCACAACTTCCAATTTTTCCTCGCTGGCAATGGCCTTGATAAGCAGTGCATCGCGGGCCCGGTTGCGCAAATCCTCGACCATATGCTCGTTAAATTCAGCAATTTCGAGCATTTCCTTGGCGGGTACGTAGGCCATCTCTTCGACGCTGGAAAATCCTTCGCGTACAAGTATCTCCGCCACATTCTCCTCGATGCCCAATTGATCGACGAAAGACTGTAGCAGATTGCGGGCTTCCTGCTCGTTCTTTTCCTCGGCTTGGGTTGCGCTCATCACATTCAATTCCCAACCCGTCAACTCCGAGGCCAGACGCACATTCTGCCCGCCCCGCCCAATTGCCTGGGACAGGTTCTCGTCGGCCACCGCCACATCCATGCTGTGTTTGTCCTCATCAACGACTATCGACACTATCTCTGCGGGCGACATGGCGTTAATGACGTATTGGGCTTCATTTTCGTTCCATAGGATGATATCAACGCGCTCCCCGGCCAGTTCATTGGATACCGCCTGCACACGGGAACCTCTCATGCCCACGCAGGCTCCGACTGCATCCAGCCGGGCATCGTTACTTTTCACCGCCACTTTGGCGCGTACGCCGGGATCGCGGGCAGCGCCCATGATCTCGATGACGTTTTCCCCCACCTCAGGAACCTCAAGGCGGAAAAGGGCGACGAGCAATTCAGGATCAGTCCGGCTGATAAAAAGTTGCGGACCCCGTACTTCCGGCCGCACTGCTTTGAGGTATCCACGCAAACGATCGCCGTTGCGCACCGCTTCGCGGGGAATCATCTCCTCCTTGGGTACGAAAGCCTCGACGTTGCCGCCGAGGTCAAGGTAGACATTGCCGCGCTCCACACGCTTGACAATGCCTGTCACCAGTTCGCCAATACGATCCTGATAAGCTTCGACGACCTTACGCCGTTCCGCTTCGCGCACTTTCTGCATAATCACCTGTTTCGCCGTCTGCGTGGCGATACGCCCAAACTCAATGGAATCCATGGGCAGTTCCAAATGCTCGCCCACCATCACGTCTGGGTTGATCTGCCGCGCCCGCTCCACTGGCATTTCCGTGTCCGGCGACTCCATGCCACTGCCTAGTCCTTGGTTGTCTTCAATCACCAACCAGCGTCGGAATGTTTCGTAATTGCCGTTTTTACGGTCTATGGAAACTCGCACGTCAATGCGATTGTCGTGCCGCTTGATCGTGGCAATCCCCAGTGCATCCTCTATGGCAGCGAAGATCACCTCTTTCTCGATCTCCTTTTCGTTGGAAAAGACATCCACTACCCGCAATCTTTCTTTATTCGCCATCGCCTGATCCTTATGGTTTTAATTGTCGAACTCGGGCACGATGCGCGCCCTGTCGATGGATTCGAACGGGATACCGATTTGGATTTCGCCGTCCAGAAGTTGTATTTTGTCCCCCTCGACACCAAGCAACCGCGCTTTGAAACGCCTACGCCCATCAATTGGGCTAAACAACTGAATGCGCGCCAAGGCTCCCTTGAATCGCTCGAAATGTCCCAGCGTAAACAAAGGGCGATCCAAACCTGGCGAGGAAACCTCCAGATGATAATTGCCTGGGATGGGGTCCTCCACATCCAAAAACCCGCTAAGCTGATGGCTTACCTTGGAGCAATCGTCCACCTGAACGCCCTTTTCACAATCAATATAAACCCGCAAGGTATGGTGGTGGGCATCAAACTCGACCCCAACCAATTCATAACCCATTCCGACCACAACCGGCTCGACCAGGCGGGTCAGTCTATCCGGCATTTTCATCTTCTCACCCGAATTCCAGCCACAAAAAAAGGGCTCAAGGCCCAATGTTGTTGTAATCCCGTTAAAAATTAAAAAAGCCCATAAGGGCCAATTCCAATCATGGGGCACTTCGCCTTTATGTGCCATTCGCCTTGCGGCAACCCCATAACGCTGCCGACCATCCTACCAAATAGTTTGAAGGAATTAAACCCCTAGCGAAGAAAAACTCGGTAAAGGATCGCTTAGGCGGCCTTCCGGCAAGCTTCACCACCCCTTAAACCAGCCACTCGATCACAAAATCGGCAGGGTTCAGCGATGCGGTTTCGGCAATGGCAAACGCATTGACGGCAACCCCCGCCTCACGGACGGCGCGTGGATTGCCAGAGACCAGTGGATGCCAATCCGGCAGATTTTTTCCTTCAGCCAACAGGCGGTAGGCGCAAGTGGACGGTAGCCAGTGGAATTGGGTGAACTCTGCCCTTAAATCAAGGCAGCCGACTACCAATTCGCACCTTTCCGCATACTGGGTGCAACGGCAAGCTTGGATGTCCAGCAGACGGCAGGCCACTTTGGTGAAGAATATTTCGCCAGTGTCTTCGTCTTCCAACTTGTGCAGACAGCACCTTGCGCAACCGTCACACAGGGACTCCCATTCGGCAACTGTCATTTGCGCAAGTTTTTTTTCTTGCCAAAAAAATTTTCGCCCCACAAGCCTTCATGCCTATACAATGATTGATTAAAATTCAAAGCCATTGTACAAGCAGGGATTACGCCGGAGAATTAGGTCGCGCTTGTACACTGAAAGTAGTTTACATCCTTAAGACACTTTTTTCGAATCACCCCGATTGCCACGAAGACACGGTGAGCGACCACGGTACCCAACACAACGACACTGAGGCCAGACAAGTCATGGGCAACGCATTACGAGATCAACTACTGAAAGTAGGGCTAGTCAGCGAGAAGCAAGTCAAGCAAGCAACGAAGGAAAAACACAAGGAAGCCAAGCGCCAACACGGCCAGGCTAAAACCGGCACTGCGGACGAGGACAGACTGCGAAGCCAGCAGGCTAAAGACGAGAAGATCGAGCGCGACCGGCGACTCAATCAACAACGCCAGATTGAGGCTGAAAAGAAAGCCTTATATGCACAGATTGTCCAGCTAGTGGAACAAAACCGCCACCCGAAGGGAGAGGGCGACACGCCCTATAATTTTGTTGACCGAGGCAAGGTCAAGCGTCTCTACGTCTCCGACTCAGTCAGGCAACGCATCGTTTCGGGTCAACTGGCTGTCGTGCGGCTGGAGAAAGAATACGAATTGGTTCCCCCTGAAACGGCCGGGAAGATCAAGGCCCGCAATGCGGACAGCGTGGTTGTATTCAATGAACCCAAGCGGCAGCAAACGTCGGAAGCAAGCTCCGAAGATCCTTACGCGAAATTCCAAGTCCCTGACGATTTAATCTGGTGATACAGCGTTTGCAACCCCGTCGCGCCCGCGAATGTCCTGCGGGCCGACAGATTAGGAGTTGCAAACTTGTGTCGGAAACCGGTTTTCCTAGCTTAATTACGGGTTAGTTGCCTACGCTTCCGCTTGACCTGAGACGCGATCATAACGGCCCCCACCAGCATCATTGTAGCCCTATGAAGGCAAAAACCGCGACCGCCACCGAACAAGCCATCATTCTTCTTACTCGCTTGGTGCGGCGAGATGGAATGAAGCGCTTGAGCGTTTTCGCCACCAGACTTGCCAAGGCCAGCAGCAATATGCAGGCATACTTGAGGAAGGCAATTGCGGCGATGCGAATGGACAACGCCTTGCTTGTTTATAGAAACGTCAGTAAACTAAGTCACATTAGTTCATACGAGTTGCACCATGCACACAGTCAATATCCACGAAGCCAAGACCCATCTGTCCCGCTTGGTTGAAGAAGCGGCGAAGGGGGAAACTTTCATTATCGCCAAGGCCGGCAAGCCGATGGTCAAAGTTGTGCCACTGAGTGCGGAAGAAACCGGCACACAACGGCGGTTGGGATTCATGCAAGGCGAAATCCAAGTTCCAGATGATTTTGATCGCATGGGGGCGGATGAAATCGAGGCGCTATTTCAAGGGCGATAGGCAATGAACCTATTGCTAGACACCCATTTGATCCTTTGGGCGGCCACCGACCCGCGCCGGCTTTCCGAAGAGGCACGGTTATTATTGCTGGATTCCGCCAACGAGCTTTTCTACAGCGCCGCCAGCCTGTGGGAAATCGCCATCAAACGCGGCTTGGGCCTGCCTGATTTCCAAGTCGATCCGCGTCGATTGTGGCGCATGTTGCCGATCAATGGCTATCGTGAGTTGCCGGTAACGGGTGAACACGGCATTGCGGTTGAAACCCTGCCATTGCTGCATAAAGACCCTTTCGACCGGCTGCTGCTCGCCCAAGCCAGGATAGAAGGCATAATTTTGCTGACTAAAGACCTGAAACTGGCGGAATATGGCGAGCCGGTGAAGTTGGTTTGATATATATCCAACATTCCGGTGGGAAAAGGCTTTATCGTTTGCCCATGCAGAACTAGATGGGTAGGGCCAAAGAAACTATGCGCTGAGGTACAAAGCACATTATTCACGTTATTCGATTGATGCGCATCCTTCGTCGGCACATCTTACGCGCTGTGAAGGCGAAGCCAGGGATTGCGGGTCTTGGGACATGTCCTGAGAGTCAACAGCAAGGGATTATGCCACGTCGCGCCGATGCCGAATGACAGAGGACAAGTCCCCAGACATTAAGGGCAATGCTTGGCTGACAGCATACCTTGACAATGCCATAACATAAGGTATCCTGTAAGCTATTGGTGCGGGATAGTGCCGCGCCATCTCAACTGGAAATGCTTATGTTCAACAAACTTTTGGAGACGACAATGAAACCTTCTTTCATTGGACTTGCAGCCTTGTTAGTTGCAGCCAATGCTCATGCGCTAAGCGACGGTATCACCGCTGTCAACGTAGACGCATCGATGTCGCAACTGACCATCACAGGCAACGGCCTAAAAAGTTCTGGCAACTCAATAGTCACGTTAGGCGGCGTCAAACTTAGCCTGATCTCACAAAATGGAACCATCGTGGTTGCACAATGCCCCGGAAGTCCAGCCACCTGTCCCACTGGGGATTGGTTGTTGCAAGTAAGCACCTTTACCAGTGCCGGAGTGCCAGTCGGTCAGCAGTTGTGGAATTACACGATAGGCCCAGTGGGTGCGCAAGGACCGCAGGGGCCGAAAGGTGACAAGGGCGTCACGGGTGCTGCTGGTGTTACCGGCCCCATCGGGCCTGCTGGTGTTACCGGCCCCATCGGGCCTGCTGGTGTTACCGGCCCCATCGGGCCTGCTGGTCTCAAGGGCGTCACTGGTGCTGCTGGTGCTATCGGCCCCATCGGGCCTGCTGGTCTCAAGGGCGTCACTGGTGCTGCTGGTGCTATCGGCCCCATCGGGCCTGCTGGTGTTACCGGCCCCATCGGACCTGCTGGTGTTACCGGCCCCATCGGGCCTGCTGGTCTCAAGGGCGTCACTGGTGCTGCTGGTGCTATCGGCCCCGCCGGGCCTGCTGGTCTCAAGGGCGTCACTGGTGCTGCTGGTGCTATCGGCCCCGCCGGGCCTGCTGGTCCTAAAGGCGACACCGGGCAAGCGGGTTCGCAAGGATCAAAGGGAGATACCGGCGCAACTGGTCCCCTGCCCCAGATAAGCACAACCGGTTGCATCGACTTGAATATTGCGACCAAAGCCTGGACTATGTGTCCAAACAATATGGTTATGGTTGGTATAGCCGAAGCGGGGCTTGCCACAGGTTCCAAGGATTGGTTTGGCACCATTCGGTGTTGTTCACTTAAATAAACGCGGTAAGGCGCATTCGTCGGGCGCAATAGCGGCTTGCCGCCTATTGCGCCGAATGTTGGCAGCATCAATCATGCCGTACAATACGCCTTGACATTACGCTATTTGTATTTACAAAGCCAACGAGAAAAAGCAATGACGACCGTACCCATCTCTCCGCAAGGGCAAATAACGTTGCCCGATGATGTATTAAACATCAGCACTTGGAAAAACAATACCGAAATGACTTTATTATGCTTGGGTGATACAGCGTTTTCAATATCAATTGATTACTTTATTTAAGCCGTAGGAGCGGGCCATGCCCGCGATTGATTGGGCCGATTCAGCAAAAATGGGCTATTTATCGCGGGCATGGCCCGCTCCTACATGTTGCGTATATTCATTTTTAAGTAACTATTTGATATTAAAAACGCTGTATGGTTGTTTTACGGCCCACCCATTATGACAAGTCTGACGAAATAAATGACCTAGGCGTTTTTTTCAAGAACAACGCCATTCGATTAACGACTGAAGAACTTTGCAAGCCAGTAGACTTGCATGAGGAATAAATTATGTTACAGCGTTTTTAATTCCAATTGATTACGTTGTTTAAGTTTTGAAATCGTTGGCGGCAAAGGGTTGCCGCCCTACAGTCCTTGTTACGCAGTAGGTCGGCAATCCTTTGCCGACATGGGCGTAAATAAATAAGGGCCGTAGGGTGCAATGCGGTAAGGCGCAATAGCGGTACTCCGCGTATTGCGCCGAATAGGTTGGGAGAATTTATTCCGGGCGTAAATGAGCTAAATTGCCATCCCTCTGCGAGAAATTTAATCAATAAGTTCAACCCATGACCAAACAGGAAAAATTATTGGCATCACTCCGTAACAATCCAAAAGCGGTTCGGTTTGATGACGCATGCAAAATTGCCGAACAGTTAGGATTTTCACGGCAGGGTGGCAAGGGTTCGCATCGGACTTATGGCAGGATTGACGAGCCGCTTTTGTTGAACTTCCAAAATCGTGGCGGGTACATCCTTCCTTATCAGGCAAAACAATTAATCGACATGGTGGACAAATATGCAGACCTATCTGATTGAAACCTTTTGGAGTGAGGAAGATAATGCCTATCTTTGCATCGCACCGGATTTACCCGGATGCAGCGCGGCTGGCGATACCCCTTTGGAGGCGATACAGGAAATGCAGGATGCCATGGCTTCTTGGCTCCAAGCCTGCTCGAATATGGGTAGAGAATTTCCTGTTGCTTTGACAAAACCCCGCAAAGCAGCTTAACAACAGTGCTTGGGGCGGCAATTTTACAATGACACTATGAACTATAAAGACATCATCACCATTGAACCGGATAAACGGGGCGGCAAGCCTTGCATCCGTGGGTTGCGCATCACGGTGTACGATGTGCTGGAATATTTAGCCTCCGGCATGACAGCGGAAGAGATACTTGAAGAATTCGACTATTTGAATGCGGATGATATTCAGGCTTGCCTGAGTTATGCCGCCGACCGTGAGCGGCATCAACTCATCGTCAACGCATGAAGCTGTTGTTTGACGAAAACTTGTCGCCCCGCTTGGTTGCTGCACTGGCCGACCTGTTTCCTGAGTCGGCCCATGTGGATCGCTTAGGGTTGGGCGGCGAACCCGATCCGGTGATTTGGGAATATGCCAAATGCCATGGCTTTGTCTTGGTTAGCAAAGATGCCGATTTTCATGAGCGCAGCCTGTTGTATGGGCATTCGCCCAAGGTGGTTTGGATTAGGCGCGGGAATTGTTCAGTCCGGCATATTGAGATGATTTTGCGCAACAAAGCCGCAGACATTGAACGGCTGAAGGCCGATGACGAATTGACTTACTTGATTTTGTTGTAAGGTTTGTTTCTACCCTTTATTTGCACACCCGAAGAACTCATGGGAGGCGACAATGACTGACAGCATTATTGAAGAAGTTCGCGCTATCCGCGAACAACACGCCGCCAGCTTGGATTATGACTTGGATCGAATTTATGCCGACCTGAAAGCCCGGCAGAAAAAACATGCGGCAGAAGGATGGGTTATTGTTTCACCTCCTGCCAATCCACCCTCAGAGCCTGACTTGGCTTTGCAGCGGGTTCGTTTTGCCCGCCGCTGAATTGCATCTAACATGGCTTGAAGGAATAGGCCAATGCATTGGGCGCACCCTTGAACGTCGCTGCCAGACTGGCCCAGCGGACCAGCCCGCGTGTGGACAGGGTGAGCGACAGTTCGCCGCCGCCGTCCTGGCCGGTTCCTATGTCCCGGTTTTCGACCCCCTTCCAAGTCGCCACCCTATCAGCGTCGAAACTGACTGTGGCGGCTCCATTCAGCACATAGGAGCCATCCAATGATTACCCCTAATCAAGCCACGGGCGAAATCCGCCCAAAATCTGCCCAAGCAGAAGGCGAAACACGCCTAAACCCAATAGACACCCTTGCAAGCCTGTTAGTGATGCAAGGCGGGTTGACCGATAGATTATCCAACCTTGTCCAATACCTTCGCCAATCAGCATGAGTAGCTTTGGTTTTGGCAGCCACCCGGCAAGGCTCGCCGTAGCATGGCGTCTAAGAGGGATTCAACGGTGACGGTGTGCCGAATGACGGCAAAGGCGTGAAAG
>Ga0194049_1000060_pt1 | contig 42956 bp, 41 predicted proteins | sample JunL2225m_MetaG_FD_148665 | JGI IMG/M metagenome (GOLD analysis project Ga0194049, IMG submission 148665) | Anoxic zone freshwater microbial communities from boreal shield lake in IISD Experimental Lakes Area, Ontario, Canada - Jun2016-L224-25m | ecosystem: Environmental > Aquatic > Freshwater >... | reverse complement strand
GTCCGACACCTACACCATGATCCTGCGGCCGCTCATCGATCGACTCGGAGCGTCGGTGGCTGCGGGCTGGTCCTAGCTCACTGAGGAGCGGCGAGGCCCGAGCAGATCGGGCTCAGCAGCCAGCTCATCCCGGAGCATCGCCTTGGCGACTTTGCCCGAGTGGGTGAGTGGGAGCTCATCGAGGACGACGAGGTGGCGAGGAGTCTTGAATCGCGCCAATCTGCCGTCGAGCCGCCGGGTGATCTCGTCGATGCCGAGCGTCGATCCTGGACCCAGGATCACGCAGGCGCAGACGTTCTCTCCCCACCGAGGGTCGGGGATTCCGACCACGGCCACCTCGACGACCTCGGGGCAGGTGGCGAGGATGGCTCGCTCGACCTCAAGCGAAGCGACGTTCTCGCCCCCGGTCACGATCATGTCCTTGAGTCGATCGACCACCTCGATGAGGCCGTCGGGGCGAAGCCGGCCAAGATCGCCGGTGTGCATCCATCCGCCTCGCAGTGCCGCGGCGGTGGCATCGTCGTCGTCGAGGTAGCCGAGCATGACCTGTGGCCCGGCGATGCAGATCTCTCCTATCTCGCCTGGTTCGATGTCGGCGTCGTCGGGACCGACGAGCCGCATCGCCACCCCTGGGCCTGGACTTCCGGCGGCGGCGAGGATGGTCGCATCGTCGCGAAACCCTCGCCGATGTGCGCTGGCATCGAGAAAGATGGCGTTCCCCGACAGCTCGGTCATGCCGAACCCCTGCGAGAGATCGACCGTGAGCAACTGATCGCACCGATGCAGCAGTTCGACGGGCATCGGTGAGGCTCCATAGGAGATGGTGCGCAGGGTGGCGACGTCGCGGAGGGCCTGAGGGTTGGTCTCGAGCAGATCGAGCAGGCCGGCCAGCATGGTGGCGGCAAGACTGACCGAGGTGACCGAGTGCTCGGTGATGCAGGCGACGAGCGTCGAAGGGTCGAAGCGGTCGAGCAGGACCACCGGTCGACCTCGTGCATGGGTTCGCAGCACGTTGTAGCCAGCGACGTGGCAGAGGGGAAACGGGAAGGCGAAGACATCGTCCTCGGGGATTGGTCTCGCCACCGAGGAAGAGTTGATCGCCGCGAGGAGGGAGCCGTGGCTGAGAAGTGCCCCCTTCGGCGTCCCGGTTGTGCCCGAGGTGAACAGCAGCCACGCGGGATCAGCGCTCTGAGCGACCGATGCAAGGGGGGCGGGGGGAAGGTCGGCGCCGAAGGTGATCACCGGGCGGTCGTCGAGGAGCGGCGCCATGCGCTCCGCCTGAGCCTGGCTGGCCAACAGGACCCCGCTGGCAGAGCGGTCGAGCTGTTCGAGGATCTCGCCGTCGGACAGGCGATGGTTCAAGAAGGTCAGAACATGGCCGCTCGACGGCACCCCGTAGTACGCAGCGACGGTGTCAGGGTGGTTCTCACCGAGCACGGCGACGCGGTGGCCCGGCGGAAGCCCAGCGGTCAAGGCCGAGGCGATCGCCCCGGCTCGGTCGATCAGATCAGCGAAGGTCCACGTCTGGGCATCATGGATGAGCGCGGGTGCGTCGGCTCGGCCGGTGGCGATCTGATCGGTCAGCAGGTCGGCCAAGTTCATGGGTGCCTCGTGAGGAGAGCTGGGATGTCGGGCCCCTCGACGGAGGCGGTCCTTCGATCGAGGTCGACGACAAGGTGGTGGGCCGGACCAATGAGCTCGAGGTGGCTCGTGGCCAGCGGATCGACGAGATCGACGGCCTCGTCGACCACGGGCTGGGCTGCGCGAAGTGCCTCGACGAGATCCCATTCGGCGGCACCGTAGCGGCGGAGGTCGTCGGAGAGCACGGTGAAGCCGCCGGTACCTGCGACCGTGGCAACCAAGCTGTGGCGCTCGGTGTCGGTGAGATCGGTGTCCGATGGCCGGAGCAGGACGCAGTCCGGGTCGCCGGCATACCACCGACGATGGAGCGGAGCCCGGCGAACCGAGGCCTCGATGGCGTTGGCGGTGCCGACACTCGACTCGCTCCAGCCGGGAAAGTGATCACCGGGCCCCCAGTGGGGGGCGACGTCCTCTGAGAGCCGCATGCCATCGACGAGGCCGACAGCAGGAGCGAGGGGGCTGCCGCAGCCGAGGAGGTATGCGGTGTCCCCGATGGCCCCTCGGATCGCCGACAGGGCATCGGTGAAGCACTCGGTCCGGGTGCGACCATCCGAACCCCGTCGCTGACCCGGGACCATCCCGGCGTGGAGGAAGTCGATCTTGAAGTAATCGAACCCCATCTCGGCGAGATCGGTGAACTGGGCAGCGAGGTGCTCGATCACCGAGGCCTGGCTGAGATCGAGGGCGTAGACCCGACCTCCCCATCCACCATGGTGCAGGGCGGTGCGCGGCCGGCCGGCCTCGTTGGTCACCAGCCACGAGGGGTTGGCGGTTGCCAGCGGTGAGCCTTCGACAGCGAGGAACGGGGCCGTCCAGATTCCCGCCGAGAGGCCCTGCTGGCGGATGTGGTCGGCGAGGTCTCCAATGGGCATGCCGAAGCGCTCGCTGGTGCCCGACCACTCGCCGATCGATCGCTGCCAGCCGTCATCGATCTGGACGAGGCCAAGTTCGTGCTCGGCGGCCAGCCTCAGGTTGGCGACCACATCGTCCGCCGTGACCTCCGTGAAGTACTGGTACCAGCTGCACCACCCGAAGGGAGGGTCGGACCGCGTGCGGGCATCGGCCTCGATGCCGGTCAACGCAGCCCATTCTGAGAGCAGCGGCCCCGCAGGTCCATCGACCGAGCGCAGGCGAGCCACGTGACGAGCCTGTCCCGGCTCGAGGACGATCCCGTCAAGATCCATCGAGATTGCCACTCCGCCATCGAGATTGACGAGCATCGTCAGTGGAGGGCCGTCGAGCCAGGTCGTCGCCACCAGGCCGCCGGAGTGGACGAGGACGGTGTCGGCACACAGGGCGCGCCCGGCCGACTCGCCGTCAGCGAGCATCTGGTTGCGGAACCACCGAGGGGCTTGAGCCCGAACGGAGCGATAGTCCGATGGGATCGTCGGTCGCACGGTGGACCACGATTGATAGCCGTGCTCGACGAACTCGGTGACCACGAGATCGGTCCGGACCACGACCCGTCCGAGGTGGAGCGGATGGGTTGTGCCATTGGTGGCCAGAACCACGTGGGTGGTGGCACCATCGTCGAGGCTCGGAACGAGGCTGAGATCGAGGCCGGGTTGGACTGCCGGTGAATCAAGGAGCTTCATGATGGCGCTCAGTCTCGCGCTCATACGGGCTGATGATCGCACTGCTCGAATTCCGAACCTAGTGTCGAGCCGGAGAGGAGGTGTGGTGATCGATCCCGAGCTCGAGTTGGCCATCGTGTGGCAGCGGGCCCATCCAGCACCGTCGCTCCACTCGATCCCTGTCGAGACGGCCAGATCGAACTACGCCGCCGCCGCCGGGCTGCTCGACCCCACCCCTCCCGACGACGTGGCCCTGATGGAGATGGTGATCCCCGGCCCGGCCGGAGCCATCCATGCCCACCTCTACACGCCTCCCGGCTGCGAGGGATCGGGCATCGTGGTCTGGGCACATGGCGGAGGATGGGTCCTCGGTGGATTGACCAGCCACGATCACGCCTGTCGTCGCCTGGCCAGTGCCGCCCGCCTGCGACTATTGGCCATTGACTACCGATTGGCCCCGGAGCACCCCTTCCCTGCTGGTCAAGATGATGTCTCGACGGTGGTCCGCTGGGCGGTGCAGCACGCTGGGCAGCTCGGAGCGCCGGCCATTGGAGTGGGGGGCGACTCGGCCGGAGCCACACTGGCGCTCGTTGCCGCCCTAGACGACGGTGACGGTCTGGCGTGCCTGGCGCTGTGTTATCCGTCCCTTGGTCCCGACATCATGTCGGAATCTCGGAAGGCATTCGACGGAGGGTGGGGCCTCACTACCGAGGACATGGACTTCTTCTTCGAGCGGCTCCTGCCGGAGGGTCACGACCGATCAGATCCCCGGGTGTCGCCCTTGCTCACCCCTGAGGTGGAGGGAGTTCCGTCGACCGTGCTGTCGATCGCGGGATATGACATCCTCCACGATGAGGGCTTGGCTCTGGCTGGCATGCTCGAGGGGGCAGGGGTGACGGTCGATCTGTTCGATGAGGGAGCACTGACCCACGGATTTCTTCGCCTGGGCGGGCTCTCGGCTGAGGTCCGCGCGGCGATCGACCGATTCGCCGCAGCGATGCGGTCCACGATGGAGAGGGCCAACACATGAACGTGCTACTCATCACGCTCGACCAGTTCCGAGCCGACATGGTGGACCACGCCCTGGTGGCCACTCCAGCGCTTGACCGGCTGCGGGCATCGGGCGTGCACTTCGCGCGACACTTCGCCCAGGCCGCTCCCTGCGCGCCAGGCCGGGCATCGCTCTACACCGGGATGTACCAGGCAAACCACCGGGTGGTGGGCAATGGCACGCCGCTCGACCATCGCTTCGACAATGTGGCCCGACTCGCCCGCCGGGCGGGGATGACGCCGGTGCTCTTCGGGTACACCGACCAGGGCATCGATCCGCGAATGGCGACCGGCCCTGACGATCCTCGGCTCGAGGATTATTCGGGAGTCCTGCCGGGTTTCGACCTCGGGCTGTGGATGCCCGACTCCCAAGCGCCGTGGCTGGCCTGGCTCGAGGACCTCGGGTACGGGACCTTCCCGAACTACATCGCGGCGTTGGCTGCCGAGCCTGATCGTCCGTCGATCCACTCGCTCAGTACCTTCGTGACCGATGCGTTTCTCGAGTGGCACGAGCGCCAGGATGCCCCATGGTTCGCTCACCTCAGCCACCTGCGTCCGCACCCTCCCTATGCGGCAGCCGGTGAGTTCGCCACGATGTACGACCCCGCAGACGTTGGAGACTCACTGGCGCCGGCCCCAGAAGCGGACCGCCATCATCTCCACGAGCTGACGATGGGCCTCGATGTCTGTGCGGCTCCCGCCACCGAGGCCGAGCGTCGCCACATGCGCACCCAGTACTTCGGCATGGTCTCCGAAGTCGATGCCCAGGTCGGGCGGGTTCTCGATCAGCTCGAGCACATGGGGCAGATGGACGACACGTTGATCATCCTCACGTCCGATCATGGCGAACAGCTCGGCGACCATGGTCTGCGAGAGAAGCTGGGCTTCTTCCCGGAGAGCTACGCCATTGGTTGCATCGTCCACGATCCGCGATCCCCGCAAGCTCACGGGACCCGGGTCGATCACTTCACGGAGAACATCGACATCCTGCCCACGATCGCCGTGGCACTCGGCGTTGACATCCCCGTCCAGGTTGACGGACTTCCACTCCAGCCCTTCCTCGCGGGAGAAGAACCCGAGTGGTGGCGTACCGCAGCGCACTGGGAGTGGGACTGGCGGGCGATGGTGCTCGGCTTCATGGCGCCAGGGTGGCCTCTTGACCGTCGGCTCGAACGCATGAACCTCGCTGTTGTGTGCGATGCGGACGGTGCCTATGTGCACTTCGGCGACGGGACCTGGCTGTTCTTCGACCTCCGTGCGGATCAGACCTGGCGGACCACTAGCCAGGATCCCGCTCGGGTTCTCACCTACGCCCAGGCCATGCTCGGGTGGCGACAAGAGCATCTCGAGCGCACGATGACCGATCTGCTTCTCGAACCAGGACGACCGGGCCGATGGCCGGCGATCGGCTCGGCCCTCGACGGCTAGCGCGTCGGGTGAAGACCGGTGATCAGCAGGTCGACTAGGCCGTCGTAGCCCACTGAGGCATCGTCACTGAAGCCGATGTTGAAGAGCTCGAGTGAGATCCAGCCATGACAGGCGGCCCAGATGCGCTGGGCGATCTCTCGGGGGTCTCCTGGGGCGAATCGACCCGAGTTCATCATCCGCTGAACGGCGCGGACGAGTTGAGCGAAGGCCTGCTCGGCGCTCGTCATGGCCCGTTCGCTCGGCTCGTGGCCGGGGATCGACCGCATCAGCATGAGTTGATAGGTGGCCGGACGGTCGAGGGCCAGGGCGCGGTAGATCACGAGTCCGGCTCGCAGTGCTGCTTCGTCATCGCTGAGGCGGTGGGCTGTCTCGAGGGCGTCGTAGAGCCGGTCGAATCCCCTGCGGAACAGAGCGTCGACGACACCGGACTTCGAGGAGAAGTGGTTGTAGACGCTCATGGGGGCGACCTCGGCGGTGGCGCAGAGATGGCGAATCGAGAGTGCACCGGGACCCTCGTGCTCGAGGAGCAATGCAGCCGCCTCGAGAATGTTCTCCTCGACATCGGCTGACGCCGTCCGGTGGCGCAGCGTCACGAAGTGCACCTGCTACAGAACATCATGCTATAAATGTAGCACGCTGTTCTCTAGAAGGAGATCCATGGACTCGCCCTCGCCACACCACGATCGCCGTTGGCTCATGCTGCCGGTGCTCTGCCTGTCGGTCTTCCTCGTGGTCGTCGACAACACCATCGTCAACGTGGCGCTTCCGAGCCTGAACAACGACCTCGGTGCCTCCATCACGCAGCTGCAGTGGATCGTGGACGCCTACAGCCTGGCCTTCGCCGGGCTGCTGCTTGCGGGTGGCGGAGTGGGGGACCGGCTGGGCCGCAAGGGCGTGATGCAAGTGGGGCTGGTGTTCTTCGGAGTGTTCTCGCTCCTCGCGGCTCTGAGCACCTCAACCGGCCAGCTCATCGCTGCGCGTGCGCTCATGGGGATGGCTGCAGCCTTCGTCTTCCCGGCAACCCTGGCGATCTTGACGTCGGTGTTCACGAACCCCTCCGAGCGGCAGAAGGCTCTCGGCATCTGGGGGGCCACCTCCGGTCTGGCGGTGGCGTTCGGTCCCATCACCGGTGGTGCACTGCTCGAGCACTACTGGTACGGCTCGATCTTTCTGGTCAACATCCCGCTCGTCCTGATCACCTTGGTCCTTGGTCAGATCCTCATCCCGAAGATCGCCCGACCCCATCTGCATCGCTTCGACACCCGCGGGGTGCTCATCTCGACGCTCGGGGTCACCTTGCTGGTCCTCGCCATCATCCAAGGTCCGCAATGGGGATGGTCGTCGGTGACGACGCTGGTGTGCTTCGCCGCCGCCGCCGTCATCCTCGGGACCTTCGTCCTCGTCGAGCTGCGGACACCGGAGCCCCTGCTCGACGTAAGGGTCTTCGCCATTGCCAAGTTCTCGGCCGGCGCCATGGCCATCGCCGTCTCGTTCTTCTGCCTGTTCGGGTTCATCTTCCTGATCACCCAGTACTTCCAATTCGTCAAGGGCTATTCGACCTTGTCAGCGGGCGTGCACACACTGCCCTTCGCCATCGTCTCGGCGGTCTTCACCCCGATTGGAGCGATTCTGGCGCTCAAGGTAGGGATTCGCCTGGTGTCGGGAATCGGTCTCCTATCCATGGCGGCAGGGCTGGTGATCGTGGCGCTGAACGGAACCCCGGATGCTCCGTATTTCGGATGGATCCTGCTCTCGATGGTGTGCTTGGCGCTGGGTCTGTCGTTCAACACTGCTCCCGCCACCGAAGCGGTCATGAGCGCTTTGACCCCTGAGCAGATGGGTGCAGGGGCGGCCGTGAACAACACCACCCGCGAGCTCGGAGGCACGCTCGGCGTGGCGGTCATCGGCTCAGTCTTTGCCTCGAGTTACGGACCCAAGATCGCCAGCGCATTTCACGGCCTCCCAATTCCCGCCGAGGCGAAGAGCGCGGCGGGCCAGTCCATCGCTGCGGCGCTCAGCGTGGTCAGGCATGCTCCAGCTGGCGTGCAGCCGACGATCCGGTCGACGGTGGACCAGGCATTCTCCTCGGGCCTCGAGGTGGCGTGCCTCGTTGCCGCTGGCGTGGCGGTACTCGGGGCGCTGGTCTCGTTTCGTTTCCTCCCAAGCCGAGTTGAGCGGCCCGACGGGGCATCGATCACGATCCACTGAGCACTGGTTGAGAGGCATCGTTTTATCTCGATGAGCCAGCGTGACAGACTGACGGCGCGAGATCTATCAACGTAGAGGAGGAGCCATGTCCCGTTCCTGTCCGTCCATGGGCACGAGAGCTGCAGTACTTGCTGCAGTGAGTGTTGCCCTACTTTCCGCCGCATGCTCGTCAGGTGGTTCGTCGGATTCGTCGACCACCAAGGCCCCCTCGGCGCCGACCTCGAAGATTCCACCAGCCAAGAAAGATGCTGCTGCGGCTGCCTTGGTCCCCGCAGCCATCGCCTCGAGTGGGCGGCTGACCTTCGCCATGGACGCCTCGTATCCGCCAGACGAGTTCCTCGCTCCCGGATCGTCGACGATCATCGGCATGGATGCCGACCTCGGGACGGCCATCGCCCAGGCTCTGGGGTTGACAGCGGTCCAGAAGAACGTCACCTTCGACGCCATCATCCCGGGTCTGCAGGCGAACAAGTACGACGTGGGTCTCTCGTCGTTCACCGACACGCCTGCTCGTGAGCAGGTGGTGGACTTCGTGAACTACTTCAATGCCGGTGAGGCCTTCTACGTCAAGGCAGGCGCCAAGAAGTCGTTCACCGCAGATGATTCGCTCTGTGGCCTCTCAGTGGCCGTCGAGGCCGGCACGATCCAGGAGTCCGAGTCGAAGGATGCCTCGGCCAAATGCACCAAGCACGGGAAGACGGCCATCAAGGTCCTGTCATTCTCCGATCAGAACAGTGCGAACCTCGCAGTGTCCTCGGGTCGTGCGGAAGTCGGCTTCGCCGACTCCCCGGTCGTCGGCTACATCGTGGTGCAGTCGGGTGGGACCTTTGAGCAGTCAGGGCCGGTGTTCAACCAGGCGCCATATGGCGTCGCCCTCCCGAAGGGTACGACGATGACTCAGGCGGTCCAGGCTGCCATCAAGAGTCTGATCACCAACGGCACCTATGGCGCCATTATGAAGAAGTGGGGCACCGAGGCTGACGGAGTGAACGTCAGCGGCGTGACCATCAATGGCGCCGGCAGTTGATCTCCGTCCGTAGATCTGCAGCAGTTCGATGACTGGCGGCGACGTCCCCATGGTCAAAGGGGCGTCGCCGCGGTCCGCGACCGGAACCGGACCGATCCGAGCGGTCCCAGTTCGCCATCCTTGGCGATGGGCGATGGCGGCTGTCCTGGCTGTCCTGGTGGCGATGTTGGTCCATACGCTGGCGTTCTCCACGACGGAGCAGCCTCATGCCACAGGTAGCCGATTCGGTTGGGATGTCATCGGCCAGTACCTCTTCAGCTCCCATGTCCTTGACGGCGTCGTCGTCACGATTGAGCTGACCATCGTGGCCATGGCGGCCGGTGTCGTGATCGGCGTCTTGCTCGCGGTGATGCGGATGTCGAAGAGTCGGCTCCTGTCATCGGTCGCCTGGGTCTACATCTGGTTCTTCCGAGGAACTCCGGTCTTCGTCCAGATCATCTTCTGGTACAACATCGCTGCGCTCTACCCCCATCTCACGCTCGGCATCCCGTTCGGGCCCAGCTTCGTCACGCTCAACATCAACAGTCTCCTGACGCCGTTCATCGCTGGCTCGCTGGCTCTGGCCACCAACGAGGGCGCCTACATGTCGGAGATCGTCCGGGCGGGAATCATCTCGGTGGATGAGGGTCAGGCCGAGGCTGCGAGCTCGCTCGGGATGTCACGATCCAAGACCCTGCGCCTGATCGTCCTCCCACAGGCGATGCGCCTGATCATCCCGCCCACGGGTAACGAGACCATCTCCATGCTCAAGACGACCTCGCTCGTTAGCGTGATCGCTGTGCCGGACCTGCTTAAGTCGGCCCAAGACATCGCCAATGCCAACTATCGAATTATCCAACTCCTGATTGTGGCCAGCATCTGGTACCTCGCCATGACCACCGTCCTGTCGGTTGGGCAGTTCTATCTCGAGCGCCACTATTCCCGGGGGTCGCTCCGCAGCCTGCCGGCAACACCCCTGCAGCGGCTTCGACAGGATCTCACCCGCCTCCGGCCCCAAGGCAAACCCCGGGCTGAGGCGATGGCCAAGGAGTTCCGCGAGGCCCTCGATCCATTGCCACACGGAAGAGATCCCCTGGGAGCACCCCATGATTGAACCCATGGTCCGCGCCGAACAGGTCTGGAAGTCCTACGGCTCTCTCGACGTCCTCCGTGGGATCGACCTCGAGGTCTCGGTGGGCGAGGTGTTGTGCCTGCTCGGGCCCTCTGGGTCCGGAAAGAGCACCTTCCTCCGACTGATCAATCACCTCGAGAAGCTCGACGCTGGCCGACTTTCAGTGGCTGGCGAGCTGGTGGGATACCGGGAGAGGGGATCAAAGCTCCATGAGCTGACCGACCGGGAGATCGGCGTCCAGCGAGCGGCCATCGGGATGGTCTTTCAGCGGTTCAACCTATTCCCGCACCTCAGCGTCATGGATAACGTGACCATCGGCCCGGTCAAGGTCAAGGGTGCGACCAAGGCGGTGGCTTCCGAACGGGCCGTTGCCCTCCTCGAGCGGGTCGGCCTCAAGGACAAGATGGCGTCCTATCCCGCCCAGCTCTCCGGTGGCCAGCAGCAGCGGGTGGCCATTGCCCGGGCATTGGCCATGGATCCAAAGCTGATGCTCTTCGATGAGCCCACCTCCGCCCTCGACCCTGAGCTCGTCGGTGAGGTCCTTGACGTCATGCGAGGTCTCGCCGCTGATGGGATGACGATGGTGGTGGTCACCCACGAGATGGGCTTTGCCCGCGAGGTGGCCGACCAGGTCGTCTTCATGGACGACGGCGAGATACTGGAACAAGGAGTGCCCTCGGTGGTCCTGTCGAACCCAACCAACGACAGGTTCCAAGCCTTCTTGTCCAAGGTGCTCTGACCTCGGGATGCGACGGCGACCAGCGGGCGACGTCTGGCCTGACGACGAGATGTCGGCAGAGACGGGCCTGCCGCTTGAGGGGGTCAGAATCCTCGATCTCTCGAGGGTCCTGGCGGGCCCCCTGGCGGCGCAGGTGCTCGGTGACCTCGGTGCCGACGTGATCAAGATCGAGCAGCCGTTGGGTGACCCCGTCAGGGCCATGGCGCCGCCGGCGATCGGAGACACTGCCACCTACTACGTGTCGGTGAACCGCAATCGACGCAGCGTCATCGCCGATCTGACGACTCCCGCGGGTCGTGATCTGGTCAAGCAGTTGGCCTCGTCGTCCGATGCGGTGGTGGAGAACTTCCTGCCCTCTCAAGCCCGAGCGCTGGGGATCACGGCGATCAGGGAGGCGCTGCCAGAGATCGTCTGGGTGACGGTGGCGCCGGCGGCGGCAGGAGGACCGCTCGACGATGAGCCCGCCTTCGACCTCCTTGCCCAAGCCCGGAGCGGACTGATGGGTGTGTCGGGCACTGATGCATCAGGGCCGATGAAGACCGGAGCCCCAGTGGCTGACGTGGTCACCGGGCTCTATGCAGCCATCGGCCTGCTCGCAGCCCTTCTTGAGCAGCGCACGACTCCGGGAACCCCGGGCCGACGCATCGAAGCACCGCTGCTCGAGTCGGCGGTCACGATCCTGATCAACCAGACCGCGGGTCTCCTCGGGGCAGGGGCGGTGCCTCGGCTGCTTGGCAACGACCATCCGAGCATCGTCCCCTATGCCCCGTATCGCACTTCCGATCGAGACCTCGTCCTCGCCGTAGGCACCGAGCCCCAGTGGCGTCGACTGCTCGAAGCCATCGGTGCACCCGAGCTGGCGTCGGACCCTCGTTTTGTCCGCAATGCCAATCGAGTGGTGCACCGCGATGAACTTCGCGTCGCACTCGAGGCGGTGCTCGCCGAGCGGGGTTGCGACGAATGGATCAGTATCCTTGGGTCCTTCGGTGTGCCGTGCGCTCCGGTGAATGACCTTCAATCGGCACTCGACCAGCCTCAGATCGCCGGTGGAGACCTGCTGACCGAGGTGATGCTCGCTGATGGCAGCACCACCGGAATGGTCTTGACTCCTCTGCGGGTCGATGGAGTCCGACCCGGTGTGCGCCGTCGGCCGCCAATGCTCGGCGAGCACACGAAGGAGATCATGGCCGCAATGGAGGGACAGCAGTGACAGGGCGACCGTCTCGGGAGGCCATCGAGATCGATGATGATGCGTCGGCGATGCTCGCGGAGCAGATTGGTCGAGTCGGGGAGACAGGTGGCTGGATCAATCTGACCCCAGGCGTTCCCGCGGACGTCGCGACGGAGCCACCGCGTTCGCTGTTCTCGTGGCTCGTCGGGTCGAACGGACCAGCAGCCCCGATGGCTACCTGGATGCCCGCTGCGTCAGGAGCGGATCGACCGGGCCAGCTCGGAGTCCTCCATGCTCGAGGTCGATTGAACCGGGAAGGGATCGCAGGTCTGGTCAGCGTCCCCGCATCGTGGCGCTGCCTCGGAGATCACGCTCGACGAGGCCTCATCTTCGAGGTGAAGGCGACCACCGACGTCGAGATCGCCGATGTCATGCTGGCGGTCGTTGAGGAACTCACCACTGTCCCGACAACGGGGCGCTACCTCGCCGAGGTCTTCGTTCGCCCTGGATGATCAACGGATGCCGAACGCCTCGCCGTCCATCCGATCGATGGTGGTGAAGTCCGGCACTTCGCTGCGACGCAGTCGGGTGACCTGTTCGGTTGGCTCACCGAGGGCCACCACCGCAGCCACGGCAGTCCCCGCTGGTGCACCCACGAGCTCGAGGACCTTGGCCTCTGCCCGCACGGCCATGGTGGTCATGACGCCTCCAAGGCCTCGCGAGCGGGCTCCGAGCAGGATGCTCCAAACGAAGGGATAGATCGAAGCACCTCCGCTGATGCCCACTCGATCGAGATCGCGGTCGACGGTGGCCAGACTGCTGAGATCGGCCAGCACCAAGAGCAGCACGGGAACTTGATCGAGCTGCTCGGCAAACCCAGGGTTGGCCGCGCCGAGAGCGGCGAAGTCCCCGGCCCGCTCCACGGCGGCGGCCTCATCGACGGGATCATTTGTTGAGGCGAAGGGAGTCAGGCCGTGAGTGGTCATGGCGAGGTAGTCGTACCAGCCCGGCAGATAGAGGTCCCGCAGCGCTTGTCGCACCGTGGGATCCTTCAGGACGACAACCCGCCAACCCTGTCGGTTCCCACCGCTCGGGGCGAACCTGGCATCCTCCAAGATCGCCGCCACCGTCGCATCGTCGACAGGTCGGTCGGTGAATGCTCGGGTGGCGGGTGTGGTGGTCAGGGCGACGGTGAGCTCCATGCCGGGACCCTACCTGCACCCGTTGGTCGCCGGTGTGCGATGCTGACGGCGAACAAATGGGGGAGGACTGTGGAGAAGCTCCAGTACTTGGTGTGGTTGCCCGAGGGCACGAGCCCGGACGCTGTGCGCACGACGTTCATCGACGAGGTGGCGCCGAAACTGCTTGCCACCAACCTGCGAGGTCTCACAATGGACCTCGACGATGATCTCGCTGATGTGGCAGCGCCGGTCCCGGCACCCGAGGGCGAGCACACGCCCGCAGCACTGATCTCGGTCTGGGTGGACTGCTACGACCGGCGGGGCCCCATCGAAGACATTCTGCGATCGGTCGCTGTCCGCATCGACGGCTACCAGGTGCTCGAGTCGCTCTATGCCGACTATGGACAGAGCCAGTGGGCCGCTTCTCGGGACTGGCCTGACGGAGAGCGCTCCCCGGGAATCTTGACGGTGGCTCGCTTCGAGCAGCTCGAGGGGACCGACTTTGAGGAGTGGTTGGCATTCTGGCATGGGCATCAGTCGCCTATGTCGGAGGCGATCCAGCCCCGATGTCGCTACGTACGCAACCTGGTGGTCCGCGGCCTCGAGCCGGGGCTCCCCGGGTGGCGAGGCATCGTTGAGGAAGCGTGGCCCAGCAAGGAGCACGTCGAGGATCCGATGCTCTTCTACTGCGCTGACGGAGACCCCGCCGTCATGAGCGCCAACATCACGACCATGATCGACCACGTGACGAAGCTGATGGATCTCACGACGATGAGAAGTCAGACGATGAGCGAGTGGATCATGAAGACGGTGGGCTCCTGATGAGCTCCTTCACCGAGGCTCAGCTGCGGGCCATGCACGATCACTATCTCGAGGTTGCGAACCGCTGCTCGGCCATCCAAGAGTGGCGGGAGTGGGCAGACCTGTTCACTCATGACGCGGTGTACGTCGAGCACTGCTTCGGACGGTTCAACGGGCCGGACGAGATCTATGACTGGATCCAGCCGCTGATGAACCAGTGGCCCAATTCTGAGATGACGGCATTCCCTCATGATTGGTGCGTGTTTGACGTCGAGCGCGGCTGGTCGATCTGCCAGGTGGAGAACGTCATGCGTGACCCCGGGGACGGCAGCGTCCATCAGGCCGCAAACATCACGATCCTCCACTACGGCGATGATGGCCGAATCACCTATGAAGAAGACGCCTACAACCCGATGAACTTCGCACCGATGGTCTCTGAGTGGATGGAGATCGCAAAGCGTCACGAACGAGGAGCACAATGACCAGCGTCACCGTCATCACCGACGAGGCCCAGCAGACCGAGGGGTGGCGTCTCGGGGATCGCCTGGTTGTCCCTGCTGCGTCGCTCGAGGCGGTCACCGGGTGGGTGCGCAAGCCCGAGGGCCTGTGTCGGGGCGACGTATGCGTTCCGGTCCGTGATGCTGCGGCGCTCGAGGTGGAGGGGTCCATCGATCTCGCGGGCTTCGCGGCAGCACTCGGTCGCAGGAGTGTGATCGACCTCGACGCTGGAATCGCCGCTATCTCGGCCGATGCCTCGGTGCGTCATGCAGCCCTCGAGGGTCTCGTGGCTCCGGAGGTGACGCTGCCGGATCTCGATGGGAGGGCCTTCACGGTCAGCTCGTTGCGTGGTTTCAAGGTGTTGCTGGTGGCATTCTCCTCATGGTGCGGCTGCCGCTATGACCTCCCCGGCTGGCAGGCGCTGGCTGATGAGCTTGCCGATGACGGCCTTCGCATCGTGACGGTGGCCCTCGACGACGACCCCGAGGTGGTTCGGCCCTTTACCGAGGGCATCTCGATCCCGGTGCTGCTCGATCGCCAACACCTGCTGAGCGAAGTGTTCGCCGTCTCGAACGTTCCGACTGCGGTGTGGATCGATGAGGAGGGCCGCATCGCCCGCCCCAATGGCTTGGCCTTCGGCACCGACACCTTCGCCGACTTCACCGGTGTCGACTCCGCTCCCACCTTGGCGGCGATCCGGCGATGGGTGCGCCAGGGTGAGATCCCGATCGACCCCCTTTCCGCGGCGGGAGCGGTGGCTGACCTCAGCGATGACGAGCTCGATGCTCGCCTCCATTTCCGCGTCGGCGCCGAGGCTCGGCGCCAGGGCGACGAGGTGGCTGCGGAGCGGAATCTGCGACGAGCGGGTGAACTCGCACCATTCGACTTCTCGGTACGTCGGGCGGCGATGCCGCTGCTCGGCGAGGACCCGTTCGGGCAGGACTTCTTGGACCTCTTCGCCCAATGGCAGGACCAGGGCGCTCCCTATCACGGGCTCCCTGCAACCTGGGATGCCGCCGACGACTGAGGGACTCAGGGCCTCACTGGCTCAGATCTCGATGCGAGGCTGTTAGGCGTCGCGACGGTTAAGCAGGACGGCGCCTGCTGCGAGGATCACGGCGGAATAGCCGATGATGACCAGAGTGGCAGGCCAGGCACTGAGCAGGGTCCCTGCCCAGTCGGTGTGCGTTGATCCGACTGTTTCCATGGCTACCCCAAGGTTCGAGGGCAGGTAGGCCTGGATGGGATCGCGCACACTCGATGGGAGCAGTTGGATCAGGATTGGGATGACAAGCAGGACGACCACATAGACCGAGATGGTGGCGGTGGTGTTTCTGAGCAGGAAGCCGAGGCCCACGGCCAAGATGCCCATCAAGGTGAGGTAGAGGCCGGTGCGCAGCAGCGCCATCGGGACACCCGAGCTGCTGATCGAGAGCACCGGGATGGCCGCCGACTTGGCCTGGTCGAGTAGGGATGATCCAGCCGGGAGCTGCCTGCCGCCCGAGGCCAGCAGGACGGCCTGGCTCACAAAGAATGAGGCGAAGGCGGTGCACTCGGTGATGACCAGCAAGACCACCCCGGTCACGACGGCCTTGGAGGTGACCACCGTGGTGCGACGGGGGAGGGCGGCCAGGGTCGTACGGATCGATCCGTTGGCGTACTCCGAGCAGACGATGAGGGCGCCAAGGACCCCCACGACGATCTGTGTGATGAATGATCCGGCCTGGGAGATGCGGACTGGGTCGAACTGGGCACGGTCGAGCGGTCCGGACTGCTTCCAGTGGTTGGCGATTACCGCCGAGAACAGTGCAGCGAACCCGAGCCCCGCTACGACAATGACGATCAGAGAAATCCAGGTGGACCGGACCGATCGAAGCTTTGCCCACTCCGAGCGAACCGCCTCGGGGAAGCCAGCTCGACCACTGTCGATCGCGGGGGCATCGAGCAGGTCGGTCGTCATGCGTGGGCTCCAGGATCCATCGGTGTGGTGGCATACTCCTGCGCACCAGAGGTCATCTCCATGAAGACCTCCTCGAGGCTGGCTCGGACCGGGGTCAGCTCGTGCAGGGCGATTCCTGCGGTGAGGGCCATCTGTCCGATGGTCGGCGCATCGAGAGCGGTCACGCCAAGGGCTCCGTCGGGAGTGGTCACGACGGTGGCACCTGCAGCGACAAGCAGCTCGGCCAAGGCATCCTGATCCCCGGTGCGGACCTCCACCGTGGGGACGGTGTGCGAGCTGACGAAGTTGTCGACAGTGGTGTCGGCGATGAGGCGTCCGCGGCCGATGACGACGAGATCGGTCGCCGTCTGGGCCATTTCGCTCATCAGGTGACTGGAGAGGAAGATCGTGCGACCCTCGGCAGCGAGTCCCTTGAGGAGCTGACGCACCCAGAGGATCCCCTCCGGGTCCAAGCCGTTCACCGGCTCGTCGAAGAGCAGCACCTTCGGGTCACCGAGCAGCGCAGCGGCGATACCCAGGCGCTGGCTCATGCCGAGGGAGTACTTGCCCACCTTGCGGCCAGCCACGGCAGTGAGTCCGACGATGTCAAGGACTTCGTCGACTCGGGCGGCCGGAATCTTGTTGGCAAGTGCGATGGTCCGAAGGTGGTTCCGGGCCGATCGTCCGGGGTGGACAGCCTTGGCGTCGAGCAGGGCACCGACCTCTCGCAAGGGCCAACGCAGGTCTCGGTAGCGGACACCATCGATCGACACGTTGCCGCCGGACGGGTGATCGAGGCCGATGATCATGCGCATCGTGGTCGATTTGCCGGCACCATTGGGACCGAGGAACCCAGTCACGACGCCATCTCGGACCTTGAAGGAGAGATCGTCGACCGCCAGTGTCGACCCGTAGTGCTTGCTCAGGCCGGTGGCGGTGATCACCACATCATCGTAGTGGCGTCCATCGCGGTTAATTCCGAGCGACGTACTAGAACAACTCGCGTCACGCGCTCTGGACCCTTGCGGAGTTGCAGGCCGAGGCCCAGACTTGCCAGATGGTGGATGACGACGGCCTCCGACCACCACGGTCGCTGTTCTTCCTCAACGAGCTCAAGCGTCCAGACCGAATCAGGGAATGGTCGGGTGCGCCCTGGCTGGCGGTGGTGGCAGTCGGACTCGGGGCGCTGATGAGCCAGCTCGATGCGAGCATCGTGTCCCTGGCCTTCCCCACGCTCCAGCGGCACTTCCATGTCTCGATGGGGGCGATCACCTGGATCGGTCTGAGCTACCTGCTGACCGTGGTGGCGACACTGGTGATGTTCGGTCGGATCAGCGATATGGCCGGTCGCAAATTGATCTACGTCTACGGCTTCGTCGTCTTCATGGTCGGATCTCTGCTCTGTGGGACGGCCCCGACCCTGACGGTCCTGGTGGCCAGTCGGGTTCTCCAAGCGATTGGGGGAGCAATGATCCAAGCCAACTCTGTGGCCATCGTGGTGTTGTCACTCCCGCCCGAGAAGCGGACGAAGGGCCTGGGCTTTCAGGCGGCCGCCCAGGCCATGGGCCTCGCCCTCGGACCGACGCTCGGTGGCGTTCTGGTGGGACTCATGTCGTGGCGGTGGCTCTTCCTTGTCAACATTCCCGTGGGTCTCATCGCCCTGCCGGCGTCCATGGCCTTCATTCCTCGGAGTCGACACTTGGCCGACCCGAAGCCGCTCGACTGGCTGGGCTCGGCACTCCTGGCTCTGAGCGTGGTCGGAATCATGGGGGCGTTCTCCTTCTCGGAGTCACTGGGATGGACCTCGCCGATCGTGCTCGGTGGATTCGGTGTGGGTATCACTTCGACGTTGGCATTCTTCCTTCACGAGCGTCGAACTGCAGATCCGCTGGTCACTCCGGCGCTGCTTCGCAACTCGACGATCCGCACCGGCCTCGGCGCGGCATCGTTGGGATACTTCGCACTCTTTGCCTACCTGCTGATTGTTCCGTTTGAGGTGGAGCGAGGCCTTGGACGAGGTCCGGCAATCGCAGGGTTAATGCTGTTGCCATTGCCACTGGCCATCGGTATCACCGCACCCATGGCGGGTCGGTTTGCGGCACGATTTGGCGCACGGTTCGCCGCCCTGGTGGCCGCTCTCCTCGCAGCGAGTGGCACGGTGGTGGTGGCGATTGGAGCCAGTGCGCCCCAGATCATCGTGATGGGGTTGGCCATTGTCGGCCTCGGCGTCGGGCTCTTCAACACCGTGAACAACGCCACCGTGATGGCGGCGATCCCACCGCAGCAAACCGCCGTGGGATCCGGACTCTTGAACACCACGCGTGGCCTTGGTACCGCAGCTGGCCTCGCCATCGGCAGCATGTTTTTCGTACCCTTCGGTGGCTCGAGCCACATTGGCACGGTCGTCCAGCATGCATTCCTCGCAACCTCGCTGGCGATCGGAGGGTTGTTAATCGCCGCTGGCCTGCTGTCATGGCGGGCCGGGGGTGCCGATCGGCAGAGAATCAGCCTGCTGTCAAGCCTCGATTGAGCCGCACCGCGTGCACTCGCCAAGGACGGCGAAGTGGTGAGGGTCCACTGAGAACCCATAGCGTGCTGCCGCCTCGGTGATCAGCTCGACGAACAACGACGGGTCGGCCTCGGTCATCGTCCCGCAGACTTGGCAGACGAGATGGCCGTGGGCGGCGGTGCGCAGATGGTAGGTGGCGGGACCCTTGCCAGCATGGCTGTGCTCGACGAGTCCAATTCGCTCGAGTTCCTCGAGGATGCGGTAGGTGGTGGAGGCGGCGACATCGGGGCTCTCAGCCTGGACAGCTGCGGTCAGCTCATCGGTGGTCCGATGGGTGGGGTCGGCGGTGAGGATCTCGAGCAGAAGGCGTTTGGTGGGAGTGATTCGACCACCGGCTGAGCGGATGCGCTCGAGTGCCTCCTCGACAGTGCTCGTTGCGCCTCGTGGATCCATGACGAGAGGCTAGGTGGTGATCTCTGAGTCCGAGGCCAGCAGCGCTCGTCGCTCCGAGGTCGTTGCGCAGTCGGCCAGATGCTCAAGGTCTATCGTCCGCCAGACGCTCGCTGTCAGGGCAGCGAGGGAGACGTGCTCGCCGACGATGGCATCGAGGGCGTGCAGGTCGCGATGGATTCGAGCGACCTCTCCGAGGAGGGGTTCCATCGGGAGAGCGTCGCCCGCGAGAACATCTACTCCCGGACCATGCGCCACGCGGTGCCTCCAGAGGCCGCCCTCGAAGTCGACGGTGGTGTGGGTGGTGGCGTGCTCGATCAGGTGCACCCGGCATCCTTCGTCTGAGAGTTCGATCGCTCGACGAAGGATGTCGGCCGAGGCGACGCCAGCGGGAGCGATCAGCGCGAGGTGGAGGACCTCGTCGCTCCTCTTGAGGGTCGTCGTGGCACGACGAACCTCGACGCTCGACGGGTCTGGAATGTGTCGAATCATCGAAGGCGGAGTGGCCAGCCATCCCTCGAGACGTTCTGCTGCATACTGGCGGTCCGCAATGAGCGAGGAGAGGGTTCCGCTCGGCACCGCACCGTTGGCCTCGGCCTCGCCGATCTCCTCCTGCTGACGGTCAGCGAAGGCCCCGAAGTCTCGACGGACTACATCGGGTCCGTCGATGGGGGTCTGGTGACGGGCAGCGAAGTACGCACGGTTCACCAAGATGGTTCGCCGATCAGTGGCGATACGTCGCTCCGACCGGATGGCTGAGGGGAGGAATTTGTGGAACACAATGCCGCGGGGGAGTGGGCGGACGATCCATCCGGCGTCGAGGAGTCGTCGGGCGAGGTCAGTCTCGTCGTGGTAGTAGTCGAACTGCTCATCGAAGCCACCGATGGACTGCAGGGCAGCGGCCCTGACGAGGAGATTGGTGCCGATGGGGTAGGAGAAATCCCGTGCCGCTGGCGTCTCGGTGAGCCCCATCGTCGGATGAGCCAAGAGGGGTCGTGCGTCACCAGCGAGCGTGCACAGGCTGGCGACTGCCTGGTGAGTGCGGCCCGTGTAGTCGAGTGTCTCGCCGCCCACGGCCCCCATCTCTGGGTCATCGAAGGCCGGCACGAGGTCGGAGAGCCAGCCCTCGGCAGGATAGGCATCATCATCGATGAAGGCGATGATCTCCCCCTTCGCTGCATCCGATCCGAGATTGCGTGAGCGCGCCAGATTGCGGACAGGGCAGCGGACGAGCCCCCCTACCTCTGGCCGGCTGATGATGCTCGACGCAGAGGACTCCGCTCCCGGGCCGAGGACGACCACCACCTCAAAGGGGATCTCCTCGAGGCGGGCGAGCCCATCGAGGCAGAGATTGAGCGCCTCTGGTCGTCCGACGCTGCAGACGACGATCGAGACAAGAGGGGCCGAGGTGCTCACCCTCCCTGCGCCGAGCGACCTTCGAGCTCAGTGAGCCGTGCGTCAAGTGCAGCCATGCGTCGAGCTTCCGCACGCTCGGCGGAGCGATCCTGACCCTTGAGCTCCACCGCCTCCGCCAAACGGAGCTCGACCACTTCAATGAGTGCGTCAACCCGTCCGACCTCGGCCACGAAGGTGTCAATCCGCAAGTAGAGGTCTCGGATGAGATCGTCGAGCCGTCCGACTTCATCGCTCAGCGAACTCGCCAACCGTTGGTCGAGGCCCCTGATTTCGTCATCGATTCGTCCGTTGAGACGGGCGACCTGTTCGTCAAGCACTGCCCTCGGTGTAATCAGCCGCGATGCCCTCGATCGCACGGACCCTGACGCCTGGTCGATGCTTGCCTGGGTGCTGGACTCCTCTTGTTTCGACACGTGGCCTCCTGCCGCGATGGTAGTGGGAAGGGCTCGTCTGCCGGTGGTTCACCCGTAGGCTCGACGGCAACGGTAGGACGAGGAGGACATTCATGTGGTTTGGTCGATCACCCGAGATGGTGAAGGAGGAAGAGGCGCTCCCCGGACGAGCAGTGCCCCTGACCATCGATCCGACGCATGTCGTGTTGGGGACCTCCATGCTGCCGCCGTATCCCGAGGGCACCGAGACCGCCATGGTGGCCATGGGCTGCTTCTGGGGGGCCGAACGAGCCTTCTTTCATCTGCCGGGGATCGTGACGACGGCAGTCGGCTACCAGGGTGGATTCACGCCGAACCCGACCTATGAGGAGGTCTGCTCGGGGCGCACCGGTCACACCGAGACGGTGCTCGTGGTCTTTGACCCCTCGATCGTGTCCTATGGGGAGATCCTCTCCGCGTTTTTCGAGCACCATGATCCGACGCAGGGATACCGCCAGGGCAACGACGTCGGCACGCAGTATCGTTCGGCGATCTTCACCACCTCGGCCTCCCAGCAGGCTCTGGCCGAACGAGCGGCTCGCGCCTTCGAGGAGCAACTCGAACGCGCTGGACTTGGGCGGGTGACCACGGAAATCGAGCCTGCGGGGCCGTTCTACTTCGCCGAGGACTACCACCAGCAGTACCTGGCCAAGAACCCGATGGGGTACTGCGGCCTCGGTGGCACAGGTGTCTCGTGTCCGGTGGGGCTCTTCGAGGCCTAGACGAACCTCGAGCGCCACTGGTCATCGAACTCGTGGCGGTGAATCTCGAACACCGACTGCACGTTGGTCCCCGTGAGGGACCGCTGTGCAGTTGGTGTCGGTTCGGTTCCAACCCAGCGGAACCCTGCGCGCTCAGCGGTTGCCCGAGAGCGATCATTGGACAGGTCGGCGCGGATCCGGACCACCTCGACCTCAGGGTGGGCGAATGCTTCCTCGCAGAGAACCTGGGTGGCCTCGGTGGCGAATCCCAAGCCCTCGGACCGCTCGTCGAGCCAGTAGCCGATCTCCATCGAGGCGTCATCGGGTCCTCGTCGATGGATCCCGACCATGCCGACAAGCGTGTCGTTGAGCCAGATGCCCATGTCTGCGCCGAGGCCCCTGCGGTGATCGTCAGCCCATCCGGCGACCAGGATCTGGCGATCAGCAAGCGTCATGGGCTCCTTGGCGATGAAGGCCAGGATCATCAGGTGATCAAGGTTGTCGAGCACCAACAGGTGGAGTTCTGCGACGTCCTCTAGGGCGAGCAGTCGAAGGATGATTCGCTCTCCGGGAAGGATTTCGGGCAGCGACTCGCTCAGCGGTGAGATGTGCTCCCCGGGGTGTCGCTCCGTCACGAAGTAGCGAGCTGGCCGCCTCGGGCCAGTGCTGCTTCGGCATCAGCCACGAACTGCCGTACGAGGTCGCCGGCAGAGACAAGCGAATCGATGGCCCCGACGGCCTGGCCAGCTGGGTAGCCCTCGCGGTCGGGGTCGACGCCCTCGGTCGACTCGTCTCCGCCGAGGTGGAACGATCCGTCACCGAAGGACTTCCCGAGCTGCTCGGGGAAGGGGGAAAGCTCCTCAGGGTGAGCCTCATAGTGGGCAGTGAGGGCATTGCGCAGCACGCGCATCGTCTTGCCGGAGAACGCCTTGGAGATGATCGTCCCCGACTCGTCCGAGGCGAGGATGCCCTCCTTGAAGCCCGGAAGTGCCCGTGCCTCAGGGGTGGCAATGAAGCGGGTGCCGACCCAGATGCCGTCGGCTCCAAGCATCAGGGCCGCGGCCAGGCCACGCCCATCGAAGATTCCGCCTGCCGCAACGACGGGAACCGCACCCTGCACGGCATCAACAATCATCGGGACGAGCGGCAGCGTGGCGACCTGACCGGTGTGGCCTCCGGCCTCGGTTCCCTGGGCGATCACGAGGTCGCATCCGGCATCGACTGCACGGCGGGCGTGCTCGACACGACCGCACATATTTGCCACGAGGACCCCGGCCTGGTGGCACCGCTCAACTGCCTCGGCAGGTACCCCGAGTCCTGCCACGAAGAGTCCCGCTCCTCCTTCGATGAGCAGGTCGACGAAACGGAGCATGTCGCCCGGCATTGCCGTAAGGAGGTCGACGGCGAATGGCTTGGTGGTGGCGGACTTGATGGAGGCCATCTCGTCGACCAGCTGGTCCTGGCTCATCGTCGAGGCTCCGAGGCAGCCATACCCGCCCGCCTCGGAGACGGCGGCAGCCAGCCTGGAGTAGGAAACCCCACCCATGCCAGCGAGCATCACGGGGTGCTCGACTCCGAGCACTTGCGTTAGGCGAGTCTTCATCAACGTCCTCCTCAGGCGGTGTGGCCTTGACGCTAATCCCGTCCTGCGTCCTTCGGCGATTTGGTGGCCATGATCACGAGCCCGACGATGGCGCAGAGCAGCGACGCGATGAGCAGACCGACCTTGGTGGTGGCGAGCAATGCCGGTTGAGAGCTGAAGGCCTGCTGGGCGAAGAGCAGGGGCACGGTGAAGCCGATCCCACAGGTGAGTGCGGCGCCAGTCATCTGTCGCCAGGTGGTCTCGGCGGGGAGGGACCCGAGGCCCAATCGGATGGCGAGGCCCACGGCGCCGACGATCCCGAGGAGCTTGCCGATACTCCGGGCGGCAAGCAGCGAGACAAGCAGGCCGCTGCTTGAGCCGAGGGAGAAGGTCGAGAGATCGACGCCACCGGCCACGAGGCCGAAGAGTGGGAGGACGACAAAGGTGGCGACGGGTACGACCGTACGTTCGAGGATCACACCGGGGAGTGCCGGGTCTGCCCCATTGGGAACCAACAGTCCGATCATGACACCGGCCAGGGTGGGTTCGATCCCGAGGCGGGCCATTAACCACCAGAGAACACCGCACAGGACGATCCAGATGGTCCAGTGGGCATGGTGACGACGCGCCACCAGGGCGCTCGCCAGCACGGCGACGACGCCAGCCGTCGCCGCGACCATGGCCACGGTTCCTCCGGTGACTGACGCATGTCCACTGGCAGCGAGGATGATCACGGAGAACACATCGTCGGCGACAGCCAGTGCCAACAGAAAGATCCGCAGGGAGAGTGACACCCGTCCAGGGATCAGGCTGAGGGCCGCCAGCGTGAAGGCGATGTCGGTGGCCATGGGGATTCCCCATCCACCGACTGCCGCGTGGGGCCCGAGAAGCGAGACCCCGGCGAGGTAGACCAGCGCCGCACCAACCATCCCGCCGAGCGCAGCAACGACGGGCAGGATGGCCGTGGCTCGATCTCGGAGGGCTCCCACCGACCGCTCGCGTCCGATCTCGAGACCGATGCCAGCGAAGAACACCACCATGAGCAAGTTGGTGACGAGGGTCGACCGATCGCTGACGAGAGCGTTTGGGATCCCAGGCAGATGGAGCGGCGCAGAGATGGCACCTGAGTAGCTTGCAGGAGCCGTCGATGCCCAGATGATGGCGGCGACGAGGGCAGTCGTCAATGTGATCCCACCCAAGGCTTCGCTCGCCAGGAGTGTCGAAATGCTCAGCTCGCGCTTTCGGGCGGAACGTGGAGCGGTGTTGGTCACCCCAGAAGGGTGGCCCAAATCCGCCAGGCGCGCCACAAGACGACTCCAGCAAGGTGGGACTTCTAGACTGAAAGCCGTGCATCTCCTGATGGGACCCGAGAGCCAGGTCCAGGCTCAATGAGTATGGATGAGCCGACGATCCCGTTGCTGACGAAGCGTCGATTGATGTTCATCTTCGTCGCACTGATGCTTGGTATGGCGCTTGCCTCGTTGGATTCGACGATCGTATCGACCGCTCTGCCGACCATCGTGGGTGACCTCGGCGGGGCAGCGCACCTGCAGTGGGTGGTGACCGCCTATCTCCTCACGACGACGGTCTCGACGCCGCTGTGGGGCAAGCTCGGCGATCTCTACGGCCGCAAGCGACTGTTTCAGGCCTCGATCGTCCTGTTCCTCATCGGTTCGATGCTCAGCGGTCTTGCTCCCGGCATGAACGCGCTCATCGCGTTCCGGGCCATCCAAGGTCTCGGAGCCGGCGGCCTCATCGTGGGTGCCCAGTCGATCATCGGCGATGTCGTCAGCCCGAGGGATCGCGGGCGCTATGTGGGCCTCTTCGGTGCGGTGTTTGGTGCGTCCACGGTTCTCGGGCCGTTGATCGGCGGCCTCCTCACGGAATACCTCTCGTGGCGCTGGGTCTTCTACGTGAATGTCCCCGTCGGGATCGTGGCCCTCGTCGTGACCGGCATGGCCCTTCCTTCCAAGCTCACGATCATGCAGCACGTGATCGACTATGCGGGGGCAGCGTTCCTGACGGCCTCGGCGGCCTGCCTGGTGCTCTTCACCTCGCTCGGAGGTACGACGTTGAGTTGGTCCTCCCCAGTGCTGATCTCCATCGGAGTCGGTGGCCTTTGTGCTGCGGGAGTCTTCGTCGTCATCGAGCGCAGTGCCGTCGAGCCGATCATCCCGCTGCGGCTGTTCTCGAACAAAGTCTTCTCGGCCTCATCGGCCATTGGATTCGTGATTGGCTTCGCCATGTATGGCGGACTCACCTTTCTCCCGTACTTCCTCCAGTTCGTCAAGGGGGTGAGCCCCACCAGTTCCGGGCTACGGATGCTTCCGCTGATGGGTGGTCTCTTCGCCGCATCGATCTTCTCGGGTCAGATGATCAGTCGAGGCGGGAGCTACAAGAAGTACCCGGTGATCGGCACAGTGCTGACCACCACCGGCCTGTATCTGATGTCCTTGGTTGACGAGTCCACGCCTGGGTGGGTGATGGCCTTGTTCATGCTGGTGTTCGGGATTGGTCTGGGTTGCGTCATGCAGGTGTTGGTCCTGGCCGTTCAGAACTCCGTCGGCTACAAGGACCTGGGTACTGCCACCGCGTCGGCGAACTTCTTCCGATCGATCGGAGGATCGTTTGGTGTGGCGGTCTTCGGTGCTGTCTATGCGAACGTGCTGCCCACCCGGATCCACGCCAACCTCGGTGCGGCCGTGCCGACCAAGGGGGTGGGTGGCCTGACCCCTGCGGCACTCCAGACGCTGCCACTTCCGGTCCAACATGGGTTGATCCTGTCAATCTCAGAGTCGATCCAGACGGTCTTCCTTTACGCTGTCCCGTTCGGAGTGATCGCATTCGGTCTCTCGTGGTTGCTTCCTGAGGTCGAATTGCGAGCCACCCTGCGGGTGGGGCGCGATCCGGTGGAGACCGTACCGACCCCAGAGTCGCGGTCGAGCCTTGAAGAGGTGGAGTTGGCCCTCGAGCGAGTGATCTCGACGGAGAACCGTTCATTGGTCTACGAAACCCTCGCCGCCAGAGCCCAGATCGACCTCGGTCCGCAGGCCTGCTGGCTGCTATTTCGTCTGGCCGAGTTCGCTCCGATGAGCGAGGCTCAGCTCGATCAGCGCTACAAGGTTCGACCCGAGACGCTGGCGACGGGTCTTGGCGAGCTCGAACAGGCTGCACTGATCGTTCGGAGCCCGGGGCTACCACTCACGGTCACGCCAGCCGGTCAAGCGGTCATGGAGCGACTCACTGAGGCTCGTCGGTCGGGTCTTGAAGACCTGCTCGAGGGCTGGGATCCCATGGAGCATCCTGAGCTCGAGGCGCTCGTCCGTCGGCTGGCCGGGATCCTGATGGCGGACGATGACAAGTTGCTCCTCGCTGCCGCCCCAGGTCGGCGGTCCTAGACCGAACCGGCGGCCAATGCCGCCAAGAGGCCCATGACTGATTGCTCGATCGTCTTGGCGCAGGCGGTGAAGTCTTCCTTGGTGCCGTAGTAGGGATCGGCAACATCGACGTGACCGCCGGCTGCAGCGTCGAAGGGCCTGAGCATGATGATGCTGGCCTCGAGGGCCGATCGGCCAGCGAGGATCTGGCGGTGCTTGCGATCGAGTGCAACAAGGAGGTTGGTCCGTTGGAGAAGGTCGTCGCCAACATGCTGGGCACGGTGGTCATGGGCTGCGTAGCCAGCATCGAGGAGTGCGGCATGGGCTCGGGGATCCATCTGGTCACCGACGTGCCATGAGGCGGTCCCAGCACTCTCGAAGCGCACGACAGCGGAAAGGGGCTGCCCTGTTGCCGATTGGTGCCCAGCAGCAAGTTGGGTGGCCATAGCCTCCGCGAGCGGTGAGCGGCAGATGTTCCCCGTGCACACGAAGACGACGGTCCTCATCGGGGGGCCATCAGGCGTAGAGCTCTCGGAGATCCTTCTTGACGATTTTGCCCGTCCCTGATCGCGGAAAGTCCGCTCGCAGCTCCAGGCGCTCGGGGATCTTTTGCGTCATAAGCCCAGCTGCTCGGCAGAACGCCACCATTTCGTCGAAGGTTAATACCTCGCCCTGGGCTGGAAGGACGACCGCACAGACCATCTCGCCCCGCTCGGGATCTGGCAGGCCGATGACCGCGACCTCGGCAACCTTGTCATGACTTGAGAGCAGGTCCTCGATCTCCTTGGCGCTGATGTTCTCCCCTTTTCGGACGATGACATCCTTGAGGCGCCCGGTGATCGAGAGGTGGCCGTCGTCCCGAAGGACACCGAGATCACCGGTTCGGAACCAGCCCTCGTCATCGAAGGCTTCAGCATTGAGTTCAGGGTTTGTGTATCCCTTGAAGACCATAGGTCCCTTGACTCGAATCTCACCTTCGCTCTCACCTGAGACGACAGTTCCGTCGAGCGCCACGATCCGAATGGTCGCTCCCTCGACGGGTCGGCCGTCGGTGTTGGCGAGTTGCTCGTCACTGTCATGAGGTGAGCCATTGGCGATCATGGGGACCTCGGTCATGCCGTAGCCATGGACGATCCCTCGACCACCGATCTCGTCGCGAACCTCGGCATGCAGATTCGGTGGCTTGGCGGCACCACCTCCCGACATAAGGCGCAGGGTCGGGAAGATGGAGGTCCCGGGCTGTTTGCGCTGTTCGGTGAGGTAGGCGACATAGAAGGCGGTCGAACCTCCGACCATGGTCACGCCGTGACGATTGAAGACCTCGATCGCGTCAGTGGGAATGAACGCCTCGAGCAGGACGGCGGGGAACCCGAGGCTCAACATAGTGACGAGGTAGTCCGGTCCAGCGATGTGGGCGAAGGGGAAGGCGATGGACCCTACGTCGCTCGGAGACATGTCGAGCGCCTCGGCGAGGCCCCAACCGCCGGCGATGAGCGTCTGATCGGTGTGCTGGACGCCCTTGGGTTCGGCGGTCGATCCTGAGGTGTAATAGATCCAGCGAACCTGAGCCTCGGCACCGAGGTCGAGCGCCGGCGCCGCGGGAAGCGCAGAGGGATCTCCGTCGGGAAGGCCTAGCGAGAGATCGACGATCTCAGCGGTCGATCCGGATTGCTCGACGGCTCGCTGTGCGATCTCGAGGTAGTCCGTGCCGCGCCAGGTCCCCGCGACCAAGAGCATCACTGAGCCGGTCTGGGTAAGAGCAAAGGCAACTTCGCGCTCGCGGTAGAGGTGAATGATCGGGTTCTGGATCGCACCCAGCCGGGCCAGGGCGCTCGAGATGATGATCGCTTCGATCGTCGTGGGAAGCTGCCAGCTCACTCGAGTTCCCTCAGTTATCCCGCGGGCAGCGAGGCCTGCGGCGCAACGCTCGACGGCGGTGGCGAACTCTCCGAAGGTGATGCGTCGTCCTGCGGCGTCGAACAGCATCGGGTGGTCACCAGAGGCGGTTGCTCGCCGCTCGATCAGCTCCCACATCGTCGATGCGCCGATGATGGCGTTGTCCTCTGTCATCGTCCCCCCTTGTTCTCGTCTATTCATTAGCAGGTGATGGCCGATCCCGGGTGGGGATCCATACCTTGGTCGAGGCCCGCTGCCACGATGGTCACACTGAGCGATGGAGGATCACATGGCCACCAGTACCCCAACTACCAGGCGAGACCCGAAGCACGTTGCCCGGCTGGTCGTTTTCGCGGCAGCAGTCGTGCTGCTCGTGTGGTTCGTGATTGGCAATGCTCACACGGTCAATGTTGAGTTCTGGGTGACGTCAGCCCAGACATCTCTGATCGCTGTGATCTTGATCTCTGCCGCCCTCGGTGCACTGATCAGCCTGGTGATGGTGCGCCGCAAGCGCTGATGTCGACCTCAGTGGCTTGAGGTGACCTCGGCCGGTGCCTCTGAGTCGGTCGATCCTGAGTCGATCGACTGGACCCGATGGGCTCGTGACGCTGACCACCGAGCGACACCAAGGAGACCGAGTTCGTAGAGCCCAAGCAAGAGCAGCGTCCAGACAATGGCGGCGGAAGTCCCGGCCGTGAGGAGGAAGATGGCAGCGACGACGACTCCTGCCCACCGGAACGGCGGCTGTTTCGTCGCCACGAACGCCGCACCTTTGGCGAGCTGGTCGGCCGCCTTGGCGACGGCGTCGCTCTGAATCACCTGCTCAGTGGTTTCGCCGAGTTGCGTGGTCCCTCGACGCACGCCATGGCGAACGGCGACTGCCCACGTGGAGCTTCCGGTGAGCCACAACGCTATGGCGATCAGGACGAAGCCACCAAGCGTGAGGAAGAGGGAATGGTGGAGGAACCGCATGATTGCATCGAAGAAGTGCGTCGCTACGAGGGTCGGCACTGGTCCGGCATTCGTGACGAAGAACTGGCGACCGATGGTCAGCGATGCGGCGAGGCCCAAGCAGGCCAGCATTCCAGCCATCATGACCCGCAAGGCAGCCCGACGACGCTCAACGCCGGCGGCGATGGCCAGCAGGCCGATGAGTGGGGTTCCGATCAGCAGGATCCACCGGAAGTCGATGGCGAGCATGAAGTAGAACTGGAAGGACTTGAGCTGCTTCTGCGAGACGAGCTGAAGTGAAAGGGTGCGGTTGTTCTTCAGGGCATCCTTGATCGGGTTGAACACGGTGACACCGTTCGCATCGAGCTTGTCGATCCCTTGGGTGATCACGGGGGTGAGCCCGATGGCGAGCTCCCGCGCCTTCGAGATCGTCGGTGGATTCTTCCCGGTCAGCATGGCGATTGCCGTCGAGTGGGTGTACTTGTTTTCCTTGTCCCACAGATTGATGAAGGCTTGAGACCCGGTGACGCGCCGCATCTGGGTCTCGGTGAAGGTGTGCAGTTGCTGAGTGATTGGCCCGGCGATGAACTCGGCGCGCTTGGGCAGGACTCCGGCGATCTGACTCTGAACGTGCAGTTGAGTGAAGAGCGCGTTGGTGGCGGCAGACGCTACGTAATTGGTGATCACCTTGTCACGGGCCAACGGAGCCAAGGTCTGCACATAGCGATCGGTATTGGTGACGGTCTTAACTGCCCACCCAGAGATGAGCGTCACGGGCACCAACAACCCGAAGAGGATGACGAGGATCCAGGACAACACCCGCCGGAATCGATGAGGAGCCACGGGAACTGCTGGAGCGGACGCGGGGGCACTCGGATCGACTCGCAGGCCTGGAGTGTTGGTCATGGTTGAATCCCTTCCGCAGCGGTCGTGCGTCTCACGCTACCGCTACCTCTGCCATGGACTAGGGCATTGGCTGATGGCGTCCCGCCTGCCGCGTGCTGCGGGCCGGTGGCGTTGGTCATATGATCTGTTCAGGTGGCGCTAGGTCAGTGCCGACGGACTACGGGGAGGAAACGGTGCCGCTTTCCGAGCATGAGCAGCGGATCCTTGCTGAGTTGGAGGAGTCCCTCAGTCAGCAGGACCCGACCTTCGCCGATCGCGTGGCCAATGAGACGGTGTACCGGCAAGCGGGACGCCAGTGCAAATGGGCGGCAGCGACCTTCGTCCTCGGCCTCGTGGAGCTCATCGCCCTCTACTCAGTGTCGGTGCCCCTCGGCCTCATCGGTGTGGGAATCATGTTCAGCTCAGCGGTCATCATCGATCGGAATCTGCGCAAGATGGGACGGGCCAGTTGGCACGACATCACTCGGTCGCTCCACGACGAGGAGCGCTCGGGCGCCGAAGGGGGCATCGAGACGGCGGTGCATGATGCTCGTGAATGGTTCCGCACACGCTTCAACCGTGGCGAGGAGTGAGCAACTCTCCATCGGCACGATGAGCGGGCCTTGCGTAGCCATCGACATTGGCGGCACCAAGATCGACATTGCCATCGTCTCAGTCGAGGGAACAATCCTCGATCGCGAGCTGCTTCCGACGGACCAGGATGCGGACGATTCCCTCCTGTTCTCAGCAGTCATGGAGACTGCTGGGCGTCTGATCCGCCGGGCACCTCACGCACCTACCGTGTGCGGCGTGGGCTGCGGAGGTCCGATGGCACGCGAGGGGGTGACCGTGTCGCCACTGAATATCCCCGCTTGGCGATCCTTTCCGCTGCGTGCTCGTTTGAGTGAAGCCCTCGACCTTCCGGTAGCAGTGGATAACGATGCAAAGGCGCTTGCCCTCGCCGAAGGCTGGCTCGGTGCCGCTAGGAATGTCGACTCGTATGTGGCCATGGTGGTCTCAACCGGCATCGGTGGTGGGATCGTGCTCAATGGGAAGCTCCTCAATGGTGCTGAAGGGAATGCGGGTCACCTCGGCCATCTCGTCGTTGAGCCCAACGGACGCCGATGCGTCTGCGGAGTTCGGGGTTGTCTCGAGGCGGAGGCCTCCGGAACGGCGATCAGGGCCATCACTGGTCGACCAGCCGCCCAGGCTACGCCTCATGATGTCGAGCGATGCGGTGAGATGGTGGGTCGCGCCGTGGCCTCGGTCGTGACCTTGCTTGATCTCGATCTGTGCCTGGTGGCTGGATCGGTAGCCCTCGGATTCGGCATTCCGTTCTTTGATGCGGCCAATCGATCGATGAGGGAGCGTCTCGGTCTTGACTACACGCGTTCTGCTGTCATCGCTCCTGCTGGCCTAGGCGCTGATGCCCCGATCCTCGGCGCGGCACGAGTGGGGTTCCTTTCGATGGCGAGTACGGTCGGTTGATGATGGTACGCCTCAGTCCCGGGACGATTACCGCAGTACTGCGGAGGCCAGCCGCGTTTCCGGCGACCCTTCGGTCTGTGTGGGCGATGGCGCCCACCGGCTGGTGGCGCCGAAGGCCGTTCCTTCCTCTTCCTGACTCGGCCTACTGGCGGTTTCGCCTTGAGACGTCGAACGGGGGAGACGGGACGACGCCCCCTTCGTCTCACGAGGTCAGCGAAGTCCTGGATTGGGCGGCTCGGATGCGCCACCACGCACGCAGCACTCCGTAGCGCTCAGTGAGAACCGACTTCAACGCTTTCTGAGCGTTCGTCATCAGAGAACGGGTGCTGAAGAGTCCAGCGGAAACCGCGTGGACCATTGGTGCTTGCTCACCGTCCTACTTCTCAGACTGACTTGTATTTGAATACTCGGTTCGCGGCGCCCCGTGCGAGGTGGGTGTCGATGACCACCGTTGAAGGCAACGGTTTGTTGCGGCCGTAATCCGTCCGTGATGACGCGTGCATGCCTGTGAGAACTCGGGTTCACGTTCCGTTCCTTGACCACCGACGAAATTGTGACCAGACCCTGGTGTAGGGAGCGAACTGCTCGAGCAGCAAGCACCACTGGCAATCGGTGAGTGAGATGCAGGGCATCGGATTGTCGGCGGGCAAAGGTCACTCCCGTGCTTCGGACCTTGTTTGGAGGGATCTGACAGGAGGGGATCGAGCAGGTTCCACTTCGATTCGGTCAGATCTCGTGACGAGGTCACGACTTGATGGTTTCGGTCACGTCATCTGACGCACTCGCCACATCGGACGCGCGCTCTGAGGACCCCCTAGGTCGCCCGATGGTCGGTCTGCTCTGAGCGGTGTCAGCTGTTCGGATCACGGTCTGGCGGTTTGACGCCACATCGATCCGCTTCCTCCGCAACCTAGGGCGAGCCGCTCCTCATGAGCGCCGCCTGAGATCACGGCTCCCCTCTGGGTCAACGGGAGCTGCATGCCGGACGTCGCACCTCTACGAGCCGGAGCCGTGCTCGGAGGTTCCGAGGTCTCAACTGAGGCGATGACGGGTGGGTCAGGGTGCTGGGGGGCACGTGGGGGTTGCAAAGTGATGCGTGGAGGCGTAATGTGGAGTGAAAGGGAGGAGAAGGGTATCCCCTTCGCACCCTTGGGCAGGAGGTAGCGAGACCGTGGCGGGATTCGTCGGGCGCTTCGAACACAGCGTCGACAGCAAGGGGCGAGTGATTGTCCCTGTGCGCTTCCGGGAAGCGTTTGGTCGCGGCGGCTTCTTGACCCCCAACACGGAAGGCTGTGTTGCGCTTCGGACCCCCGGCGAGAACGAGCGCTTGATGGCAGAGATGCTCGAAGCGGCCAAAACCAGCTCGGACGGTCGGAACCAGGCTCGAGTCTGGGCTGCCAACACGGCGGAAGTAGAGATCGACAAGCAGGGCCGCATGGCGATCCCCTCGCACCTCCGAGAGTTCGCCCACCTTGAGGGCGACGTGCTCATCCATGGAGCTATCGACCGCATCGAGTTGTGGAACCCCGCCCAGTGGGAGGAGCGCGTCAAGCCGATGGAGGCCTGGTTCCTCGAGGGCGACGAGTGATCGACAGACGAACCAACAAAGGAGACGCCAGACGGCGACACACCAAGCGATGCCTGGCCAGGACCATGCGCAGCCTCTCGACTGACACGATGGGAGATACAACCTCCGCCCTCTCCCGTGGCGGTTGCGAGAGCCTCCACTCCTCGACGACCTCGTCGGCCGAGGGGCTGCGAATGGCCCAGGACTTCACACATGCACCAGTTCTTCTTGACGAGGTTGTCGCCCTGTTCTCTGGGGTGCCGTCCGGCGTCGTGATTGACGCGACCCTCGGGGGAGCCGGACATGCGTCGCGTCTGCTGGCAAGCCGACCCGACCTTGGACTCATGGGGCTGGACCGAGACGCCGTCGCTCGTGCCGCGGCATTGACAGCCCTCGCTCCGTTCGGAGCAAGGGCTGTCGTGATTCCCAGTCGATTCTCAGTCATCGCTGAGGTCGTGGCGGCGGGACGGGCCGGGGACTCGCCGTGGCCGGTGCTCGATGGAGTGCCGATGGGCGATCGGGTGGTCGGCATCCTTGCTGACCTCGGTGTGAGCTCTCCGCAGATCGACGAGGAGAACCGTGGGTTCTCTTTCTCCCAAGACGGCCCCCTCGACATGCGCATGGACCCATCGGCCGGCATGACGGCGTCAGAACTTCTCGATCAGATCGACGAGCACAGCCTGATTTCACTCCTGCGTGACAATGGCGAGGATCGTCACGCGCGGCGCATCGCCCGAGCCATCCTTGCGCAACGACCGATCACTACAACGGCCCAGCTCGTCGAGGTGATCGACCGCTCGGTTCCTCGGGCGGATCGCCGGCGGGGACATGTCGCATCCCGGGTCTTCCAGGGTCTGCGGATAGCGGTGAATGATGAACTTGGGGAGCTTGATGCTCTCCTTGATGCATCGGTGACCATCCTCAGCCCAGCGGGACGGCTGGTGGTGATCTCCTATCACTCGGGTGAGGATGCCCGGGTGAAGCACACCATGCGTCGGTGGGCGGAGGGTGATTGCACGTGTCCGCCGGGGATGCCCTGTGTGTGCAACTCGACCACAATCGGAACTCTCGTCGGCCGACGGGCGGTGATGGCGACCGAGACGGAGATCGCTCGCAATCCGAGGGCTCGTAGCGCACGCCTTCGAACCTTCGAGGCCGACCGATGACGCCGGCGACCGCTCGATCGAGGGCAACTGCGCCGCGCCGCAGGCCGGCTCCGGCCCCTTCGGCTCGTCTTCGGCCGATCCGGAGTGTCTCGCGTCGCCGCCGGATACCTGAGGTGCTGGCAGTGGTCGTGGTGGTCGCTGCCCTGCTAATGATCGTTCTCGGGCAGATGGTCGTGGCGCAGCGCCAGCTCCAGCTCGGTCACCTCAACAGTGCCCTTACTGCAGAAACCTCGAAACACATCCAGACCATCCTCAAGGTCGCTGCCCTGGAGACTCCCTCGCGGATCGCGTCGGAAGCATCTTCGTTAGCGCTTGTGCAGCCCAAGAAGGTGCTCCAGTTGCCGATGGTCCCGCTTGACTCCCCCTTGTCGGCCATCCGCATCGTCGGAGCGCCGCTATCGGGTGGTGGCCAGTGACACCGCCGACGAAAGCACCAGCTCGGCGTGCAGGCTCGAACTCGCCGGCGCGCTCGGGCACGAGAGGACCGCGACCAGCACCCCGGTCGGCGCCTGCTTCGCGACCTTCAGGCCGCACTGGGGGCACGCGAGCGCCCGTCCGACCCGAGGGTCGAGCTACTGCTCCAGAGCGTCGGACAGCCGCCCGCCCGCCCCTCCGAACTGCGACCCGGCGGCGGGCCACTCCGACTCCTCAGCGTCGACCGACTGCCTCACCGCCTACGAATCGAAAGCGGGCAGTGGCGCGGGGGGAGAGGGAGCGGGCCGCAGGGGCAAGCCGGAAGCGCATCAGGTGGCTCAAGGTGATCATCGTGCTCTGCCTGGTGGTGGTGACGGTGCGACTGATCGATATCCAGGTCCGACGGCACGGTCAGTATCAACACACCTCGAAGCTCCAGCTGCGGCGAACGATCACGATCCCCGCTGTGCGCGGTGGGATCTATGACCGCAACGGTGCTGTCCTTGCCATGTCAGTTCCCACCAAGACGATCATCGCCGACAACTTCCAGATCCCTCATCCGGTTGATGAAGCCAAGGCCCTGGCGCCCATCCTCGGCATCCCCGCAGATGTGCTCTCGACACAGTTGTCGAAGCACAGCGGCTACCAGGTGCTCACGAAGGATCTCTCGTTGGCGAAGGCGGCCATTGTGGCTAGGGATCATTTCCCCGGGATCACCATGGTTGACTCCTCGGTACGCCATGTTCCCAATGGATCCCTCGCTCAATCGGTCATCGGGATGACGAATGCTTCGGGCGAGGGTGCAGCGGGGATTGAGTACCAGAACCAGAGCATCCTGGCGGGAACTGCGGGATCCACGACGCTGCTCGAGACCCCATACGGAGTTTCTCTCCCTCAGGGTGGAGCGATCAGGACGAAGGCCAGTACTCCGGGTCAGGGACTTGAACTCACCATCGACCAGCCCCTCCAGTACGTGACGGAGCAGGCGCTCGGCCAGCAAATTGCTGCATCCGGAGCACTCTCCGGGACGGCGATCGTGATGGACGTCAAGACAGGGGAGATTCTGTCGATCGCCAACCTCGTCTCCACGACTCCGCAGAGCGGGCCCATTCCGACCCCGTTGGCCTCACAAAACCCCAGCCCCATTCCGGGTGTGGCGCAGGCCCAGAACAACCTCGCGGTCACCCAGACCTATGAGCCAGGCAGCGTGTTCAAGCTGGTGACCTTCTCAGCGGCGCTCGATTCAGGGCAGATCAACCCGACGACGAGCTTCGACGTGCCCGATCAGATCCGGCTCGGTGGCAAGATCTTCCATGACGCTGAGGTGCATGCTCCGATGGCCATGTCGGCCACTCAAATCCTTGCGCAATCGTCCAACATCGGGACCTACATGATCGCCAGTGGGCTCGGAGAGACGAAGCTGTTGGCTCAGGTCCAGAAGCTCGGCTTCGGGCAGCCGACTGGGCTGAACTTCCCTGGAGAATCGGCAGGACTCCTGATGAACGCTGCGCGCTGGCAGCCCACCGACCTTGCGGCGCTCCCTATTGGGCAAGTCGACGCAGCGACACCGCTCCAGGTCCTCGACGCCTACAACGCCGTGGCCAACGGCGGGACGATGATCCAGCCATCCCTCATCCGCGGCAACGTCGCTCCGGATGGCAGCGTTTCAGGATTGGTGTCGAGACCTAGCCGCAGGATCATGTCCCCGACGACCGCCAGCCAGCTCACAGAGATGCTTCGCCAGGTGGTGGTGAATGGCACCGGAGCAGAGGCGGCGGTGCGCGGCTACCGGGTGGCCGGAAAGACCGGCACCTCCCAGATCCCGACGCCCGGCCAGGCCAGCTATGTCGACGGTGCCTACAACGCCACCTTCGTGGGCTTCGCCCCGGCAGACCGTCCGATACTCAGTGCCCTCGTGGTGCTCCAGCGGCCGGTGGGCAGCTACTTCGGCGGAGCGGTGTCGGCCCCGGTGTTCTCGAAGATCATGACCTACGCACTCCACCGCTATGGGATTCCTACCTCGTCCGGTGGTGGCGACGCGACCGCCTCTTCGGATGTAACCATCCCGGAATCGACCTGAATCCGATGAAGGAGACAGCGGGTACGAACAGGCGGGGTTCGAGAGCCGACGGGGACGTCGGATCATGAGGCTGGCCGATCTGCTTGATGCACTCCCAGGGTCGCAGCTGATGTCTGGCCCCCTCGACCTCGAGGTCAACAGCGTTGAGGTCGATAGTCGCTCCGTTGCGGCCGATGCCCTGTTCTGCTGCATCTCAGGGACGAGCGACGACGGGCATAACTATGCCTCTGCGGCTATCGGCCGGGGTGCAGTAGCCCTGCTGACCGAGCGCGAAATTGCGGACGGACCGTTCATGGATGTGGCAGAGATCAGAGTGCCGATGGGTACTGCTCGATCTGCCGCTGCCGTGGCAAGTGCCCTCGTGGTTCATCGGCCGGCGGACCGCCTCACGATGATTGGCGTGACCGGGACCAACGGAAAGACCACGGTGGTCCACCTCGTGAGCGAGATACTCCGATCGATCGGTTTCTCGGTCCGTTCCATTGGGACGCTGACCGGGGAGCGGACGACGCCAGCGGCCCCCGACCTTCAGCGCTTGTTGGCGCAGATCGAGGGGACCGCTGTGGGCGAGGGCCGTCCCGGCGCCGTGGCGATGGAGGTTTCGAGTCACGCCCTCGACCAGCACCGGGTGGATCAGGTGTCCTTTGACGTGGCGATCTTCACGAACCTCAGCCACGACCACCTGGACTACCACGGGACGATGGAGGTCTACTTCGAGGCGAAGGCTCGGTTGTTCGATGACGCAGTCAGCTCTTCGGCAGTCATCTGGGCGGAGACCGAGGACGGACGACAGCTGCTTACTCGACGCGATGGTCCAACGGTAGCGGTGACCTTTGATGACGCGGTTGATCTCGAACTAGGTCCCCGAGGCTCAGACTTCGTCTGGAGGGGGCATCGAGTGTCGCTCCGGATCTTGGGACGTAACGGGGTGATCGATGCGCTGCTTGCCGCTGAGGCGGCGATTGCACTCGGTGGCGACCCGGCGGAGATCGCCCTCGCCTTAAGTCGGTCGCCCGGGGTGCCTGGACGGATGGAGCTCGTCGAGGGAGTGAGTGATGGGCCGATGGTAGTGGTTGACTATGCACATACTCCGGATGCACTCGCTTCGGCGCTGGTCGAGATGCGCCGACTGAGCGGTGGGGGCCGCGTGACGGTTGTCTTTGGATGCGGCGGGGATCGCGACAAGGCGAAACGCCCGTTGATGGGGTCAGTGGCGATGACTGGTGCTGATGCGGTAGTGGTCACGACCGATAACCCTCGACATGAGGATCCTCAGGTGATCATTGACGCCATTGTTGACGGGATGCATGGGGCACCAGTGACGATTGAGCTTGATCGGGCGGCAGCCATTGCTCATGCCATCGAGTCCTCTGGGCCCGAGGACCTCGTGCTCATCGCAGGAAAGGGTCATGAGGTCACCCAGCAGATCGGAACGGTCGTGCGAGACTTCGATGACCGAACTGTGGCGGGAGCAATCCTGCGTTCCTTGAGTCAAGGGAGATGACCGCGTGCTGAGCCTCATGGTCGCCGGAGGGGTGGCGCTCTGGCTTGCCGGGCTCCTCACGCCCGTCTTGATGCGTCGACTGCGCGAGGCACAGATCGGCCAACACATCCGCGAAGACGGCCCCAGCCACCATGCCATGAAGGCCGGTACCCCAACGATGGGTGGGGTGGTTATCGTGATCGCAGTCATCGCAGGGTTCGCGTTTGGTCACCTTGGCACCCACGTCGGATTCACTCGAGCAGGGATTCTGACCTGTGGGGCAATCGTTGCCTTCGGACTCATCGGATTCCTCGATGACATCATCAAGGTCCGTAACCAGCGGAGCTTGGGACTTAACAAGCGAGCCAAGAGCAGCCTGCAGTTGGCCTTCGGGGTGGCGTATGCCGTGTTGGCAGTGACCTGGGTCCATACTCAGACAACCCTGTCGGCCACCCGCTTCTCCCTGCCCGGATGGCAACTGGGGGCAGTGGGTTGGTCGATCTTCGCGGTACTGGTGTTGGTGGGGTCTTCGAATGCCGTGAATCTCACCGACGGCCTCGATGGATTGGCGGCGGGATCATCGACGTTCTGCTTCGCGGTCCTAGCGATCATGGGCTACTGGGAGTTCCGCCACTTCGCCATCTATCACGGCGGATCCGCCCTCGACCTCGGGCTCACCTCGGTGGCATTGGCCGGGGCATGCCTCGGATTCCTCTGGTGGAATGCTGCTCCGGCAAAGATCTACATGGGTGACACCGGATCCCTAGCCATCGGTGCGGGGCTGGCGTCGCTGTGCCTGCTGATGAACGTTGATCTGTTGCTCGTGGTCATCGGCGGACTGTTCGTGATCGAGACCCTCTCGGTCATCATCCAAGTGTTCAGCTACCGGCTGTTCAAACGTCGTGTCTTCAAAATGGCCCCGATCCATCATCACTTTGAGCTTCTCGGCTGGCCGGAGACCACGGTGATTGTTCGCTTCTGGATCTTGGCTGGGCTACTGGCAGCGCTTGGGCTTGGGCTGTTCTACGCCGACTTCCTCAGGGTGTCGCCGGGGGTCTGATGTCGGAAGTCCACCGAAGTACAGCGCAGATTTGTAAGGCTTTACCAATGGAGCGATCCGGGTCTGAGGGGCGACATGACTGAGCGTGGCAAGGCAATGGAATCGAAGGCCGGAAAGGGGTCGACAAGCCTCTGGATCACCGTCCTCGTGGGTCTCCTGTGCATCGTCGGTGTCGTCATGGTTGGGTCAGCATCATCAGTGGTCTCGATGAGTTACTACGGCAGCCCCTGGTCGATCTTCTTCAAAGAAGTCCTCTGGGTCGCCGTGGGTGCGGTCGTGTTCCTCGTAGCAGTTCGCATCGACTACCACCGCTGGGGCAAGCTGTCGCCAGCGGTGATGGCTGCCACGATGGGAATGTTGCTCTTGGTTCTGATCCCCGGCGTTGGGACCTCGTCAGGCGGGTCAACGCGGTGGCTTGGGATCGGACCGCTCACCCTGCAGCCCTCTGAGTTGATGAAGCTCGTCCTCGTGGTCTACGGCGCGTACTTCATCGCCAAGCGCCAAGAGTCCAGCACCTCGATGCGGTACGCAATCGGCCCAGTGGTGTTGGTGACCGGAGCAGCCAGTTTTCTGGTGCTTATCCAGCCAGACCTCGGCACGGCGTTTGTCTTGGTGGTGATCATGATGACGTTGGCCGTCTGCAGCGGGATCTCGCGCAAGGCGCTGTTCCGCTCGCTGGTAGGGGTCGGACTCGCTGTCGGACTCGCAGCGATAGCCATGCCTTATCGACGAGACCGCTTGCTCAGTTTTATCAACCCGGGATCGAAGTCGTCCGAGGGTGGCTATCAGGTCGTCCAATCGCTGATCGGCATGGGATCGGGTGGATTCGGAGGTCTAGGACTGGGCCACAGTCATGAGAAGTGGGGGAGTCTTCCCAACGCCCACACCGACTTCATCTTCTCAGTGATCGGTGAGGAGATCGGCGTCATCGGAGCCTTCGCCGTGATGCTTCTGTTCGGTGCACTGGCGCTGAAGGGTTTCAAGGCCGCCGAGGAGGCGCCCGACCGGTTTGGGATGCTGCTGGCCGCAGGCCTTGTGGCTTGGATCGCCACGGAGGCCGTGATCAACATCGGTGCGGTGCTCGGTCTTCTCCCGGTGACGGGGATCCCACTGCCATTCGTCTCGTACGGCGGCACGTCGATGGTCATCACGCTGGCAGCGGCGGGGATTCTGGTGAACATCGCGCGACAGGAGCGGACCGTGACTCCGACCAAGGGGCTCGCTCACTCACCATCGCGGAAGGGATCGAGTGGAGCAAAGGAGCGGCGCCCGGCGGCGACTGGAACGGCTCGCCGGTCGACCCGACACGTTCGATCACGGTGACCGGTCCGATTGTCATCGCTGGTGGCGGGACCGGCGGTCATGTGTTTGTCGCTGATGCAGTGGCTCGATCACTCGTCGACCGAGGGACTGAGAAGGATCAGCTCCGCTTCGTGGGCTCTGAGCGAGGCCAAGAGCGGCAGCTTTTGGCCGACTCCGGCATCACGTTAATCCTGCTCCCCGGACGCGGAATTCGCCGTTCGTTGAGGCCCTCGGCATGCGTGGCCAATCTCGTTGCTGTCGGCGGCATCGCGCGCGCTGTTGTCCGTTCGATTCGATTGATCCGACGACTCCGGCCAGCGGCGGTGGTCTCGGTTGGAGGATACGCCGCCGCTCCGGTGGCCCTTGCTGCGGTCCTCCTGCATCGACCACTTGTTCTCGTGAACGTCGATGCTGTCCCGGGTCTCACCCATCGCCTCATCGGTCGCTATGCGGTTGCGGCCTGCGTCGCCTTTCCCGGCACGCCCCTCGATCGGGCGACAGTGACCGGGGCACCCGTGCGACCCGAGTTCGCCGCCATCGAGGGGGACGAGGCGGCACGACGCCTCGCGGCGACCGAACTTGGCATGAACGCAGACCGGCCGATTGTGGCTGTGCTGACGGGCTCGCTAGGGGCCCGGTCGGTGAACGAAGCGGTGCTCGGCCTCGCCGAACGGTGGCGGAACAAGGAGGTCACCATCGTGCATGTCACCGGTCGGCGTGACTTCAACGACCTCGTCGCACGGTGGACCGCACAATCTGGCGACAAACTCGATTATCGGCAGGTCCCGTTCGAGGCCAGGGTTCCCCTGCTCTACCAAGCGGCACACGTCGCGATCACCCGAGCCGGGGCATTGACCGTGGCTGAGCTGGCGATGGCCGGACTTCCGGCGATCCTGGTGCCACTGCCCGGAGCTCCAGGTGACCATCAGACCCTCAACGCACGGGTGCTCGAACGCGCTGGTGCCGGGGTCATCGTGCCTGATGCCGATCTGTCGGCAGCCGCCTTGGAGGAGACCCTGAACCGACTCCTCGACGATGCTCCCGGTCGGGCGCAGATGGCTCGGCAAGCTCGGTCGCTGGGTCACGCTGACGCGGCGGCGGCCGTTGCAGAGGTGGTGCTGTCCCATGTCCGCTGAGGTCACGGCACTCGACCTGTCGATCGTGACCGATATCCACATCGTTGGGGTCGGGGGAGCTGGGATGAGTGCCCTGGCGCTCGTGCTGGCCGAGATGGGCCATCGGGTCAGCGGGTCGGACCTCCGGCGCTCGGTTGTCACCGATCGGCTTGAGCGATCCGGAGTTCGGGTCGAGATCGGTCATTCGGCAGCGGCCATCGGGGGAGCCCGGGTGATGACGGGTTCACCGGCCATCCCGGCGGACAATCCCGAGATGGCTGAGGCTGTCGCGCGTGGTCTGACCATCGTCCGTCGTCCCGAGATGATGGCGGCGCTGACAAGGATCCGACCCACCGCAGCGGTGTCGGGAACTCACGGCAAGACGACGACCTCATCGATGTTGTCGCTGATTCTCGTCGCGGCGGGCCTTGAGCCGTCCTATCTGCTCGGAGCCGACGTTCCGGGAGTCGGGGCTGGTGCGCTCTGGGGCGCTGGCGAGGTCCTGGTCATGGAAGCCGACGAGAGCTACGGAGCCTTCGCCATGCTTGAGCCAGCAGTCACGGTGGTGACGAACATCGAAGCCGATCACCTCGATCACTACGGGACCCTTGCCAACCTTGAGCAGTCCTTCGCAGACCTCCTGGGACGCACCACTGGCCGCTCGGTGGTCATGGCGGATGATGCAGGGGCAGCGAGGGTTGGGGTATCAGTCGGT
>Ga0194049_1000057_pt1 | contig 44156 bp, 37 predicted proteins | sample JunL2225m_MetaG_FD_148665 | JGI IMG/M metagenome (GOLD analysis project Ga0194049, IMG submission 148665) | Anoxic zone freshwater microbial communities from boreal shield lake in IISD Experimental Lakes Area, Ontario, Canada - Jun2016-L224-25m | ecosystem: Environmental > Aquatic > Freshwater >... | reverse complement strand
CGACGGCGCGGACAAGCCGAACAAGAAGTTCTACGACCCGCGCGTGTGGGTCCGCGCCGCCCAGGCCAGCATGGCCGGGCGCCTGCAGCAGGCCTTCGCCGACTTGAACGCGACCGGCTCGCTGTAAAGTTTTGCCGGCGATGGTTCCCATGCCCCGGCGCTCGCCGTTATACACAAGTGTAAGAGGCCCGTCATTCCGGCATGGATGCCGGAATCCAGTCACAAGGATGTGAACCTAGGGGCTGGCAACTTACCTGAATCAAGCACTTGTGCAAGCGGCAAGTTACCGTCCATGGCTCTGGATTCCGGCATCCATGCCGGAATGACGGCGTTTTTGGGTCGCGGGACTTGTGTATAACGATGAGTGCCCCGGCGTGGGAACCGGTGACAGGGGAAAACCAAAAGCCCGATGGTTTAGGCCATCGGGCTTTTTTATGCCCCGCCGTATCGCATCAGATATGATACGATCATTCACATCTGAGGGCGGTCATGTCCAAACAACCAAAAGAAATCTTGCTCGAACAAGAACGGTGTGAACTCAAACCCAAATCGGGCGGCGGGCTTCTGAATTACGAAGTGTGGGGCTACCAGGAAAACGGGCGGACACTGGTCACCCGGTATAATCTAGCCTATATCAACCATGCCGTTTACGCGGGCGATAATGGTCGCGTCCTTGGTTTCGACAATGCCCACGGATACCACCATCGGCACTTTATGGGAAAAGCCGAGCCAGTGGCATTTGCAAGTTATGAGGCCCAATTGGAACGGTTTCAGCAGGAATGGCAAGCCCTCATCAAGCAACAACTTAAGGGGAAAAACCTATGAGCAAGATATTGGTTCAAACCGGCGATGCCGACGGCTTTTTTGACCGGGCCAGGGCGGCGGCGCAGAAGGCGGATCGCGGAGAAGTTTTCGGGGAAAAGCTAACACTGTCTTTTGAAGACCCTAAGCGCATGTTTGAAGTCCTGTCGGAGCAGCGCCGCCGGCTCATGTCGGAAGTCATGCGGGAACCGAAAACCATCAACGAACTCTCCAAAAATCTACACCGGAACCGCTCATCCATCAGCAAAGATGTCGGGCTGTTGGAGCGTGTTGGCTTGGTGACCTCGCACAAGCAACCCAATCCCGGTCATGGCGTGCAAAGGCTGGTGTGCGCAGTCGCCGCGAAAATCGAAGTGGTGGCAACGCTGGAAGCGGCTTAAGCCTGCCGTGAAATCAAAAAGCCCGATGGTGCGAGCCGTCGGGCCTTTTTGTGCCTTAAAAACGGGGTTGCATCAATGTAGCCCGCATCGAGCGAAGCGGAATGCGGGAAGTCCGTAGCCCCGTCTTCCCGGATTCAGCTTCGCTTCATCCGGGCTACGCTGGCTTAAATGAACACATTCCCTTATTAGCGTACTATTCTTTCCGAATTCTGCGTTTCCCCCTTAAACCCAGACCAGCGCAACCGATGGCTAATAACAAGAATGTATTGGGTTCTGGAACAGTCCTATTATTATTAATCACATCCAGCATGCCATTCGCCAGGATTGAGTGAAGGGCCGTGGTAGGATGCACAATATCCCAGAAAACGTAAGATTCTGGATTAGTGCACACCGTGTCTGTCGGACCAGCAGGGCCTACAAATCCAGTGTAACAGGGCATCGTTGCATTATTTAACCCAAATGCCCCCGGATTGTCTATAACGTCCCTAAGCAGGGAAAAGGTATCGAAGCGCATAATATTCACATTGCTGAATTCATTCAACATTGCGTCTAAGGCATTGTTAAATCTGATCGTTATGCGCGTGGCAGTATCCGAAACTAAATGTGAGCCTGGTGGGTTTCGGTTGAACACCTGAGGAACCAGTCCCAAGTCCGACAAATTAGGCACGAGTATGTCCTGTGCCCCTGCCGCAATGTAGGCTTCGATAACATTTCTGATACCCTGTACTGCTAGATCACTGCTTGCTTGGGTTGCAGCATCACCGAAACGTACTGTTGCACCTATCAAGTCAGCAATATCATTGGATCCAGAGAAAACTACATATAAGGCGTTGGGGTCATGTACATTCTGGTCAACAAAAGCTTGTCTCTGCAGGTTTAATGTCCAAGGATATGAGCCGGGGGGATAGCCAGGTGAACTTGGGGGATTTTCGACAATATTGTAATTGGTTCGAGTCCCTCCGTATGCGTAGTTGTTACCGCCTAGCGATGTGGCAGCTAAAGTTGAACCTAGCCTGCCCGCCAGCAAACCGGAATACACTTCACCGTTGGAAAAACGCCCAGAGTAGTAATGATCGCTGGCTGGTATCCCTGAGCCGGTTCCGGACAGGGTCTTAGTCGCTTGGAAGAGATTTCCCTAGTCAGATAGGCTATCCCCTATTAAATAGATATTGTCATAAGGGCTTGCCATTATCTCGGAAGGAACAAGTAATGAACAGAATAAACAAAAAATGAAGCAAAATATTTTTTTCATCATGGGAATTTTATCCAAAACGAGACAAATTGATCCAAAACCCCTAACTTTGATAGGATAGCATGGATATTAGCCTAACGGAATGTCGGACGCGGATGGGAAATTCAACCGCATCAGCTTAAGTATCCCACATTAATACCATTATCACAAGCACCATTTTCAATCTTCCGGCACGGCATCGAACGTCACGGACAAGTGCCGATGGGGCCGGCCCGCCCACTAGCGGATAGCGATAATGGAATTGGAACACCTTTTTCTTATGCAGGTTGGCGTTGTTGAGCGCGCGAGTGCGTTTTAGTTTGGGCGTTTTTTCATTGGGAGTATCATTATTAAGAGCGAATTTGATGGAAAAATAGCCCATTATTCACTAAAACAGCCGGAAGAATTAAATTTTAATGCTCATTAAACGATTGATTTGTAGCGAGTACGGCTATGCTCTGAATTGCTGCCGTTCAGGCACAAATAACGCTGCTTGCCCCTTTCTTCACCACGGAGTCCTCCCCGCAGCAGGGGCAACAAACCGGCAATAAAACCATTTTCAACTCCTCTCAATGCCGAAGGTTCCATATCGTCTATCGGATATTGTGACCGCCGTGAAAAGATCATGCAATGTCTAGGACTGAGACACTACCCAAAATTGGGTACACTGGGGTGGGGTTTGTAGGCTACAGTCCTTCCTGCGCTGTAAGTAAACTGTAAAATATTCCCGTTGCTTCGCGGGATTATCCGCCAAACAATCCAACACCCCCTCCATCATGTCCGATGGGCGTAAGCACTACGAAGCTTGAAAAGTTTGATGAGGTTTGCATAAGTTTCAGATGGGCAATCCCCAAGATGGTCTACTGCAATGCGCTCGGCGCCGTGCTGGTAATCGAGAGTGTAAAGCCCAAAGCGAGGGGTATAGGTTCCCCATTCATAGTTGTCGAACAGTGACCAGTGCAGATAACCAATTAAAGGAATTCTTTCCTCAAGGATTTTAATAACCTCACAAAAGTGCAACTCTAAGAATTGGCTGCGGGTAATGCGATCCCGTCGATGCGAAGTTTTATTGTCGATTCTACGGCGCAGGGCCATTCCATTTTCAGCAATCAGTATGGGTCTGCCTTGAAATTCACTCGAATAGTATTGACAGAAAAAATGCAAACCCTGAGGAAGCACCCGCCAATCCCACCATTTGCTAGAGACAGTATTCATTAACCAAGAATTGATTGACTTGTTTTTTAACTCATGATCCCACCACACGGGTGGCCTGAAGATATGGGCGGAAAAGGGATCATAATAATCCAATGCAATATAATCAAAGACTTTTTCACGCGGCGAGTGGAGCAAGCTCTCTGTGAATGGCTTGAACCCCTCGATATCAAAGAAGGTGCGGCAGAACCTGTCGGTTAACTTCTTGCAAAGTGTCCCGAACCAATAAGACAGGTTTTTGCGCAAAGGAATGTTCGCTACTTCCAATGCCGCTTCAAAATCATTTCTTTTGTTATTTATATAATTATTCGCATCATCTAATGGTACATGGTGTTCACGCAAAGCCAGTAAATCGAGCAGTAGTTTATCCGCCCAATACAAATCGCTGCAATAGTTGTTCAAACTAACCATGGGCCGTTCCCAACCTTGGGACTCATAAATATCATGGATGCCATTGTAGGCGTTTATATGGGCGCGAAGCAGTTGGCAACAAGCCTTGACGGCTGTTTTAAACCCCCGCTGTGCCGTGCTTGGAAATTGACCGCCAAAATAAGTATTGAATAGCAACATATTGGGTTCGTTGATGGTAATGTAGTAACGAACCGCCGGATAACCCCTGCTGACCAGTTTATCGTTGACATGACGGACGGCGGTCTGCACATAATGAGTAAAATGATCGACAGATGATGGCTCCAACCAAGGGTCATCGCCGAGCCAGGCGGGATGCACAAAATGGTGAAGCGTGACGATAGGTTCGAGGCCGTTCCTTCGGCACTCGATCAACATTTCAGCATAATGGTCAAGCGCCGCAATGTCGAAGGAAGGTGGTTCTGTGGTTTCATTCGACAAACTGGGCTGGACCCGGCTCCATTCCAACCCTAAGCGAAAGGCAGACAAACCCATTTTCTGGCACAGGGCGAAATCCTCTGGATAACGTGTCCAAAACTCGGCGGCGTTGCCGAGAGACGCCACTTCCTTTTCCTTCTCGGCCCTGGCCCAGTTGGTTTGCGGCTGGTTTTCCCCGTTATAGCCCCCTTCAGACTGATAAGCCGAGGTCGCCACGCCCCAGAGGAACTCATTGCCCGCAGAATCCGCTTCGGGATTTCTGGATTGGAGGCCAATCACTCCGGCCCCGCTGCCAAAGCCATCGCGGCCCGCTGCTTTTTTGTAAAAGCAAGCGACGGCAGGCGATCTTCAAGCAGGGTGTCGACGATGGTTTGCGATGCGGCGGGATTGGAGAAACGCAAGGCATTGGCTTTCATTCGTTCCAATCTTTTGGGGTCATCCAATAGCCGGTCCAGTTTGTAAGCCAGGGTGGTAAGGTCATTGCACTTGACGGCTACCCCCTCTTCGAGAAGATGGTCGCTGTTTCTTTCCTCCTGACCGGGGATGGGCGTGACCACGCACATGGGCAGGCCACAGGCAATCGCCTCGGAGGAGGCCAGCCCACCGGGCTTTCCGATAAAAATATCGGATAATTTCAGTAATTTGTGCATTTCGTTGGAGTAGCCGAGGATTTTAAATTTTGGGCTTCGGTTGCCAACCAGTTGGGTTAAACGATGCCTTAATTCTTCATTGCGCCCGCAGACGACAACCGTTTGCGCGTCATGATCGAGATTGAACAAACGCTCCACCATGAATTCCGTGGGGCCTAGCCCGAAGGCTCCAGCCGACAGGAGCAAAACCGGCATCTCCGGGTTTAAGCCCAATTTGGCCCGCTCTTCATCGCGATTGACCGGTTGTTGAAATATTGGGTCGATGGGTATGCCGGATACCGTGATTCTTTCGTCTGGAATCCCCAGCATTTCAAGGTGGGCCTTGGTTTCTTCGATGGCCACGAAATAGCGGTGGAATGATCTGGACAACCACATCGCATGAAAGTCAAAATCCGTCACGACGATGGACAGGCGCGCTTGTAGTTGCTTCGTCGCGATCAAATGGCTGATGATCCCCGCCGGCATGAAATGGGTGCAGACCGTGATGTGGGGGTCGAAGTCCCGGATAAACCGCACCATGGGCTTGGTGTTCAAGCGGTCGATCATATGCCGCATCCGGTCGGTGCGCCACGGTTCATCGCTGGCTTTATACCACCAGCCTAAGAAGTTAGGGGCGGATTTCACTAACGATGTGTAGAGTTTTGAATAAAAATTACGGAAAAGCTTGTTGGTGTATTGCAAGGCGTCATTGTTGACGACTTCCTCGACACGGCCGTCAGACTTGAACGATTTCTCCAAGGCTTCCGCTGCCCTAATGTGGCCGCTCCCAGCCCCTGCCGACATAATCAAAACCCGCTTCTTCATTTGGACTAGGCCGTTTTCTTCGTATAAATTCGGATGGCCTCCGCGCCGATGATTTGGGTGACGAGGCTGGCGGCCACGCCGGAAGCCGGGATCGCCGCCAGGGGGTTCCATTGCAGTTGGCTGACCAGATAAGGCGTGGCTGCCGAGGCACCGGAGGCCGCTATCACTCCGAGCAATTCCGGAATCCGGGCTTTGTCTTCGATGTCGTGGCCAAACAGCAGTGCAATCTCCAATATCAGATATAGATGCATCCGCGTCATGACCGACGCGCCGCCGGCAAAACCCGCCAGTTTCCAAACGTTGCCCGCCACTGGAAGCAGCTGCGGCAGGTGCAGGATGGCCCCACCGACGAAGGATAGCACGCTTTGGGTGTTGATGAGATGCCGGGCCAGTTGCTCTGGGGTGTCATCAGGATACAGGGATTTCACCCGCTGCACGACCCGGCGCACTTCGCCTTTGCGCAGGCGAAGAAAAAAATACAGGAACTCGTCGGTGACCATGCCTTGGGATTTTTTCCGGGACAAGACAAGACCGGTGGATTTGACGGCTTCAGATGTGACTGCCATTTTCGTTTGCTCGATGGGTGGTGTTGGATGTTTCGCGGGTAATTCCGCGATGCGGAGGGATTATTCCACAGTTTACTTATGACGCAGGAAGGACTGTGGCCTGCAAACCTCACCCCCTAGTGTACCCGACATGGGCCAAGACTTTATTCGGTTTCGCCAATTTCCGTTTCCAACCCGGTGTTGAGAATTGGATCGTTGGAGTCCCGTGATTCACAATCCTGTAATGAACAGCATCTATATTTGCGACGTTGGGATCACCAGATGGCGGGCTTTCATGTCGGGATATTGGACTTGAAGGCCCAAGAACGTCCGGCTCGACAAAGTTTCGCAAATCACCCCCTATTTCCCGAAAGGCTAAATAAATGTCGAAAATCAATTCTTTGAAGGGGAAAACATCAGGCGTTGCCATGCTGGCGTTGCTGACGGCAGCAAGCCTGGGCAGCTTTTCCTTGTCCACATGTGCCGCGACGGACCCGGTGATCTTTTCATTTATTCCTGCGGATAAGGCTTCGCTGGGACAAGCCGGGGGGGCTGGACAGGCTTTGCCAGCGGGCGTGACGGAGCTGCAATTTAGAGACTTCTATAAACTTCCAGTCGGCCCGCGCGGACTGGAACCGACAGAGAAACTTTTAAGCCTTAAGGACAGACAAGTTCGGGTTGTGGGTTATATGGTCCAAGCGGAAGAGCCTACCCCCGGCTTGTTCATGCTGTCCTTAGTCCCGGTCAATATCCCGGAAAAGGAGGATGGGCCGTCGGATGACCTGCCTGGCTCGACCCTCTTTGTGCATATGCCTGCCGCCGATGCGAGCAAGATTCTGGCTTACCGGCCAGGGCTTTGGGAACTGGTCGGGACGCTCAAGCTGGGTGGCATGGAAGAAGCCAATGGCCGGGTTTCCTATGTCCGGTTGATGCTGGACCCATCCGCATCCATTGAACCCCCAAGGCCAATGGAAAAACCGGAGCCTAGGGCGGATGCGAAATAGCACCGCCCAAAAGGAAGTTTTTGGCCAGGGACATGGCTTGCCACAGTTACCCGTTTTTCTGACATGAACTCATTAACTGGATTAACTTCAAATGAAAAAAACGCATAGCCTTGTGACCTTGGCGATCGCCTCCGTCCTAGCTGTTGGCGCGGAAAACGCCAACGCAGACCCCGCTATCAGCCGCCTTACTCCGCCCAGCAATCCCATCAGCGCGACGGCCACCACGCTTGCCCGTTTCATACCGGGCCAGAAGTTCGATCTACAGGCCACCGTGCGGCCCGATGCCGGTCAGACTATAACGAAGGTCGAATTTTTCGTAGACGACATTTCGGTTGGCGTGGCTAATGCCCAACCCACTGTCGGCGTGACAACCTCGTTGGTTCCCGCCACCGCAATCACCGCAAGCTTTCCCAATTCAGCGGTCGCCTCAGTGCGCGGCTACTCGAACCTGACCGTTGGTGTGCATAAGCTGACCGCGAAAGCCACCCAGGGCAATGCCGTGTCGTCGCCGGACGCCACCGGCAATTTTGAAGTCGTGGGCATCAATCAGGTGGGTCGCAAAGCCAAGAACATCATCATCCTGTTGGGCGACGGCATGGGTGCGAGCCACCGCACCGCCGCCCGCATCGTGCTGAATGGTTATGCGCAAGGCAAGGCCAATGCCAAGCTCGCCATGGACACCTTCCCCAATACCGCCATGATCATGACGGCATCCTTGGACACCATTGTCACCGACTCTGCCCCCGGCATGGCGAATTACGTCAACGGCAACAAGGCCAATTCATCGCAGGAAGGTGTTTGGCCGGATGACACCACAGCCAAGTTCGACAACCCGCGCGTGGAATACCTGTCGGAATACCTGTCGGAATACCTGGCCCGCAGCCAAGGCAAGAAGCTTGGCCTCGTCACCACCGCCGACGTGTTCGACGCCACGCCTGCCGCCAATGCGATCCATACCCAAGACCGCGGCGCCGGCACTGGCATCGTCGATCAGTATCTGGACGACTCCGGCCTGACCAATTTGACCGTGTTGATGGGCGGCGGGAGGAAATGGTTTCTGCCGAATACGACCAGCACGGGGGCCGGTCAGCCCGCCGATACTTGTGCCGCTAACGCAAGCCTGCAAACCTGCCTAAACACCAACCAAAGTGCCGTTTACAATGGTTCCGCCCGCACGAAAGGCTCTGACTACACGCTTCCGGCAGACATCGTCGCCGGTTGGGCCACCACTGGCGGCGTAATCCCCGCAGTCGGCGCAATTGATCCAAGCCGCGACCTGATCGGCGACTTTCAGACCGCCGGCTGGAGCTATGTCCCCGACAACACGGCTCTGAACAACGTGGTCCCGGCAAACACAAACAAGCTGCTGGGTCTGTTCTCACTGTCCAATATGAATATCGCCAAAGACAAGATCGACGGACGTCGTGGCAACCCGGCAGTCGTCAACGACTATGGCTTCCCCAATCAGCCCATGCTGGATGAAATGGCCGACAAAGCCCTTCGCGTGTTGGATGCCAAAAGTCCGAACGGCTTTGTGCTGATGATCGAAGGGGCTTCCATCGACAAGCAGGCCCATCAGATGGATAGCACCCGTTGGATCGGCGACACCATCGAATTCGACCATGCGGTGCAGAAAGTCAAGGACTTCGTGGATGGCAAGAATGGCTTTTCCCCCCACCCGGATACCTTGGTCATCGTCACCGCCGACCATGAATGCTCCGGGGCGGTCATCATCGGCGCTTCGACCAAAACGAATGCCGACCTACTGACTAAAATCGCAGCCGAAGGCGCCAGTAATCAAGGCACCTCGTCGACGCTTAATGGTCAGCCGATTGGTCAGTTCAACGCCCTCAATCAATCCTCGCTCCGCAATGATGTGGTGGGCACTTACAACGCCGCCGGCTTCCCGAAATACACCATCCTTGCGGATGGTTATCCGCAAGATTGGGATCCGAACTACAAACTGTTGGTCGGATATGGCGCAAACGGCGACCGGTTTGAAAACTACCGCACCCGCCCACAACCGACCAATGACTCCCAGCAACCGGCCAATGGTGTTCTGCCCTTGTTGACTTACCCTCGCAACAATTATGCCGATGGCGGCGCGCTTACTGGCCGCCCGCTGCAACAGGCAGACGGCTGGTTCATCACCGGCCAGGTGCCGGGCGACCAAGCGGTCCACACGGGCGGCGACATTCCTTTATCGGCCTACGGGCGCGGCGCTGCCCTGCTGGGCGGTACCATGGACAACAGCGATGTGTTTTTCAAACTCATGCAGGCGGCGGTCGGCGGGGCGACAAATTAGATTTGCATCCGTTTAAACACTCACTAGCGCAGGGCAAATTCTGCCCTGCGCTTAATTGGAGAGGATAAGTAATGAACTTACAGGCAATTATAAGAGCCACCTTGGCAGTTTTGGTCAGCGTCACGCTGGCGGATTCGGCATCGGCAGGAACCTTCATCATCAATTTTGACAATGTCGCCAGTGGCAGCGAAGCCAATAGTGCAGTGGCAGGCACTGGGATCAGTTTTAACTATGCAGTCTACCTGCCTCTAGTCGATGCTTACGGCGATGCGATTCCTGGCACTGAATTCTGGCAGAACGACACCACTGCATCAGCAGTGACGGTTTCCGACCCGACTCTGCGGGTTTACGGCACCGCGCCTTCCGCACCCAACGCCCTGGATGCGATTGACCAGCCGGTACTGATGCATTTTGGCCCCTACTTTAATCTGAGATCATTCTCCTTCACACTGGATAATAGTACACTCGGCAACCTAGGCGACTCGTGGATTTATTTTCTCGATGCCAATCATCAAGTGATCGGCCAGTTGGATTCTGACCAAACCACACCCGGCTACTCCGGGTCGATGACTTTTCCCCTTTCCATGCCTAATGTGCAGGATGTGGTGTTGGCATCGGGCGCTTTTTATGACAACGTCACGTTGACGGTGCCCGAACCGGGGACCTTGCCGCTGATGGCAACGTCCCTCGGCCTACTCGTTTACATGACCCGACGGAAACAGGCCCGAACCCCCCGTCATTGAATTTCAAAAACGAGCCATCCTTGCATAGACGTTCGTTGACATTGCCGGTATGGAAGGTACCCTACGCAACCGATGCCGTTTTGTCCAATAAGGCAAAATTCTCTAGTGTCAGAAATTATGGGGATGATGGGCCATGGGGCGTATGAAACTTGAGGCGTTGAAATGTGTGAGTCATCAGGTGGAAAACGCTAAGCCGCTATTCCGCCCTATGCGGGCTTCCGCTTTTAGGTTTAACTTGGCATTAACTGACCATACCCCGCAAGGTGCTTACGAGGAGCAAAATATATGAAAAAAAACGTAAATAATTGGCTGGTGGCTACCGCCGTTACAGCTTTGCTGTCGGCACCCGGCATTTCCCAGGCCAACGCAGAAGTCGAGGCACTCGCCAAGGACGCCAAGAATTGGGCGACTTGGGGTGGCGACTACGCCGGCACCCGCTACAGCACGCTGACCGAAATCAACAAAGACACCGCTAAGAACCTCCAGCCCGTCTGGACCTTCTCCACGGGTGCGCTGCGCGGACATGAAGGCGGGCCGCTGGTCGTCAATGGCCTGATCTACATCCACACCGGTTATCCCCACAAAATCTACGCGCTGGACCAGGCCACGCAGACCGTGGTGTGGGAATACCAATACGTCCCCGATTCGGGAACTGACCCAACGCAAGTCATTGGTGTAATGTGCTGCGACGTGGTCAACCGCGGCTTGGCGTATGGGGATGGCAAAATCTTCATGGCCCAAGGCGATGCGACTTTGATCGCGCTGGATGCGAAAACCGGCAAGCTGGTTTGGAAGGTTAAGAACGGCGACACCAAGAAGGGCGAAACCAACACCAACGCGCCTTTGGTGGTCAAAGACAAGGTCATCACCGGCATCTCCGGCGGTGAATTCGGTGTGCGCGGCTTCTTGGCGGCTTATAACATCAAAGACGGCAGCTTGGCTTGGAAGGCGTACAGCACCGGCCCTGACGCCGAGATGAAGGTTGACCCGGAAAAGACCACCACCTGGACCGACGGCAAAGTGGCCCCGGTCGGCAAGGATTCTTCTTTGAAGACCTGGCAGGGCGACCAGTGGAAGATCGGCGGCGGCACCACCTGGGGCTGGTACAGCTACGATCCGAAACTGAACTTGGTGTATTACGGTTCCGGCAACCCGTCCACTTGGAACCCGGTGCAGCGTCCAGGCGACAACAAGTGGTCAATGACCATTTGGGCGCGTGACGCAGACACTGGCGCTGCCAAATGGGTCTATCAGATGACTCCCCATGACGAATGGGACTATGACGGCGTCAACGAGATGACCCTGATCGACCAGGATGCCAAGGGCATCGACGGCAAAGTGCACACCAAGCTGCTGACCCACCTCGACCGCAATGGCTTGGGCTACACCTTGGACCGCGAAACCGGCGAGCTGCTGGTCGCGCAGAAGTTTGACAAGGCCGTCAACTGGGTTGACCACGTTGACATGAAAACGGGGCGTCCGATTGTCAACGCCAAGTACTCCACCCAGGCGGGCGGCGAAGACAAGGCCCAGGGCGCAGGCCCGGACGGCAAGCCCGGCACGGCCGACGACGATTTGGTGTGCCCGTCCTCGATGGGCGCGAAGAACCAGCCGCCGGTGGCCTACTCGCCTAAGACTAAGCTGATCTACATCCCCGGCAACCACACCTGCATGACCTATGAGCCATTCCATCTGGAATACACGGCGGGCCAGCCCTACGTCGGCGCGACCTTGAACATCTTCCCTGCGGGACACGACGTGAAAACCGGCGAAAAGAACAGCAGCACCGACAGGGGTTCGTTCACCGCATGGGACCCGGCCACCGGCACCATCGCGTGGAACATCAGCGAGCCGTTCTCGCTGTGGGGCGGCATGGTGGCAACCGCCGGTGACGTGGTCATCTACGGCACCTTGGAAGGCTACCTGAAAGTCCGTGACGCCAATACCGGTGCCGAACTCTACCGCTTCAAGACCCCGTCCGGCATCATCGGCAACGTCAGTACTTGGGCCTACAACGGCAAGCAGTATGTCGGCGTGCTCTCCGGCTTGGGCGGTTGGGTTGGCATAGGCGAAGTGAACGACTTGTTGGGCGAAGATCCCTGTGTAGCCGTCGACCCCTGCACTAGGATCGAAAGTTCCCTGATGAAGCATACCCCTTTGGGCGGCGTATTCACCGTGTTTGCTTTGCCTTCTGCAAAATAATCTGAAGGCCGTAAGGTGGAACCATGGGTGGGTTCCGCCCGAAGCGCGACGGGGTTTGTAACCCCGTCGCTTACGTTTTGTGCGAAGTCACTGCATCTGATGCTGGAGGGTTTCCCCGGCCCATGCCCGGCCCCCAATGGCGTCAGCCTCAAGCTTTGGGATGGACTGGGCTATTGCGTGGGAAACCGACCGTCAATATGTCCAGCGTAGCATTCGAGGATGAGTCATGATCAAAAAAGCGGTCATCCCCGTGGCGGGGTTCGGAACCCGTTTCCTGCCCGCTTCCAAGGCCATCCCTAAGGAAATGTTTCCTGTCCTGGACAAGCCAACCATAAACAATCCAACAATAGCGACTTAATCTTATGAATCGAGGGTTTTACACCATTCTCGCGGCACAATTCTTTTCCTCGTTAGGGGATAATGCACTCCTCTTTGCCGCCATCGCTTTGCTTAAATCCATTGCCGCGCCCCCTTGGCAAACGCCTGTTTTGCAACAGTTCTTCGTCTTCGCGTTTATTCCCCTTGCCCCTTTTGTCGGCCCGTTTTCCGATGCGCTGCCTAAGGGCAGGGTGATGTTGATTAGCAACAGTGTCAAAATGGTGGGGTGTGTTGCCATGTTATTGGGCACGCACCCTTTGCTTGCCTATGGTTTGGTGGGCGTGGGCGCTGCCATGTACTCGCCCGCCAAATATGGCATTTTGACTGAGTACCTCCCTGCCTGTAAGCTGGTATGGGCAAACGGGTGGATGGAAGGACTGACTGTCGCGGCAGTCATCCTAGGGGCAATTTTTGGAGGTTTGTTGGCTGGACAGCGCATTGAAGACCAGGTTGAGAGTCAGTTCGGCGGCTTTGAATTCAATGGGGGTATTGATACCGCACCCGAGTTTGCGATACTGGTCATTTTTGGCATTTACCTAGTGGCGTTGGCATTCAACCTTTACATCCCCAAGCTGCCGATAGAACATGAACTGCCGAAACGGACACTGTCCTTCCTTATAGCTGACTTCTGGCGCTGTTTCATTGTGCTATGGAAAGATCCCTTGGGACAGGTATCCCTCGCGGTGACTTCATTGTTTTGGGGCGCGGGCACGACCTTGCGCTTCATCATCCTTGCTTGGGCGGCGGCTTCGCTAAAACTTGACTTGGAACAAGCCACCCAGTTGACTGCCGTCGTCGCCGTGGGGCTTGCCATCGGTTCGGTGGCGGCGGCCAAGGCCGTGCCCTTGGATCATGCTGTCAAAGTATTGCCTTTGGGTATTGCGATGGGGCTTGTTGTGTTGCTGATGGTTTTCGTCAGCGATTGGCGCCTAGCTTGGCCCATGCTGGTATTGATTGGTGCCTTGGCAGGCAGTTTTCTAATACCGATGAACGCATTGCTGCAATATCGGGGGCATCAACTGATGGGGTCCGGGCATTCCATCGCCCTGCAAAACTTCAATGAAAACATTTCCATTTTGTTGATGCTGGGCGCTTATGCCATGATGGTCAGGGCAGGATTTTCAGTGAATTTCATCGTCGTCGCGTTTGGGCTATTCCTGTCGGCCGTCATGGGCTTGATTACCCTCAAACATCGCCACGACCAGGATTGACGATGAATCCCATCTCATGCCAAGTCAATCCCGACTAGGCATACGTCGTCGGTAAACTCGCCCTTGGCAGAATGATTTTTAGCCTGACCCAACAAGGCATCAATGATCTCATTGGCAGGCCGGCCAATGACGCCCCCTATTGCTTTGGATAACTGTTCGCGACTGAATTCATTCCCTGCTGAATCCTCCACCTCGGTAATCCCATCGGTGAAAAGGATAATTGAATCCCCTGGTTCGTAGCTTGCCTCGTCATTGAAAAAAACTGTCTCGCCGAACATCCCCAGCACCGTTCCGGGATTTGAATGCTCTAGGGTCTCCACGAGGTTTTTGCGAACTTGCACATGGATTGGCAAAGGGTGGCCGGCACTGGCATATTGAATGCCTTGCCGTTCCGCATCCACCACTAGATATAAAGCAGTGGCATAAAGAATGTCCTTTCCCGCTTCAATAAGAATACCGGTCAACTTTTGGTTGATGTGGTCAAGTAGGCCGGCGGGGTCTTTATACCCCTCTTCGGGGAGTTCCTCCAACAGGGTTCTTAGCATGGCGGTGACTATGGTGGAACGGACGCCATGGCCCATCACATCGGCGATGAAAATGCCGACGGCTTGGCTTGACAGTTTTTTGATGTGGAAAAAGTCCCCGCCGACAATCCCCAAGGGGCGATAGAAATGGTGGAAGCGAATCGTGTCCGCCCCGTCCGGCGAGCGTGGAGGGAAGCTTGGGTAGCTCAATGGCAGAAGTGCTTGCTGGAGTTCCCGCGACAAACACAAATCCGCCTCGATCTGTTCATTCTTGCGGCTGATTTCCTCGCTTTGCTCCTCCAGCAGACGAATGCTATCCAAGTGGAAACGGTTTTGCAGCTTGATTAGGGTTTGGGTGAAAATCAGGCCAAGAAACCCGCCAGACGGCCCCAACAGCAAGACATCATCGTAAAAAGCTTCTTCTCCCCGGGCGAAAACAGTCGTAAAAACTTCATGGACGGGGGTTTCAACCCTGACGAAAACGGGCTTGGGACGCAGATGGTCGCGGATGGGGCGGTTCGCGAAAAGGGAAAAACCGTATTTGGAGCACAGCAAAATGCCCACATCCCGTTTGGAACACAGCCCCAACACGGCATTGCCATCCAATACGGCCATGAAATCGAAGTCATGATGGGAGAATGTCTGCACCACTTCGCCTATCGTTTGATCCGCCCGCACACAGAACCTATGGCCGACTATTTCACGATAGTCGATGACCATAAATCCATCTTTATGATTGTCTCAGGCGAAACTTAGCCATGCGCTCTAGCAAGAGTACTGCGTGATAAGCGGCATCCGTCGCTTGTTCGAGGATGCCCAAAATCTCAGTCCAATTGGATTCATCGACCAAAGGAAGCATGTTAATCCGGCGCTGTGTCTTCCTCCACTCATGGTAGATTTGGTCTGCATTCTCCTCCGACCCCTTGAGCGTCTCACGGGCAGCGGTTACATTTGTTAAAGTATTATCGGGATATTGCGCCATCTCTGTCTGGAGTCTTGCGATCATCGAAAGCAGAATTGATAGAATCTCCTGCGCCGCACCCTCGATCTTCCTTGGCGTGCAAATATCAATGAGACGGGCAGTATCGTTGATTCCGTCCACGATATCATCCAACCGTTTTATGAACTCTTCAGTGAGATGCATTAATCCAGTTTGAGTTAGCAACTCCAGCGCGGAGTATGCCTCCGCTGTCAGTCCATCCCCTTTTTCCTCCAGTTGTTTTATTTTTACAATACAGGGGTCTGGCCCATCGAGATTTGAAAAAAGCTTGCTCAGAACCTGACCGCACTCAAATGTGTTACCGAGATGATCGCTAAATATGATTTCCAAGGATCGGGGTTTCTGAAGAATTGCATTGTCAGTATTCATGTTGGCCTCACAAGGCTAAAAAAAGCGGTCATTGGAACAATGATGAGGGTCTTTCGATTAGAGCCACATCCGCCAATCCTGATCTAATCCTTTGATGGTAGTCTTCAGATATTACAAATTCGTGACTGGGATTAAATACTGCGGGGCAGTGTGGGAAGAAACAGTCGGCAGGTGGATGTGCGGGTTTTACCGGGTTTCCCCTCCCGGCAAGCCCATCATCCCGTCCTTGAGTGACACCCCGGAAATGCCGCGCCGCAGTGCTTCCCCGGTCAGGTACAGGAGTTTGGCGGCGGCATCCGCGTAACCCAAGCCTTCCGGTGGGCGGACGTTGGAAATGCAATTCCGCTCCGCGTCGGTGTTGCCCGGTCGCGGCGCATGGGTCAGGTAAAGCCCCAAGCTGTCGGCGGCGCTGAGGCCGGGGCGCTCGCCGACAACGATAATAGCCACCCGTGCGGCAAGAAGGCTGCCGATGTCGTCCGCCAAAGCGACGCGGCCATTGGCGACTAGGGAAACCGGGGCGATGCTTATCTGCCGCGCCCTGAAGCCTTCCACTATCGCTTGCAGCAACGCCATCCCATGCCGTTCGACGGCGGTCGAGGACAGTCCATTGGTGACGATCAGTGCCACGTCCGTAGCACTGGCTGTTAAATTCCCAAGGCGGGTTCGCGAGGCTTCGGTAAGGACGCGCCCAAGGTCGGGTCGGCGAAGATATTCGCTGCGGCTGGAAACCGGGGTATCCAGCCTCAGCACCTTTTCACCGAGTTCCCGCACCTGCCCGGCAAAGGCGTCAATGTCCCAGGGGAAATGCACCGCGTCCCGCGCCTCGGCATGGGCCAATTGAAAATCCAGCAGTGCCTGGGTTGGAACGGCATGACCTGTGTGTCCTAAGGCAATGCGCGCCTGGGTGAACCGGCGCAATTCAATCCACGGGTCGGTCATGCTTTCTCCCCCGTCAGTTTTTTGATGTCGCCTAGCAGCCATGTCGGTGCAACGTTCCTGGTCAAAGCGTTGCGCCCGTCGAATATCCCCATCCGGTTCAGCCAATCCTCGAATTCCGGCGCGGGCCGCAATCCCAACACACGACGCAGATAAAGGGCATCGTGGAACGAGGTGGTTTGATAAGCCAGCATGATGTCGTCGCCCCCCGGAATGCCCATGATGAAGGTGCAGCCAGCCACCGCCAGCAGAGTCATCAAGTTGTCCATGTCGTTCTGGTCGGCCTCGGCGTGGTTGGTGTAGCACACGTCGCAGCCCATCGGCAGCCCGAGCAGTTTGCCGCAGAAATGATCCTCCAGCCCGGCGCGGATGATCTGCTTGCCGTCGTACAAATATTCCGGGCCGATGAAGCCGACCACGGTATTGACCAGCAGCGGCGAGAATGCCCGGGCGACGGCGTAGGCGCGCGCTTCACAAGTCTGAGCGTCAAGCCCAAAGTGGGCATTGGCCGACAATGCGCTGCCTTGGCCGGTTTCAAAATACATCAGGTTTTCGCCCAAGGTCCCGCGCCCCAAGGCAAGCGCCGTGTCGCGGGCTTCTGCCAGCAGCGCCAGGTTGATGCCGAAGCTTTTATTGGCCGCTTCGGTCCCGGCGATGGACTGAAACACCAAATCCACAGGAACGCCTTGCTGCATCAACCCCAAGGTGGTGGTGACGTGGGCCAGCACACAGGACTGGGTGGGGATTTCATGGCGGTGAATGATGTCGTCCAGCAGATGGAGCAGGTTCTCCACGTTCTTCGGGCTGTCCGTCGCCGGGTTGATGCCGATGACCGCGTCGCCGCTGCCGTACAGCAACCCGTCCAACACGCTGGCGGCGATGCCTTGGGGGTCGTCGGTGGGATGGTTAGGTTGCAGCCGAGTGCTGATCCGGCCCGGCAATCCGATGGTGTTGCGGAACCGTGTGGTCACCTGACAACGCCTGGCCACGGCAATCAAGTCTTGGTTGCGCATGATCTTGGAGACTGCCGCCGCCATTTCCGGCGTAAGCCCGAAGCGAATTGCGGCAAAATCCGCGTCGGCGGTGGCATCGTCCAACAGCCATTCGCGGAACCCGCCCACGGTCAAAGACGAGATTGGGGCGAAAGCAATCCGGTCGTGGGATTCTGCTATGAGCTTGCTTACCTCGTCTTGCTCCGGCGGAATCAACGGTTCTTGCAGAAACTCCGTCAATGGAAGGTCGGCCAGCAGCCATTGGGCGACGGCCCGCTCTTCCTCCGAGGCGGCGGCAATCCCGGCCAGCTCGTCCGCCGACCGCAAAGGCGACGCCTTGGCAAGCAAGGTCTTGAGATCCTTGAAGCTGTAGCTTCGACCTTTGAAGGTTTTGGTGTATTTCATTCTGGATTCCCAATCCATCTTCTCTCCATATCGACAAGCCTTAAGCCGCCTGTGTCAAATCCGCATGAATGAAGATTTCATCATAAGGGGCACTCAAGCTGCCTTTGTCATTCTGATCCAACAAGCCAATATGTAAAAGCGCCTTCACATCGGTCTCGACCGCATTGGATTCCCGCCCAAGTCGATCGGCTAACTGTGACAGGCTCAAACCTGGCTGTCTCACAACATGCCGTAATAACTCAAAGCGGGATTCCGGCAATGCCAAGAACAATTCGGCGTAACTGCCGAATGCAAGGCGCGGAATGACCGTTTCACCTGCTTCGGCCCGGTTCCAGGCATCTACGAATGCGGAGCTAGCCGAAGTTTGGTTCATGATTTCGATTTCGATGCGGCTCATTAAAATCTATAAGATGTTTCAAACTAAGTCTTTTTACCTAGAATTATTTTAAACTTTTTATAAGACTTTTGATATATCAGCATATTTCTTTAATCGGAATACCTGCCCAATCATATATGTTAAATTTGTATTCTTTCTTTTAATCCGCTCAAACGAATCAAGTGTTCGTTTATCTACCTCGATTAAATCTGTATATAAAGCAAAAGCCGCTAAATATTTGTCATTTATATTGCTAGCATTCCCTCGAAGTTGGGATCGTGTTTCTTTATGTATTTCTGATTCTAGAAATAGACTGGGTGGAAGATTGTCATGAAGAATATTTTTAACTGTTTCATAATTTATACCGATTTTTTCAGAAGTTATTTTAAGTTTTTCATTAATTACTGAAAATTGCGCTATTTCCGAAATAGTCATATTATCGCGAAGCATATCTTTATCAATTTTAAAATGATCTAATATTGCATCGCATGGATTTTTATCAGATTGATAAATAGCCAATCCATCGCTGAATGTAGAATCCATAAAATCCAAAGCAACTTGATCATGGTTTATCATCCGATGATCACCCCTGACTTTCATTTCGTCACTTAATCTTTTAGCGAGGGATCTGCAAATATGATGTGCATCATCGGGAGATATTAGTTTACCCAATTTAATATCGCTTAATTTTGTTTTTTTATCATGAATTTCAGAATGGTCGATTGATGCTATTGTTATTCTCCTTTTGCATTGAACGGTCAATAAAGGTCTCATAAACAGCCATTGTTCCCTATGAGATTCTACCAATTCCTTTCCTGTTCCATAAATAACTTTTCTTTAACATTGTTAATTACATCTAATCTTGTCAATGAAGGTGTTTCTAATATTGTGTTCACCTCTAAAGTTCGAACATCTATAATGCCTCCAGGATTATCATTTTTGTCATAACTTGTCGGCCATACAACCACTGGAAAATTCTCCAAGAAATTTAGCCTATCCATAACTTTATTGTTATCTTCAATTTGAAGTAATTCTTCGATGTGATGCCATGTAATTAAAAGATAAAGAGCATTATCAATGAAATATTTAATAATGTCTCTTGCGCTGTCTCTTTTATTTTGATTGTTTGAAAAGTAATCAAAACTTAATTTTGCAAGTGTCGATGAATCTAGTGAAATTGTTTTTCCTAGCATGAATTGAGACATTAGCGTATAGATTTAGTTTTTCACATGACTAGGTAATTTAGTTAATTTCAACAACCCATAACCTTAATTGGCTCGGTAATGGATATTCCCTTGGAATTGCTGACAAGGAAAATGGAAGTTCTAGTGCTTCGGTTAGATGCGCATTCATAAGGTTTCTTTCGCAGCTAATTTCTATTGCGAGTTTAAGATAACGCCGAAGAAGCAAGATGGGAGGGAATTGACCTTTCTCTCCCATCCATTCGAGTGCGTCGCGAGCGCACTTTGAGCTATTGCAAGACCGGCAGGCCCAGACAAGATTGTCCCCTGTGTTTGCCCCCCCGCGTTTCGTCGGAATAAGATGATCAACGGACAAATATTCTCGACTTCCACAATAGCAACAAGCCTGCGGCAAAACCATCTTTAAGCGTTCATCATCAGCGAGTGGACCAATGCTCATGGTCTGTTTGTTAAGCCCTGCATACAGACGTGAACGTATCATAAAATGCGTACGCCCATACTTTTCAGCTTTTGCAGTTATGGCTGAATGCGCCATTGCTAGGTTAGCATAGGACCAGTGCAATAACTCGCCGACAGTGGTAATTTCCATGGGTGATATAAAATAAGAATTTCAAAAAGACGTGTAATGTATAATATCAGGCTTTGTACTCAGCTATTCTCATTTTGGCAAACCCCTTCGTTTTATCTTCAACCCAACCAATCCTGCCCGGAGCGGGATTCGGTTTTCAAGTATCCCCTTCAATGCGCATAATAAAACCTTGTAACTGGCGGCTACCATGAATGACTGCTGCCATCACTATGCGTTCTGGTTCTATGCGATAAATGACCCGGTAGCTATAAACAAACCGTTCTCGAATCTGTTTATGACCGATTTCAGGAACCATGCGACCCATTTGGGGATTTAACGGTATGGTCTCTGTTGTACCGACAATCGCTGACGCAACAATTCGCGCGAACCATGGTGAGTCGCGCTCAATGTAAGACGCAATGGACTCTATGTCTTCAATAGCTTCCAGCGACCACTCTAATCGACAAGCCATTTATGCAAACGCTTTTTAGCTTCTTCGTGCGGAACAGCGCCTTGAGTTTCAACCCGATCAAGGCCACGCTTGACCTTTTCCAAGACATAGAGGTGGTACTGAATATCTTCAAAGCTCACATCATCGGAAAGCGCCTCCAGCATAGAGGCCACTTCGGCTTTAGGGCTGTTCATAATAGTCTCCATTGGTGATATATTGACTGATAATATTATCAGTCAATCAGGCTTAAAATGAAAGGTTTAACTCATTTAAACCTACCCCCTACCCCAACCAATCCTGCCCGGAGCCTTGGAATTTCTCCCTCAGGAAATTGCCATGGACAATCAACGCCTCGGTGTCGTCCTTGAGAATGTCCACCGCCAGTTTTTTCATTTCCCCATCCAATAATTGCAATTGTCCGATGAATATCTGCGTGGCAGTCTTGCCGTCTTTCATCGGGTGTAGGCGGGCGAAGGCAGGCGGCAGGGCCAGGTAGGTTTCCAGCATGTCCGGCAGGTATTCCAGCGCGGTTTGCCGGATCACATGGGCATCGTAGGGCGTGCCTTCCTGCTTGGCGAGGAATGGCAGTATCTCAATGATGGATTCTTTGATGCTGTCCACTAGCGTGACTACTTCCTTGGCCGCTTTCATTTTGCGCACTGTTTTCGCCAGAGCCTCCAATGCCTGGAGGATCTCCGCCATGTCCAGTTGGGCATCAATTTTCAGATCGAGGCGGCGGTTGGCGGGGGCCAATAGATAGCCTAATGCGTACAGGCCGGCGACGATGGCGAACCAATAGATTTTAATCAAGCCGACGAAAAAGAGCCCCAATCCGAGCAGCCCCAGAAAACAACCGAGGATGTTGGCGGGACTATAAAGAAATAGGTAAAAACGCCGACTGAACCCCACCTATTGGTATCCCCGAATCGTCTTGAAGGCTTGGTTTAGCGATTCCCTGCCGTCGAACAGCCGTCCCTCGGTGATTTCCGCCAATTGCTTCATACCTTCTTGGCTGGCATCGCCAAACAAGATGGTGAAGGTCTTGATGCCACGGTCCCGGGGGGCCAGCGCGGCGATGAACTGGGCGAATCCATCCTCGGAAAGCCCCGCGTTGTTTTCTCCGTCGGTCATCAACACAATCGAGTAGAACCGGTCAGGGTCTTTGTGTCTCGCCTCCAGCGCCATGCGATAGGCGGCTTGCAAGGCTTGGTAAATGCCGGTGCTGCCCAAAGGCTGCAAGGAGTCGGCGTATTGCCGGACGGCTTGCATATCTGCGCTTTGGCTGCCGGGATCGTTAATAGTAAAGGTTTTTGCCGGGTAGACTTGGTTGTCGAAGGGAATGAAGGTCAACGTTTCCCGGCTGCGGAAACGGCTGAAGCGACCGCTGAGCGTCTGATCCTGGCCGGTCAGGTTTTTCAACGCCGTTTGCAGGGATTGCATGCGCCCGCCTGCCATGGAACCGCTCACATCCAGCACGAAATAGGCATGGGAGGATCGCCGGTGTTTGTCTTCATAGGCGAACAGCAGCTTGTCAATCGCCGCGAGATCGTTGGGGAACGCCAATTCCACCAGTAGGGGGGATGCGAAGTCGGCGCTGAGCTTCACTTGAGGGATGACGGGGCGGCGCAGGGTCTGTTCCATCATCTTTTGCTGAAACTCGGGCGAGGTCAGGTAGGCCACCAGCTTGTTATAAGCCTCGCGCTTTTCCCCGTTGATGAGCATCAGCGGGTAATCGGCGGTGATGATGCCTTCTTTGGGGTAGATCAACACCAGTTGCTCATCCAAGCGTTTGTCCCTGTTCAACGCCATCAGCACGGATTCGTAATTGATGATCCCGTTGAGTCGGGCTTGTTCCTTCACGAAAGCATCCGTCAACCATCCCGAACTGCCGGCACTCAGCTGCTGGCCCTTGAAGAAGCCGCTGAGTTGGGCTTGGTCTATGTCTTTGATGCTCAATGCATCGCTGCTGCCGGACAAGGCGGTGGCGACACCCACCAGTGCGGTGAAACCGGAATTGGACGATGCCGGGTCGGCCATCGCGTAGCGCAGTTCGCCGCTGTCGGCCTTCGCCGCGATGTCGCGCCACGTCAGGTTGGGGTTGTCCGACCAACCCCACGCCTTGGCCTCGCTTTCCTTGACCCCCAGCAACACCGGCGATAGCATGGTCTTTTCTTGGGCGAGAATCCTGTTCCTGTCCCCCTGCACGAGGGTTATGTACTTGCCGTGGGAAAACCAAGCCAAGTCAGTAGGCTCACCCGCGATGAGTTTTTCTGCGCCGTCCAGCGTACCGGAGTAGGTCATCTGGAGTTTGATGCCGGTTTTGTTTTCAATGTCGCCAAGCAATGGCTCCATGTCTTTCAATTCCGAACCGGCCAAGACCGTGAGACTTTCATTTGCGTTTTTCTGCCCATCGCAGCCGGATAGCATAAGTGCCGCGAAGATAAACAAGATGAATCTTAACGGGGTGTTCATCGGTCAGTTTCCCTTATAGCGTTGTTCGATCATCACAATCATCTGCTCCAGCATCTCGAAGGTGGGTGGCTCGACGACGTTCACCAAGGTGTCCGGCACGGCCAGATTATGGCTTTTGACGAAGTCGCGGAATCCGGCGGCATCACGGTTGCGAAAGCCATGTTCGATGGCGAGCTTTTGCAGTTCGGGGTCGTCCGCCAGCGCCGCGCCCAGCCGATCCCCCTTGTCGTTGAACGGCACCAGGATGTGCTTGGTGAAAATCGTCGGTTCCGGGTAGAGCAAGGCCATGGCATCGCTGACACCGCTGTTGGCGCGGGACGCCTCTTCCAGATACTGGGCCTCGTAGATCATCACTAGTGGCGCTTTGCCCGGCCCCATGACCAAGTAATCTTTGAAGGGTGCCGCGCTGGAATTTTCCACGAAGCCTTGGCGGAGGAATAAGGATTCCAACGGTTGGATGATCGGCCCGATCTGCGCCGCCGAATCCACGATATTGTTGTTGTTCAGGATATAGCTGGCCAGGGAGAGGTACATCGCCGCGCTATTGGACTGCCGCACGTCGGTGGTGCCCACCAGCAGGCTTTTCTTGACGTTGTAGCCCCCATTCTTGCTCAAGTCGCTCCAGCGTTTCTCGGCGGTGACGAACTGCAACAGGCGCGTCAGGTCAATGATGTAGTAGACGCCGTCGCGTTGGCTGACGATGCCGTTGGCCTCCAAGATGCCGGCGATCAGTTTCCACGACGCGACCGCCATCGGGGTGAAGAAGACCTCATAGGCTTTGTTGACATTCGCCTCCCGTTTGATTTTTTCGGCGGCAGGCGCACCCGACGGAAAGGCGAAGTCGTAGTCTTTCAGCTTGAACTGGGTGGCGATTTGCCGGGAGCCGGCCTTTTCCACTTCCACCGCCAGCCCTTGTTTTGCCAAGGCTTCAATGACGCGGGGGTCGCGGAAGAAGTCCTCCTTTTCCGAGCCGATCAATCCGCGCACCGTGACGGTGCCCTGCTTGGCAAGTTGCTCGTTGACCGAGACATAAATTCCAGCACCCAAGCCCAGCACAAGGAGGAGTGTGAGCAAGGGTGCGATAAGCTTTCTCATCATGTCGCCTGGTTTTTTTAAGTTTTGCGTGGCGGGAACGGGGAAAGAGGATGGCGGAAGCCACAACCAAGCCATTGCATCACGGCAAAACGGCTCCCCCCCTCCATTTGCGTCGCGTCCCTACAATTCAGAGGACTAAACTATAAGGGAATCTCTGTATTGGTATCATCTTGTGCGGCATCGTCGACCGTCTCGACGAAGCTTTCGCGTTCGGTGGCCAACTCGGCTTTTACCTCAGCGACAATATCTTCAAAATGCTCGCCGGCCTCGGCCATAACCTCCCTGCCCTTCTCCAACAATAACAGGCTGGATTTGAGCGCCACCCGCACCAGTGGACGGGTGGCGGCAACGATGGCAGGAATGGCGGCCACCGCGACCAGCGCAGCCCCAACGCCCAGTGCCGCGCCACGCGCAACGTCGTTTTTGAAAATATCTTGGAAATTAGGCATAAAAACTCTTTAGATGTTTAATCTGGCCGGCCTGGGCGCAAAGGCACGTTATTCAGGCCGCAGCCTTGATGATCTTGGGTAATCTGCGGCTGGGGGGAGCCAATTTTCCATGTTGGATGACGATTCGGTTTTTCCTGACACGCGCGTAGGCCGATTGAATCAGGGCCGGATCGTATTTGCGTTCCAATCGACGGATGGTGAAATGGCTGTGCGCCATGTCCTGGAAGTGTTGGATGAAGACATTATTGATGAATGCCCCGCCGACGGCTCCGATGATGGGGATAATTTCCGCCGCCGCTTTTTGAGATAATACCACACCGAAGCGTTCGGCCAAAGACCGAATTAGATTGACGAGAACGGGAGCGTTGCCGGATAGCGTCGTACCTTGCCTTAGAAAGCTTGACGCGCTGGCGATGGGGACTTCCAGCGCCATGCGTATCCCGTAATAGCCGGTTTCGGCGGCATCGTCGGAGTGGCTGCGCCCCCCTAAGGCAAAAACCTCCATGCAGGCCATGCGTGTTTCAAAGGAGCGTATGTCTTCACCCTGGCTACGTGCGATATCCACAATGGAACTTAGCATTAGAGTTGTAGTGACCGGCAGTTCCAGCAATAGCGCCGGTGCGCCAAAAAAACCGCCGATTGCCCCGCTCGCCATGCCCAATATTTTATAGCGGCGGTCATCGGAGAGGGGGCCGGTTTTGTGCCCCACATTGGCGATGGCCACATCCAGCGCCCTGCTGATTCCATTCTCCGCGCAACGCTGGACACCGCGATACCACTGCCTGGGCAGCAGTTTCATGCCCATCTCGATGGGCGTTCCTACCACGTTGCTCAAACGCGCCGCGAAACTGGGGTACTCCAAGCGTTCGTAAGCTTGGATCAGGCTGGATTCGTCAGCTTTGGAAAGGGTCTGGGGCAGATGTGCCATGATCCGTTGCTAGCAAGTGGGTCAAAGTTGATTTCACTAAACTCCAACTATGGAGATTGTTACAGTTTAGCAATCAATTGTTACTGTTTCATGACAGAACATGGCTACTTATTGGCAAAGCATGAATCAGATAAATATTACAGTTTGATGACAATTTGAAAATAAAGGCTTGATATCTGATACACTAAGCAACAATGACGTTCCATGTAAGTTAAGCATGGAATTGTCCCAGGTCTTTCCATTGACCGGTATTACGGTATTTGCGCAGCCATCCGGTCAGATGGAAAGCAGGTTGTCACCAGTAATTTCCGAGAGATTGCCAACATGAAAAAGAAATCGTCCATTAACGCAGATGAATCCATTGTTCTCGACGGGCAAGGCGATGCAGCCATTGTGTCCGTTGAAGACAGTGATGGGGTCACGGTTGAAGAGGAAAAAGTCAGTATTGTCTCGCAGGCTGTATACAAAACTGTCTATGCCGTGTCCTTTGGGGTTGTATTCAGTTCTCTGCTAGTCTCGAAGCTGATCGTCCCCCAAAACAGCATCATCGCAAAGGCACTGCACGACGGGACTGTCGCGGCTCAGAAAGCCGTTGAGGAGAAGGAGCTTCTCTTTGCGGAGGTGGCGGAGCAGACGGCGGAGATTCTCTCCGGCGAGGAGCCAGCGGCGGTTGCGCTGTAATGGTTTGCCTTTCCCGTGCCTAGCGCGGGAAAGGCGTTGTGTCGTTACTGCCTCAAAGCCATTAACTTAAGCCGTTCGTGGTGAGCCTGTCGAACCATGAACGGCTTAAACGTCAATGATTTGGGTTTTTCCGTCCACACTTCGACAGGCTCAGGGCGAACGGAAAAATCGTTAAGTCAATGGCTTTGATCCTCTGCCTACCAACCTTCCAGTGGACTGAAACTGCGGATGGATTCCGCTTCCCGTTCGCTGATTTTCTCATAGGCGATGCGGATTTTATCCACGCCATGCCGCCTTTCCAGCCGACGCACGATGAAATGGCCCCGCGCAATATCCTGGAAGTGGTGCATGAACACAAGATTCACCAAAGCCCCGCCGACCGCCCCGGCAACGGGCACCATCTGCGCGGCAGCCTTGTCCGAAACCACCACGCCAAAACGCGAGGCGATGCCCCTGGCCAGATTGAGTCCGGCTGGAACCGGCGCATTGGACACCGGCCTGTACTGAAACAGCCGTTGGGAAAAGTGCAGGCTTAGGGTGAGGCGCAGCCCATAATAGCCGGTGTCTGCGGCACTGTCCTCCTTGGTCCTCCCACCGAGGGCGAACACCTGCATACAGGCCACCCTGGTATCCTCGCTGGCCATGTCCTCACCCTGGCTGTGGGCAATGTCCGCGATGGATCGCAGCATCAACGCCGTGGTGAGGGGTAGTTCGGCAAGCAGCATAAGCGGGCCGAAAAATCCGCCAACCGCACCGGTCCCGACCACCAACAAACGGTGCAACCGGTCATTGGCTGGATCCGGGTCAATCTGGGCCATGCTTTTGATGGTCAAATCCAACATGCTCTTGATGCTGCGTTCCGCCGCTTCATCGATTCGCCGGTACCACGACTGCGGCAGCAACCGCAAAGCCTGTTCCATGGGCACGCCAATCACGCTGCTCAACCTGGCCGCAAGCGAGGGATGCTCAAGATGCCGGTGCGCCCATTCCAGTCCGGCCCAGTCTTCCTCAGGCAAGCTTTCATCTGTTTCGATCATATTCATATTTCCGCATAGAAAAAAGCCACCCCGAACAAAACATAGCAAAACAACAATAATACACCTTCGAGCCAGTAGGTTTTCCCGTCCTGGAAAACATATAAAGACAGCAGGATCGCGGTGATGATCGCCACCACTTCAAAGGGCGCGTAAACCAACAACATCGGCTTGCCCAGCGCGTACCCGGCCAATACCAGCACCGGCGTGACGAACATGGCGATTTGCATGCTTGAACCCACGGCAATTTCCAGGCTGATGTCCACCTTGTTCTTGATTGACATCAGCACAGCCGAGGAGTGCTCGGCGACATTGCCAATGATCGGGATGATGACGATGCCGATGAATGTTTCGGGCAGGCCGAAATCCCGGCCCGCCTTTTCCACCGTGGCGACCACCATCTCGCTTGCCACCGCCACGGCCAAAGTGGCAATGCCGAGGACGATCACGGCCTTGCGCAGGCTCCAGTCCGGTTCCTCGACGCAGTCAATCCGGTCGCTTTCCAAAAACATGTTCCTATGGGTCACCAGGGAGAAAACCAAGCCCAGGATATAGATGAGAAGCATGATGCACGCCATGGCCAGGCTGATGGCGGCGAGGCCATCGTTCAAATGCAGGCTCTCGCGGTTGGTCAATTTGAAGGCAAGCGGCACCACCACACTGATGGCGGCGAAACAGAGCAGCGAAAAGTTGCTGCGGGCCATGGATTTGTCGAATGTCTGCGAGGTATAGACCAAGCCCCCGCATAAAACACTGAAGCCCAACACCAGCAACAGATTGCCGATGATCGACCCGGCCATGCTGGCCAGGACTAGGCCAAACAGGCCGGCTTTCACCGCAAAGAATCCAATGAACAATTCCGGGACATTGCCCATGGTCGCGTTCAGAAGCCCGCCGATTTTCGGCCCGGTATAAACCGCCACCTGCTCCGTGGCATCCCCGATGATGATCGCCATCGGCACGATGGACAGGCAGGCCATGACAAAGACCGGCGAATCCGCATAGTGAAAATAGCGGCCTATCATGGCCAGGGGGAAGAACATCAACAAAACATTCAGATATTTCATTGGGCGGGAACACGTTTCGACATGGGCGGGTTCAAGGCTTGATCAACGGCGGCGAGGGGATGTCGGGCAGGAAATGGCAGAACAGTGCGATCAGTTGCTTTATTTCAACGAGTCGCATTTGTCCGTCTGCTCCCAGGGCAAATTGACCAGGGCGTTGGCAAAATGGCCGTGGGCGGGCAGCCTGCCATAGAAGCCGTTGGCATGGTCCAGCGGCAGGTGGCGCAGGTTGAAGTCGCGGATGATCGCGCCGATGCGAAAGTCGAAGTTCCGCTCTATCCGCTGCTTGATGGCATCGTCGCCTATTGTCCCGGTGCCGAAGGTCTGCACCTGGATGCTGACCGGCGCGGCATGGCCTATGGAATAGCTGAGCTGCACCTCGCATTCCTCCGCCAGCCCGGCGGCGACCACGTTCTTGGCGGCATAACGGGCGGCGTAGACACCGACGCGATCGATGCGCGAAGGGTCCTTGCCGCTCAGCGCGGCCCCGTTGTGCCGGGCGTAGCCACCGTAGGTATCGCCGGCGGATTTCCGGCCGGTCATGCCGGAATGGTAGGCCGGGCCGCTCTTGGGGAAGACGCCCTGCGGGTTGATGAAAATCTCCGTGCCCTCGTCAATGCCCAACGGCCCTTCGGCCAGCACCGGGTCGATGACATGTTCGAGCAGGTCTTCCCGCAAAATGACCGCATCGACCTTCACCTTGAACCAGTAGCCGGCGATGAGGGTGATGTTGTGCAGGCGCACCGGTTTGGCGTTTTCGTATGCGATGCCGACCTGGACCGTGCAGTCCGGCGACAGGTAATTGATTTCCTTGCGGCGCGCCACGGTCAGTTTGCGCGCCAGCCGGTTGGCCAGCATGATCGGCAGCGGCATGAACTCCGGCGTCTGGGTGCAGGCAAAGCCGAAGAGGGTGGCCTGGTGGCCGACCGACAGGTGCTCGATTTCGGCGTCGGTCATTTCCATCTCGTCCGCCTTGGCGCGCTGGCCGGACGGCATGGTGATGATGCTGGTCACCACCGTGCAGTCGGCCGCGTTGAAATCCTCCGGGCTGTAGCCGACCGGGCCTATCACCGAACGCGCCACATCAGGCAGATCGATGTTGGCGGTGGAGGCAAACCGCGCCGCCAAAAACACCACGCCCTTGGACAGGGCGCACTCGGTGACGATGCGGGAGTAAGGGTCCTGGCGCAGGAAGCGGTCCACCACGGTGTCGCTGATCATGTCGCAGAGGCGGTCGGGATGGCCCTCGGCAACCGCCTCGGACGTAAAGAGAAAATTCTGTTTCATAAGTTCGAGTCTCCATTCTTGCGCATGTTTTGGGTGATGCGCTTGGCCGTTTCATTGAGTACAAAGGGGATGCCGGCACCCGCCAGGATCAGCGGCAGGTCCACCACGCCCAAGGGCGTCAGGCGCAGCAGGCTGCGCAGTTGCGGGACGAAAGTCGCCAGCGCCTGGATTGCCAAAGTGCCGCCCAAGGCGGTGACCATGTGCGGGTTGGCCGGGCGGTTCCGATCCAGCACAGTGGTGTCTTCCGAACGGCAACTGAGCGCGTGCAGGAATTTGGCGAGGGTGAAGGCCAGGAAAGTATTGGAGCTGGCCTGCAAGCCCGGCCCGTAGCGCAGACGGCTAAGGGCATAGACACTCAAGGAACCCCCGGTGATGAACAGGGACTCGCGCAGCAGCAGGCGGAAGTCCTCGCCGTTGATGATGGCCCGTTTCGGGTCGCGGGGTGGCTGCTTGAGCACATCCTGCTCGGGCGGCTCCAAGGCCAGGGCCATCGCCGGTGCGATGTCGGCCACCATGTTGATCCACAGCAGTTGCAAGGGGTTGAGCGCCTCGCCCAGCCCCAAGGCCATGGTCAACACCGCCAATTCGATCTCGCTGAGGTTGGTGGACAGCAGGAAGCGCAGGCTCTTGCGGATGTTGCTGTAAATGGTGCGGCCCTGGCGGATGGCGGCGATCATGGTGTGCAGGTTGTCGTCCTCCAGCACCACGTCCGCCACCGAGCGGGCCACGTCGGTGCCCTGGTCGCCCATGGCGACGCCGATGTCCGCCGCCTTCAGCGCGGGGCCGTCGTTGACGCCGTCGCCGGTCATCGCCACCACATGCCCGGCCGCCTGCAAGGCTTGCACGATCTTCAACTTGTGCGCCGGGCTGACGCGGGCAAACACCGAGGTGTTTTTGATCACGCCCTTGAGGATTTCCGGGTCGAGCTTGTCCAGATTCGCCGAGTCGATGATTTCCAGCGGGGCGTCGCCGCTCAACCCCAGCCGGCTGCCCACCGAATAGGCGGTGGCGCTCTGGTCGCCAGTGATCATCACCGTCCTCACCCCGGCACTGTGGAATTCGGCCATCAGGCGATCCATGTCGGGGCGGATGGAGTCTTCCATGCCAATCAGGCCCAGCCAAACCAGCGGCGGGGCTTTCAGGTCTTCGGTCTTGCCAGCCACCAGGGCATAGGCCACGCCCAACACCCGCAGGGCATCGCCCGCCAGGCGGTCGTTACGCTCGATGATGCGGTCGCGGATGGAATCGTCAAGCGCCTCCAACTCACCGTCGTGCTGCCGCCATTGGCATAGCGCCAGCACATCCGAGGGGCTTCCCTTCGCCGCGAACAGCAAGCCGCCCTCCTGCGTTTCATGCACGGTCATCATGTAGGGTCGGTTTTCCGCGCGGTGCGTGGTTTTTATCAATGGGAGGGCCAACCGCAAGGCCCTGACATCCTCCCCGGCGCTCGTGGCGGCTTCCACCATGGCGTTTTCGGTGGGCGATCCTTCCAACCCCGGGGCAAACCCGGAACCGGTGAATTTGACTTCGCTGCACAGGCAGACAATTTGCAAAAGCCGTTTGATCTCCGGCTGCCCCATCGGGTCGATGGAACGGCCTCTCACCTCGAAGCGGTCGTCGGTGATGGCGACGGTATGCCCGGCGGTGCGCAGCGTGACCGTCTTCATCTTGTTCATGGTCAGCGTGCCGGTCTTGTCCAGGCAGATCACTTGCACCGAACCCAGGCTCTCCACTGCGCCCAGTTGGCGGATCAGCACCTTTTCGCGGTGCGAGTTGCGGATGCCGATGGCGAGCGTGGTGGTGGCCACCGCCGGCAAGCCTTCCGGGATGGCGGCAACGGCCAGTGAAATCGAAGCGGTCAGCATTTGCAGCCAAGTGTAGCCGCGCAGGACGCCCAGGCCGAAAACCCCCAGGCACAGCACCCCGCACACCTTCGCCAGATTTCCATTGAGGTCGTCAAGCTGCTGTTGCAGCACGGTCTCCGGCGGCTTCACTTCGCCGACCAGGGACTGGATGATGCCGATTTCGGTGTGCCGCCCGGTCGCCGCGACCAGCGCCTGGCCGCTGCCGCCGGTGACTATCGTGCCCATGTGCAGCATGTTCTTGCGATCGGCCAGCGGCGTGTCCTCCGGCGCGATGAAGTCCCAGTGCTTGCCGACCGGCATGGACTCGCCCGTCAGGGTGGACTCGTCGACGGTGAGGCGGCTGCTGTTCAACAGCCTGGCATCGGCGGGGATGTAGGAACCCGGCGTCAACACCAACAAGTCGCCGATGACGATGCCCTCGATGGGGATGGTCAATTGCTTGCCATCGCGGATGACGCAGGCATGGGTCGGGGCCATTGACCCCAAGGCATTGATGGTGCGCTCCGAGGAGCTTTCCGTCACATAGCCGATAATGGCGTTCATCAGCACCGCGCTGACGATGACGGCAGCATCGATCAACCCCCCGGTGGCCACCGACACCACCGCCGACACCCCAAGCATGGCCATGGCGGGGTTGGCGATTTGCTCGGCGAAGATTTCCAAGGTGGAGCGCCGCTTGTTCTCGGCGAGGCGGTTGGGGCCGAAGATTTGCAGGCGGTGCCCTGCCTCAGTGACCGACAGGCCCACTTTGGACGTGTCCAGCCGGGCCATGGTTTCGCGCGTGTCGAGCTTGTGCCAGTCATGCCTGGGGACCGGCTGGCTGGGCACGGCCTCCACGGGGGCCTTCTTTTTTCCGAACGGGAAGCCGAACCTATCGCCAAAAAACGAAGATCCCTTGGGGCTCCTCGGCTTGGCCTGGGCGGGCTTCGCCAGGAAAGGGCGGGATTTCGGCTTGGGGATGGAGACAATCCGGCCGTTCAAGCACCGGCGGGCGACTTTGTCCACTTCCTGGATGATCGCATCCGCGTCCTGGCCGGGGAGGAATTCCACCAGCACGTTGCCGGTCAGGCTGCTCGCCCGCGCCAGTTGGATCAACGAGTGGGCGGACAGTGCCCTTTCCAGCTCGCCCTTCAGCCTGTCGGAGCGGTACAAGCCCTGCACATGCAGGCGGACCCTGCCCGAACCTGCGGCATGGACAATGGAAACGATGGAGGGCGGATCGACTTGGGCGGCGGAGTGGGCCATGGGCTTAGGGTTACGGGGCAATGATAAAAATGTCGGACACCTTAAAGGATGCATTTGAGAAATTGCTCACGCACCCTCTTGGGAAAAACAGATTGAAATAGTATGTATTGTGATTTACAGTGCCGGTCAAATAATATTGCTTGATGGGTTGATCAAAAATCACAATCAGGAAAATCTCGGCATTTTATCCTGTAAATATTACAGCATTATGACAGCGGAATCGCTTTATGTCTAAATTATATCGCTTTCGGATGATGGGCAGACTGTGCAAAATTCTTAGGCTATAATTTAGCGGAATAACTCCAATAACGATTGTTGCCCCTCCATTATGCAATCAATTTACACCAAAACCCAATGCCAGTTGATCGGCAACCCCCAAATCCGCATAGTCCTGTATGCGTTTTTCAATGACGTGACCGAGGGTTTATCGGCTAACACGGGCAGTCTAGCCCTATGAGCGCAGAAATCAATAGCACCCCCGGCAGCGAGAAAACTAACATGTCAGCCATCAATCTCAACCTCCCCTCAAAACGCCCATTCAACTTTGACCTCGCCCGGTCTAGGGAAAATGACTTTGCCGCCATCGGCCTCCCGCGCATGAAATGCTCCAAGGTAAGCGTCTATTACGGGGAAAAACTCGCCGTTGATGCTGCCAGCCTGAACATCATGCCCAACGAAGTGCTCGCCTTGATCGGCCCCTCCGGTTGCGGGAAATCGACCCTGTTGCGCTGCCTGAACCGCATGAACGACACCATCCCCGGTTGCCGGGTCAGCGGCACGATCACCCTGGACGATCAGGACATCCACGCCAGGGACATGGATGTGGTGCCTCTGCGCGTCCGCGTCGGCATGGTTTTCCAGAAACCCAACCCTTTCCCGAAGAGCATTTACGACAATATCGCCATGGCACCCAGGCTCCACGGGCTTGCCAATACAAAAACGGAAATGGACGGGATTGTCGAGAATTCGCTGCACCGGGCAGGGTTGTGGCATGAGGTGAAGGACAACTTAAGACAATCGGGCACTAGCCTGTCCGGCGGGCAGCAGCAAAGGCTTTGCATTGCCCGCACCATCGCCGTCAACCCGGAAGTGATCCTGATGGACGAACCCTGTTCGGCCTTGGACCCTATCGCGACGGCGAAAATCGAGCAGTTGATCGACGAATTGCGCAGGCAATACTCCATCGTCATCGTCACCCATTCGATGCAGCAGGCGGCGCGTGTTTCGCAACGCACGGCCTTTTTCCATTTGGGAAAAGTCATTGAAACCGGCGACACGGAACAAGTCTTTATCCGGCCACGGGAAGAGTTGACCGAACGCTACATCACCGGAACTTTCGGGTAATCCATTATGACAAACACATTCGACCGCCATACCATCCACCGTTTCGATGAGGAGCTACAGGCCCTCCATTTCCAAGTCTTGGAAATGGGCGAGTTGGTGTTGAACCAGTTATGCCTCGCCCTGGAATCGGTCAAAAACAAAGATTTGACTCTGGCCCGCAGAATCATCGACAGCGAACGGGTGGTCAACGAAATGGAGGTTTCCGCCGACACGGTGGTTTGCGCCATCCTAGCCAAACGCTGCCCTAAAGGGAGAGACCTGCGCACCGTGTTGGCTACCTCCAAGATCGTCAACAATCTGGAACGGATCGGCGATGAGGCCGCGAAACTGGCCAATTTCGTGAATTACATGCATTCCCATGAAGACGGTGATGCCAGCAACTTCCCGCTGGACGACATTCTCCGGCTAGGCGGTGTCTCCATCAAAATTGCGCAGTCGGCTTTGGAGGTTTTTGAACGCCTGGATGGCGAACAGGCACGGCGGGTCGTCGAATTCCACCGGACTTTGGATCGGCAGTTCCAGCATGGACTGCAACATTTGATGGATTTTCTGCAAGCGGAAAAAACCAATGTAAGCAACGCGGTCAGCCAAGTGATGATGATGAAGGCGCTCGAACGCATCGGCGACCATGCCCAGCGCATCGCAGAATTGGTGGTTTTCCAGCTAGAAGGCGAGGAACCCCGGCATCACACCCCGGATATGGCCCAGGATTTTCCGCTTGGGGAATGAACCGAAATACACTGTTAATTCACAGGGGTTTGAATACGGAATATCCATGCCTCGGCGCGTGTTGCCTGCCCGAAGCAGTGAAAATTTCCCCATTCAGAAATGCATGCATTTTTTTCGTTTGGTGAAACGGCCCATGGCACTGCCTGAGAGCCAGCCATTCTCGAAAATCGTCGGATTTTAAAGGTTTGGAGAAGTGGTAACCCTGCGCTTCATGGCAGGAGCATGCCGTGATGAAGTCCAGTTCCTCCTGCGTTTCAATGCCTTCGGCGATGGTTTCCAAGCCCATATTGTCGGCCAACGCGATAATGGTCCGCACGATGGCGGCATTGGTTGGATCGGCGTGGATGCCCCTGATGAACGACTGGTCGATCTTGATCCGGTCAAGCGGGAACTTGCGCAGGTAACTCAGGCTTGAGAAGCCCGTCCCAAAATCGTCGACTGCAATCCCGATGCCCAGGTTTCTGAGGCTGAGCAAGGTGTTTACATTCCTTTCCGCACCGTTCATGAGCGCCGACTCGGTGAGTTCCAGTTCAAGCATGTGCGGATCGATGCCCGTGCCGGTAATTATCGACTTGACGGCATCGACAAACCCCTCTTGCCGGAACTGGATTGCCGAGACGTTGACGGCGATCCGCAGCGGCGGCAAGCCCTGGCCGAGCCATTCGCATTGCTGCCGGCAGGCTTCCCGCAAGGTCCACTCGCCCAGCGGGACGATCAGCCCTATCTCTTCCGCGACGGGAATGAACCGTCCCGGCATGACCAGGCCCAGGTCTGGATGATGCCAGCGCGCCAGTGCCTCGACTCCCGCAATCCCGTTGCCGGACAGTTCAATCTGAGGCTGGTAGTAGAGCGCAAACTCTCTTTTTTCCATCGCGGTTTTGAGCTTCGTTTCGATGGACATCCGCTCCACCATGACATGACTCAACGCGGGCGAGAAAACCCGGTAAGCATTCCGCCCCTGCTGCTTGGCTGCATACATTGCGGTGTCGGATTTGCTGATCAGGCCATCAAGCGTGGCGTCATGCTGCGGATACAGGGCGAAACCCAAACTTGCGGTTACTTGGATATCCTTTCCGTCGATATTTATTGGCAAGTCCAGTGCCGCAATGATTTTTTTGCAGACCTTCTCGGCATCGCCAATCCCACCGACTTCGGTGATGACAAAAACAAACTCGTCGCCACCCAGTCGCGCCACGGTATCGCAAGCCCTCACGCAGTCCAGAAACCGATTCGCGACGGCCTTCAACAATTTATCGCCGAATGGGTGGCCCATCGTATCGTTGATGTATTTGAACTTGTCCAGGTCGGCAAATATCAGCCCGACGCAAGCTTTTTTCCGCTTGGCACACTCGCAGGCCTGTTCGAGGTGGTCACGAAACAGCAGTCGGTTGGGGAGGCCGGTCAATTGGTCGTAATGGGCAAGGCAGAACAAATGCTGCTGCTGTTGGCGGGTGATTTCCTGCAACAAATCATGCCCGGTGCCTATGCCTGCATAAATCCCGTTTTGAACGAGGATGAAGCCATTGACCATATGCCGCATACCGGCATCGAGGATAATCTGCGCAAGGTCATCGAGCCCGGTGTGGATATCGACGATGACAGGTTCCTTGTCCATGAACTGATTGATGGTTGTTTTGTGGTGCAAATCTTTGGCGAACGGGCGAACGAAGATTTCGATGAGTCTTCCGCGATCAATCATTCCAACAGGCATTCCCCCTTCATCCACGACTGCAACCGCAGCAAGGTTTTCCTCTATGATGAAACGTTGCAGGACTTTCAGGCTATTATCGTGCATAAATACAGGTTCGATGTAGCGACCCAGTAGTTCGGCGGTTGCCTGTGAGAGTCCGGATATGTGCTTTTGTAAATAGTCCGACGACTCATGCAGCCCTTGCGACGGAGTGATGGAAAGTACTGCCTCGGCCTTCATGGATTTCATAAGTCGAACCTGAGTTTAGGGCTAAAATGCTCTCAAATTAAGGTTGTAGACCCCTATTATGACGGTTTTGCGACATGGCTCAAAAACAGCCTGTTTTCTGTGGCGTTGGACAATAGCATCACACCACGCCAAATATCTCTGGGACTATAGCGGCGTTCACTCGCGTTCGATACGCTAAAAGTGAAACCTTCTGTAGGGGCGAATTTATTCGCCTTTTCCATCGCTTGTTCAGTGCGAATTTATTCGCCCCTACATCCCCGCTGTATTGAATCCGAATAGTTGTCGCTATAATTTGCGCTCTTCGACACCTTCGTTCATCTCGCATCTAAAAAATAATGCGGAAGCCCGCCCAACCACCAATCGGGGCACCCGGACTGGAGAACGTAGAGACATTGCCGGTCGGGTTGCTAAACGCATTGCGATTAACCAAGCCAAAGGTTTTGTAGTGCTCATCGGTGATATTTCTGGCCATGGCAAAGAGTTCCAAATTCTTGTGAACCCGATACCGCGTGTTGATGTTGAGTACCACATATTCAGGCACTTGCGGGTATTGATTGGCATCGTCGCCACGCAGATACTGATTCGCCACATATTGCAAATCTGCACCGAAATGCCAGTCCTTGAGGATTTCGTAATCGAACCCGGCTTTTACCAATTGGTTGGGCACAGAGGGTATCCGATCCCCGGAGCTTACGGTCACCGGGCCTATCGCATTTTCCAGTATCGCATCGGTTTGGTAGGTGGCATCGGTGTAAGTGTAGTTGGCGAACCACTGGAGTTGTTCATAACGTCCAGAAAGCCCGAGTTCCACACCCTCCCGGCGGGTATTGGAAATATTTTGAAAGAAACCACGAGTCAGGCTGCCGGGGGCATTGGTAAACAATATTTCATTATTAGCGTCTATCCGATACCAAGCTGCATTCCACTTTGCCAAATCAGCCAAGCGTCCCCGAAAACCAAATTCATAGGTGTGTGACACGATGGGGTTGAGTGGCGGGTCGCTGGCGTAATTGGTTGGCAGGGCGCAGGGTTCGGTGGGGTCGGCACAGGCCAGCTCCGCAGGCGTAGGCACTCGAAAGCCTTCGCTATAGTTCCCGTACACGGTAAAATCGTCTACCGGCGAATCAATGTTAAAGGCAGTCAAAGGTTGCAGCGTGAAGCCCACAGCCGGATTCACCCGTGAGAAACTATGGGTCCCCGTCAGATCGGTCAACTCTTTTTCCGGGTTCGTACCCCAGCCATTGAGATTGACTTCGGCCCTGTTCCATCGACCCGAGGCGGTGAAATGCAGCCAAGGGGTGGCCGAAAAGGTATCGGTCAGATACAAACCATAATAGGTGTTATCGGATTTGAGTCCAGTCAGATGACGGTTGGCAGCCGTCGGCGTAATGCCGCAATTGATATCGCAATAGGTAGGCATCAACATGCCATCTTGGCGGTATTGGGAAAACTGGGTGTCTCCGAAAACATAGTCGAAACCAAATACTGCATGGTTGTCGAATCCTGCCAACTTCCCCAAATAGGTCAATTGGGCCGTGCCACCATGGCCACTGGTCTTGGTCAACGCCCGATTAATAACCGGGTCTTGCTTATAATCGAAATCTTCAGCATCGTATTCTATTTCGATGTCCGCTGCATAAATGCTTTGGTTTAGTTTTCGATAATAGGCATTACCGGTAAACTCCAAGTCTTCCATGAAAGAATGTTTAAGTTTTAAAGTAAGGAAGTTGACCCGGGGATCTGTGGTTTCAGGTTGGACATAAACTCCCGACCAGCTTCGTGACAGCAAGTCGTCCGGTGCCGCCCCGAAACCCGCCAGGCTGTTTTCGGCATAGGTATAACTGAGATCGACATCGGTCGTTTCGTTATCCCAGCCCACTTTCATGAATGCCTGATGGACATTCGACCGGGAAAATTTCCGCCATCCTTGTTCCTCGAATAGGTTTGCACCAACAAACCAGTCAAAGTTCCCGTAATTGCCGCCATGCTCCAATTGGGCAGAAAGCCGGCCGAATGAACCCCCCTCGGCTTGGAAGCGGGTGCCTTTATGCGCGAAGCCGTTTTTCGTGCGAACCACCAACGAGCCGCCCAGGGTGTTCAGTCCAAATAATGGATTCGATCCAGGCACCAATTCAATGCGGTCGATTGCGAATCTCGGGATCAAATCCCAATTGACCGTATCGCCAAAAGATTCATTGATCCTAACGCCGTCCTGATATACCGATAGGCCGACGGGCGTACCAACCAACGGGGATGCCGTAAAACCGCGATAGGAAATGTCCGGCTGATAGGGGTTGTTCAACACATCATTGACATTGACGCTCTCAAGATTGCGGAACATGAAATCGGTCAAGGTCATGTTTTTTCTTCAATTTACAACAAGCCGCTCCCCGGCCTGTGTTTTTTGAACCTGTCATTGCTTGAGGTTGAAACCCGCAAGTCCCACCCTTTGATCACGGAACAACTGGTGCGCGAAGAAGCCCGGGAGAGTGCGCCGAAAGCCGTCAAGGAGAAACGCACCAAGCGGGGTAGGCCCAAGGGCAGCGTCAACAAAAACAGGAAGGATGTGGAACTATCGCCGTTCCAGACGCAGTTGCAAGGCTGCATCCGTGCCGTATTGAAACTGGTGGGGGTGGGTTTGAGCCTCGTCGTGTCGTGTACGACGGCGCATTGGGGAACAATGCCGGCCTGCAGGCGGTTACGCAAACGGGGCTGCATTTGATCTCCAAATTGCGCCATGACTCCAAGCTTTACCTCCCCTACACGGGCGGGTATTCGGGCAAAGGCAAGCGGCGCAAATACGGCGAGAGGCTGACGCTGGAAACGTTGACGGATGCGCACCTGAAATCGGATGCCGTGGAAAAGGACATCCGAACCCGCGTCTACCAGGCGCAGGCATGGCACAAGAACTTCCCCGAATTGCTCAATGTCGTCGTCATCGTGAAAAATAACCTGAAGACCGGGCGGTGCGCGAAGGTGTTGTTGTTTAGCGATGACTTGGCCCTGGCCGGGGAGACCTTGATCCAATACTACTCGTTGAGGTTCCAAATCGAGTTTGACTTTAGGGACGCCAAGCAATACTGGGGGCTGGAAGACTTCATGAACGTCAAGGCAACGCAAGTCGGAAATTTCGCCAACTTCTCCCTGTTCTAAGGTGACCTTTTCGCGGCTATTGTCCGCCAAAATGGAGGGGCTCGACCGGGGCAGCATGCTGGACTTGAAGACCATTTTCAGGGCGCGAAAATACACGCGGCGGATATTAAATTCGCTCGGCAAAACTGGCGAGGAATTTTTAATCGACGACAGGATTTTCCAAGCTGCGGAAATCGGCAGGATTCATGCTAAAGCGGCATGAATTTTGGCGATGGTATTGATTAATACAAATGAGAAGATTGAAAAGGTTTTGATGTTTTTTTTACAAACCATCCGATAGTGGGCCACGGCGTGCCATACTTAAAACCGGTAATCCACCGTCATGACCACCTGACGTCCCGGCCCGTTGATGCCGGAGCCATGGACGCGGTATTTTTCATCAAGCAGGTTTTCCAAGCCCACGGTGGTGCGAAGGTCTTTGAACGGGTTCCAGCCACCGCGCAAGGCCAACAAGGTGTAGCCGGGCGTGCCGCCGGGCGGGATGCGAAGGATGTCGCGCTGGTCGGAAAAGCTCAGGCGGTTTTGCGCGGCCACCGCCGTGACCGTGCTTTCCGCCCAGAATTGCCGGTCGGTCGCGTTCCAGCGCAACCCGAAAGTGCCATTGATGGGGATCATGCGGGTAACCGGGGCGGTGGCTGTCTGCTGGGTGGTGCCTGGGTAGTCGAGGATGCCGCTGTCGGTCCAGGTGAAATTGGCAAAGGTCGCCCAATTCGCGTCGAAATGATACCGGCCCGTCAATTCGACCCCCTGGATGTGGCCTTTGCCGGAGTTGCGGCCTTCCACCACCGTATTCCCACCGAACTTGAGTGCTTGCGTGGGATTGGCCGGGTTGGGCACCGGGGCGCGCACGATCATGTTGTCGATGTCGTTGTAGTAGTACGCCGCCGAGGCATCGAAGTCGCGGTACTGGGTCTTCACGCCCGCCTCATAGGTGATGAAGTTTTCGGGCTTGACGTTCAAGGAATAAACCTGGGCTTCCTCGCTACGTTTTAATCCCTGGCCGGAAAGGTCATAAACGCTGGGTGCTCGCCAGCCTTGGGCCACGCCGGCATATACATTCCATTCCTTGTCAAGGTGATAAAGGATGCGCCCGTTGCCAACCCCATTGTTCCAGTCGCTATTGAAATCATTGATGTTCCGGTTGGTGGAGGAATCGGTGCCTTGGCCGAGATGCACGTTGACATAGTTATAGCGGCCGCCGCCGGTCAACTCGAAATCACCGATTTGATAAGTATCCTGAAGATACAGGCCAACCTGATCGTAGGTTGAGTTGTCGGCCACCGTACCCTGCCGCTTCACTTGGATGACAGTGCCTTGGGCATTGTAGCGGTTGCCGTTGGAGTCGATGTCGTCGTGGTAATACTCAACACCATAATCGAGCAAACCCACAACCGTCTCGCTATTGGCGCGAGCCTGGAAACCTGTGGTTTTGTTGTGGAAGTGGTAGGTCTCGCTGGTGCGGTCCGCACTCGTCACCCGTTCGTCCTCGGCCATCTGCTGGACAGACACGGTGACTGCCAGACTGTCAACGAATCCAAGGTGCGAACCTTCATAGCGGGCATAGCCCAATTGCCGGCGCTGGTTCAGGGGGCGGGCGAGATTGGTACCGACTTGGGTGCCCTCGAAAGGGATGCCGAAAATCGTGCTTTGGGTGAGCCATGCATCGTTTTGGGTGTCGTACTGATAAACGAAGGTCAACAAGTCCTTATCGTTAATGTGATACCTGATCTTTGAACTCATGCTCTCCTGGTCATAGTCGGTATGCGGGTTGTTTTGCCCGTTGCCGGTGGTCAAATTGTTGAACGCCTTGCCGGAACCGCCAAACAACATGTCCCAGTCTCCGGCCTTGCCACCGAACTCAAGCCTGCCAATGTTGGAATTGTCGGCCTGCCCGTAACGGTAGTAAGCCCTTCCGCCCCACGCTTTCCCGTCCTCCCTCGGTTGCCAGCTCTGGGTTTTCACATTGAGCATGCCGCCCACGGCATCGGAGCCGTAAAGCGCGGAGGTGGGGCCTCTGACGAGTTCGTAACTATCGACCATGAGGGGGTCGACAGTGCCCCAATATTGGTTGGGTCCGTTACGCATGGTGGAATTGTTCACGCGGATGCCATCAATCATCAGCAGGGTGCGGTAACCGGTCAGTCCGCGAATAAACGGCGAGTATTGGCCCACGCCGGTTTGCTGGATCATCACCCCCGGTTCGTAGCGGAGTGCGTCAGGCAAAGATTTTGTCTGTAGCTCGTTAGTGGCCCTGGTATTATCGACCACACTGGTCGAATACGGCACGTCGAACTGGGCCCGGGCCCTGTCAGTCGCGGTGACGGTGATTGTGGGCAGGGTCATGACGGGGGTGTCTGCCATGGCGAGTAGGGTCGATAACAGCGTAACCGCCGTGGTGCAGGCCATTCTCAGTCGCTTCATCTCACTTTACTCCTATGAAAATATTAAAAAAACTCCTGACGGTTGATGTCTTCCGAGTCGGCGGTTTGATAATTGCCGGGTATCTTTTTCAGTTCGGTGCCCGTGCTCGCCAGCGGTGTCGTTGCCACCACATTCACGGTGGGTAGTTCTTGAAGGTCTTGAGATTTTTTAGGTTCCCCCGGAGTCACGGACACTTCCCAGGCAGAAACGCAAAGTGGCAAAATGTGTGTTGCAATGATGATGAATAATGGATTTTTCGAGCGCATAAATTTATCTTAAGGAGGGTTGTCATAAGACTTGCTGCCTCTTTGTGTTGACATTAATTATAAAAAGGCAACGCTAAAAAAAGGCCGGGAACCATCCCCGGCCAAAGGTAGCTCTGAATCTCAACGGAAGTGAGTTCAGAAGGAGCCTTGTCAGCAGTGGCTGCGTCGCGCCTTCCTGTGACTGAGCATTGCCGCTAAACCAATCACAAGCAGTCCGAAGCTTTCCGGTTCGGGAACATTTATCGCGGTCAATTGGGCTTGCAACTGTTGGATGTTCGTACCGTCCGCATTAGCGATGTAAAAACCGAAGCTGCTGTTGGGTTTATCCAAATTGGAGGGCATTGTGTAATTGGTCAGCAAAGCCACTGCGTCAAATGTAGGCCATTTGTTAATGCCTTCCAGATTGAGCACGAATGAGCTGTTGCTCGTGCCGCCCGTTGATACAGGCGATAGCTGAGCCGTGTAAATCGAACTGTATTGGTCGGGCGTCATATCGGCTTTGGATTCGAAACCCGTTGCGACAGAATAGCCGCCGATCTTGAAGGACGTGTAGGTGAGGGTCTGAGTATCAAAAAAGAACCCGCCACTGATCGGATCGTTGACGGCAAATGTCGTGCCGCCTTGGGACTGCACTATGCCGGAGAACTTGACATCAAGTAGAGCAGCCTGTGCCGACAGGGAACTGGCAACCGCAGCAACAGCCACGGCAAAGGTCAATAAGCGTTTCATATGCATTTACCTAGGGTACGTTTGGATTGAATCCGGCGAGGCCGCGCCTCGCCGGCTGTTCACAGTCGTTCGGGGAATGAATCAGTCGTCCTTGTCCTTGGCGCTGATGACCTCGCCATGGATGACTGGATAAGGCTTGTTGCCCATCATGCCGGCCCACAGTATCTTATTGACTGATGTTACGCAGTGAGCCGTTGAAGCTCGGCGAAACTGGCTTGTAGGGCTTTGATGTAAAGTTTGCTCTTGAGCGCGAAATGGTTAAGTTGATGCTTTGTCTTGAGCAGTTCAAGTTTGAAAAA
>Ga0194049_1000056_pt1 | contig 44840 bp, 14 predicted proteins | sample JunL2225m_MetaG_FD_148665 | JGI IMG/M metagenome (GOLD analysis project Ga0194049, IMG submission 148665) | Anoxic zone freshwater microbial communities from boreal shield lake in IISD Experimental Lakes Area, Ontario, Canada - Jun2016-L224-25m | ecosystem: Environmental > Aquatic > Freshwater >... | reverse complement strand
GTCCCACCCACAGTGCACGTCCGACAGGCGGTGTCCGTGTTTTCTCTAAAGTACTGCTTGCCGCCACAGCAGCCCCCGTAAACGCCGTCCGCCGAGCAGCGAGCGAATGTCCCAGCAGCGCACGTGAGAAGGACGCTGTGAGCCGAGCAGGAGGTGCACACGGAGGCCCCCCTCATGTCGTAGGTCACGAAAGTCCCCGCCGCGCAGGCAAGGCACGTCAGCGAAGAGGAGGCGCCCACGGTCGCGGAATACGTAGCAGTTGGGCAGTACGAACAATTGCTGAGAAGAAGATCAGAGTATTTTCCAGCAACACAGGGTGTACACGCGGATTGACCAGCAGTATCAGTAATGGCGCCTGCTGTACAATCTGAGCAGTAGGACGAACCATCTGCGGCCGAGTACTTTCCCACACCACATCTCGTACAGTCGGATGCCCCCAAGGAGTATGACCCTTTGGTGCAAGGGAGACAGGCTTGAAACCACGTAAAATCAGAGTATTTGCCTGCAGGACAGGTTTGGCAGGTAGACACTCCAGCTATGGAAGAGAATGTTCCAGCTGAGCATCCAGTGCAGACTGCAAGGCCTGAGCCAGACGTGTATGATCCTGCCAAGCAGTCAGTGCACACTGTAGCAAACCAGGATTCTGCAATCTTCCCAGCAGTGCAAAGGGTGCAGACAGTGGCAGCACTCGCGGAAAAAGTCCCTGCGACACAGGCTGTGCATATGGAGGCCCCAGTGGTTGCAAAGAATCTCCCTGCAGGGCAATCAGTGCACACGCTGGCTTCGGTGGACCCATAGTATTTCCCTTGGGGGCATGCAGTACACGAGACTGAGGCTTCCACGCCAGTGTAAGACCCAGTGGCGCAGGCGGTGCAGATGTAGGCCCCTGTGGTGGCATAGAATTTCCCCACCACGCAGGATGTGCACACGGAGGCGCCCTGCAACAGGTTGGAGTATTTTCCTGCTGCACAGGAGGCGCATGTATCAACGATTGTCGCGCCAGTGGCTGCAGAGAATTTGCCAGAAGGACAAGAGGTGCAAATGGTGGCTCCAGTGGTAGCATAGTACTTGGCAACAGGGCATGCTGTGCACACGGTGGCTCCCGTGGTGTCGAAGTACTTGCCGGCAAGGCAGGCAGAGCAAACGGTGGCTCCAGAGGTCCCAGTGAAGGATCCAGCGGCGCAAAGGGTGCAGACGGTGACGGCAGCGGACGAGAGGTAGGCCCCGGCGTTGCACACGACACATCCCACTGCTGGAGGGGAATAGGCGGGAATGCAAGTGCACGAGGTTTCCAGCGTGGAGCCTGTGACTGCTGAGTTTTTTCCAGTTGCGCAGCCGGTGCATGTGGTGGCTGAGTTGGCCCCTACGGCTGCCGAGTACGTGGAGACAGCACAGAGTGTGCAGATGGAGACCCCCACTATGCTGGAGTAACTTCCAGCGGCACAGGACTGGCAGGCCCCTGCGATGGAAGACCCTGTGGCCCCGTTGAATTTCCCGGTGGCGCAGAGAATGCAGATGGAACTAGCAGTGGTGTCTAGGTATGACCCTACAGCACAGGGTGTGCACGCGGTGGGCGCGGTTGTGCTGGAATAGGTTCCAGCGGAGCAGGACTGGCAGGCGGCGATCGAGGAGCCTCCTGTACCGGTTGAGTACGTGCCTGTTGGGCAGGAGACGAGGACCATGGGTGCAAACGTGTCGCCTCTGAATGCATAGAGCGCGGCTACTTCCAGGGGGGTTAGGGCTTTCGTGTAGATCCGGAACTCGTCGAAGGCGCCGTACCAGAATGGATCTCCCCAGTTGGATCTACCAATAAAGCTGGATGACAAAGACACACCCACGTTTCTAGTGGAGGTCATTGAGAATGTCTTTGGACTATTATCAAGCCAGAAATTCCCATTTGTTCCAGAAATGGTCAAGCAAACATGTTTCCACACTGAGGCTGGGGCTCCACCAGTCCAAGTAGGTGATCCTGCTATTCTTGTTGCCCCATTCAAAACAGCCATTGACAGGTCTGTTGTTGTACCCACAATACCTATTTGCACGTTGTTTGAAGCTGTTCCCACACCAAAATCAAGCAAGGCATTATACCCCCTAGTAATCGACGGAGATATCCAAAACCAGCTGCAAATAGACATGTCATTCGGGAGCGTCAAGGAGGGAAGAACAAAGTACTGATTATTAGCTGCTACAGTACTAGCACTACCCGTCAAAAACGCGCTGTTTGATCCCGCCCCAAACGGGCCAGAGTCCTGAGTGGTCGGGGAAGACGCGGAGGCCGTGAGGTCCCCAGTGATGCCAGTGACATCCTTGAGAAAACCCACGCCAGTGTTGAAGGGGTAGTAGGCCATCAGGTTGCTGTCCAGATTGTAGTAGCCCACGTTGGCCGTGCACTTGGCGGTTCCCCCGGCAGACCACGAGTTGGCTTGACAGCTGGTGCAGGCGGTGGACTGGTTCACCAAGGAGTACGAACCTGGCACACATGTGATGCATGCCCCTGCCAACGTCACGTAACCCCCCGCTGCGCACGTCGAACAAACAGATGCTCCTGCTATGGAGTATTGGCCCGAGGGACAGGCTGTGCACGTTTGCGACCCGTTGGTATAGCACTGCCCGAATGATCCTGCTGCACATGTGATCACGCAGGGCAGGATTATGTGGGAGGTCGTCCTGTCTCCCCTGAAATTGTAGATGGATGTGACCTCGCTTGCTGAGATGGCTCTGGAGTAGATCCTGACCTCGTCGAGCTGGCCGCGGTAGAGATCGTTTCCATATGGGTTCATGCCACCCAGATACGATGTGGTGAACGTGGTGATAGTCTTTTGGGTTGAGAGTGTGATGGTAGATGCTTGCATGACCCCATTGTAATAGACTTTGCCAGCTGTACCAGAAACAGTGACACACATGTGCTGCCAAACGCCTGCTTGATACAATCCAGTATAGGATGCTTGCCCTATTCCTGAATTTCCATTCATAATTTGAACAGCCAGATTGCTGGAAGATGCATATTCACGTCGTATTTGGACGTCGCCAGTACCTGGCGTTGAACTTGTCCCCCCTGAAGTCAATATAACCACACATGAATACCCTACACTGTAAGCACTTTCTGGGTTGTACCAGACGCATACAGAAAATGAAGAGCCTATCGTGATGGGAGGAATAGTGAAATACTGAGGAGTTGCGCTGGCTTTTGCAACGCCACTAGTCTGCGCGAAATAAGCGACCTTTTGCAGATCGTCAAGGCTCCCCTGGACCAGCGTGGGGCTTCCCGTGGGCAGCAGGGGCCCGGTCACGCCAGACGCGTCTGTTAAAAACGCGTTCGGGTGGAACGGGTAGTACGCCAAAAGGCCAGAATTCACGCTGTCCACGGCCGTTGGGTTCGTCCCGTCGAAAGATTTGATAGCAAATACCTCGGCGGCTGTGAGGGCCTTCCTGTACATCCTGAACTCGGAGACCCAGCCGTACCAAGGCGGGCCGTAGTCCTGACCAATGTAAGCGTATGGGTACAATTTGGACACGATGTTGAAGCCCAGCGCCATGACGACGGGAGCGCAGGTCCTGCTCGCGCAATTGTAGTAGATGTTGACGGTCTGGCCGTACCCAGCGGCGCAGTAGTGGTTCCAGGTCGTGAGGTACGTCGAAACGGTGGTCGAAGTGGCCCCGTTAGCCGAGGTTGACAGCATGTTGGTGGTCATGGATGTTGTCTGCGACTCACGGTACACGGAGAACTGGCTCAGTGTGGTCGCCGAGTAGGACGCGATGGGCTCGCTCAGCCAAGAGAAAAGCACCTGGTAGAAGCTCCCCGCGCTCACAGCGTTGTTCCCGCGGTACCACGTGCAGATTGTAAAGCCTGGACCTGGCGTGGCGGCTGTTCCGAAAAGCAGGCTGAGATCTAGGCCGCTGCCCATGTTGATCTTGAACGACTTGGACGTGCTGGACAGCCCCAAGGCGTTGCTGTTGTCCAAAAAGACAGCATTGGCCCCCACAAACGGGTAGGTGCCTGCATCATACGTTGGCGCGTTGGACGCCCCGTTGGTCGAGCTCAGCGTGTACCCGTTCCCGCTGGCATCCGCGTAGATATTGCTGGAACTAAACGGGTAGTATGCCAGCAACTGTGGGTTCTCGTTCACGTTGAACGCTGTGGTGCCAGAATAAGAGCGGACGGCAAAGACCTCGGCGGGGGTGAGGGCTTTTTTGTAGAACCTGAAGTCTGAGAACCAGCCAAAAAACGCTTTATCCCAAACAGCCTGACCAATCAATACAACAGGAAGATTCGTGTTGACCAGGCTAGTAGAAAACGAACTTGCAACTGGAACACACGTGGAACTACCACAATCAAAGTATGACTGTATATTGTTCCCTGCAAAAACTGAACATACATGAACCCATGATCTTGTATATTTTCCAGAAATTGATGTGCCAGTTCCAGTTGCATAAGCATCTGAATTTCTCTCCTCATAGTAGACGTCTGCATTGTTTCTCTGGAATCTCAAGTAATTGGATGGAGTGGGAGGGTTTGTCCACGTGCTAAAAAACGCATAGATAGCTTGAGGACCAATGGTATTCAGAGTTCCTGTTGTAGCTCCATCTGCTCCTCTCATCCAGAAACAGACAGTAAACCCAAAACCTGGAGAAACTACCATATTATAAAGATTAAATCCAGTACTCATCTGAAAGCTTACAGCAAGTGAACTCTGTCCTGTCACACTAACTCCAGAAAAGCTGGTTCCACCAGAATTGCCAAAATACACTGCTCCAGCCCCCGAAAACGGTCCCGTCGCAAGCTCGGAGGATGGCGCGTAGCTGGCCCCATTCGTGTCCGTGAGACTATAACCACCCCCGCTGGCATCAGCGTAGACATTATCAAGTTTAAACGGGTAATAAGCCAGCAGGTTCTCTTCCAGGTTGTAGTAGCCGGTATTCGCTACGCACTTGGATCGGTCCGCGCTCGACACGGTGTTGGCGGGGCAGGCGAGACACGCGCTGGCCAGATTCTGGGAAGGGTTTTTGGAGTACGTGCCGGCTGGACAGAGGATACACCCTTGAGTGGGGGTGTTGAGGTAAGACCCAGCCGGGCAGATCTGGCAGGCTGTGTCCTGGCCCGACCTGAAGTACGCCCCTGGTTGGCAGCACACGACGACCCCCGTGGGCAGACAGTTTTTGGTGTACCCGGCAGCGCAGGAAGTCCCTGTGCATGCCAGGAACACGTTGGGCGTTCCTGCGTTGTACAGAGTCGTGACCTCCGCGTCCGACATGGCGTAGTTGTACATGGTCAGCTGCTGGAGGTAGCCCTTGTAGTAGCGGGATTCAATCACGTTGGCTGCTAGGAGGAGGAGTTGGTATTTTGCAAAGTCTTGTGTTGGCGAGTCTGATCTTGTTCCTTTCAACACACCATTCACGTAAATCTTTTGCTGTCGAACGTTTGGTGAATTGGGAATGACCAACACCACGTGAAGCCATGTACTTGAACTGAATGTGGGGGATGAAGCTATAGCGTTACCACACCCTGACGGATAACACACGAAAAAAAGTCCAGCCCCAGCGTTCAATGAATTAGGATACGACCCAAGATCAAGTTGAAACCCTGTTGTTACAGATTCTCGCATGCTCAATGGGTTATATTGGTACATCTTGGTGGTATCATACGTCCCGCTGAGATACATCCAAAACGCCAGAGTGATCGTGTTGTAATCGTTGGTGACCGTGTAGTAGTTCCCATTCACCGAGGAGTCAAAGTAGGCCCCGAAACGCGAGCCCACCGTGCCAAAAGTGGGACGCCAGCCCACGGGGGTGACAGTATGGCCTGTTTTAGTGCCCAGATTCCTGTACGTGGACGTGGTACCGTCAAACATGTACAAGCTCGGCCCAAAGTACCCTGCGTTGGCCACGCAGCGCTCCTGGTAGGCGAGATCAGGCCCTGAATTCGCTGGGCAGGTCACGCAGGCCGTGCTGATTCCTTGGACAAAGTACTGGCTTGAGGTGCAGCAGACGGAGCTGGTCCCGTCTGGCAAGCAGAACTTGGTACCAGAGGCGCAGGTGCCAGTGCAGGTGGTGACTTGGGCGTCGTATAGTTTGAGCTTGTCGAATGTTAGCCACTGCTCACTAGAAATTCCAGTAGTATTCGTCACAATTAGCCTAAAGTATGTGTAGGCCTGAGCAGATGGCACAGTGAAAGTCCTGACCAGATTGGCAGTCCAACTGGCAAGATCAGATACTGCCTGTATGGATGTCCATGTGGTTCCATCATTTGATCCAACAAGAACAAACGATCTGGGAGCCCTGGTAGGAGTACCATAGCTTGCCATAATACTAAACGACCCCAACGTGTGCTGGACAGTGGACTGAAGTTGCAACCACTCTCCCAGTATAGCCCCACTGTCAGCAGTTGTACTGATAGCTCCAGCATAAGAGCCAGCAATACTACCTGAATACGTATTTGTGGCGATAGTCCACTCGTTCACGTTTGTCCCAGCCACACTAGACGTGGATGCTGTAGAGAACACCCTCCAAGGAGCCTCGTTTGGTGTATAGTATGACGACGCCGACGCCGTAAACGTCTCGCTCCCGCTGGTAAACGTGGGAGCTGACATGAACGGGGACGGGGGAAAGACGGTGCCAGCGCTCCCAATGTAGTAGCCAGCGTTTGCGACACACCCCGTGAAATCCCTGCTGGACCGTGTGTTGGCGGGACAGCTCGAGCAACTGCTAGCGCCTGGTGATGAATATGTGCCAATAGTGCATGCAGTGCAGGTACTACTGGAAGCAGACATTGAGAAAAAACCTGCAGAACACGGGGTACAGGTGGAGGCAGAGGCTGCAGAGTAGCTTCCAGCGAGGCACGGGGTGCAACTGCCAGCGCTGGCCAATGAATAAGTGCCAGCTAGGCACGCGGAGCAGGTACCACTGGAAGCAGCAGCAAAACCCCCAGCAGAACACGGGGTACATACGGTGGCAGAGGCTGCAGAGTAGCTTCCAGCGAGGCACAGGGTGCAACTGCTGGTCGGAACACTAGAGTAAGACCCTGCCACACACGCCTGGCAGGCAGTGTCCACGTCCACCCTGAAGAACGTGCCTGCAGCACAGCACGTCAAGGGTGGCACAGACGAGGAGCAAAACTTGGTCAGCCCAGCGGCACACGTCCCAGTGCACGGTATGAAGGGGGTCGGGGTGGAACCCGAGGCGTAGAGAGTGGTCACGTCTGCATCAGCCATGGCGTAACTGTACATGGCAAACTGCTGGATGTAGCCCTTGTAGTATCTGGAGTCAAGCAAGTTGGCTGCCAAGAGGAGACGCTGGAAGTTGAGGACATCCTGTGTGGGTGAGTCGTTGTTCCTGGTGGCTCTCTTCACCCCATTCACGTAGGTGCGCTGCAGCCTGTCCACGCCAGACGGAATGACGAGAACCACGTGCACCCACGTGGCAGTAGGAATGGTGTTGGAAGGGGTCATGAAGTAAGCAGCGAGGGTGCCATAGTACACGTAGAAAACACCAGAGCCAGAGTACTCCAGATCGAAATTAAAGCCTCTTGGATCAGCCATTTCCAAATTGGAGCGCATGCTCACTGGCTCGTAACGAATGGCTGATCCAGAAGCAGGATACGCCTGGTTGAGATACATCCAGAAAGCAATGGTCATGGTGTTGTAGTCATTGCTAATCTGCAAGTAGTTCCCGTTGACAGAAGAATCAAACATGGCCACGTAGGGTCGACCCGTGACGCTCATCGTGTATGGTCTCCACCCTATAGCTTGGATCACGTGCTTTGGATTGCTACCCTGATTCCTGAAATTATACGTGGTGCCGTCGAATAGGTACAAGGTGGGGGCAGTGTACCCAGCGTTGGCCACGCAGAACTCGCCTGTGAGCGAGTCAGGCTTGGAATTTGGCGGGCAGTTGTTGCAATTATTACTGTTTCCTGACACGAAATACTGGGTGGCCGAGTCACAGCAAGCGTATGTCCCGTCTGGCCTGCAAAACTTGACCCCCGTCACGCAAGTCCCAGCGCATGCTGTGGCCTGACCCTCAAACAGTCTGATCTCATCAATGGTCAAATATCCCTGACTCCCAGAGGTATTCGTCACAATGAGCCTGAAGTACTTGACTGGGATGACATACTCTGGGGTAAAAGTCTGTGTCCTAAAGTAGGACCAGTCGTTCATCCCACTTAAGCCATAAAAAAACAGTTGTGTCCACGAAGATCCGTCGTTGGATCCAGCCAAAACCCAGAGGTTGGGTCCTCTGGTTGGATTAGAGTAGCTTGCTATGATGCTGAACCCCCCAAGAATATGCTCATTCGAGCACTGCAGCTGGATCCACTCCCCCAGCAACGGGGTTCCGTCCACCATTGAGCTGGAAGTCCCTGTATACGCGCCAACGATGCCAGTGGTGGCGTATGAAGTCAAGCTAGTGGTCCACTGATTCACCTCCGATCCAGCAGTAGCAGTGGTCAGCACATCTGAGAATGCCCTCCAGGGCGCTTGATTCGGGGAAAGAAACGTCGAGGCTGAAGCCACAAAGGTCTCCCCCGACCCGCTGCTGAACGAGGCACCGGACATGTACGGGTACTGCGGGAATTGCACCCATGTGTTTTCGATGTAATACCCGTTGTTCACGATGCACGCGGATTGCTCGCGGGTCGGGCGCATGTTGGCGGGGCAGGAGCGGCAGGTGGTGGAACCAACAGTCCCAGCATACGTACCAGCGGGACAGTCTAAGCATCTCATCCCCCTGGTGGAGTATTTGCCAGTAAAACAACGCTCACATGTAGTGTCTGACGTAGTGAAACCAAAGCCTGGGACGCCACACCGCCAAACAGTCACACAGATGGGATAATTTAAGGTGGCAGTTGTACCTACCCCGTCAGTCGTGCCAAGACTGCCAGAACCAACATAATTGCTTGATACCCCTCCAGGATAGGTTATCAAGAGGATCTTGTATGCATTCATATCAACAACGAGAAACGACGTTTGCAACCCCATCAAGTCACCATCCAAGAAATCTGTAGTCGTCACACTGACGGCATTACTGACAGCAAACGTTGTAAGGTCTACAAAGCGCATCTTTTTAGAATCTCTGTCAGGAATCACCAGCATTAAACCGTCTGGACTTATCCTGCATGTAGGCATTGATCCAAGACTCACACTTGTACCTATACCAGTAAGAGCTGTAGATACACAAGTCCCTGTTCCTGCCACAGTGCCGACAGACACTACAGGAGACAGAGTAATCTTTCTGATCAAGCAATACGTGTTATCTGCTACAAACGCAGATGATCCATCAGGATGTATAGCTATACCCTGAGGACTACCAAACTTGCTGGTCAACAAGGTAGCTCCATTTGAAGAACCCAATGTGCATGCAGTGGTTCCAGAACACGTCCCAGCAAATGTTGTGACTGAAGAAGAAGCTAAATCTAGTTTTCTGATGGCATTGTTATCCCTGTCAGCAATCAAAGCATATGAATTGTCTTGACTGATACTTATGGCTCTAGGGCATCTGAAACCTGCATTAGTACCCACACCATCAAGTCTGCTACCAGCTGCTGCTCCTGCTATGAAACTTGTAACACTAGATGATATTATAACCTTTTGGATTATATTGGCCCCACAGTTGGGAACCAAAGCAAACAAACCATCTGGTGATATTGCCACAGCTCCAACGTTTGATAAACCTATATCAAACGAAAACGTAGTCGTTTTCAAGGTTGCTAAATCTATATTTCTCAAAGTCCCTGCATTGTTCTGGGAAACTAAAGCAAACACTGGCAGTGTGTCAGTAAAAAGGCTCACTGCAACAAATCCGTCCGAGGTCACGTACCCATCTGAAAACCCAGTTGGGGCAGGACCAAACATGTCTGTCTCCCACGTCGTGTACAGGGTCCCGGCGTTGCTCACGCCGTTCACGTCGTATGAGCCGCCGCCTCCGCCGCCCATTCTATTGTTCGTGGTACCACCCTGACCTCCAGAGTAGCCACCCCCGCCACCACCAGCAGCCCAGCCACCTCCACCTCCTCCAAACCCGCCTGGGGGGTAAGCAATTCCTGGAGACGTGATTCCAGTGACAGTACAAACGGTTGATGAGCGTGTTGTTCCAAAGGTATGCCCACCAACACTACCAGTCAAGAACGAGTTACCCCCATAAGTCTGTTGGCCTGCATAACTAGTATACCCATTGCCTCCACTTCCAAGAAAGCCTCCACCACCACCAGCATTGGCAGCTGCATTGCTAGAAGTGCCAGCCACTGCATTGCCTCCAGCCAAGCCTCCACCTCCTCCACCACCACCATTAGATGCCAGAGCTGTCCCAGGAGCCGACACACAGCTCACACCTGACGTGCCAGTACTTGCGTCTGCTCCTGATGACAAAGTTCCACCAGAGCCACCCCCACCAGCAGAAAGGATAAGAGTGTGCTGCCCAGCTGTTGAAAAAGACCCAGTTGTAGCATAGGAAGACACAAATGTCCCCCCTCCAGCCCCATACATACCAGATTCAGTGCAACCAGTGGGTTTCATACCCACAGCAATTGCCACATTAGTGCCAGCCGTCAGGTAGTGCCGGGTCTTGATTGATATACCACGTCCTCCATAGTAACTCCCAGTCTGCTTGGGACATCCCCCCCACCGCCCCCCCCCCGCCACAATATCATACCATCCAGTGGTCCGAACAAACCAGATCTGCATGCCCCTGGGAATGGACTGCCCGTTCAGCGTGTTACCAGCGCCAGCAACCAACACAGTACCAAAAACGTAAGGCATGGCCCCAGCCGCGTACTGCACGCTGCCATCTGGACCAAGCTGGTAATCCCCCGAGCGCGTGTCAAACCGAAAGAAGGAGCGCTGAGCCTCGACGGTAGAGACCGCCAAGCAAAAAAGCAAGAGGACAACAGGGACTAGAAGCACCCGCGCCATCACGACAAACAACATGGCGTGACACCAACCGGTTAATATACCAAGGAGCAAGAGGCAACTCAATCCGTCTCACAGCGGGATATAAAGCCAGCACAGTCCAACTGACAAGAAGAGAGACAGAAAGCATGTACACGCACAACAAGCATACCCACCTGTACCCCGACTCATTGCAGCTCTTTCTCCTGGGCGTGTGCGCGTTTGACCTGATTTTTTTCTCGTGCTACCTCTTCATCCACGAGCTCAACTCAAAGAGCATGATCTCAGACACGCTCTTCACGACGCCCGCCTACGCCATCGTCCTCACAATCACCCTCTTCACGCGCCTCCTGGGTGTGGCATTATTCCTGTACCGATACGGCAAGATCAGCACCAAATGGGTTACTACGGGTTTCTTCGGGGTGTTCCTGACCATGTTCGGGTGGTGAGCCTGCTGCTGTTTTTTCCCCTCTACCTGATCAAGTCAAGTCTAAAAAATCGTTTTCGGCAGGGGATGGCTGGTCTTTCACAAGGACAACACCAACCACTTCACGGGGGTGGGGCTATTCTGCCTGGGATCGGTGCTGTACTCGATATCGCTAGTACGGCTGGCATCGAGCCCATTGACGATGCACGAGCATCTGCACAACGTCCACATGGCCATGGAGGCGTTTCTGCTGCTATCCGCGGGCATCCTATGCATATGCTTTGTGGTGCTCTGGTTCTCAGAGGAGAGCAATGGCCAGCACGACAAGGGGAACAACGGGCAGCAAAACGCCTACATCGTAGAGCACATCACCTACGTGACCCATGTCCTGTTCTACGCCACCTTTTTCCTGTACCACTCACCGGATATCAACAAGCCGGCCGAGCTCGGGGTGTCACACGAGACAGAGGACGGCTACTACGTCAACAACAACTCGTCTGTGCGCCGGCCTCTGATTCACGCCATGACACCGCTCACGCCGATTATGGAGCTAAACTAGTGATACAAGACGCGAGACACAAGACGCGAGAAAAAAGATGTTTATTTTTTTCGTCAAGCTCGTCAAATGAGTCGAATGAGTCAGACAGAGAGCGAGGGAGAGAGCTCAGGCCTCGCCGGAATCGATCTTCTCGGCGGCGGCCAGGAAGCAGCTCACGTCAAACACCTCAGAGGATGAGGATGAGGAGGAAGTCCAGTTGGCGGTAATCACCTCGCTGCAGAAGAGGCTACCGCCATTATCCACGAGGGAAGTCCCACCGGGGGCGGGAAAGACCTCGGAAGAGGGGAAGAGGCCATCGTCAGAGTCATAGAAAGTGGAGGGCTCCATGTCAAAGGTGTCGAAGAGACCACGAGTCGGCTTCTCGGGGGCGAGGGTCTCGAGGACAGGAAGCGTGTCGAAGAGGCCACCACAAGCCTCCTTGGCACACTCCTCGGCGAGCTTGGCCCCCGGATAGTACCAATCCGTGGGTACCGCTGGACCCTCCTCGGCGCGGGACGGCGTCGACAGATTACCAGCGAGAGCCACGGTATCAACGAAAGTGATCCGCGATTCAGGGAGACTGCAGTGGATGTGGGTCCCCTTGACATCACTCCCAACAAAGCGAGTGGTTTCCCCCTCGGATGGGACGTCCACCGTGTAGGCGGTGAAATGCTGGGGCACACCTTCAGGGCAAAACACCTGGGTGACTCGGCCGTCGACGTAGAAGCCATTCTTGCCAGGCACCGAGACGTGATCGCCAACGACGAGGCCGCCGAGCGGAATCTTAAAGAAGCCGTAGTGGAGGGGATCGGCGACAAGCAACGCGTTTAGATTGGCCCACCATGGATTCTTGGGGATGGCATGGTACGAGGAAAGGACACCATACACATCGTCCTCAGGCGCCATGACCAAAGAGTGACAATACTTGCCAGACGCGGAGGGGTTCTCGGTGCCGAGGAGGCAGATTTTCTCACCGTTGGGGCGCAAGTAGCATCCCGCCATCATACCCATCTGGCCGAGGTACGACACATAGTCGCCATTTTCGAGACCGCCGCGGGGCTTCTCAAAAGTGAGGACCTGATCCATCGCCTGCCCCTTGACCATGCAGCGGGTCCAAGGAGAAGAAGGCTTCACGAAGACGAAGTCGGGGCCGTCCACGTCGGAGGCGGGCGCCATGCGCAGGGAGTAGGTGAGGTCTTGATTCTTCACGACCAGGAGGTAGACGGCCCCGCCGTTGAAAGAGCGGAGGTACTTGTCGCAGACGTAGCCGTGCACGCCTGGGAACCCAACCAAGGAGACGTAATCGCCCACCTTGAAGCCAAGAGCCGGCGACGGGAAGTTCGTGACATCGCCGCGATCAGGGACCAAGGGGGCGTGGAAGGACATGCCCTCCCACCAAATATCAACCCTCCCAGACTCCACGCAGACGGGGGTTGTGGGGGGGGTCATTTTGATGGAGGGCATGGTGAGCGTGTTATAGACGAAAAAATTGCCTTCCGTGGTCTTGTCCGCGCGCTCCGCAAAGCACCCACCCCACACCATATAGTAATCAATGGAGTCTTCAGGCTTGGGCACCGCATGTTCAGGCTTGGACACAACGTTTTTCGACTTGGACACTGCGTTTTTCGACTTGGGCACCTTGATCTGTGAGCCCAACGCCATGAACACAAGGTAGGGGCGGTCATTCTGGTCAAAAAGGTAGCGGAACTTTTCATTGGCGATGACACGGTTCTCCTGGGACCTGCTGCACGTGGTCCAGATTTCGGAGGGCTTGGCCATGGTCTTGGCAGCCTTGGAGTGCGAAGCGATCATGGCCTCGGGTTCACGGTGTACACGCTTCGAAGGCCTCCCCTTCTGCTTTGGAGCGGAAACCGTGATGAGGGCAGGCGGCGTCCCAGTGAGGGTGGGGGTTCGTCGAGCTTCGGGTGTCTTGGCTTTCGGGGGCGAGGATGCCAAGGAGTAGAGATCGGTGGCTTGAAGGGGCTTGCGGACGACGACCTTGGACGCGACGGCAGGGGTGAGCGGCAAGGGCATGCAATGTGGGGGGCGTTGTTGGCGCGTGGACATTTTTTTGTTCTGTGTGTCCGGAAAATCACGCTTCTTTTATGGAGGAGAGAGTCCCCACGTGAAAAAAAAAGGGGATGTGTTTTTGAGAGCCCTCCCGGGTGAACATGATAATGATACGTGTTTTTGGGAACAGGCGTAAACTCGTGACCCTTCGAAAATATAAATGAATACCTTTTTTTCAACATGCACCGGTTCGTGAAAACCCTACGCCTCTTCGGTATGCACGTGCACTAAAAAAAGAAATCTTGACTAACATGCAACGGTTCAAAGGACAGGGGTTGCTTGATACGCACGTGTACTAGTAAGCAAGCGCCCCCGGCCAACATACACCTGTTCGGAGTGCAGGGCCAACATGCACCTGTTCGGAGTGCAGGGTTCCCAGTTACGCACGTGTACTAGTAAGCAAGCGCCCCCGGCCAACGTACACCCGTTCGGAGCACTGAAACCCTGTCCCACCCCCAGGTCACCACCCCATGCCCTGGTCGGGGCCCTGTGACGCCTACGTGCGGTCCCCCATGCAACGGGCACGGGAAGGCCTCTCCAAGCTCCCTACAGGGAATGTATTTAGGTCGACAAAATACCTCGATCGTACGCGCATGCCATTGTCGAACAATATCTGGCTTGCCAGCTTCTTCTCAGTAATGGTAATAATAATATTTTCTTCACGTGGGGTGCAAGGGTTGCCAAGCCTGGTGAAGGGGGCACGTTCAAGAGAAGACGAGGACGGGTCATACATCGACAACTACATCAAGAGCAACGTAGAGTCAGATAGCAATATCTATGTAGGGATAGACAGGACCATACCTGACACTCTTATGTTCATGTTAGATACAGATTATTCAAGGAAAGACGTCAGGGAAAAGAAACGCTGGTCTGAAAACGGATTTTATGCTGGAAACTGTAGGGACCTCATCACCCCAAGCAATCTAGTAATACAAGAGTGGGTGTTGCCCATAGCAGACTCTTATCGATGGGACACTGTCACAGATATCTCCCCTGCAAGGATTCAAAAAACATGGACAATCCCTGTATTCACGGAGAATAATTCGTACATCAGAACAGATGCGAAATGCCAAGGGTGTTCCCCCTCTCGACACCCAGGAAGCTCATTCTTCCTTGTATCAGGAAATGAGATAGTACTTCACGGCCAGTGTGATTACTGCAAGCTCAACTCGTGTCTCACCACCTGCGGACAAGGAGAGGTGAGTCTCTACAGTAGTACAAGAAAATATATATGTTTTATCCAGAATCTGATTCGTTCTTTTTGCCAGTTCTCGTCGGAATATGCCATAAATGACCAGGTGAGGGAAACACACATACTCCCAAAAATTAGTCTAACACATAAACACACAGGACACAGGCCTCCAGCTACAACCCATCACCTGCATCCCGTGCGCCCCAGGCACGTGGAATACATGTGTAAAAACCGAAACATGTGTATGGTGCGTACTCCAACCCCCCTCATTAAACCAACAACGCGAGACGAAAATAACACTTTTTTTCACAACAGGAACGTCCCAGTATATGGACACAAGGACGTGGGTGATGCCATTATAGCCTTTCCAGACCCCCCTGTAAAGCACTGTTTCCCATGCGAGTACTCCCGATACAACCCGCTCCACTACGCCAACACCCCCAAGAGCTCGACCCTGAACCAAGACATCAACGATTGGTATTGTGCGGGCGGAGAATCACCCCCACGATCCTGCCATTCAAACGAATTTACAGTCACTGCCGCCCACGACAAGTGCGAGTGCAAGCCAGGGACCTATCTGAACCCTGACACGAAAAACACATGCCTCCTCTGCGCAAAGGGTCATTTCTGTGTGCACAACGTGAGCCAGGCCTGCCCTATGCACCAGTACCAAAAGTCCACGGGGATGTCGTCCTGTGATAACTGTGTCGAGACGGGTGACGAGTTTGGGTGGTACAAGGGGTGTGGCGAGGGCACACAGCTCCAATTCTGCAACCCAGCGTACCCTGAATCACAAAACACAGTCTTGGAATTTAATTGCCTCGAATGCAGCAAGTGCAGGAAGAGGTACGCCGAAGTGGTGGTGGAGATGCGCGACTGCTACAAAAACACCAACTAAACTAGATGATGTGCAAGAGCCGTGTATCCTGAGGGGGCGGCGGCCTTGGCGCGGGTTTGCCGAAGACGGACTCGATGAAGCCCTGGTAAAAGTTGAGAAAGGCCTGGGCGAACCCACCGTTTTCAGCCACGAGGTGCTCGAGTGACTCAAAGTCTCCCGCCTCGACGTCGAGCTGAATCTCGCCCAGGTAGCTGAAGTTGGTCGAAAGGAGGTTCTCCGTCACGTTATTGGGAGAGAGGGCGCACGAATGGTCGCACGTCCACAGCATCATACAAACAGGGAGCACCACCACGAGAAACGGGTACCGCGCTGGCATTATTTCAAATCCGTGACGCGAAAAACGCGTGGGTATTAAATACGTCAAGCAATGCCAACCGATTCTCGAGTACTACACTATAAAAACAATAAAGCAAAGGGGGGTGCCATCGAGCTAAATGGGAATCGAAATGCTAGCCGTGTCTCTAGCTGCGTCCCTCCTCACGTTTTGCGCCATCGCCCTCGTAATACACGCGTTTTTCTCCTTTTTAACGTACGCGAGTTCCATCAAGCGGTACGCGGCGAAACAGATGCTGGTCTCGCTGTCTACCATATTTTCAAGCGCCCTGACGGCAGGGATAAAGGTCGTTGCGAGCACCCTGACCTGGCTCATGCGGTTGTGGATTCCGATCCTAGCCGTCGTGCTTATTTTCTCGTGCGTCAACGTAACGTACAACGAGTACCCCTCCGTGTGGACAGGGTCGGCGCGGTTCTACAACCGGTACCTCGGCCCGCTTGTGCACATCCTGGTGACGGTGCCGCTGTACATGGTGGACATTTTGCTGCGTGCCCTTCTCCCGCTCTGGGACAGCGCAGTTTGGTTCGGCAAGGCGCTGCTGGTGCAGGGGCTCCTCCCCGTGGTGCTGGACGAGGTGGAGACGGTGCTCCAAATGGCGACGACGCTCTTCCACTTTATCATACACCTCGTGGCGGGTCTGTTTGGTTTTGTGGACTCGTTCTTCTGCGACGGGGCCGCGTGTTTGCACCCGGAGAAGGGGGTGCTGGACATCCTGTCGTGCCTGGGCGACGTGCGAGAGTTCGCAGCGCTGAGCCTCAAGCTCGTCAAGAACTTCTGCGGGACCTTTGCGGCGCCGCTGGACCTCATGGTGTACCCGTTGATGGACCTCAACCTGGCAGAGGGGCTGCACAACCTGGTCAACGCGGTGGTGCAGCTCGTCATGGTGATTCCAAAGGCCACTGTCGCGCGCTGCTCGATCAGGGAGGACAACCAATTTGGCCTGCTCATGTGCACGCCGGATTTCGCGCCCTTTTTCAACTTCTTCGCGGCGGGGTTCAGCAGCCTGGGCCTGGCGGTGGACAACTGGCTCAACATAGCGTTTGTGATTGTGCAGCAGTTCCTGACGGGGAGCTCGCCCACGTGCAGCATCGCAAGCGACTCGTCGTTTCCGGAGCGACTCGGGGACGGGCTGTTCCTGACCAGCACGGCGACGACGGTGGTGGGCCTGACCGATTGGATGTACGCGGTGACGGACGGGGTGCAGGCCTACTACATGGCGCACAACGACGGGACCAAGACCAAGACGCAGACCTGGCCGTACTCTGTGGACCCCGGCATGGGGATAGCGGCTGTGACCTACTCCGACGTGCACGACCTGGATGTGAGCGCGTTTTCGAGCGGCAAAACGGCGGGGTCCATGCAGACGACGGCGATGCTCGGGTGCAACTGCTCGGATGATCCCACCACGGGAATGCAGATCATGTGCGCGATCCTGCCCATGTCGGGGATCCCCACGAGCGACACCATGGAAAACTACCGCATGCAGGTGCTCTTCCCCACCACGGACACCGCCATGCTTTACCGGTGCGCGGGGGTCGACCTCTACGTGAAATCGGTGCGCTGGTCCTTCACGCGGTACGAGACGGCGGACGCGAGTCTCGGCTCCTCGTCCGACAAGACCACGCTCCCGACGCACGACTGCATCGCGCGGGGGACATGCAGGGAGCTGGACGCGACGGTGTGGCTGGTCCCACGGTGCGGACAGGACGTGAACCTAAACGCGGAGACGGCCTGCATGGACGTGGCCCCGTGCTTTCCCTTTTGCATGGCGGCGCGGTCGGCCGGCAGCGGGAGGAACAACCTCGTGCTCAACGGGGCGCGGCGCTGGAGGGAGGGCATGACAATCCTGAGCCAGGACTGCGCGCTGGACTCGGCGACGCCCGGCACCGTGCAGGCCGGGGTGCCCACGCGTCCCACCGTGAGCACGGTGTCGGGAACCACGAGCGGGCTGCTGCAGACGGCGGGCGTCGTGGTGTACGGGTTCGCGTACACCCAGCCAGGGCAGGGACCAATCTGCAAGCACGCCTCAGGGGTGACCAGCATGATATCAAAGGACGAGCAGGCCCGGGCGCGCGTGTTGGGGAACGTGGCGCTCACGGGGCAGCCGTTTGCAATCACGGGGGACACGCTGCTGTCGAGCGTGCGGCTGGGAGGCGACGCGTACGCGGTGCAGGTGGAGCGGTTGGAGGGAAGCGAGGTGGACGTGTTCAGCCTCAACGGGATCAACCAGCACCTGCCCGCCCTTCCCGTGGCGGTGGTGCCACTGGAGGACGCCGAGGTGCAACGGTACGACAAGCTCAACATCCCGTACAACTACGGGACGACGCGGATCGCCTCGGTGAACTCGCGCAACTACGTGTTTTACGCGAGCAATCCCAACGCAGACGCGCTGGGCGCCTACTTTCAGTACTGCCACGACATGCAAGACCCCGATAAGCTGAGCAAGTTTGGGATCCTGCTCAAGAGCAGCTACTCGAGGATTCGGGTCTACCGTGTCAAGGCGTACAGGCGGTGCGCGGCCTACTCGTGCGGCCCTGACCTGGTGGACTTTGTCGGGTTCGACGGGTTCTCAGGCCGGTTCAGCCGCGCGTGCGACGAGGTGTTCAATGCGAGCGTGCTGGCGCTGGAGTACCTAAACGAGGACAACATCGCCGTGACGGTGCAGGCAGCGTACGTGAGGGATTACGACTCTGGGGTCGGGTTTCTGGCCACGGGTAACACGACGACTCGGACCTACTGGCTCAACCCTGCCACAATGCGTCTGAGCCAAAACGTGTGGGAGACGGCCATTCCCAGCTCGTCCACTGCGGTGCTGTGCCCCTCCATGCAGCGCCTGCCTCGGGTGGGCAGCTTTGTGGCGGAGGTGCTCAACTCGGGGGTTTTCCTGCTCAAGTTCGTCGTGTCCTCGGTGCTCTACACCCCAGGGATGATGACAATGTGGCGCGTGGGCCGCACGTGCCCGATCCCAGGGAGCAGCATGTACCACTCGGTGCTGGCCAACTGTGGGGAGCGGGTGTACAGTTTGGATGACTTTTTCGACAGTGTGGACGACGCGGGGGCCATTTTCTGGCACAGCCTGTCGCTGATCGGGACGCTGCTCTCGCCGTCGGACCCCACGATTGCAGAGCCGTTTACACGCGTGCTGGACGGGATGAGCCAGTACGGGCAGGGCACCATCGACCTCTGGGCCGCCAAGGCCAGCGTCCTTACCTTGACGCGGGTCCCCATAAAGGACCAGATCACGCAGATATGGGCCACCGTGCAATCGGGGCTCTCCCCCGGCGGGACGGGCGCTGTGCAAGGGCTCGCCGCAGGAGGGGCGGGTCTGATCGCCTGGAGCCGGTACTCGTATCGCGCCGGCTCGGTGATTGCGCTGGAGATCCTGAAGCGGGTGCTGGACCCCACGATGGACCTGGATTTCAGCAAGGTCTCCTCCATAATATTCGCCAAGCTCTACGACCTGCGCGAGGAATTTGACGCAACGGTCGCGACCCGCATGCGACTGGGGTGTGCGGGGGTGCGGCTCATGTTCGGGGTGGGAAACCCGTGGTCGGAGCTCGTGTACCACCAGTGCGCGGCCGCGGCAGAGCTGACGCGCAACCTAATGGACCTCACCCTCAACATCTTTGTACAGATTCCCATGGCCAAGTGCGTGTGCAAGGACTCGGCGGGCCAAAACGTCGCGGATTACGTCAAGGCCAGCTGCGCGCCGTCCCTACCGCTGACCCTGCTGCCCACGCTGTACATGATCGCCAACGAGGTGCAGGGGGGCGCAACAAGGTACTCGAATCTGGCGTGCGTCAACGTGCTCGCGCGGGTGAAGACCAGCATCGGGAGCACCATGGACCCCTGGTTCGACCACCAGTTCAAGGGACTCGACGCGCTGGCGAGCTCCGTCGAGTACGCGACGTCCACCTTCGACGCCAAGGCGGGGAAGTGCCTCGACTTTCAGAATGACCCGCACATTGTGGTCATCGTGCCCCAACCCGTGGACTACTTTCAGAGGTGCTCGGGCACGTCTCGATGCCGCCAGATATGCTCGACTGAGTGGGGTGCGTTTCAGACGGCGGTGCTCGACAAGAAGAGCACAGTGAAAGCTCTGCCCTCCATTTCCGTCACCATGGAGAGCATGTTCTTCCCGGGGGAGCTCGACGCCAGCCTGATGCTGACCAACGTCTCCGCGTCGGTAGAGCTTCCCAGCAGTCTCAAACGGTGCCTGGTGCGCTCGGCCACGACCCCCGCTGATTTTTCCCTCGCGCTGGCCGAGGTCTCGGGGTCCACGGTGACTGTGCAATTCTGGTGCGCCCCCCAAAACGCCGGCTCACCCGTGTACCGCGTGACCGACGAGGGGTACGGGCCGCTTTCCGTGCCAGGATCGATCATGAACATGCAGTTTGGGGACGAGACGGGGGAGTGGGTGGCCGTGATATCGCAAACGGACGGGGTGCAGTCGGTGTTTGTCCTAAGCCGCACAGGGGGGGTGGTGGCCACTCCCAGCCTGGACGCGCACCTCGACGCGGACTACACCCTGATGCGAGTGGAAAACATGTGGGTCATCGAGGGGACCATCCTTGTGGACCTGGTGACCCGCTACATGGCCACGACCAGCGACGCCAACACGGGGCACAAGACGGCACGCTCGACGGCCAAGGCCTTTCACGTGATCCTCAAACCGGGGACGGACCTGCTGTGGCGGTCGAGCACGACGGACCTCATGCAGTTTGGCGGGGGGCAGTACTGGTACACGAAGCTGGCCCCGCTGCCCAACGAGGCGCTACTGCACGAGTACATGTTTCTCCCCAAGGTCCCAGGGATGCAGCCGTACAAGGCCATGTTCATGGTCACATCCACGAGCCTCACCCTTGTGAATAGCCCGGTGACCATGCAGTCGGCCGGGTTGACGTCGATTGCGGGCATGCTCATCTCGAGCCGCAGCCAGAGCCGCTACCACGTGTTTGCGACCAGTAGGGTGGGGTGGGACTGGCTGAAGCAGGTGCGTCTGACCGAGGAGGGGGTCAGCGGGGTGTTTGGCTCCACGAACATAGGCGTGACCGTCGATATCCAGGGCAACTGCAACGCCAAGAGCTGCGAGGGGTGCTCCGACGTGCAGGTGCAGCGCATGTGCCTGGCATACAACAAGTGCGCCCTGATCAACTGCGTGGGGACTCCCGTGCACCAGCGCCGACCCTTGTGCGGGATTGGGGCGCTGCTTCGGCACAACGGGGGGATGGGCCTCATGTCCTCACAGGCAGCGTGGACCATCTTCTCGGAGATGCTGGCGATGTCCCTGCAGATGAGCCTCCTGAGCATGCGGGACGCCCAGCTCCTCTGGCCCGAAGACGCGTTCCTGTGCTACGTGTGCCAGGCCAAGGACAGGAGCGCCGAGTTCTTTTCGATTCTCACCGCAACGGTCAACAGCGCGCTGCAAATGTCCAACGCCAACGTGGCGTTCATGTACGGGGGGGCCAGCAACGTGGACACCAACGCAGACGCCGTGCTGACCATCTCGTCCACCGCCCTCAACGCGTTCCTGCACCAGGTGGCGCTGTTCCCAATCTACGGGCTGGTGGTGTCTCATCAAATCGTCATGTGCGAGGTGACGGGCGTGATTGCGCTTCTGGGAGGGAGCGGGTTCGTCCTGTCCCTGAAATCGGCGGGCGAGTCGAGCGCCTCCGACATCATGGCCGGGCAGTGCCTGACGGTCGGGGCGGAAACCATGGCCAACTACCCCACGGACAGGCCCTCCTCGCTGGGGTTTTCCCTCACGTCCATGTCGGCCAACATGATGCAGACGCTCTTTCTGATGCAGATTGAGCCCATACTGCACATGTTGGACGGCGCGCTGGCCTACCTCATTGGCGTGGTCCAGACCTTTGGCGTCGTGATCATGTCCCAAAACTCCGCCAAGTGCAACCCCCCCGACTTCCACCTAAAGGACGTGGTAACATGCGCGTGCGGCGACCAGCGGCTGCAGATCCCCCTGGCCCGCAGCCTGGAGAAGATTCCTGACAGCGCCCTGTGGTGCACGGGGGTTTTGGGCATGATCGACAGCAGCAACCAGCCCTACTACGTGTACAATCGATTCTCCTACTCCGAGCTGCAGTCCATGTCGAGCGGACTGCAGACCTACACCCAGTGCGTGACGCAGACCAGCAGCTCGCAGGGGTACAAGTGCCCGGTGCCCAACCACCCCGAGTTTCAGGCACAGGGGGTGACAACGCTCAACGTGCTGGTCAAGTGCAGGGAGAACTTTGTGAAGAAGCGGTGGGACCCCTTGGCCTACATGCTGTACCAGGACTCGTATTGGCACCTGCTCAGGCTCAAGGGCGGCGCGGTCCCGCAGAAGCCTGCGTCAGACCCGTATGGCGCAGGCGCGTGTCTGGCGAAGGGGGACCCCGCCTCCGGAACACTCGCGCGAGACTGCATGGATCTGTTTTTGCTGAGGAAAAACAAGGATTTCGACGAGTACTGGATGTACGAACGCACAGACACGATAAAAACGGGCCCCGAGTACACCGACGCGTGCCTGGTCTTCTCCGGTCCGGCCGCCAAAAACATCACCATTTTTGCAAACTGCGTGGACGGGGTGGGGACCAACTGCACCATCCCGCAGCACCTGTGGACCCCACTCTCGGACAACAACGTGCCGGCAGCAGAGCACCACAGGGTGGCGTCTCACGGGACGAACCGCGACGGTCTGGTGCAGCACCTGTACCAGCGTGCACAAGACATGGTGTCGGAGGCGGTGGAGGCCTCTATCAAGAGCTGGAGTGCGGGCGGCACTGAACGAGTGGACATCTCCTTCTTCAGCATCGAAGGCGACGTGCTTCACCAGACCATGGACTGCATGTTTATGGGCCCCTATTCGCGCGTGGACTACTGGCCCACCCCCATGTGCTTGGAAGGCGAGGAGTGCCTACGAGGCCCGTTTTGGTCGCGGGACGAAGAGGAGGGTCTGCAGCGTTCGGTGGATCCCAAGACCTGCTCCGCCCCTGATTCGCTCCCGTTCACGTGCGGGAGCCCGGCGCGCAAGTCGCTGATGCGTTTCCTCGTTCGCAACACTCTGGACAACAGCGGGGGCGGCGGAAAGAACCAAAACGCCACCCTAGTAAAGGAGATACTGCTCGCAACCCTACAGGAGATTCGAAACGACTGGCTCAACGACTCAAACTTTGGGTGCGCCTGCGTGTCCGGCTACTCCCCCGCCTGCTGCAGCGATGCCCAGGTCTCGCTGCTGCCGCCACCCCTGAACAAGACCTTTACGATGCTCAACAGCACCACGGTTTTGAAGGTCTTGCAGACGGGGATGGCGAACCTGTACGACCAGGCGATGGAGAACCGTCACATGTGGCTGGAGCACCTTAGTGGGGTGGCCCCAGAGGAACAAGCGCTGTACAACTGGTCCACAAAGCAGCGGGTGGAAGACGACGCTCGCTTCCATCCAGTGAACCCACTGCGCTCCTACACGAGCGAGGAGGAGGCCATGAGCCCCTTGCTGCAGGAGGATTCCACCCTCTGGGACGTGTGTCACGCCGCGCTGAAGCAGGTGTTTTTCACGCTCCCAGTGGACGGCAGCAAGGTGCGAGACCCCGACCTCGACGCCTCTGGGACTTACAACGGCGACCCGGCGCGACTGCAGGAATTCGTGAAGCGCTTCACCTCGGAGGCGTTTAGACACAGCCCGCTGTTTCGACACTACTCGCCGCGCCACGCCCCGTCGCAGAGCCAAATGTGCAATTCGTCGCGCGAAGTGAGGAGCGAGGAGCTGGAGCAGGGGCCAGTGTCATACAACAACATGGTGCAGGCGGGGGTTACAGTGGTCAACGCGAGAGACTTATCCGACACGATTCCAGCGTTTCACCCGCAGAGCTTCCGTCTAGGAGAGACTTTTACGTGCTTGTGTGGGTGGCAGCGCGTCGGGAGCAGGTGCTTCCCCCCTACTCGTGGGGGGACCAGAGACAAGGTGTGCAGGGTGGTCGCCTGCTCTAGCGGGGCCAGCGTCTCGTACGACATCCAGACGCAAGCGGTGCTGCAGGCAGCGTACGATCCCAGCTGGTTCTGCCCCGAGTTTGAACTATCGGCACACTGGGGGTTCATGGACTCCGTGGCCACCGAGGCCTGGCTCGGGAAAAACCAGACGGCAGGGCTCGTCACATCCTCCAGGGAGCTCTTTCAACACGGTCGGGCTGGGGTGCGCGCTGGAAACCTGCAATCGCTGCCGCTGCTGGCCAAGACATACCTGAATCCCTCCACGCGCGAAATCCCATTGGAGAGGGGTCGGCTCACGACGTGCACGCCCCCACCCCCACCCGAGGACCTGATGACCCCCTTTATCGACAACCTGTTTCCAGCGGCGCAGGCGGTGGACGAGGCAGGGGTCGCAGCGTACTGTGTCAGGTACTCCATCGAGCTCGCGCGGCTCGAGGTGTTGAAGCTGCTCGCGCTGCCTCGACTCGACGACGCGTTGGCCATGCAAAGGGAGCAGGCGGAGGTCTGGCGCCGTCGCTGCGGGACCCAGCTGCACCTCATGCACATGTGCACGACGCTCGGGGTGTTCAGACCGCCCGTGCAGCCCAGGACAAGCCTGGCCGCCACGTGCTCCCATTTCAAATCGGTGGAGGAATCGTACCCTCGGGTGATTTACACCACGGCACAATGCCTGATCAGCGTGGACAACGTGTTCTACGACCCGTGCCGATGCATGGCCTGCACGGGGCAGCGCTACACAGTGCTAGACCTCGCTGCAATGCTCGGTAAAGGGGAGGCGTGCCGGTTGCGATTCGACCCCAGGAGCGCTGTGCAGCAGGGGCATCCCATTGGGTGGGCGGACGGCCTACCCCCCTTGACCGATGACGTGGCGATGCACCTGCTGCACACCGAAGGCTACAATCGGCTGGTGCTAGACGATCCCGACGCTGTGGGCAATGTCGGTGGTGGCGGCAACCCGTCGTCGTGGTGGGACGCTGAAGGACCCATGGAGGGAAACAGCGAGTTCTGCGACGGGGTGCTGGACTGGTGGGACGAGACCTGGGACTTTCCCGTGGGGTACCACGTGACGGTGCCATGCGAAGGCGAGGACACAGCGTACAAGTCGTTTGAGCAGGCGTTTGCTCTAGACGCTGAAAATATGACTCTCGTGTACCAACACGACCTGCTGCGGGACTCGTCCATGGTGGATTCGCACTTTGGGGTGGGCGGGCTGTGCCACTCCAACACCTTTGGGATGCCCATGCCGGAGACGAACAACATGCGATACTGCACAAAGATCCAGATAGACGACACGGAGGATTTCACCCTGCCAGTACAGAGCGGGGCCGACCCCACGGACGGGGTGCTGTGGGGCGACGAACAGTGCTCTGGGTCGAGCCAAGACCTACCTTGGCCCGACATGACGAGCAATCCAGCGTTGTACCAGTCGACGCGCTACTCTGTGGGCACGATCCCCAACATGCCCTCGATCCAATCCAGCACCTATCCAGCGACCGACTCGGTGGATGACAACTTCAAGGTGGGCCCATGGCAGGAGATTGGACCCATCGGGCAGGAATGGGGCACGCAGCCCACACAGCGCTGCCAGGATTACTCCCTGCGCTACTGTCTTCCGGATACAGACTGCCCCATGGCGGGGTACGCATGCAAGGGGCGCGTGTGCAGCCAGGATAAATCCAAATCCTGTACAGCCCACGTGAATTGCTCGGGGGACGGGCGCTGTCAGGGGGTGTGCGTGGACGCCAGCATCGTGCAATGCCTCATGCACAGCGAATGCCCCGACGACAAAATGTGCTCAGGTTTGGGGAACTGTGTCAAGCCTGTGCTGGCGGTGCGCAACCTGCTCGAGGCGGTGGGGGACAATGTCAGTCTCTCAATGAGCACGGCCCACAGCACATGCGGGTCGACGTCCACCTCATTTTCGATGCTAGAAGCGTCGTACTGGGGCAACACAGCACAGGATCTGCTGAGAGTGCACGGGATGTGCTCGTTCGAGGACTGGTTCAAGTACACAGAGAGCTATTCCAAGTCTGGATGCTCGGAGCTGCGAACCAGCGATGACACCCTGGTGGCAGACCCGACCAAATGCAGGGTGATGGATCTGGAACTCAGCACCACAAACATCACGCGGTGGTGGCCAGCGGGTAACTCACGCCCGGATCTCATGTACCTCCGTCCCGCCGGATGCGACAGGGATTACGAGCGTCTTCAGGGGTTTCTACAGTGCGCCCCAGGAGCAGGAGGGGGGGTTATGCTGTTGCCCGACGGGACGCAGACGGAAATCCTCCTATACGACCAGTACGTGCGCCTCCACGAGAACAAGACGTTTCTTATCTTGGCCCACATGCAGGAAACTGACTCACCATCCGTCGGGTTCCTGGGGCTCAACGGGTCGGTGCCGCACATTTCCAACCTGGCAGACGGGATGGAGCCAGGCCCTTTCATCCCGTGTGCATCCGTGGGCCAGTGCTACCCAGCGGACTTCACCGTGAACAATGCCATCGAAAACAGGAGCTTTCTGGACTTGGACCTGGATGTGTGGACATCATACCCACCCCAAACCCCCTTCATATGCGGCGCGTTCGGCATCGAGGATCCAGGCAGGCAGGGGTGTCGCATCGACCTCGAGGTGATGCCGCTGTACCGCTTTCTCTGCGTCACACCCACCATCGCCTCATGCACGACGCTAAACGTCATGGACATCAGGGCGCTCTGCAACAGCATACCCTACACTTACCACGCCACGAATCAAGACAGGACCCGCGTGCTAACCGGGCTGCGTGACCTGTTCTACATCATCCCGAGTTTTGACTCGTTGGACTCGTACTTTACACTCACCACGTGCGTCACCGAGCTGTACGCCCAGATGCAAATTAGATCGCAGCTGGCGGTGGCGTCCAACATAAAGCTGTCGGACGGGCTGTACTTTCCCTTCATGTTCACCCTCTACGAGTTCCCGTTCGACTGGTACTATCAATGCATGATCATGGCTGGGACCACGGTGGACGTCACCACACGCAGCCAGCAGGACTGCTCTGCGTTCATCACGCGCGATAAGCACCGCATTGACGAGTACACACCCGTATCCACCACCTCAGGTGATACTTTCGATACGTATCTGCAGTACGTTCAGGGAGGGTACACGGTCCAGCAGGTGAATACCTATTCTGGATTATACCTGTCCAGAACGTTAACCGAGCTGCAATCGGCCAAGGAGTCGAGCAGGAGTGTCATGTTCCCCCACGATGGCTCAAGTGATTTAAGCTACCCCCGCTGCTCCATGAATCTCCTGTGGCGCATCGGGCCCAACGGCGACCCCCTACCCGGCGACGGGTTTGTCGAGTCCATACGCGCAATTGCGTGGAACTGGAACGACCCACAGACCTGCCAATCGAATTGGCACTCCCGACTCGTGCAGGCGGCGAGTGCGTTTGGAGTCACCGCCGACAATTGGGAGAGTATGCTCACGTACGCAGACCCATTTAACCTGATACAACAGGCAGGGTCTGGCGCTGTGACCATTCTGGACCAGGTAACCAACTTCATGGCCCTCTCCATGCAAACAAACGTTTTGCCCAATGTCATGGGGGGGTCGGGAGGGGCCCTGCTCTTCAACACGATACCTCCCAGCGAATACGATTTTGAAAGCGCACCTGTGCCCACCAGCCTCATACCTGAATACTCAGTGGACGGGGGGACGATCATGATGGACGACACCGTAAACCGGACCTGCGTGTTCCTGCCCGACTTTGACCCCTCGTTTGCAAACGCTGGAGCGGGAAACCCACAGTGCGGCGTCGTCGACGACCAGGTGGTGAGCCCGACGCGGGTGGACCGACTCAGAAAGTGTGGACAGCGTACCTGCACCAACATCCCAGTGGCTTACAAGCGAAATGGACGTTTCTCCTGCAGGTACATTGCCGAGTCTGTGATACCAGCCACGTGCACCGAGGCAAGCAGGGGGTGTGAGTTGGACATTGTCGCCAAGATATACGATGACGTTTACAAAAAGTACCTGACCATCAAGGCGGCCCCCCCACCTGTCCTGAGACCGCTCGAATTTGCTTGGTTCGCTCGCACCTGGGCCTTCAACGGCTTCAATCTGCTGAGCGTACTCGACTACGAGCGCAACATACAACCTAATCCAGAGCGAACGGTCATGTGCGAAATCACGACGAACGCAGCCAGCGCCATAAAGTTCACCACGTGCAACAACCCGCACTTTGAGAGACTCAGAAAGCACGTGGACAAGTACTACAAACACGATGGGGCCGTCCAGATTCCGGCGGGTGCGCAGCTCGAATGGTCCATTGGGCGCAGCATGCTCAACAAGGGAGTGATTCTATCCTACTCGAACACGAACAAACCCCTCCGACAGAGGTACATGGACGCCTTGTTTGACAGCAAGACGGTGTGCAAGGGCGAAGTGAACACCCAGGTGTGTCGCAAGGACGGGCCCACGTCCTTCAAGTCGATAAATCCATGGCTCATGGGAAAATTCAACCCATACGAGGTGTGCGACGTCGATTTCACGGACCCAGGTGAGGGAGGACGCGAGTACATTTACTCCAACTGTCTGAAAGTGGGCAACACCGCGTGCGAATCCTTCAACAGGAAGGAGATTCCCACCAAGTGCAACGCAAACCACAACACCCTGGTGAACAGGCAGGGGGTCCCTCGCTATACGGCCGGTGTCTACACTGATTACAACTTGTGCCACCACAGAGTGGAAGAAGATGCAGACGGGTGCATGCACGATCAAGGGCTCTTGGGTGGATACGACGGTCTTCCCATTGGCTCCACGCTGGATACGGCGACCTCTATGCTCAAGGGGTCCAAATGGGAAAATGAACCTTACACGGTATCGACCAACCTGTATCTCAACAGCACATGGAGCATCCCAGACGACTATAGGCAGGGGTTCTTCTCTCTGGCGAACCCGCTTTGGCGCGGCGACGATGCACCATACGGGCACCTGCAGATACCAGACACGGGCATCGGCGGGCATCGCATCGGGATCTCGATTTCGCGTGAGAATATCACGGCCGACACCATCAGCACCATGAAAGTAGCGAAAATCGCCTTGGGGTTAAACGAAGACAAGCGTTTCATCGACGACGGCATGAACCTCCTGGCAGGGGTCCCTGTAAACAAATGGGTGCCTGGCCTGTTCGCGGCTCTCCAAACGGAGGATAGAGACGTGAGCAGCATGTACAGTGTGGTGTACAACATATCCGATCTGAGCGCAAGCTGCCCCCTAAAACGCTGGATGTTTTACTCGGCGGACAATGCAGCCTTTTCACCCACGATCCCTAGTGCGCTGAGAGCTAAACACCTCTTTCACCGGGTCCATGGGGGGCTGGCGGCTCACCCAACCATGAAGAGGGTGGCAAAGGGCGCGTTTCTGGGTCGGTATACCACGTCCAACGGGTTCTGCGCCTGCCCTGTGCTGAAAGACGTGTCTCAACCGCAATGCAGAATCCCAATCTCGACGGGCTTGAACCACGCATGCTCCCTGTCGTCCACACTGAAGAGCATCAAGGGAGACGTCTGGTTATACAGCCACGTGTTTCCACCACTGGACAGCGACCGCGCTGGGAAGACATGCAGCATGCTCTTGGACTGGCCGACCGTGGACGGGGTGCTGCGAGACGGCAGTCTGGTCAGCAACCTCTGGACCAAGGCCTCGTCCACGACGCACAAGGAGTGTCACGTTCTAGACCGCCTTGTTCCGTTCAAGTACAAGTACACAGCATCCAACACTCTGGTCTCCAGCGGCAAAAACACGGTGAAACATGGCGTGTGCAAGACGGGGCGCGTCGTCACACTCGACCGAAGCAAGATCCCGAAATCAGCCCAGGCACGCTGCCTGCGCTTCGCCATGGATTACAACGGTGCGCGCTTCACGTGCAACACGTCGACCGTGTCCGACGGCACGCCCTGGATGGCGCGCAGGATCAGGCTCACGGTGCCACAGATGCTCGCGAAACGCTCCATTCGCAGGACCAAGTGCAACGCCTGCTCCCCACCCCCAAAGTTCAAGTCGGAGGCAGGGGCGGACATCCCCCCCGAGAGCAGCTTCGGGCGCCTGCATCGATGGAGCACGGAGCGCATGCTGGCCAAGGACCTCATGGACGCGCTGTGCGAGAATACAACCGACTGCAAGGAACTCCTGAACAGCACGGCGTGGAAGCGCGGGGTGTTTATGAGGAATTACATGACCGCGCCGCACCTGCTCTTCAAAAATACGACGCGTCGGGTAGGTACCACACCTGTTCCTACTGCACCCGAACCAGCCTCGCGATGGGTTGGGAAACCATGGGTGTACTGCCCGACCCCAGAGTCTCTGCGAACAGGAGAGGGGTGTCAAGGCACCATGAGCCGCAGCGTTTGGATGCAGAGCAAGACCACCATGTGCCCGCTGATGGTGAAAAGTTTCAGCGCGAGCACGACCAACACCTCGCAGGGAGATCCCATGGTCAGGACCCCTTTTTGTAGCGTCGATAACACCACGAATAAGGTGTGTCTAGCCGTGGCGGAGGCGAGACAGCTCGTGATCAAGGCAAACTGCATCGCGAGGGGGGACCTGTCGTGCATGCCGCAGCCGTTTGTGTACCATCCTGCAAGCTACGAGCCCAGTAACAACGCCTGGATTCACGACTCTGTCCAGTCGTTTTACACCCACATCGACAAGTCCGCTTGCGATGCGGCGACGACAGCCGAGACCCAGTCCCTCATCGATTTTGCCAGGATTTATCAAAGAGGATGCCCGGCCAACGCCGTGAACCTCATGGTGGGCATCCTGCAGATTGTGCGGGTGGTGGCCACGGAGGTGGCCTTGATCACGTCGTCCATGGTCAGTCTCATCATCAAGGTGTTGGGTCTGTTCTTCACAGGGGCAGGCAGCGACATGAGACCGTACATTGCAGCGGACTGGCAGTACATCAAGACCAAGGCGCACACCCTCATGGAGACGCAGGGAGACATGCTGGTGGACGCAATGCTCAACTCCGGAGAGCTCGGTGCGAGACTCATGGGGTTCCTCGAGCGAACATGCTATCGGATCAACAGCGCCATCGAATGGTTTCTCAACGTGTGGTGCAACTACATTCAACAGTACATGATCCAAGTGCTGAGCGGGTTACGACACGCCATGGGAATCATGGGGGCTGGTTTCGACATGGTCCAGGATTTCGTAGACGAGATTTTCCAGGGGGTCCTACCCGCCGCATTTGTGGCCAAATACGCGACAACCACCTTTCAGACTCTCCTTACCGAGTCATACTCCCAGCCCACAGAGCACAAGGACAAGGTCAAGTCGCAAAACAACGTCCCCGACACCGTCAACCCCCGTCCCAACAGTCGACTGGCCACTGCTAGAAACAGGATAAGCAGAGTCTTCAACTTTGGGAAAAGCCCCATGGGAAAGGCTCTAGGGTACGCGGGGACTGCCGGTGCCGTGTATGGGATGATCCAAGGGGCGATAGATCTAGCAGAAGAGCTACAAATGCGCAAGCTATGGCCCGAAAATTTCACGCTGTTTGACCTAACCGACGTGGTCAACACCTTGGACGACATGGAGAGATTCCTGCTCCTGGACGAGTCGTGCTACGAATTCCAGCTGTACAAGGATAGGAACCAGTCGTACAACGTGTTTCCCTGTCCCAACCTGAATCTGAGCGGCTACGGCGCCACCACAGCGGGAACCACCTCGCTCGTGGCAACACAGTGCTGGGCGGACGCGAGACCCAGCCTGGGGCAGAACTCCCTGTTCGCGTGCTCCTCCGCCAGCACGTGCTGCAAAACGACGCAGTGCAAGGAGTACATCATGTGCTCCTCCTGCCCAGAACCGTTTCTGGGAGGCGTGAACCGGTACGGGTGCGACAGCCTGCGCAAAATGTGCGTGTGCGGGCAGGCGGTCCTATCGCACGACAGGTGCTCGGCCAATCGCCAGTGTGACATACGCTCGCAATGTGACCTGGTGTCATCGCTGAACAGCGTGAGCTACGGGACGATCCCGTGCGCCAACTGCCCAGGGACCGCCAGCGTCATGTGCCTCCTCCCTACGACGGGATTTCCTGGCCGATGCGCGTGCATGCTGGACAGCGTGCGCGGGTTCGACCTGTGCAGCGACCTGAGCGGGATGCGGACATCCGTCGACGGGACCCGACTGTGCGCCTACCTACAAGGGGCCACCCCCTCGACGTGGGTTTTCGACTTGGAGGATCTCATCATGGTCCCGTGCAACCAGGTCAAGGTGGGGGTGTGCAGCACGGTCATGCAGGCGGGCGTGGCCATCCAGATGGTGGTGGCGGAGACGGTGACGGCCACCTTCTCGGGGCGGAGACGGATCCTGTCAGACGACTCGGTAGCCCACGAGCCAGGCCCCCCCACCTACGACGCCTACGAGAGCGAGTACGAGCTGACGGACTCACAGGCGCTGCACGACCTCTTGATGGCGCCAGGCTGGAACACCACGGCCGCTCCCTGCAGCACGCTGGCCATGGCGTACCAAGAGGGGGTGAAACTGGGCATACTGGAGACCCACGTGCTGCACAAGTGCGGGTTCTGGCGGTATGTGGGCAAGCGGGTCATTGCAATGTACAACATGACGACGGCCATGGCCGACCACGCGACCTTTTTGCTCTCCATGGACGACCTGATATACGCCTTGATGTCACCCGCAGTCGTCACCGCTCTGCTGCACAACCCCCAGGCGCTGGGTTCCGCCCTGCTGTACCACCCGTGGATCAAGCCCATACGCGCATTCGGGGTGGCCGTCGCGAACCAGGTGGAGCACATGCAATGGCTGCGAGACATCGAGGCGGACGTGCACGACCCGCTCTTCGGTTTCGGCGACGAACCCCTCCCCTTGCATGAAAATCAAGACAAGGACCACAAACCCAAGATAAAACCCAGGTTTCAAGAAGCGGCTAGAAAAAACAACACCCCCACCATGAAAGAAGGAAAGGGGCGGCGGGCGCTCCTCTCCGTGCAGGACAGCATCCAAGCCGTGGCTGCCTACTCGGCCCAAATCATCGGCAACCCGGACTCCGCTGGTCAGGTCCCCGTGTCCGTGGCTAGCGCATGGTCCACCACGACGTTTTCCTGGCCTCCTAGGTACAGCTACTCTCTGGAGTCGTGTCCGATCGCGCAATCCATACTGCAACTGGCGTGGCAGGCGGTCATGGTCAACAAAATGTACTTTGATCCCGCCAATTTCAACAAGCAGCGCCCCCCTATTGACAGGTCCCTGCGGGCCACCCTGCCCAAGTGGACATGGATCAACAACATCACGATTCTCCCAGAGTCAAACAAGACCAGGTCCTTGCCCTCCCAGTTGTTTCACGCCATGCTGGATCTGCTCAGGATTTCCCCCTCGCATCTCGTGGCATTCTTCCTGTCGGAGAAACCCTGGTCCATCCAATGGATCCTGCAGACCGCCCTGCAGTGCGACCTCGCCTCGGTGGTCACGTGTTCGCGTCACGAAAACGACCTGCTCATGTCACACGTGGTCTTTTTTCTTCTCTTTCTGCTCCTCGCCGTTCTAGGCGGGTCCTGCGGCATGGGAGGGCTCGCCGTGGTCTTTTTCGTGTCCTACCCGTGGTTTATCCTGTGGTACACCTTTGGCATGGCGCCATCGTGTTTTCCCATGCTCCCACCGTGCCTGCTCGGCGACATTGTGTCTGTGGTGTCAGAGCTGGTCCCCCCCGCCATCGTTTTCCCGGCCACCCTGCAATGCGACGCGAACCAGACCTGCCTGCGCCCGTGCACAGACCTCAACTTCACCTCGTGGGCAGACCCCCTCGCCTTCGCCGTGTGCGACACAGACCCCGCGACCTGCGCCTACTTCAAGGATATGGGCCCTTCTGGGGTGGTGTTCTGGGACACCCTCATCGGCGACCCGATGCGCAACGCCCTGACATGGGCACACCAAGTGGTGATCAAGGGGGATCTCGCAGGGCACAGGATGTGCACGTGGGTCACGTTTATAGACACGGTGCCCATACTCATCTTTATCGGGAGCGTGACCCTCCTCATCAGCGCGCTGCTGGCCGTCGTGTACACCTTGGTCCCACCCATGGTTGTGTTTTTGTGCCAGGCATACGTTTATTCAGAGACCGAGTAAAAAAACAATAATAATATCACGCAATCTTGAACCCGTTGTCCGGCGCGACCTTCACCGAACTGCCGCTCAGCGCGTAGAGACAGACGGTACTGAGCGTCCCCATGCACACGTAAAAGAGGCGGCAGTTGGCCACGGTGTCCAAAGTGGCCTGCCTGTCATACGTGTGTCCTACACCCAGGAAGTAGTCCACCACCACCACAAGCATCACAACGCTGGCCCCGTAGTTGCGCGTGTCCGTCACTTGGTACACCATCATGAGGACACCGACACAGTATCCCATCATGTTGAGGTTTTCTTGGGTGATATTCAATGCCTGACCCTTGGGAGCGCATATCCTACACAGGAAGTAAACCATCATAAACGTGCACGAGATCCCACCGTACACGTCAACTGGATCAGCAATGATGGCGACGACGAGGCCGTGGGCCACCAGCACGTACATCCAAAAAATCATGTCCCACATGCTCGCCTGGTCCATGACATCGGGTTGAAAATCCTGGCCAGACAAACCGGACTCGAACAGACGGTAGGTCATGGTGGAGAAAATGGCGCCGAGGGCCGACCCCATGATGACCGCCAGGCCCAAGCTCGCCCTCATGCCCTTGATGTCAGTGGAGCTAACCAACACGAGAGCCCCTGTCGTGGCGTTCACGTGGGCTTGAATCAGGAAAACGTCAATGTCCACGGACTGGAAAAAGAGAACGATGCCCATCGTGACAGCCAATTGGGACAGGCCCACCCCGTACGCCGTTCCCCTCGAAAGCTCCATCCTCTGACGTATATTATAGCCTCGTGTCTGTATATACAGGTATCAGGGAAAACACGCACACGGAGATGCCCCGCCGCGCACACATCAAAAAGGAGGAGGAAGAGCCCCCTTGGACGGTCTACACCCCCCCGTGGTCGAGCAACAACAACAAGGAAGTGAAGCGCGAACCACAAGACGATAAAATAACGTTTGTTCAACCCGAAGATCAGGCTCCATGGAAGAAGGCCCCTCCCCACAGGGAGGGATTCACCACGCTTGTGCACCCCTCGAAAGACACAATGGTGATGGCCCTCCCGACGTCTCCATCGAAAAAACAAAAAGAAGACGTCCAGCCGCCGTCGCGCCAGAAAGGTAAGCGCAAGGCTGTCGAGGAAGAGAGCCCCGTGCTGTTGTGCGCACGCAACTACGCCGCGATCGAGGCAGGGAGGGAGGCCTTTGGGCTCATCGACCAAGGAGTTATGACGGCAGGCGTCAGGAACCTGCTGGTACACGTCAGACGGAACCCACGTCCATGGGCCATTATGAACGGGATCAGGGTGGGAAGCACCATCATGGCGTTGAGAGAGAGGAAAGGCGGCGTCCCATCCCCACTTCGTGTGCGGTTCACGACGCCGTCGAGGTACTACACCCCCTCTGCCAAGGTCACCAGTATGCTGATCGGTGTCAACGAGGCAGACTGGCAGAGTTTGATGCACGAGTCTCGTCGTATTTAAGCAATGCGAGCGGTGCAGCTCAAACGAGCCCCCCAATGACCTCAACAGGTCTCACACCACCACAAGATCTCTCGTCCATCCTCGCTCAGGTGAAGGGGTTGGAGGAGGAAAAGGTGAAGCTCATCCAATTGCTGGAAACCGAGCGCATGAGACTGAAGGAGACACAAGCGAAGGCCGAGAAGATGTCCGAGGGGAAGCGCACGGAGATGAGGCAGTCCTTGGAGACAGTGATCACGAATTGGCTCCAAGACGCCGTCAAGGATGAGAAAATCAGGGAGGAGTTCAAACAGGGGATGGACCGCCTGGTCGAAACCACGGCAGACGATTCCGGGGTGTGGCAGGTGGTGTGCTGCGCGTCCAACGTGCATGCTCAACATATGCAGGAGATCGAGCGGTTCCGCGTCGAAAACGACGAGCTGAAGTCGAAGGGGGTGGGGGAGTTCAAAGACGACAAGAACCGGAAGCGGGGCAGGGAGGAGGACGTCGAGGCCGCCCCAAGCAACATTTGGGCCGAGTTTGCAAACGATATCCGCACGGGGCGCACGTTTGGCACAAACATTTGAGTGTTTATAGCAGTAATAAACGCTCTCATCAAGCACGACTCATCAGGTCGACTTGAATCACCTTGCAGTACGCTCCCGACAGTGGAGTAGTAGCCTCTGTTGTACTGGTGTCAGACTTCGCGTAGAACCCGACCACCACCACGACCAGGATCACCATGAGAATGAGAAACGCCCCTCCGATCAAACACCACTGCCACCAGAGTAGAGAGTCGTCTTTCACTGCCGGTGGGACATTGGGGATTGCCACAAGGCCAAGAAAAGTGTCAGAAGCCAAAAGAGTACCCGCAACACTAGAAAAATTGAAAGCTTTCCAATAAGAGGTTCCGTTAATTAAAACTTGGATATACAGTACACCTGCAGGCGCTGGCGTAGACGCTTGAGTAGACACAGGACACGACAAACACGCGAGAGCGGCCAGCACAGACACGAGGGTCAGATGGGAGACGGGAAAATGGCGCGCTCTACTACCGCCGAACATGGATGAATGATATTTTCACACACCGAGGATAGACGCGTGCTTTATATTTGAAACCAAACAGGCTTTCGAGTTTTTTTAAGGGCGGTGTCAGACCATACGGTACGCAGTGGGGGCCTGCCCTGACATCTTAAGACCCTTGCCCGCGCGGACCGAGGCCATCCCGACGTAATCAGGGCCGTGATGCCCACTCCCCTGGATCTCCTGGATGACGACCCCAGCCTCCTTGATGCGCATGGTGCCCTGAAACGCGAGGCTGTCGGTGTGCGTCTCCGAATCGACGCTCGACTGTCCCGCGCCCTTGCGCATCAAGTGCATCTCGTGGAAGGAGGGCATCATGTTTTTGTACTGCCCGTAAGCATCCGAGTACAGCTCGTTGTTAAACACCCTGAACTCGTCCACGTCGATGACTTGAATGTTGTCGTAGTCCAGCGGCAGAGTCTCCTTCTTGTCGATCGCGCCCTTCACGTAGCTGTCGTGAAACACAATGGGCGATGGCCAGTTGCGGCGGAAGTTCTTGTCGAAGACGCGGCCCCCTTCCTCGTTGGTCTGTTTCTTGTCGTGCACAAACGCCATGACCATCATGGACGGCCCCCGGTAGTTCTTAGATACGTCCATTGTGAGCTCCTGGAATTTGCTGTAGCCGTTTGGAGCGTCGGCGTCCACCCAATTCACGTACGTATCGTCCTTGCCTCCGTTGTAGCCGTCGTACGCGATGTCCCACAGGCGGATGAGGTTTTTCTCGTTGAACACGATGGCGCGCTCGTGATACTTGTATGACATGCCCCAGATCCCATGCATCGAATCGTCGTACACGCTCAGCTCTGTTTGGCCCCACAGCGTATGGCCCAGCGACTCACCTCCCAGACCGATAATCACACCCAGCATGTTGTGCTCGATGTTCGGACGCACAATGACAAGCTCCACGTCCTGCACGCGTTCGGCGTCGTTTTTCAAAACAGTAGACTCCTTGGGTAAAGTGATCTCCCCTGGAGCGTCTTCGAACATGGTGTTCATGTCGATGAGAACGGATTCCAGCCCGTCGTCTGCGATACGATGAATCAGGGTATTGTCTGCTCTCCTCACGTTCATTATTGCAGTGATATTTTGGATGCTCGATATTTCGGAAAAAACGTTGGGCATGTACTGCAGGTAAGGTGATGCAGCAACAGTTCCTTGTAATGCTGCCCCCACTGGATGATCTAGAAATGGGTCAAGGAACAATCTCTTATGAGTCTCGATGAAAAATTCAGGGATTGAAGGAGCCATAAAAACTCCAGGTATAGGCAAACCAATTGAATACACAGGATTAGTCCAAGGATGCCCACCAGCTACCGATAACATGGCTGCGGCGAAGGAAAGATTTAGATGACCAAAACTGGCATCAAGTAAGTGCCTATTAGCATCAAGTCGTGCCTTCCATCCTGCCCCTGTAGCAAGGACAGAATAAGGATGGAGGAAATGTGATACCGACGACAAATTCATGTCCCACGTTTCAATCCCAGCCCGTGCTAGATAAACAGCGTCTGAAACATCAGGATCCACGGGCGTGATATATTCGAATATAGTGTCCATTATATTCTTGAGACCCCTGTTAATATTCATTGTATTGAAAAGCAAATTACCAGAATTCCCAGTAGCAAACACGGCAAGCATGGCTATAATGAGGGGGTCGTCCATACGATGAGATAACTGCACCAAATAGTCAATACCAGTCATGACAGACCCATCGATCCTGTATTCTCTGAGCATTGGTCCAAGGGTTTCATACGTGAGCAAGTAACTCCTGGCGAGCAGCTGTCCATTGGTGGTAAAAAGCAATGGGTTAATCAAAGCTGAAGCTCCAATGACACTACCTGGACCCACACTTCGTGCAAGACAGAGGAAATGGTTGACACTTCCATACCCTCCATCGGGTCTCAGCATCTGGAATGTGATGTCCATGTCCTCCTTTTTAAGCGCTGGTGTTCTACGTGGAATACCAGCAAGTTGTCCAAGCATAGCAGCGCCATAGCAGACTGCAGGTGCTACAATTGCAGGAGAGTCTTGAAGATAACCATGAACAAGACCTGAACGTTTGTACATTGCCACGTAAAACGAGTAGGCTGCAAACCAATTGGGAGTCCTTGGCTGGGCTTTCTGTCCGAGATTGAAAGGATCGTTCAGAATCACGTTTTGCAGGCTGTAATACAGGTTTTTCAAGTCTCTGGGGTACAATCTCCTCTTAAGATACATGGAGGAGAGCAAAGACGCCCTGGAGATCTCTGGTGGCATTAAAACACGATCAGTGTCCATCTGATTGACCCAAGCATCCCACATCCTGTTATTTCGAGGGGGGATGCGCCTGACACCCAAATCAAAGGGAATGAATGCGAATCTCCACGCCAGACCCCGAGTCCCTGATCCAGGGATGTTCACTGTCGTCATGCTGTACGTGGCAGCATTAGGCATTGCAAAAGCCAGGAGAACAGTCGAGATAGTCGCAATAAAAGGCAGCTCCGTGGGCAGTAAAACACCTGTCTGCATGAGAGCGCCCAAGGTTCCTGCCAAATCAAGAAGCCCATGCCCAGTTTTCGCCTCCTCCTTGACCAAAGACGCCGAAATGGCATGCAAAACGTGGTGGACTGAAACAACATTGGCGTTGCTAGAGCCATCCTCGAGCGTGTGGTCGTAGAGCGCGTATCGCAAGAGGTCTTGAAAGGACAGCGTGAAAAACGTGTCTCTCTCCTCGTTGTAGAATTCAAACTCACGCATCAAGTTTCGCTTGTTGGGGAGGATGCGGTAGTACTCGGCCGTCCGCACGCGCCGCCGCAGGACATCGCGTGGGTGCTGCCCGGTCTCCATGGCAAACGCCCTGGAGTGCACGATGGAGAGCCCCCTGTAGCTCGTGAGATCAGGCCCCTGCTTCAGACGCTTCACCCCATCCGTGCCCTGCGTCATGTAGTTGGTCTTTTCGGGGGTCATGGTCATCTGGAACGTGAGCTTCGAGTTGCAGAGGAGAAAGTCGGGCATGGGGCCTCCCCACGTTTTCAGAATGGCCTTCCCCTCCTCGATGAGAATGTCGAGCGCGTTCACGTTTTTCTGCATCATCCCAAAGAGATCGGTGAATTCCCTGCAGATTTGACCAGGGGATTTTTCCAGACTGTAGTAGTTTTCGCGCATGGTTTTTTGGTAAGACGGGGCCAGGATGAGCGCCATGTGCACGTCGAGGTCGTTGGTGAGCTGGATGCTGCCAATGAGCTGGTTGAGTTGGTTCTTGAAGTTCTCCCGCCCCTTTGGTGTCATCATGAAATTGTGCTCGAGGACGATGGCCATACCCTGGCGGACCATGTACCCAGCGAAGGAACGTTTGTTTTGCGTGAGGGTACGAGCCGCGGACTCGTACGGGACGCGCGACGCCATGCCCTCATCAAAAGACCAGACATTCCACTTGATCTTACCGTCCACGTCCTCCTTGTAGCGATAGGGGAGGATCTTGGTGGTGAAGGGGGAGTTGGTCGCGTCTGTGATGAGACCATCCACGCGATCAGTGAGCCACGGGTTCGGCCCCTTCAGGATATCGGGAAGGTGCCAACGGCCGTGGCGCTTGAAACGCTGCGGGTCAGTTTTGATATCACGCGCAGACGGGCCGAAAAAATTCTCGTAATCCTGAATCGTGGGTTCGATTCCTGCGCCGGTGTACGTGTTACCTCCATGCCGACCTGGGTCAGCGTCTGGAAGGTAGGCAGGGTTGCTCCCCACAGCATTGGAGCGCTGGCCTTGATCAGAGCCCATCATTTTGTGGAAATTTACACACATTCGGGAAATGGTTTATATACACTGCACGCATAGGGTTCTTGCCCCCACGCGTGTACGTCAAGGTCAAGCAGGGGTCACGAAAATACGTCCCGTCACAGCATCGGCAGAGGGAACACGCATATCTCCCATCGGCATGATGACATGCGGGGGACGCTTGGATGCGATCTTAAGGGTGGCCTTATCCAAGCGCGGGGGGGAGGCCACGGGCATGGTGGCCAGGGTCGAATGAACGGGCTCCGGGGAAGTAGTAGTAGTAGTAGTGACGGCAGGCACGGGGTCGGGCCGCGTGGCGACAGGCGGGTGCGAAGGGGGTGGGGCCCCGCCGGTGAGATTGAGATCAAGCGCATCATCCCAGCTATCGTCGTACTCCACCGCCTCCGACGGGTCAATCAAGATGGGGTCAGAAGGGGTGGAATGCGCCGTGTACATGACGAAAAGCATGCAGAAACACAGGGATAAGTAGGATGATGGCGTGAGTGGGGCCATCAGAGGGGGATGTGGGACGGGGTATAACACCCTTATATACCTCAGGAAGGGGTTTGGATCTCGTACTTGACCTGCAGCCTGGCCATGTACGTGTACGGTGTGGTGAGAAAGCGAACGGCCTCGTCGGGGGAAACCGAGGCGCTGGAGGTGGCAGCGTCCAAATCACCCACGTCGTCCCAATTCTCAGTGTTCAGGCGCTTCAGCTGGACTTGAAACAGGTTCAAATCGTGTGACGTCACCTTGCTCAGGACCTTGGCACGAAGGGTCTGGCAGCACGCGCTCAGCACCTGCCGCGTCACCTTGTACCACTCCTGGTCGATCTTGGGTTGCTCGTCGATGTTGCACCCGATGAGGCCCGCGTTGTGCCGCAGCAGGGCGATGACGGGATGCGTCTCGTGAACAAAGACCCACGGGTTGTTGGCCACGTTCAAAACCCCCTCCGTCTCCAGATTGGCAGCTGTCCATTTGGGGTAGTCCTTGCGCCACTGCAACCCCTCTTCAGACCGCACATCACTCTGGTACACGACCTGACCTGAAGAACTCGACATCTGCGGCAGCACGGTGTAGGCGTAGCGATCCCCCACGTCGGTCATTTCGTTGGCGGGCACGCAGTTGATGCTTACGCCCAGCGGCACCGGGAACGTGGAACGGTCCTGCACGATCTTCATCTCGTGAATCAGGGCGGTGCGCAGCTGATTCGTGGCGACCTGCGCGTCGACCTCTGAACCCATGCCGAAAACACCAATCTGCTTCCCGTCCACCAGCTTCCACGTGCCACCGGTCGAGCCAGCCATTGCGAGATTCGCGAGAGTGCCTGTAACATTGACGTGCAGCGTGCGGGTGAGAATCGTACCCTGCGCCACGCCGCCCCCGATGGACACGGCCTGCTGCTGCTGATCTGTCGCGAGTCCTCCCTCTACACCGTTATTCTTGGGGTGTGTGCTCATGCTCTTTCACAACGAGCACCCCTTTACTTAAATACACCCCACATCTCTCGCAGATATAGAGTGAAGGAATGAACACGCGATGGTCAATGTCCACAGGGCTGGAGCAAGGTGTGATGCTGCTTTTGGGGAGCAAGAGCTCGCATGCGCTGCTCCAGTTCGTCACACACTCCGACCTGATTCTCGTATGCTGCTCACTGATTGCAGGGATGCACGCGATGATTCCGCGCACGACCCCGCTGGCCGGGCGCGTGTGTGACATAATGCACAACGTTCTTTGGGCGATTTCCCTCAACACCCTCCTACTGTTTGCCAAGATACCCCAAGACACGCCGCTGACCTGCCTGAACCTGCTGTCCGTGTTTTACCTGGCGATGGTCCTCATACCCAACGAACACATTGCAGACTCGGCCCAATTCCTGCTGGTGAGCAACCTCTGCGAGGCTCTGACCAAGGAAAAGACAGACACCCTGGCTCTGGCGTGGGGAATCGGCTTCATGCAATACGCCATACCCCTCACGGAGAGCATGCGGGGCATAGCACAGCTGATCACGGTGGAGACCTTCACAATCTGGCTGCGTGAATGGCTCCCCACCGGGCTGCTCCTCCCGTCAGCCCTCGTCCTACTGTACTTTTGCGCGCCGTTCATCGAGGAATTCCCCGTCCTGCGCCGCCTGTTCCGCTTCGCCATCTTCGCGGTGTCCAACGACCCGCAGATGCGCGACACACCCACGTGGGTGATTGCCACCGGACTGTGGGTCTTGTGGCAGGTGGAGGTGGATCCCGTCAGCAAGACCTTCGCCGCCTTGGCCGGGGCGCAGCTCGTCGTGCTGGTGGTGCTAGATGCCACGCGATTCGCAATGGACAACGACCCCGCACCCACCCTCATGGGGATCCTAGTCGCTGTGAGCATCATCGAGCACGCAAGCCCGTGACACGACTAGGAGGGGAAAAAAAAGCGCCTTTCATCGCGGACCGTTGCGGGTGAGTAGCCAGCAGCGTCTACGCATCGAATGTTTCCCGCCACATGGGACCCCACACGGGCCGTGAAGCGACGCAAGCGCACCTTTTTGGAGGAGACCGATTCCAACGCCGCGGCCGTGCTGCCGCTCGTCTCATTCCAGTCGGACCTGCAGCAAACCATTATGCGCAAAATCAACACGGTGGAGATTGGGGGGGCCGATTGCGCGCTTAACCTGGACCACATTCTGGCACGCGTCCCGTACAAGAGCATGCTCGAAAACCTCTTTTGCAACGTGGAGCAGGATCACGTCCCGGATGTCCCCATCCTGGGGCGCGCCTACGAGGAGTCGTTCATGCGGCAGCCGCAGGGGGGTGAGCAAGCCTGCATCATGGGGGACAAGTGCGAGTGCATGTTCATCGATAAAAACGCCCCCTTCGTCGCGATGGAGCTCCGTATGCAAGGCGACCCCCTCACCCCGCAGATGTGCGTGCTCTGCTCGCGGGCCACCACCCAAAAGTGCTTCTACGATATGTGCTTTCTGGGCCAGGGGGTCCGAGGGGTGATCCAGAGGTACGGGGGGATATTCGGGCAGGCGGGTGAGTACGCACAGGAGGTGATGCTGGTGTCGCCGCGCTCCACGGGGCTGGCCAACATGCCTCTGCCCTCGGTGTCGCACCAACGCAACCGATACACGGTGATTGTGCACGGAGGGCTCAAGCACCTGACACAACACCGCGTGGGCTTCGAGGATTTTCACCGCCCCTCGAGCACGGGAGCAACCTGATCTACCCCAAGATGATCCACAGGTTGCATTGGGGAGGGGAGATTCAAATCATCCCTTCCTCCCTGCTCGAGGGGGTTCGACTCGATGGACCATCACTCGCCGACCAAACGCTGCCCTACATCCCAAGCTGCCCCGATTTGGACGACGAGGTGCAGACCCTGCACACCCTCGCTCGGAGCGGGGTCATCACAGCGGAGGTGGCCGAACGCCAGCTCAACACATACCTCTTGGTCGCGGGACACGAGCACATGTCCCTCATCCCCATCCCCACGAGAAGGCGCTGGCTGATGCTGCCGATTGCAGACGCGCCTCACTTTAGCCTGCTCCCCGACCTCGGCCAGACGATTCACGACGTGCTCATAAGGCAGCCCATCACCTCGGCCCTCGAGGCGGTGATACAGCAGAGCATCCCTCTGGTGCGCCACGCGAAACACATGCCCCAGTTTAACGACTCGCAAGACATCCTCCTGAACCTGATTCTGGCACTGCTGCTCGGCCTGTTTCCCGGCACCCCCAGGAAACCCGGCTTCACCGTGCGGGCCAGGCTTTTCGCGCGGGTGCACGTTCTCCTGACGTCGAGTAGGGAGGTGCAGACGGCCTTTTTGACCCACAACCAAGACGTGCTACTCCTGGCGTGCATGGAGTACATTGCGCGGGTAGTCCCTGTGTACATGCCGGTGCAAGGGTTTTTTCTGACGGACCAAGACACGCCATCCGCCATGTTTTTTAGGCGGATCCCCCCGCTGGGTGACGACCTCCGCCAGACCATTGACGAGCAGAGTCAAAGTCTGGACACTCCGTCGTGGGAGATGATACAAGGCACATGCAGCGCCATGGTGGAACGGGTCTCGCGCCTGAAACGCATGCACGCCAACCCCCCACCCAAAAAC
>Ga0194049_1000054_pt1 | contig 46146 bp, 27 predicted proteins | sample JunL2225m_MetaG_FD_148665 | JGI IMG/M metagenome (GOLD analysis project Ga0194049, IMG submission 148665) | Anoxic zone freshwater microbial communities from boreal shield lake in IISD Experimental Lakes Area, Ontario, Canada - Jun2016-L224-25m | ecosystem: Environmental > Aquatic > Freshwater >... | reverse complement strand
AGAGCCTTGCGGATCAGAGGATAACCAGTTTTACCCTCTCCCCCGTCCCGGAACCCGAAGAATGGGCCATGATGCTGCTCGGCGCGGGCATGGTCGGTTACCAGATTAAGCGCAAGCAGAAGAAGGCGGCGGCAGCCGTGGCGTAACCTATGGCGACTGGCTAATAAACATAAAGGCCATTCGGGAAAATCTGGATGGCCTTTTTCATTGGAAACTAGGTCGCGGACAGGTGCGCCTAGGTTCTCCAAGTCCTAGCACATGTTATAATCACTGATGTTACGCAGGGAGCGCCAAAGCTTGCTTTGGCAACGTATCCGTCAAGGCTTCGCCTTGATGTCAAAGCAAGCTTTGACGCTCCAGCCTTCAGTCGATGCGTAACATCAGTGACTTTAACAAAGCGTGCTTCGACTAGCCCAAAAAAGTGCTGTGGCTTACCGCTTTTCAATCGGCACATACTCGCGCGGGGGAACGCCGACATAGAGTTGGCGCGGACGGGCGATGCGCTGGACCGGCTCGTCCTTCATTTCCAGCCAATGAGCCGTCCAGCCGGCAGTCCGGGCAATGGCAAACATGACGGTGAACATTTCGACCGGTATCCCCAAAGCTTTGTAGATGATGCCTGAATAGAAATCCACGTTGGGGTATAGTTTGCGCTCGATGAAATACTCGTCTTTAAGCGCTATTTCCTCCAATTCAAGGGCCAAGTTGAATAGCGGGTCGGAAAAGTCCAATTTCTCCAATACCGCATAACAGGCTTTGCGGATGATGGTGGCTCGCGGGTCGAAATTCTTGTAGACACGGTGGCCGAACCCCATCAGTTTGAACGGGTCGTTCTTGTCTTTGGCACGGGCGATGTATTCTGGAATCCGGCTCGGATCGCCAATTTCAGTCAGCATTTTGATGACCGCCTCGTTGGCGCCGCCGTGGGCCGGGCCCCACAATGCCGCTATGCCGGCGGCAATGCAGGCGTAAGGGTTGGCACCTGTGCTGCTGGCCAGGCGCACCGTCGAGGTGCTGGCATTTTGCTCATGGTCGGCGTGCAGGATAAATAGCAGGTTAAGCACCTTGGCTGCGATGGGGTCAAGGGGGTAATTCTGCCCCGGCACCGAAAACATCATGTTGAGGAAGTTTTCGCAGTAACTGCGGTCGCCCCTGGGATAGACGAAGGGCATGCCAATGGAGTGCCGGTAACACGCTGCGGCGATGGTCGGCATTTTTGCCAACAGGCGAATGGCCGAGATACGCCGATGGTCGCGCCGGTTCATGTCGATTTGGCTATGGTAAAAAGCGGACAGCGACCCCACCACGCCAACCATCATCGCCATCGGATGGGCATCATAGTGGAACCCCGAAAAGAAATGCCTCAAGGCTTCGTGAATCATCGCCTCGCGGCTTACTTCTTGATTAAACCCGTCCAGTTCGTGCTTGGTCGGCAATTCGCCATTAATCAACAGATAGGCGGTTTCCAAAAAGGTGCCTCGCTCGGCCAGTTGTTCGATTGGATACCCCCTATGCAGCAATATGCCGGCATCACCGTCAATATAGGTGATTTCACTTTTGCAACTGGCGGTGGAGACAAAACCGGGGTCGTAGCTAAAATACCCAAACTTGGAATTGAAAGCAGTGATATCGACCGTTGGCTGGCCCAATGTGCCTTCAAGAATGGGAAGTTCAGCGGTTAACCCGGTGCGTGACTGGGTGACCGTCAAGGTATCTTGTGACATGGGCTTATCCTCATTTTAGTTGCAAGTATGTTCGCTGGTGAATGAAATGGAATCCACTCTCGGTCAACTCCATAGCCTCATTTTCATCAACTCCCTTTTTAACACCAATTGCTTGGGCAGACGCTCTTGGAGCTTTTCGAAGAGTTCCGCATGTAAATTGAGTTCCTGCTGCCACCGCTCGGTATCCACCTTCATCAGCTCATTGAAATAATCCGGTGAAATGTCGGGCAGGCCATTCCAATCCATATCCTCGTAACGCGGCATCCAACCCAATGAAGTCTGGCGCGCACCGACACACCCGCGAACCCGATCCACGATCCATTTCAGCACACGCATGTTTTCGCCGAATCCCGGCCACATGAAATTGCCCTGCCCGTCAAGGCGGAACCAGTTCACGCAGAAAATATGCGGCGGGTGTTCGATGATGTGGCCCATCTGCAACCAGTGGTTGAAGTAATCGCCCATGTGATAGCCGCAGAAAGGCAACATGCCCATGGGGTCGCGGCGCACCTCGCCGATTTTGCCAAATGCCGCTGCCGTCATTTCCGAGCCTAGGGTGGCAGCCGCATAGACCCCGTAATTCCAGTTGAAGGATTCAAACACCAACGGCACCGTCGTCGCCCGCCTGCCGCCGAAGATGAACGCTGAGATCGGCACGCCCTGCGGATCTTCCCAAGCCGGATCGATGGACGGGCATTGGGTGGCCGGCGCAGTGAAACGGGCATTCGCATGGGCGGCTTTGGCACCGGTTTCCTCGGCAATCTGCGGGGTCCATGCTTTGCCCTGCCAGTCAATCAAATGCTCCGGCGGTTGTTTGGTCATGCCTTCCCACCAGACATCGCCGTCCGGCGTCAGGCCGACATTGGTGAAAATGCAGTTGCCGTGCAGGCTCGCCATCGCGTTGGGGTTGGATTGGTCTGAAGTGCCCGGTGCCACGCCAAAAAACCCCGCCTCCGGGTTGATCGCGTAAAGGCGACCGTCCTTACCCGGTTTGATCCAGGCAATGTCGTCACCGATGGTGGTGATTTTCCAGCCCCTGAACGCATCGGGCGGGACCAGCATCGCCAGATTGGTCTTGCCACAAGCGCTAGGGAAAGCGGCGGCAATATACGTCTTTTCGCCTTCCGGCGATTCAATGCCAAGGATGAGCATATGTTCGGCAAGCCAACCTTCCGCCCTCGCAATCGTGGAGGCGATGCGCAGGGCGAAACACTTTTTGCCCAACAGGGCATTGCCGCCATAGCCCGAACCGTAAGACCAAATTTCGCGGGTTTCGGGAAAATGGACGATATACTTTGTCGTTTTATTGCAGGGCCAAGGGATGTCCTGCTCCCCCGGCTCAAGGGGTTTGCCGACGGAATGGAGGCACGGCACGAAATCGCCGTCAACGCCAAGCTGCTCTAAAACTTTGCTGCCCATGCGGGTCATGATGCGCATATTCACGGCCACATAGGGGGAATCGGTCAGTTCCACGCCGATGTGGGCGATGGGCGAACCGATTGGACCCATGGAGAAGGGAACGACATACAAAGTCCGCCCACGCATACTCCCCTTGAATAGTCCGGCCAGTGTTTCCTTCATTTTTTCAGGGTCTGCCCAATTGTTGGTCGGGCCTGCATCATCCTTGTCTTTGCTGCAAATATAGGTTTTGTCCTCGACGCGGGCCACATCCGATGGGTCGGACCGGCATAGGAAACTGTCAGGGCGCTTTTCCGGGTTGAGCCGTATGAAGGTGCCGGAGGTCACCATCTCCTCACACAGCCGGTCATATTCCTCTTTCGAACCGTCACACCAATGGATTTGGTCTGGCTGGCAAAGAGCCGCTATCTCATCCACCCAGGCGATTAGGCCGGGATGGGACGTGGGAGGGTAAGAGTTGATTGCCGTCATTATTGACTACCTGTTATTTATGTTTTTGGATGCCAGTCTATTTTAGACTACCCAAGAAAAATTTAGGCGATTGACTTCTATCATAGTGGTTGTGGTTGCATCCGAAAACATCTTTGTGCTTAACTCTGAGCATCAATCATGCCTAGGCAGATAAATGAATGTTTTCAATAATATAGGCTATAATACTGGCAAAAGACGGGGTAATGTAGACACTCCGTGCGTTATTTTGGTGCAAGTTGCCCCGCATGAGTATGTATAAAGAAACAGACCTGACAGGTTTAAGAAACCTGTCAGGCCCGTTAGTGAAGGGTTTTTGCTGATCGAGACGGGCCCATTCTTTGCTGTGGGTTACGGAGCGCGACTGATCTTGTAGATGGCGTTATCAGTGACATTGACGACGTAGAGATTGCCGTCGGGCCCCTGCTCAATGTCTGTTGTCGTGCCGAAACCCGTGCCAATTTGCAGGGACTCGCTCTCAGTGCCATCGAATTTCTGCGCACGGAATAGGTTGTCGGCGACACGGTCGGCCAAGCGCGGGTCGGCACTGACATCCACATGCTGCCGGTCGGGTGTCATTTTTAGGCGATAAAGGCTTCCGCCATTCCCCCCAACCTGTGAGAAGGGACGCGACGACCCGATCCAGAGGGTGCCCTCATACTCTGCCCCCAGTGCAGTCCCGGTCACAAAGGTCGTTCCGGCGGGACCGATCTCATATTTCCAACTAAGGTCGGGGTCGACGTAGGTGGCACCCGTTAACATGACCATGCGCGATTGCGCCAAAGAGGGTTTGTAAGCGGCCCTAGTCGGCGGATAGCGGACCTGTTGCAGTGCGCTGCCGAATTGTGTCGTCTCAATGGCCTTCCAGTCGGCTATCCGGCTGATTGGCCCGGCTAATTGGACCCAACCGCCGTTCATGCCGGGGACGACTTTGTTGAGTTCGCTGTAGGCATCATCAGCATTTTCTGTATCCCACAACGAGCCTGTGACGGGATCGAAGGCCATGCCAAAACCATTGCGATGTCCGTAGGAGTAGATTTTCTGGATGTTTGCACCCACTTCGCCGCCTATCGCCGCGCCAACCGCGAAAAACGGGTTGTCCGCAGGCGCGGTGCCATCGGTGTTGAGCCGTAAGATCACGCCGGATAGGTGGGCGTCATCCGGCGCGGGGCCACCGTAAGTGTCATCACTTTGAGGGGCAGTCAAAAATGGCCCATTGGCGAGATTCTGCATCCAGCCCCGACGGCCTTGGTCGCCCATGAACAAGTAGAGTTTGCCGTCCGGCCCAAACTTCAACACCCCGCCGTTGTGGTTGCCCCGCGCGACAGCATTGTTTGTGCCTGGATGTCCTGTCACCGCAATGTTGTCCGTTTGCAAAGAACGTAGCTTGATAATGTTCTCTGCCAGAGTCAACGTACTGCCGTCCCAAGTGTAACGGTCAACACGATTGCCCAGCAGAGGCACTTCGAGCAAACCTGTGGAGTCGGCCCCAGTGCTGCTCTCCGTCCAACGGACGTAAACCGAGGGGTTGGTGGGGAAGTTCGGGTCAAGGACCATGCTCAATAGACCCCGTTCTGAATTCGAGTTCACGGCAAGGTCAAGCACGGGCTGGGCTTGGATCACGCCGCCAATGACTCGATGGACTAGCCCCGAAGCCTTTTCCAGTACAAAAAAGTCGTTGGGACCGATAAACACAATCCCTATAGGCTGGTTCAAACCGGAATTAAGCACTGTGGAAACTTGGAGATTCGAGTCCGCCGACAAAGCAGGTGTGTCCGCTTGGGCAAGGCTAGGCAAGCCGACAAACCCGCCCAGCATGACGAACATAGCCAAGGCAAAACGCCCAAAGAGACTAGGCAGCTTCATGTCAGTCCCCTCGAATTGAATGGCAGGTGGCTGCCGTGGGTGTTTTACAGAGTCAGCAAGGGAAGCCGGAACTTTGCCGCACTTTGCCGCAGTGGCGCGACGGCGAGCCCACAGTGCCAACAATCCCAGCCCGAAAAGAGGCAGAGAACCCGGCTCAGGGATCTCATTCAGACTCACATTATCGACGCCGAACTGGAACGATAAAATGTTGTCGGTCTCGGCAAAACGCAGACGCAAAGTTTGCCCGTTTTTCCCTGCGAATAAGGAACTCAGGTCAAAATTAAAAGCGTTGTAACCCGAAACCAGTGTGTCCCCCGCTTTTGTCTGAAACAGATTCAACAACACTTCGCCAGCCGCGACGCTGAACGGATCCGCCCCGACCGTGACAATATCCACCCTGGCCTGTTGGTTTAGCGTATTCGCCCCGGTTTGGCTGGTGAGGTCAAAGGCGAGGGAAGCCGGGTTCGGCGTGGCAAACCGGTCGGCCCGATTGCCGGTGAACAGGTCAAAGTTTAGTTTCGCGCCGAGTATGCCGACGACGAAATCCTGATACAGCACATGGCTCCCCGGACCTTCGGCATCGGTCATCGCCGCTGAGGCACCTCCCGGCGGGGCAGGCGTGGGATCGAAATTGGTTGGGCTGGTGGTTCCGCTCTGTATTTGAAAGGTTCCCTCGCTGCCGAGTTGATCGACACGGGTCCACGAAGCAAAACCGGATTCAAAACCACCGTTCGCAATGAGTGAAGCAGCTTGTGCGGGCATGACTGCGGACAGGCATAAAAGCGCTGCCGCTGTGGCCGACATTCCAGGTGGGGGCAAATATTTCATGACTTGAACTCCTCGTTGTCTGTTGATGGATGGAAAATGGAAGGGTTGTCCGGGCGGGCATGACAATCCATGGTTGGCTGGATGTGATCATATCCTGTTTCCACTAGATCCCCTCATAGGGGTGTATTCCTTGGCATTGGCAAAAGGTTCAAATCAAGTTAGTTTTTTTCGTGCAATATGAAGATATAGGCTAATATACTTGCAAAAGACGTGGTAATACAGACACTCTGTACGTTATCTTGGTGCAAGTCGCCCCGCAATGAGTATGCATAAAGAAACAGACCTGACAGGTTTAGGAAACTTTCCGGCAATGCACCGCAAGGCTACCAGCCTTGGGTTTTACGCGCTCGGCCTTTTCAGCGCCGGGAAAAATGATACACTGAAAATTGGTCAATCGAAACCATGCCATGAAACCCGAAAACCACAAGCAGTGGGCAAGACGAAGCACATGCAATTAGAACAATTAGAACGTTTCGAGAAACTGACGGCGGAAGACGCGGAAGCCGAACATTGGGCAGCCTTGATCGCCCTGCAACCGTGCTTGGACAATCCCTTTCTCGAACTCGGCATATTAAAATTTGAGCGGGGGCTGCCGAACCGCCTGGCTAGCTTCCGCGCCCCCGATGACAGCCTGTGCTATGTCGCCGTCACCGATACGGGCTGTGTGGTGTTGGGGCGCTTGGGCGACGGCGGAAACGGCGAACTCCGCGCCAACCCTCCGCAACGCTTGGGCGATTTCGATGCCGGCCACAGCGAGGTGATGTCCATCGCCGTGACCGATCCGCAACGCTTTGCCGGGGACAGCCTGGATCTTTGGATCATGGCGCTACGCCATACCCGTGATTGGGAAGCGGAAGCGAGGCCGGTGCCAAGCCGGGAATACAGGCTTTACCATGGCATCGTGTCAGTCAGCCAGGAAGGGAAATTGTTGCTGCGCATCCCCCCGGATGACGGCGGCACGGCCACGCCTGAGGTCTGGCGACCCAAAAGCCCCGGCAAGAAAGTCCCGGCTTGGCTGCGGCGTTGGAACTTCTCGGTGGACATGGGCAACATCGCGGATGCCCCCTCCGACATCAAAGCCTGGCTGCCGTCCCATCCCTATGCCGCGTTGGATGCCATCGTCTGGGCCGACGGCTGGCTGGGTTATTCGATGGATAGGCGGCTGTATTTCTCCAATGGTCCGGAAAAAGGCTTTGATATCTCGCTGGAACTCCCTGGGCGGGCTTATTGTTTGACGCTACGCAAAATTCGCGATGGCGTTTGGTATGGATTCGCCGGCTGTGACGACCGCAGCTTGCAATTTTTTGAATTGGAGATAAAAGACACCCGCAAGCCTGGGGCTAAAGAAGCTTTTGGCTTGGCGATCACCGCCCGTGTCGTCGATAAATTTCAGTGGGGGGAACACCCCACCGCATTGAATCTGATTGAAAGGACGGACCTGCCCTTGGATGACGGTTATGCAGTTTACGATCTGCTGGTGCTGGATCGTAGCGGCAAACTGGCGCATCTGCGCATCACACCTCAGAATTTCAAACGGCTTGCCGCCTGCTGGGACCATAGCGCGGCACGCTTGGGCTTGCGCTCCGCCGAGGCCATCTTGGCCCAAGTCGAAACCTGGCTAGGCCAAGATACCCAAACCCCCGAATGGAAGCGCTTGCCCTGCGTGACGCACGCGGCGTTGGAAGCCTGCCTGTCGGAAGCGGGCAAGGCGACCGCCGGACAACGGGCGCGCTGGTTGGAATCCTTGCTCGGTTTGCTGAAAAAATTCCGCCGCGAGCGAAATTTCCCGCTCAAGTCACTGGACCGAATGATCGAGGCGGTGGAGAAATACAACCGTGACTCCGATCATGGGAAGGCACCCTGGCACCTGCCCGCAGGCGGAGATTTTAGAACCGCGCTGCTATACCGGTTATACCAAGAAGAATTGCGGCCCTCTGATCGCCGCCGGGTCGAGGTCGCGGCCAGTGTCCGCGAATGGGAATATCTCGCCAATGATCCTTGGTTGATATGTTTGCGCGAGGCTATAACAGAAGGGCCGTGGGGCGCGGAAGAGGCCGATGACGGGGTAAACCCGCCATCCCTAGGGAAGCTGGGCCGCCTACTGGATGCTTGGGACAACGTGTTTACCGTGAACGCAATCACGCCCTTGCCTAGGGAATTGCGTGGCAAGCTCAGGCCGGGGCAATGGGCTTTGGTGCAACGCCTGGACGCCGACGGCAAACTGCAGACGATTTTCCTGCTGGCCGAAGGCCGACTGCTCCACGCCGGCCGGTTCGATCACCATCAAAAAATCCTGAGTTTTGGCCCAATCCACACCAACGGCCAGGCCATCGAATGTCTGCTGGCTTTGCCGGACGGCCATCTCGCTTGGCTGGAAGGGGACAATGAGAGCCAGCAACGCCGATTGCGCGTATTGCGCCTAGTCGAGCAGGGAAATCTCGCGCTCAAAGATGTGGCGGAAGCCAAGCCACTGCCGGTTGACGGGTTCTCCAATCTTATCTGCCATTGCCCTGGCCCGGCAGGGACGGTTTATTTGGCGGTGCTGGTTAATCAAGGGCGGATAGCCCGCTTGTCCGTGTTTCAATGGACGGGTAGTGAATTAAATGACTGGACACAGCAAACTGTCGAAGTGCCTTGGGCACATGCCGCCGATCTCGCCTATGACGGCGCGGCGGGCTTCAGACTGATTGCCGCCACCGACCAGTCACCGATGACCCGGTTATACTATTTCGATGGAATGGACTGGAGTGAGGAAAGAAGCTTCGATATCTTCAAGCGCGGTGCCAACGCGGTTGCCTTCGGCGTTTCTTGGGTGGCATCGGGCAGCAGCAGCGGCAATCTGTGGTGCGCCAATTTACCGCAAGGCGAGCGAGGCCTGGAGATTCGTTGGACCGCCCGATTGTCCGCCCCTGTGTCATTCCTACGCCCGTTGTTTAGCGGTAGCGGCGAGCAGGAATCTCTGCTGGCAGGCACTTCCACCGGTGAGTTGTGCCTGTTCCGCGCTAAAGATGGGTGCAGGCTGTGGCGCAGGCAATTGCAAGCCTGGCTGGATGATGGCGCGTATTTCAGCGCGGAGCGACTCGCCATCGTGTTGGGTCGGGATATGGGTTTTTTTGTGCTGCCGCATCTGTTTAGCCAAGAACGTGACGAAGTCTTGCAGTCCATCAAGGGCGAACTGAAGCAGTTGGCCGCCAACCCGCCAACATCATTACCGTCGAGCCGCGTGTTTGCCCCGGCACGGGCGGTTTATGAATTTCAATCGCGGCACAGGAATGCGGAGTCATTGCTGGAACTGCCGGAGCGCGATGCCCGCGCCGTGCTGCTGCGCTTTTTGGTGGAGACTGGGCAGGTGGGCACTGAATTGCCAGCGGCCTGTGTCGAGCGCTTGGCCTTGGATGAAGTGGAGGATTTGCTGCCTATCTTAAGCGACTGCGACCCGCAGACGTCCGACCGGCTCTGGCGGCGTTTGAAACCGATTGAGCAGCCGGATGAGGCGGCGGCGAATGCGCTGGCGACCCTGTTATTGGATTTTGCCACCCGCCAACCCAGCATCGAGCAGGTCTTGGGCTATGTCCCGATCCGCTATATGCGCTACTACTGGGTGGAACGGAAGGCGGCACGGCTGTTATTGGAGGCGGGTAAACGGCAGATGCGCACTACCCGTGGCACCCTGTTTCCGATTCTGTTTCCCGCCCTGCTGCGCTGGTCGGTCAATGTCGCCCTGGAACGTCTGCCTAGCTTGGCATCACCCCTGTGCAAAGAATACCAACCCTTGCAAGCACTGGCGGTTTTATTGGAAGTCGGCGCCCATAGCCCCAAGGAAATCGGCCTAGCCCTGCAGGAACTGGAGACGGCCCTTTCTTCCCCCGACGCCAGTGGGGAATGCAATCGTTTGTTTGTGGCCTTGCTGCGTTTTCACCGCTGTTTTTTGAGCAATCGCCCTGACGCCCCTTGGGGGGAATGGCGGCGGCGCGGCTTGGACGGCATCGCGCAGTTGATTGCGGCAATCCCTTCAGCGCAAGCCCCGGATGCGGCTATCACCGTGCTGGTTGAGCCATTGCGCGCTTGGCTGGGCCACCGCTCCCCCCCGGAAGACTGCGCCAGCCGGGGCGAACAGCTTCGTTGGCTGGAACCCTTGCGGCAGCATCACCCTATCGGTACTCTGGCGCAAGCCGGGGCAAGCATGGCAGCCACGGGATGGGATGAAAAGCTACGGCAAGCACTCGAATGCACCCGGCATCGTTTAACCGGGATGCTGGAAAATGAATACAAGTATCAACTGGCCTTGCTCCGGCCTCGCTTGGAAGCACTGGAAATCCTGCGCTTGGAAAACAACCGTTTGCGGGTGCGCCTACGCTCCAAAGCAGAAGCCGACAGCCGCGTTGTGGACGATGTCACGCTGATTTTCCAGTGTGGATTGCTGCCGCCGGGCCAGATCGAGGCACGCCAAGATTATCAGCGTTATCCTTCCCAGTTGAACGCCGAGGAATGGGAGTTCGACGGCTTTCTGCCCGCAGGGCAAACCGATCTCAGCGTCACCGTCACGCTCCGCGCCGGCACGGGCTATTGCAATGAGACGGTCTGGCGCTTTCCGCTGCCCAAAATAAGGAAAGCGCCGCACAGACAGGATTGGCATCCTGCCTTGGATCGCATCTATCAGGATTTTCGCGCCCACTTATTGACGCAGGACGCGCCGCTGCTGATGGTAGGCATAGACCCTTCCAGCGGCTACCAGCCATTGCTAAACGACTGGGACGATGCCGCGCCCGGCCACCGCATCGACCTCGACGAATGCCTGCGGGAGATAGGGCCGGGGCGGCGCTATGGCAACCGGGTGCTGGATGCGGAAGCCTTGCTGGAACCCGTGGCCGGACAACTATGCCAGGACACAAGCCCGCCCGCCGGCAAACCCAAAGCCTCGACTTGGGTATTGGCACCGATGGACGAAACCTTGGAACGCCTGTTCTTGGCCGACGATACTGAAACCGTCAAAACTTGGCTGCATCGCCTGCGGCAACGCTGGGCTGAATCGACAACCCAGCGTCTGCGCCTGATCGTATCCACCCGCCATGCCGCCCGCTTGCGGGCCCTGGGCGTGGCCGGCTTGGATGAACTTGCATTGCACCGACATCTGCTAGGCAGAGACAAACGCGGACTACGGACGGCGGTCGTTGATTGGATAATGGAGGCATGCGCTTGTGAACCTCAGCAAGCCATTGCTTGGTTGGATGCGCTGGGTTGGGATTTACGCCTAGTCACACGCTGGCTGAAAATACCCAAAACGCATGGGCAGGCACGAGATTTCCAGATATTCTTGGAAGCGGACGAAACCCATGCCATCCTGCGTGAGGATTTGCACAGTCTCAATGTGTTTGAACTCACCATCGCCATGGCGGGCAGCGTCAGTCTATGCCATGTGCCTTTGCATAAGGCTGTGGAAGGTCTATACGCCGGCACGGCTTACCACTCCACGGTGCGGGAAAAAGTCAATGTCCAAAAAACCTTGCAACGCCCCGGAACAATTTTCAGCGCCGCCAGCCTGGCCCAGCTTCGTGCCGACGCGCAGCCGCCGGATCGGGTGCGGGTGCAAGGTTTTGGGATCGCTTACCCAAGCGAATCCAGCGAAACCGGCTTGCTGCCGATGCTGATGCTACGCCCGCGCGAGTTGGAGGGCGTGTTCTGCCGGCTAGACGAACTGGGCATCGGCCTTCGGGTCGGCGGGGTATTCCGCACCGCCGCGCCCTACCGGGATTACCTCGCCGGGCTTTACACCCAGGAGGCCAATACCGCCGCCAAAGACCGCCAGGTGTTCCTCCGTTTGGCCGGGACAGAGCGTGACCCCAGCGAACTGCTGCGCCCGGCGGACCTGAGCAGTGCGGTTGGCGGACATTTGGACAAGCTCTTGCCGACCGTCACCAAACTAGACCGCGATGCCCTGCGTTCTCTCGCGTTAGCTTGGCAGGCAACGGCAGGTGGCGATACGATGGTGGCTTTACGCCGATTATTTACCCTCGACGAGGTGACTAGACCCGAGCGCAAGACGGGACGCTGGGACGAGGCTTTGCTGAGTTTGGGCATCCCTTGTTTTGGCATGGGACGGATAGAGCTTCGAGCCAAACTGGCAACATCCAGTGATCCGGCTTATCAAGACACGCGGGCAAGCCCTGGGGACAGCGAAGCACGCGATTACCTGTATTGGTTGGCGGAGGCGGTGCCGTTCGACTTTGCGGCATTCAGCAAACAGGTCGGAGAGAGTTTGACATCGCGTTCACACTGGCTGGACGGGCAAGCTTACGAAGCGGATTATCATGTGCCTAAGTTCATCCTCACTGGCCCTGGCGTGGAAACGCTCCTGGTCGATCCAGCACGTCAGGTTGCAGTTTGGCGGTTTGCCGATTATACGCGTGCCGCTTGGCGGGGTGGTTTGATGGATGGCCTGTGGGCAAGGGCGAAGGCGCAATTGCGCTTAACCAGTTTTTCCCCTTACCGCACCAGCGGCGGCTTGCCGCCCGGTTCGCCCTTGTTTGTGGGCAGGAAAGATGAGATGGAATTTATCCATCAGCGGCTACCCCAAGCCAGCATTCTAATCGTCGGCTGCCGGCGGGTCGGCAAAACCAGCCTGCTCAACCAAGTTTTCCACGAACTGCAAGGCAGGGCGGGCATCGAGCCAATTTACCTGGATCTCCAAGGTGTCGCCGAACGCAAGGTATTCCTGCGGCTGTTGTTGGAGCGCGAGGGCGATCTGACCAAAACCCTGCGCAAAATGGGTTTGCAAGATAGCGACGATCCGCGCATTGTGTTGGAAAAAGCCGCCAAAGCCCTACAGCGCCAAGGCAAGCAGGCGGTGTTCTTGTTGAATGAAGTGGATGCCCTGGCCAAACATGACCCGGAAATGCTGGATATCTTCCGCGGACTCAACGACCAAGGCTTGGCGCGTTTCCTGTTCGTCGGCTACGCGGTGATCCGGGGTTTGGGGGGCATCGACAATCCCTTGTTTCATTTCACCGAAGGAAGGCATTTCGGCGGCAAGGCCATTTCCTTGGCGGAATTGTCCCCTGCCGCCGCCGAGCGCTTGCTGGGGTTGTTGGAAGCACCCCCTTTGGGCTTGCGTTGGCGCACCGACGAGGATCGCGGGCTGGCCTTGGCCTTGCTGCTGGAGCGCAGCTATCGCATTCCCTGGGTATTGCAACGCTATGGGCAATTGTTAGTGGAGCATTTAGAACGGGAGCGACGCGAGGAATTGTGCCTGGAAGACGTGAACCGCCTGCTGCGTGAACACGGCCAAGTGGTTTGGCAGTACATCAGCCAGATCGACTACGCCAGCCTAGGTTATGCCGACGCGACAAAAGCGGCACATAAACCCGGTTTCCTGATTATCCTCTATGCGCTGGCGCGGAAATTTTATTTTCAAGGCGGCGATAAGGCCCCGATCCGCGACCTGCACCTGAACGGACGCCGGGCATTGGATTTGGGTTTCCGCCTCGGCGAGGTGGTGGATGCTTTGCGCGAATCGGTGCATGGGTTATTGCGTGAACGCGAACAACAGGCCTTCATGCGTTGGTTCGATGAACTGGATTTAAGCCAGGCGCTGAAACTATTGACTTTGACTTTGATTCTGGAGCCTGATCCGATGGAAAACGAACGCTATGGCTTTCTATTGCATATCTTTCCGTTGGAGCTATACCGTATGTACGGTAAAGTCGATCCGACGCTGGACGACTTGATTATCAGGACAACAGAAGATTTTCTGCGGACTATGCCATTAGGGGAGATGAAATAGATGTTTGATTCTAATAATAACGATTACCCGGAAAGCTGGCCGTTGTTTTTGCTGGCAGAACCCTCCGGCGTCATGGATTTGCCGGGGGAACGACAACAGATTAGGGCTGATGATTTATTCAAACAAAAACATGTCATTGTCTACGCGGAGCGGGGGCATCGTCAGCAGGAGTTCATCGGCTGGCTCACGAAACAATTAAGCATCCCATCGACAGAATTGCACTTATCCACCTGGGATATCGATTCATCGGCTGATAAGCCATCGGTGCTTGCCCAATCGCTAAAGGCACTCGGAGAGCATCCCACAGCCCATCGGTTTTATGCGGTACTGGATAAGCATGAATCTTCAGCCAGAGAGGCAAATTCAAGCAGGGAGCGGGAAGCCCTTATCTGCAAAAGCTTTGAGGTATTGGAGACTGAAATAGCCATCGGATTTGCCGTTCAACTACGACGTTTTCAAGAGCGCCATCGGCAATCCTCTCTGCATATCCTTAGCGCCAGTTCGACTTACTTGCCTTTCTCCGATAAAGACGATGCCTCGGGTTATGCGCCGTTGTGTCGGCAATACCGTTTAGCCAATTACAATGCGGCAGAGCTGTGCGCCCTCCCTGGGTTCACAAGCCTGCAAACCGGTGGGCAGCGCGAGGTCATCACACACATCCTGCAAGAAACCGGAGGCCAACCCTTGCTGGTCAAGCTGCTGGGTCAGCGACTCCAGCGCTTGCTGGAACTGGAACCGGGGGTAGCCATCGACATCGACTTGGTGGAAAAAGCCATGCGCCAGATGAGAAACTCGCCGCCCGGCGAGTGCAATGCTTGGAAAAGCCATCTCAAGCGCAGCTTAGAGCAGCAACTTGGCCTGATTCAACATATTAAAAGTTATGTGCGTGGGGAAACCTTGGGCAAGTTCCGCTTACCGCCGCCGATTGAGGAGCTGGAGCTTTACACGGGGGGTTGGTTGGCGATCAACGCGGATGGACGTTGGGGGATGACCTCGCGCTTCCATGCCTATCTGGCCAGCCAAGTATTGGATAGTTTGAAGGAGCAGGGCTTATGTTGAACGATCATCTCGAACGCAACCAAAAAACGGCGATTAGTCGGCTATTGGCACTGTTGACCGATTATGCGAAGGCAGCGGACCAAGCAGAATCTGAATGCTTTCCGTTGGTGACCAGTTCCATCGGCCTATTTGGCGGGCGGGGTTCTGGTAAAAGCACTCTATTTCGACATTTATACCATCATGGCAAGCCATGCCCGTCGTCACCCAATCATCCACAGCAAGAACCTATTTCTGAAGAGGAAGAATGGCGTGATTTACGCAATAATTGCCTGGTGTTAAAACCATTGGACTGTTCGATTCTGCCTAGGGAATGCGAGCCGGGCATGGCGGTGTTATGGCATGTCAGCCAAGAACTTGACATGCGTGGGAATGATCCTAACAACACCTACCCTAAACTGACGACTGAGTTGTTCAAGGAATTGAAGGTCATTATCGGCCACTATACGCTGATAGGTGCAGCCTATAATGAATTGAGCCTGGAACTTTCCAGCACACCCGAAGATTATGGTGATTATCGCACACGCGGCCTTGATGTCCGCTTGGCACTGGAAGCCGAACTAACTGGCTGGCTGGAGAAGTTCTTCAAGGATTTGAATAAGCAGCGGAAAGCTCAGAACCAGAAAATCCTCGTCGTGCTATTGGATGATTTTGACTTGGTGCCTGCCGCCGCCTTGGAAACCCAGAGATGGATACCTTCTTTGTTAGGGGAATTAGCCCAGAGGCGCCTGGTCTGTGTGTTGTCGGCAGACTTTCACCGGTTGGAGCATTTAAGCTGGTATGGTAATAATCATATCGATGATGAAACGGGCCATGCTTTGGTGCATAAGCTTTTCCCCCCACAGAACTGCGTTTCCATGAGTTCATGGACAAACAACAGCCGTCTTCACTTCCACCCCCAAGGACAAGGGCGCGATACCAAGCGCAGCTTATGGGCATTAATTCAAACCAAATTAGACGGGAAAGTGTTAAGTGAGGGGCTAATCTACTCGCTGCTGCCGGATTTCCCTCGCGGATTGGAAGGGCTTTATCTGTCTTTGTCGTCCGCCAAGCCAGCCAGCATGGGCGACACCGTGACAAAGCCGGAGACCGTGACAAAGCCGGAGACCGATGCAAAACCTTTCTTATCTTTGCTGGCGACCAGCCGCAAGGAATCGCTGTTAGCGCGTCGCTTGGATTCCTTGGATAGTGAGGCGTGGATTGCCGAACTCCGCTTTGAGGACAAGGATATGACAGTGGAACGTTGGACCACGCTGGTGCAGCGGGCAAGCCTTCGTCCGCAATGCCGTATCAATAAAGATACCGAAGCGGAAACCCCGTGTTTGCCTGCGTTGGAATTGCTCATTAAATATGAAAAGCCGGATTTCTCCTATGTCAAAGCCAGTGCTGGAGAATCGCATGATCCACTGCGTCATGACTACCTACATACCCGCCCATTGCGTGACGCCAATGAGGGTGAGCGGGGGCTGTGGGCGGAATTATTGTGGGACATCAATCTGGCCCGGTCACCACGCCACCGCGTCGGACTGCTACTGGGCTGGACACCCACCCAGTCACGCCTGGACAGAGCTGGCTTCGAGCTAGAAATCAATTTGGAATTCATGCGCAAATTCATTCTGAACAACCCTCAAGTTGAACAGGCGGTTTTCTATTGGATGCAAAAACTGGACAAGCCGCCCGGTTATACCATCGGTTGGCCTCCATTGTTTGCCGCGTTACGCGGGGAGCGCGATGCTTTTTCACCGGAGTTTTTTGGCGACTTGTGGCTGGCAAACCCTCTTTTATTGCAAGGCGAACGCCCCGGCCCGGATGTCTTGGATTTGTTGCCCAATCGGCTATGGAGCTTGATCCTGTTCACCGACGGGCTTTATCGCTGCCCGTGGTTGACCTTTTCCGGCGCATCGATATGGATGGTTTCCACCTACATCGGCTTGGCGGCGGCTTTCGTGCGCAGCGCCTATGCCTATGCGCTGGATTTGGCGTTTTCAGCCAAGCCGGTGCTGGTGTTTTCACCCCAGCAACGCCATTTTGTGGAGATGATCAAAACCCGCGATCCGGCTAAATTCTTAGCCGAGGGCAAAGATTTTAGGCACGAGGAAGATGTGCTGCAGGCTCTTTATTTTTTGTTTGATGACAACTTTGAACAGCAGGTCAAGGACAAACGTAAAGACTTTGAACAGCAGATCAAGGACAAACGTTCGGAATTCGAGCAAGCCAAACCGAGGACTAGTCAAACCATAGATAACGACGCAACGGAAGCACCCGTACTGGAAAAGCTTTCCCTTATCTCGGCAGCCGCCGCTTTCCTGCAATCGCCGGTTTACCAATCGGTCAAGACGCTACTTGCGCCCTATTGGAAAAACTTGGGGGCCGAGTGTCCCGGCAAGACGAAGGAAGCTTGAGTGAAGGTTTGTGCGACAGCCACAGTCGGGGCAGGGCTTGATAACCCTGTTCTTGTTCAACGGGTTGCGGGCTGTAGCCCAGTGCTGGAGCCTCAGCCATGAAAATAGAACCTGAACAAACTTCCATCACCGAACACACCGCCCGCGCCTTATGGCTGGTGCGTTTGGATTTAGTGGACGAGCGGGCAAGGGATGCGGACATCATAACGGCTTTGCGCATTCGACTTGCGGATATTGCCGGGATGGATGAGGCGGTATGCCAGCGTATTGTCGAGCGATGTTTCAAGGCCGAACCTAGCTTGCTTGAAAACGTGGATGCGCTAACCCGCGATTTCTTCGAAACCCATCATGGCCTGCCCCGTTTCCATTCCGACCGACATTCCGCACCCCCAGCATAACGCTTTGATAATATAAGATTAAATTTTTCGAAAAAAATGGTCATGGAAAAATTAGTATTAAAAAATCAAATAATTGCGAAAGGGGGTGCGGAATGTCGGTTCCGACGGGCGTTTGCGGCATTTGTCCAGGGTGGTGGATCCCGGCGCGCTGGCCTGTTTGGATGCGCGTTTGCATTTGGCTGAGGGCGACCGCTACGACTGGCCTGCCATACCGGTGGGGGATGCTTGGAAGCTAGGCGGGCTGTTGCGCGACGAAAGCGTGGAAAGCCATATCCACTTGAACGGTGTCCTGCCGCCTTTATATTACTGGGTGTCGATCATGGGCGGGGAAATTCCCTTGCGCCAAATCGAGCTTTTTTTGACCAATCAAAAAAAGACGCCCAGTTCCGCCCAAATTTGGCGCGAGGCACTCACGGAGGCGATGTTTCTGCGCCTGCGCTTGGCTGCGCGGGTGCAACAGGGATTTTACAGTGCCTACGGTTACAAGGTATTCGCCCATCTGCCGACAATTGCCAAGGAACCTTCCGCACCGAGGTCAAAGCCCGCATCGCTAGATCCACAATGCCGCTGGTCCGATATGTTGCGGCCAACCAAGCCAACGACTTGGGCGCAAGTGCGGGACGTGGCTTTGTCCCTGAGTCGGCCGCAACGGCTATCCGTCTCTTTGGAAAAGCCTTGTTTCATGCTGGCCGACCCTTTGCGCATAGACCCCGGCGTGAATGCGCAACGCTGGCACTACGCCGAAGGGGAGCGCCGTTTGCTGGTCCATGCCGCCCGTTTGCTCAGGGACGAGCCGGAGAACAAGGCGCTGGAGGCCGATTTACTGGAGTATCTGCGCATCAGGAATGCGTTCCACCAGAAATTGATCCATGACCATGGCACGACCGGACTGCTGCGCTTCGTCGATGGCTTTGACCGGCGCTGGCGATTCTCCATTGATAAACGGCGTGTGCCGCACACAAACCCGATGGAGGCAATGGAGGGCAGGGAATCCCGCCACAGACGAATCAGCCACCGCCGAAGGCGGTTGGCGGCGAGACAGGAGCGCGATCGCATGGCAACCGCATTGGACGGGCAGTTGCGAGATGCCTTCAACGATCCCCAACCCTCCAAAAAGATCACGCCGCAGCCTTTGCGCCGCCTGGAGATGCGCGTCACCCTGCCCGATGGCCAGCAACTGCTGCACACACTGCGGGCATGGCTGCTGGGCATCGCCGACCATATTCGCGCCGACCTTCGGCAACAGACTTTCCATCACAGCCAAGTGGGCTTGGTTATCCACTTTATCAAGAGTTCCAATCCGCAGTGCCAGGCTAAAGCGGTGGATCAAGCGCAACGATTGGCACGCTTGCTGACAAGCTATCCGGGGCTGCGTCCCTATATTGTCGGCATCGACGCGGCGGGCAATGAACGCTTGGCGGCACCGCGCCAGTTTGCCCAAGCCTTCCATATCATGTGGAACACCCAAAAGGACTTGCGGCCACGGCCAGGCGAACCGCATTTGCGTTTGGGCGGGACGTTCCATGTCGGGGAAGATGCCGACGACATGCTCACCGCCCTGCGCCATATCGACGAAACCGTGCGGCTGTTATTGCCGCAACCGCAAGGTGGACGGTTGGGTCATGCGCTGTTGCTCGGCCAATCACCGCAAGCGTTTTACCAACGGCGGCGGGAGGTTGAGGTGATGCTCGGCACCCATCTGCTGGATTTGGTGTGGGCTCAAGGCAAGCTGACGGATCATTCCAAACCCGAACATGTGCAATGGTTGCGGGCGCGGATCGAGAAACTGCTTGATGGAAGCTTGCTTGGCCCGGATTTGGAAACCTGCTACCGGGCGATGTTGGAATGTGCCGATGCGCTTGTCAAGCGGCGGCGGGCAGGTGGCAAGACCCCTGATGATCCGGTGTGGAGTGAAGCCGAATTGCTGGAAAAAATCAAGTTCAAGGATGACCCCGCAAAACCCTTAAGCTGGCATCCCGATTCGTCTTGGCTGGACATGGTCGCCCAAATACAGAAATTGCTGCGCGAAGAGTTGGTCAAGCTGCCCATCGCCATTGAGGCCAACCCGAGTTCAAACCTCATCATTGGCGGCTATAGCCGTTATCAGGATCTGCCTTACCGCGTCTTGGTGGAGGCCGGCCTGCCCTTGTCCATCAATACTGACGATCCCGGCTTGTTCGTCAGTTCCCTGCCCTATGAGTTTTCGGCGTTGTACGACATGCTGGTACCGGAATTGGGCCATCGCAACGCCCAACGCTGGCTTGGAGATCGCATGGAAGATGCCAAGCAGGGTAGTTTCTTAAGTTCGGAAGTGCCGGTAGGGGCAGATCATCCGGCGTTGGAAAAAGACAAATTGAATGCTTTGTTTTGTTATCGGCCCGATTGCCGATGAACAGGTCAAAGTTTAGTTTCGCGCCAAGTATGCCGACGACGAAATCCTGATACAGCACATGGCTGCCCGAACCTTCGGCATCGGTCATCGCCGCTGAGGCACCTCCCGGCGGGGCGGGCGTGGGATCGAGATTGATTGGGCTGGTGGTTCCGCTCTGTATTTGAAAGGTTCCCTCGCTGCCGAGTTGATCGACACGGGTCCACGAAGCAAAACCGGACTCAGAACCACCGTTCGCAATGAGTGAGTTGCATGGTTCCTCCCCCTTGGCCTACAGCTTACGAGCATTATTTTTCCTGATTAGGAAGGTGAAATTCAATTTTTACCAGTCTCCTAATCCTTTGCGTTGCCTTGGGGTGAGCCTACAATGATTGGCATAAGCAAATCCAAAAAATACCTAAGGAATGACTCTTATGAACATGGCAATAAATGACTTGGCAACCGAACCCAAACCTATGCCTAACCCGCCCGGCGGGTATCGCGAAATTCCCTTTAATTACACCTCGGCGGATGACCGGCAGGTGGTTTCCCTGTTGCTGGGCCCTGCGATTGTCAATACGCTGGAAGAATTGCGCGCCAAACGTGTCACCGGACGATCCGCACGGCTATTGATGCGCTTTTTTGGCGAAATCCTGATCCATCGCCGCAATCCTTACCTCTTCCAAGAACTGATTGATTCGGAAGGCAGACGCAAGCGATTTTTCGAAAAGGCCGAAAAGGATTTGGGCATCATTGGCCGGAATATTGGCGTCGAAACCAAGGTTCAAGAGGTGCTGGATGCCAGTCATCGACTGCTGGACGATTTTCGCAAGGAAGTGGAAAGTGTCCCCGAACTGCGCCAACGCATCAAACGGGAACTCAAGTTCATCACCGGCGGGCAAAACCTGTTGTTTGACCCTTTCAGCTTGGTTTCCCATGCCACCGATGCCACCGACTGGCGCTTGCATTTGCCGGTTGCCGTGGTGATGCCGGACCAAGAGACCCAAGTTGCCCCGTTGTTATCCGCGATTGCAAAGCTAGGGCTTAAGGCCGTGCCACGCGGCGGTGGCACCGGGCTTACCGGCGGGGCGATTCCGCTTCGGCCCAATTGCGTCGTGGTCAACACCGAAAAGCTGGATCGCATTCGGGGGGTGAGGGAAATGGAATTCCATCTTTTCGACGGCAGTACCGTCACGGCGCCTGTGGTGGAAGTTGAAGCCGGCGTGGTCACCGAAAAAGCCATGGAATTCGCAAGCCACAGGGGTTTGGTGTTCGCCACCGACCCGACTAGTTCCTGGGCCTCCACCATTGGCGGGAATATCGCCGAAAATGCCGGCGGCAAGCAGGCTGTGCGCTGGGGTACTTGCATCGACAATCTCATCGGCTGGTGCATGGCCATGCCCAACGGCAAATGCTGGCGGGTGCGACGGACCGACCACCAATTGCGCAAAATCTTAGGCGAAGATGACGTCACCTTCGAGGTCAGCGAGGAAAACGGCGAGCCGTTCAAGCGCATCGTCCTGAAAGGCGATGAAATCCGCAAGAAGGGATTATGGAAGGATATCACCAACAAAACCCTGGGCGGAGTCCCTGGCTTGCAGAAGGAAGGCACCGACGGGCTGATTACTTCGGCGGAATTTGTGCTGTATCCCAAATACGCAGCGACTAGCACCCTTTGCCTTGAATTTTTCGGGCAAAACATGGACGAGGCCAGCCGTGTCATTCTCGACCTGTCCCTCGCCTTTCCCTTCCCCGACCTAGGTGAGGAAACTTTGCTGGCTTTGGAGCATTTCGATGACGAGTATGTGCGGGCGATCGACTACCAAGTCAAATCGACCCGTGCGGAAACCCCCAAGGCCGTGCTCATCATTGATGTCGCAGGCCATACCCCGGAACAAGCCCGCCTTGGCGTGGGCAAGATCCATGCGATACTGGAACGCTACCCCAACTCGCAATTGTTCGAAGCCAAGGATGCCGCCGAGGCGACACGTTTTTGGGCGGATCGCAAAAAGTTGGGTGCCATCGCCAAACGCACCAATGCCTTCAAACTCAACGAAGACATCGTCATACCTCTGGAAGCCTTGGCGGAATTCGCCCGTTTCATTGACGCGGTCAACGTGGACGAGGAACGCTATGCCCAAGCCAAATTCTTGCAACGGGCAGGTCAACTACTGGGCAACCCCCCGGTTGAAGACGAAGGCGACTCCTTCGCTGACAAATCCCCGCTGGCATTGGCACTGTCTGCCCGTGCCAGCGAAACCTTGCAACGGGCCGACGGCAAAACCTTGCGCAGCCTGTCGGTCATCAACGGGTTCAGGCAGGAACTTGCCGAGCTGGCGAGGGGTTTTACCCGGCTATTGGCCGCTTTGGAACTGGCCCATCAAGAAGTGCGGGATCGCCGGATTGTGCTGGCAACCCACATGCATGCCGGCGACGGCAATGTCCATGTGAACTTGCCGGTGTTGTCCAACGACCGGCCCATGTTGGATCGTTCGGACGAGGTCATGGACCGGGTCATGGCGAAAGTCGTGGCATTGGGCGGTGTGGTTTCCGGGGAACATGGCATCGGTGTCACCAAACTCAAGTACTTGGACAAAGACATCGTGGCCCAACTGAAAGCCTACCGGCGCGAGGTTGACCCTGAAGGTTTGATGAATCCGGGTAAATTGGAAGATTTCGACGCGCTCAAACATATCTTCACGCCCTCCTTCAACCTGCTGGAACTGGAGGCGCGTATCCTGCGCCACGGCCAGCTTGAGGGATTGGCGCGCAAGATCGCCCATTGTGTGCGCTGCGGCAAATGCAAGCCCGATTGCTGCATGTTCCATCCCACCGGCAGCCTGTTCTACCATCCACGCAACAAGAATCTAGCCATCGGCTCGATAATAGAAGCTTTGCTGTATGATGCCCAGCGCGAACATTCCACCCAATTTGAATTACTGCAATGGCTGGAGGAAGTGGCGGACCACTGCACCACCTGCCACAAATGTTTAAAGCCTTGCCCGGTGGACATCGACACCGGCGAAGTTTCGGTGCTGGAACGCGAGATTTTGGCCGACTGGGGCTACAAGCACACGCCCGTGGCGACTCAACTGACGCTCTATTACTTAAACAACCCTTCGCCGCTATTTAACAAAATTTTCCGCACCGCCGTATTGCAGTACGGCATGGCCGGTCAGCGCATCGGCGTTAAACTAGCCAAGCCCCTGCAACCCAAGCAGGGGGCTTCGCGTTTTTACCCATTGCGGCTGTTGCGCTCGCCTATGCCTACCGTGCCTGCCAAGACCTTGCGCGATATACTGCCAAACTGTGAACCCGATCAAGTCTTGGTGTTCGAGCCGGAAGGGGAAGCTGAAAAATCTGTGTTCTATTTCCCCGGCTGCGGTTCCGAGCGGATGGTTTCCACCATATCCATGGCCGTGATCCATGTGCTGTTGCAAGCCAAGACCCGCGTCATCCTGCCTCCGCCTTTCCTGTGCTGCGGTTTCCCCTCCAAGGTCAACGCCAAGGTGGACATGCATGCCCGCAACGACCTGCGCGTGACCATACTGCTCAACCAAATTCGCGACATGTTCACCCATCTGGATTTCGACGCTTGCGTGGTCAGTTGCGGCACTTGCCGCGAGGGTTTGACGGAAATGGAGGCGGCCCGCTTGTTCGGAGGCAGATTGGTGGACATCGCCCGTTTCGCGATGGAACGGGGGTTGCGTTTCGACGGCACTGGCGGCTATCTGTACCACGCCCCTTGCCATGACTCACTCGAAGGCAAGGCCGTCGATGTGTTGGGCAAGATGGGCGGCTTCGGCAAGCTTAACCCTGTGCCGAATTGCTGCTCCGAGGCGGGGACGCTGTCGCTGTCCCGGCCCGACATCGCCGATGCGATGCTGAATCGCAAGCGCGAAGCCTTGCGGGAAACGTTGAATGGGCAGGGGAGCCGGGAGACGGTCTTGACCAACTGCCCGTCCTGTGTGCAGGGCTTGGGCCGCAACCGCGCCATGGGCATCGACCCGCAGCACATCGCCGTTGCTTTGGCGGAAAAGGTATCGGGTACAGGTTGGATGGAACGATTCCGCCAGCAAGCGGGGAAGGCGGTGGCGTTTAATTTCTAAGTTTACAGCAGCCTGAAGACCGCCCTACTAACACTCCGAGGCCGCTGCGCCAACCGCTTGTTTGAATATTTTCCTGATATTGCTTATCCTTGTCAGGATTATCAACCCAAAAACTTACATCCTTAGGATCGCCATGTTGAATCTACACAAAATTGTCACGTTTGCGGCCTTGCTGGCATTTATCAATCCGGCCATCGGCGACACTATGGCCGGACAAGGCTATGCCCCTACCCCTGCCTTTGTCCAAAAACCCGAAAGTTATGGATCGACCATCTCGACTAAATTGGGATCAGGCTTTTCCAACATTGCCTTGTGTTTTTTGGAATTGCCCAAAAACATCATTAACACAACCAATGATACCAACCTCGCATTTGGGGTTACCGGCGGCGTGGTCAAAGGCCTCCTGCACATGATCGGGCGTGCGATGGCAGGCACGGTTGACACCTTGACTTTTCCGATACCCACCGTGCCCATCACCGCACCGCCCTTCGCATGGCAAGACTACAAAACGGAGACGCGCTACAACCCTCTCTTTAAGTTCAAGGATTGAAGCTATAATTTTTTTTTCATTTCCAACACATTGCCTTTGTCGGTTTTGTGGTAATCGACGGAGTCCATGAGATGGCGGATAATGAAGATGCCTCGCCCCCGTTCACAGAGATCCTCCGGGTCCGGGCAGGTCACGTCCTCCATGTCGAAGCCGAGACCCTGGTCGTGTACTTGGATGGATAAGCTATTCCCCTCAATGCTTATGCACACCCGCAAAGCTTGGTTTTCGCACCCGGCATGTTTAATGACATTGGTCAGGGCTTCGGTGAGCACCAAATTGAGGTTGTAGGCCAGAATGTCCCGGTCGCCGGCATAGTCGCTCAAATCCCAGGCCAATTGTTCTCCAATGTTGCCTATCAGGCCCAAATAACGGGTCTGCGTGGGGATTTCGATCTCTAGGTTAATCCTGTTTCGAGTCATGGGGCGTTCCCCCTGCACCGTTGGCGAGAGCGTCCTCCACTCCCGGATAAATTTCGAACACCCGCGTCAGCCGGGTCAGTTCAAACATGGACTGGACGCGGGATTGCACACAGGCCAGCGCAAAGCGCCCATCCCTAAGACCGGCGTTCTTATGCCCCGACAGCAGTGCGCCTAAGCCTGAACTATCGACGAAACGGACTTCAGAAAGATCGAGTATCAATTTCTTAGCGCCATTGTCATAAAGCGTTAGCAAATAGTCCTTGAGTTCCTTGGAATTGTGCGCGTCCAGCCTTTCCTCATGAAACCTGAGCAGAGTAGAGTCATCCTTGTTATCCAGCGTAATATTCATACTGTAACCTTGTCGTTTGACTGCAGAATAGTGTGCCACTGTCGAAAGCAATGTTCACGGTTTATTTTAACAGTTCCACCCACCAAAGGCGTCCACTGATTGCACTGGTGCGCCTCCGCCTTCAACGGCCAGTCGCAGTTCGTGTTTTCAAGGGGGAGTGACCCTAGCCGAAACGACCGGTAATGTAGTCCTCGGTTAACTGATGCCTGGGATTGGTGAATATCTGTGCCGTTTCACCCACTTCTATCAATTTGCCAAGATGGAAATAAGCGGTGCGCTGGGATACCCTCGCCGCCTGTTGCATGGAGTGGGTCACGATGGCGATGGTGTAGTGTTCGCGCAAGTCATCCATCAATTGTTCGATTTTTGCGGTGGCAATGGGGTCCAATGCCGAACACGGTTCGTCCATCAGGATGACTTCAGGGTTGACCGCGATGGTTCGGGCGATGCACAAACGCTGCTGTTGACCGCCGGAAAGTCCGGTTCCAGGGTGGCGCAGGTAATCTTTGACCTCCTCCCAAAGTCCCGCCCTGCGCAGGGATTTTTCGACGATTTCCTCCAACTCCAATTTGTTCGAAGCCAATCCATGAATGCGGGGCCCGTAAGCCACGTTTTCAAAAATGCTTTTAGGGAACGGATTGGGCTTTTGGAACACCATGCCGACTTGTGCGCGCAAGGGCACCACGTCAAGCCCTTCAGCATATATATCCTGGCCGTCCAGTTTTATTTCGCCGCTTACCCGGCATCCGGGGATGGTGTCGTTCATGCGGTTCAGGCAGCGAAGGAATGTCGACTTCCCGCAGCCTGACGGGCCGATCAAGGCGATGACTTCATTGCGCCCGACACCCAGGCTTACGTCTTGGATGGCATGTTTTTCGCCGTAGAAGACATCGACACTGCGGCATTCAATGCGGGCATCCTTGACGAAAATGTTGCCGACGGTCTGGATATGGTCGCGGGAAAACGAAGCGGAGGTGGGTATATTTTCCGGATGTCTCATCCTGAAGCTCTCATGTTATGGGATTGTCCTGGCAATGGCTTACCAGCGACGCTCATAGTGCTTACGGAGGTAAACCGCCAGCCCGTTCATTGTTATCAAAAACGCCAGCAAAACCAGAATCGCCGCCGAGGTGCGTTCGACAAATCCACGTTCGGAGCTGTCCGCCCAAAGATAAATTTGCACGGGTAACACGGTCGAAGGATCCGTCAGGCTTCCTGGAACATCGACGATGAAAGCCACCATCCCGATCATCAGCAGCGGTGCGCTTTCACCCAAGGCACGGGCCATGCCAATGATTGCGCCCGTCAACATGCCGGGCATGGCCAAGGGCAGCACATGGTGGAACACCGTCTGCATTTGCGAAGCGCCGATGCCTAATGCCGCTTCGCGTATCGAGGGCGGCACCGATTTAAGCGCAGACCTGGCAGCAATGATGATAACCGGAAGAGTCATCAAGGTCAGCACTAATCCTCCCACCAAGGGCGAGGATCGGGGCAGGCCGAAGAAATTGATGAATACCGCCAAACCCAACAATCCAAAGACGATGGAGGGGACTGCCGCCAAGTTGTTGATATTGACTTCGATAATGTCAGTCCAACGGTTGCGGGGCGCGAATTCCTCAAGGTATATGGCCGAGGCGATGCCGATGGGCAATGACAATGCCCCTGTCACCATCAGGGTGAACAGCGATCCCATCAGCGCACCCCAGATGCCGGCCATTTCGGGTTCACGGGAATCGCCCGAAGTGAAAAATTGTTTGTTGAAGCGTTTTTCCACGCGCCCAGCGGCTATCAGTTTATCGATCCAGGCGATTTGGTAGTCCTTCATACGTCGGTCGCCTTCACCGATATCCCGGTCTATTTGGCCTTTGACCAGCATGTCCACATCGTCGTCCACCGGAAGCCAGATGCGCTCGGTTTTCCCCAAAAGGGCAGGGTCATTTTCCAGAATCCGCCGCAACTCGTATGGCGCACCCGAGCTGAGCAAGGCGTTGAGGGAACGCTTTTCCAACCTATCCTTGACCTCGGGGAACATCGCCGCCAAGCTCCGTTTCAAGAGTGCGGGGTAGTCGGCCGATGCCAAGCTTGCCGCATCGTGCTTGCCTTCCGGGTCTAGCGCCGATTCGTCGAAGGTCACATCCAAGGCCACGTAGGTCTGTTCGAAGGCGCTCCAAGCATGGGCTATGATATTGCCAAACAGTACCATTAAAAAACCCAACCCGGCGACGATGCAGATAAAACCGTATGCCTTGAAGCGAATTTCAGCGGCACGGCGGCGATGCAACCCGGCCTTGACGATTTCGTGGGTGCGGATGCCTTGATTGGATGATTTGTTTTCTTCTGTGCGGTTACTCATACTGTTCCCGATATTTGCGGACGATATGCAATGCGAGGATATTCAAGACTAGGGTGACCAAAAACAACACCAAGCCGAGCGCAAACGCGGCAAGGGTTTTTGGGCTGTCAAACTCTTGGTCTCCTACCAATAGGGTCACGATTTGGGTTGTCACCGTCGTCACCGCTTCCAACGGATTGGCGGTCAGATTGGCCGCCAGGCCGGCTGCCATGACGACGATCATGGTTTCGCCTATGGCCCGCGAAGCCGCCAGCAAAATACCGCCAACGATGCCGGGAAGCGCTGCGGGTATCACCACTTGGCGGATGGTCTCCGATTGCGTCGCGCCCAAGGCGTAGGCGCCATCGCGTAGCGATTGGGGCACCGCGTTGATGAAATCGTCGGACAAGGACGAGACGAAAGGAATGATCATGATCCCCATGACCAATCCTGCGGCCAGTGCGCTTTCCGAGGAAACATCGAAGCCGGCGTCGGCACCCAAGTCACGGATGAACGGGGCGACGGTCAATGCCGCAAAAAAGCCATATACCACGGTGGGGATTCCTGCGAGTATTTCCAGCAATGGCTTGGCCACCGAACGGAACCTCAGGCTGGCGTATTCCGCCAGGTAAATCGCCGACATCAGGCCAATGGGCACGGCCACGATCAATGCAATGGACGAAATCAACAAAGTGCCGGTGAACAGGGGGACTGCGCCAAATGCCCCGGAGGACCCGACTTGGTCGGATCGCATGGCGATCTGCGGGCTCCATTCCAAGCCAAACAAGAAATCGGTTATCGGCACCTTGTCAAAAAAGCGGATGGACTCGAACAAAACCGACAACACGATGCCCAAGGTGGTGAGTATGGCAATCAGCGAACTTCCCACCAGGAAAGCCATGACCGTTTGTTCCACTTTGTTGCGGGCACGGTGTTCCTTGTGGATGCGCGAACGGGCGAAAAAAGCACCCATGAAGGCGAGCGTGATGGCCAGCAGCGAAAGCAGCCAGTTGCTGCGGATTTTCAGACTGCGGAGATAATCAACTGTGGTTTTGAGTTCGGGTTTGGCTTCGCCGTAACTGCCGTTAAGCGCATTGGTGATATCGTTGATCAATAAGCCTTGGATATCCGCCGACAAACTTCTGCTCGCCTCGGGCAGGGTCCCTATCACCAGATGGTTGATGACCGGGGTTTCGAATCCCATCCATATAAAAAGCAATGCCAATGCGGGCAAAAGGGCCCATAAAGCGGTGTAATAGCCGTAGTAATTGGGTAGCGAATGTAGGTTTGTCACCCTCCCGCCGGCTATCTGTCGAGATCGTTGCCGTCCGATATGGAAAGCATAGGCGCTTATCAACAACAACAGAAACAAAAGTGTCGATTTTTGCATAATGGATCCTGGTTGACACACGGACTGGGACACCCCAAAAACTCCGCAAAATAATATGCCTTGGGAAAACCTGCTGGGCTGAAGCCGTTCCGCTGGGCCATCTAAAAACTGTCAATTGTCACATGGTTATGTTACGGGAATATGTCACAATACCAAAACCTGTGAAATTTGATTACGGTGAAACGCCATTCCTGCTTTCAATTGACAGCCGCATTGGCGGGTCAACACCCGCCCTACTAAGCCCGTCATAAAAACTGATAGGTGACAAGGTCAAGCAAGCGACTTCGCCAGCACCGTCCGTTCTTCAATTGAGGAGGGGATTTCCCTGAGTGCCCCAATTTTGCGCAGACGCGGCAACAAGCCTTGTCTGTTGGCAAGTTGGATGCTTAAACCGGGTCTTGCGTTGATTTCCAACATCAGCGGGCCAAGCTTCCGGTCAAGCACTATGTCCACGCCAATATACCCCAGACCCACCAAGTCGAAACAACGCGCCGTCAAGGCCAATATTTGATCCCAATGGGGAATTTCCAAACCGGCAATCACCCCCCCCGTGTCGGGGTGATGGTCGATCGTATTGTCGTGCCAAACCCCGCAAGATGTGAGCCCCGTCGCCAAATCTATGCCCACTCCCACGGCACCTTGATGCAGGTTTGCCTTGCCATCCGACATGCGGGTGGGCAAACGGATCATTGCCAGTACCGGCACGCCACGAAACACCACTGTCCTAATGTCGGGTACGCCCCGATAACTCACCTCGTCGAAAATCGGGTCGAAATCGACCCGGTATTCGATCAACGCGCAATCCGGCAAGCCACCCAGGCTATACATTCCGCTGAGGATATTGGAAATGTGATACTTTAACTCGTCCTCGTCCTCTAACAGACCGCTGGTCCTCCGATAGCGACCGTTGACTTTGCCGGTCACGACTAGGATGCCCTCGCCGCCGCTACCATGGGCCGGCTTGATGACAAACTCTTCGTAAGGCGCAAGCAATTGCGACAGCGTATCGACCTGATGCTCGATTTCGATCACCGCGTACAGTTCGGGCACGGCAATGCCGGCCGCCAAAGCCAGTTCCTTGGTGCGGCGCTTGTCGTCCACCAGTGGAAAATTCCTCCGTGGATTGTACAGCAGGATGAAGTCGGCGTTACGCTGGTTCATACCCATGATGCCCAATTCCCGCAATCGCTTCCCTGGGGTCAACAAGGTGTGCCAGTTCATCGAAAAAAAATCCCGCTTATTCTTGCCGCAATGCCGCACGGAAACGCCATAGTTCCGTCAATCGGTATCCGGTGTAGCGACCGAGCAACAGGTTCGCGGCCAGCACGATAAGCAGCAGTTCGGGAAATACGAAAACCATGTGCCGCATTACGCTATCGCTCATGATCACGAACGCCAAAGCCGCCATAAGCAGGCTTCCGAAACCCTGTTGCAGGGCTTCCAATGGCCCGGCTTCCTCCCACACCAAGGCCATGCGCTCGACCGTCATCGTCATTATCACCATCGGGAACAGCGCTACGGAAACTCCACGGTCAATGCCTAGTTTGTGGGTGAGCAGGCTGACAACGGCCATCAGCAAGATGACAATGGTCAGCACCGACGCCAATCTCGGCACTAAAAGCAGCTTCAGGTATTCCAAGTAGAAACGGATTGCCAGGCCTAAACTAACGACCAGGGTAAATAAAACCATGCCCCATAACAGTTTGGTTTCACGAAAGGCCAAGGCAATCAGTATGGGCATGAAAGTGCCGAAGGTCTTGAATCCCACTACATTGCGCATGAACACGATAAGGAAAGCGCCCACAGGCGTAAGCAGCAGGACGCGGTAGACATTCTGCGTCTGCACCGGCAGGCTGAACAGCGAGAATTCCATGATTCTCGAACCCATCTGACGCGCCCTTTGTTCCGCAACCAGCGTCATTTCCTGTGCGTGCCGGGTGACGGAATACTCTGCCTTGGGAAATCTCCCGCCGTTGACGTCCAGCACTGGCCCCTTGCCCACATGCCATACGATAGCTTCCTTGGGAATCCCGGGTTCGGCGGTTTGCGGATTGACCGGTTGCCATCCATCATTGGCGTAAACTTCAATCCACGGAGTCAGCGAGGCGTGTTTCGACCCATCCACCAGGCGCAATACATGGGTCATACGGGCCGGAATGTTGGCACCGGTAAGAATATCAACAATGCGAGCCACCCATTCTTCATGGTTTTGCATATCTTGCTGGAGAAGGCTGACATTGGCATCGGGCGTGGGCGCATTAAGCCTAAGCAACAACGCACGACTGAAGGAAAGGGTGTCCGCCGATTTGCTGCGGGCTTCTTCGATTACCGCCTTAACCTCCGAACGAATCAATTCGGGATATTCAGGGGTCGCCAGGCTGGGAGGGGGGGGTGGTTTTTCCGTTTGTGCCGTTGGGTCACGGGCCAAATGCAGCCGGTAATATAAGACCTGGTAGCCAGTGGCTTTGCGCACCGCCCATTGGGCGCTGCGTGAAACCCCGTCATCCTCGGTGGTGAGGCCATAATTGCTGGATACGAAGTTTTCATCCACTACCGTATAACCGGCGGGGCCGCGTGGTATGAAGAGCGTTGCCTTGATCGGGGTGTCCCGTTTGGGCTTGAACTCTATGCGTGCCTCCACCGTCCAGACTTCTGTCTGCTTGGCCGGGAACAGGGGCAGGCCCAATCGCGTAACCTTATAATAACATAACGACAAACCGGTGAGGACCAGGACGAATGCAAGCACCTTGACATGCAGGTTTCTCATGCGTGTTCACCCGCAACAAAAAAACCGGCGTTTCACGGGGATGCCGAGCCGTCTTTGGTTATGCACGGGTCAAGCTCGGATTTGAACAGGAAAGTTTCATTGGCATCCACTAGGGCCACTTCCTTGAGAAAGCCCCTGCCGAGCAGCACAGGATAATTGAAGTTGCTCCTGTCAACCAAATTGAACTCCGCTTGGTATTCCCTTCCATTCTTGCATAGTGTCATCAAAACCACGTCGCGCTTGGATGGCTGGCAGTCGTCACCCTTGCATTTGATGTTGACAGTGCGAAGGAGGGGCTTTTCCACGGCGATCGGGGGCAGTTTTTTATCTTCGATGTCACCTAGGCTAAAGCGCACCCAATCTTCGCCGTTCTTGCTGAAATGTTCAATCTTGTCGGCATGCAATGATGAAGTCTTGGCCCCGGTGTCCAGTTTGGCGGTGAGTCTGCGGTTCCATGGCCTGATGAAAATCGACTCCAGCCATCCCATGATGACCCGTTGCTTGGGGGTTGCCTCGGAACTGGCCGGTAGGGGATGGCTGTCTGCGGCCATGATGTCTGTGCCAATTGACAGCGCCAATACATAAATTAGGGTTTTGAACATGGGGTACGCATCAACGATGAAACACCGCTTATATTATCAGATTAATCCGGCTCTAAACTAAAAGCCCGGGCGAACAAATCGCTCCGGGCTTTCGATCCACTCATGGCCTGATCGTATGGCGCAGATGCCAACCAACGAATGCCTAGTCGGAAATCGTCACAAGACCTCTTTTTTGGCTTGCGTAATAGGCGGAAATGTCCTTGATTTCATCATCGGACAGTGACTCGGCCATGCCGTTCATGACGGGGTTCTTCCGAACCCCCTTCTTGTAATCCTTCAAAGCCTTGATCAAATAGTCTTCGTATTGTCCGGCTAGGCGAGGGTTGTCTGGATTCAAGACCTTGCCGTCTTTATCGAGGACATTGCCGTCTTCACCGTGACAGCCGGCACAGACCGCAGTCTTTTCCTTGCCCTTGCCCGGGTTCCCGGTAATGACTGCGGTTTCGGTGGACAAGACCTTTTTGGACACATACGCGGCAATGTCCGCCACATCGCTGTCCGACCAGCCGCTTGAATTGCCTTGCATGCTATTGCCTGTCGGCAGTTCGCCATGTTTGCGGTCACCCGTCTTGTATCCATTCAAAGCGGCAAGCACGGCTTTCTCCTGCTGACCGCCGATGCGTGGCACATGGTAATTCGGGTAGGCATTGCTGTAGCCTTCAATGGCGTGGCAACCACCGCAGGAATAAAACTTTTTCCTTCCTTCCTCTGCGTTGCCTGCCGCTTGCAAAGACTGTGTACTCAACACAAGGCAGACTCCGGCGGCGAGAATGCTCCATAGGGGTTTGGTATTCATCTTTAAATGCTCCAATATGGGGTTCGTGATTACATGCTCAGCGCTTGTTTGAGCGCTTCTTCTACATCTCCGGCATCCATTGCCCCAGCGGCTTCGCCCTCCGGGTTTTCGCCATACCGGCTCTTCTGCTTGCGTTCCAAGTGATAGGCCAAACCCGTCCCGGCCGGAATCAACCGGCCTACGATGACATTCTCCTTCAAGCCCATGAGTTTGTCGCTTAAACCCCGAATGGCGGCCTCGGTCAACACCCGAGTGGTTTCTTGGAAGGACGCGGCGGATATGAAAGATTCGGTTGATAGCGATGCCTTGGTGATTCCCATCAGCACGGCCTCGTAACAGGCGGGGATTTTTCCTTCGTCTTCAATCTTTTCGTTTTCCTCCAGTAGGCGCGCACGGTCAATCTGTTCCCCTTTTAGGAACATGGTGTCGCCAGGCGAGGTGATTTCAACTTTGCGCAGCATCTGCCGGATAATGACTTCGATATGTTTGTCGTTGATTTTCACACCTTGCAGACGGTAAACGTCTTGGATTTCCTTGACCAGGTAGGAGGCTAAATCGGCCACCCCGCGCAAACGGAGAATGTCGTGGGGAGTCAACTCGCCTTCGGCAATCGTTTCACCCTGCTCCACATGCTCGCCCTCAAACACAGTGACGTGGCGCCATTTTGGTATCATTGCCTCATGTTGCACACCGGCACCGTCGGTGATGATGATGCGCCTCTTGCCTTTGGTTTCCTTGCCAAAGCTAACCGTGCCGGTGGCCTCCGCCAAGATTGCCGGATCTTTGGTCTTGCGGGCTTCAAACAAGTCAGCCACTCGGGGCAGACCGCCAGTGATGTCGCGGGTTTTACTCGACTCCTGCGGTATTCTCGCCAAAACGTCGCCCACTTCAACCACGTCGCCGTCACGGATGCCGACAATCGCGCCGGAAGGAAGGAAGTACTGGGCGGCAATCTCGGTGGAGGGAATGAAAATGGCATCGCCATGCTCGTCAATCAGTTTGACCATGGGGCGAAGCTCCCTGCCCGCGCTTCCGCGTTGCTTTGGATCGATGACTTCCATGAAGCTTAGGCCGGTGACTTCGTCCAATTTATCGCGCACGGTTATGCCAGCGACGAAATCGACCAGTAAGGCAGTACCGTTCACCTCGGTAACCACCGGATGGGTGTGCGGATCCCAAGTGACCACGACTTGCCCGCCGCTTACCAAAGCGTCATCATGGACTTTCAACACCGCGCCATAAGGAATTTTGTAGCGTTCCCGTTCGCGTCCGTGTTCGTCAATGACGCTGACTTCGCCGGATCGCGATACGGCAACCAAGTTTTCTTCCTTGTTCATCACAGTCTTAAGGTTATTAAGCTTTATCTTCCCCGTCTTTGACTTGACCTCCACGTTGTTGATCGATGCCACCCGCGATGCCGCCCCGCCGATGTGGAAAGTGCGCATGGTCAACTGAGTGCCCGGCTCGCCGATGGACTGTGCCGCAATGACGCCGATCGCTTCGCCGATATTGACTTTGTGACCCCTGCCCAAATCGCGTCCATAACAGGAAGCGCAGACACCAAAACGGGTTTTGCAGGAGATTATAGAGCGCACACGCACATTGTCGATGCCATGGTTTTCCAGTTCGACGACCCAGAATTCGTCCAGCAGAACGCCCGCTTCCACCACCAATTCGCCAGTCGCCGGATTGTGTGTGTCTTCGGCCAGCACACGGCCCAGCACACGTTCGGCCAAGGGTTCGACCACGTCGCCGCCCTCGATTAATGGTGTCATCAACAAGCCGTCGTTGGTGCCGCAATCGTCCTCGGTGATCACCAAGTCCTGCGCCACATCAACCAGACGACGGGTCAAATAACCTGAGTTGGCGGTCTTCAACGCCGTGTCCGCAAGTCCCTTGCGGGCGCCATGGGTCGAAATGAAGTATTGCAACACGTCCAATCCCTCGCGGAAATTCGCGGTGATGGGTGTTTCGATGATGGAACCGTCCGGCTTGGCCATGAGGCCACGCATCCCGGCCAATTGGCGTATTTGCGCCGCCGAGCCGCGGGCGCCGGAGTCGGCCATCATGTAAATGGAATTGAACGATTTCTGCTGGATCGTCGTTTCAACTTCCTTTATCTCGTCAGGCAATCTATCAGCCCAGCGGTACCCGTTTACTTTGGCAATGCTTTCTTTGTAATCACTATCGGATATTTTTTCAGCCTTTAGATCGGCATCAAGCTGACGGAACATCTTTTCAGCCCACACATTAATAAGACTTTTGGGATTCATTTCGCCCACTTCCGTACCCAAGCCGTCCATCATCACCTTGGCCACTTGGTCATTGGCGTGAGACCAGATGTCCACCACCTTGTTGTAGCGCTCGCCGTCGGTCACCAGGCCGGAGGCGTACTGATGCTGGATTTCCTTGACTTCCTTCTCGGCAGCCGAAATGATCTTGCCTTTACCCGCAGGAACTGCCATGTCCTCAAAGCCAATGGAGACACCCGCGCGAGTCGCGTAGGAGAAGCCCATGTACATCAGTTTGTCGGCAAAAATAACGGTTGCCTTCACGCCGAGGGCGCGGTAGCAATGGTTGATAAGCTTTGAGATGGTCTTCTTGGTCATATCCTGGTTGACCATGTCAAACCCCAAGCCCTCCGGCAAGATGTTCGAGATTAATGCGCGGCCTCCGGTGGTTTCCACACGGCGTATTATAGGATCCATTTTCTTGCCGTTTTCGTCCAACAAAACTTCCCGGATGCGAACCGTCACCTTGGCCTGCAGGTCTAGTTGTTTATTCTGGTGGGCACGAAAAACTTCGTCGGTATCAGCGAATATCATCCCTTCCCCCATGGCTCCGACCCGCATGCGACTCATGTAGTAAAGGCCGAGCACCACGTCTTGGGTCGGGTTGATGATGGGTTCGCCGTTCGCAGGCGAAAGGATATTGTTGGTCGCCATCATCAGTGTTCGAGCTTCCAACTGTGCCTCCAAGGAGAGCGGCACATGCACGGCCATCTGGTCGCCGTCGAAGTCGGCGTTGAATGCGGTACAGACCAGTGGATGCAATTGGATTGCCTTGCCTTCCACCAAGCTTGGCTCGAAAGCCTGAATACCTAGTCGGTGTAGGGTAGGGGCGCGGTTCAGCATAATTGGATGTTCACGGATGACCTCGTCCAAGATATCCCATACTTCCGGGCTTTCACGTTCCACCATTTTTTTTGCCGCTTTGATCGTGGTGGCAAGACCTCTGAACTGGAGTTTGCTGAAGATGAACGGTTTGAACAGTTCCAAGGCCATTTTCTTCGGCAGACCGCACTGGTGCAGCTTCAAGGTGGGCCCTACGACGATGACCGAACGTCCGGAATAATCGACGCGCTTGCCCAAAAGGTTCTGGCGGAAACGGCCTTGCTTGCCCTTGATCATGTCGGCCAAGGACTTCAGTGGGCGCTTGTTCGATCCGGTGATGGCACGGCCACGGCGGCCATTGTCCAGCAGTGCATCAACGGCTTCCTGCAACATACGCTTCTCGTTGCGAACGATAATGTCGGGCGCGTTCAGATCCAGCAGGCGCTTGAGGCGATTGTTGCGATTGATGACGCGGCGGTACAGATCGTTCAAGTCCGATGTTGCAAACCGGCCTCCGTCAAGCGGCACTAAGGGCCGCAATTCGGGAGGCAGCACCGGCAGCACGGTCAGAATCATCCATTCTGGACGGTTGCTCGAAAGAATCAGCGATTCAATAGCCTTCAGCCGCTTGGTGTGTTTCTTGATCTTGGTCTCCGAACTCGTTCCGCCGATCTCTTCGCGCAGACGTTGGACTTCGCCTTGCATGTCCATGGTCTTGAGCAACTCGCGAATCGCCTCGGCTCCCATTTTGGCGGTGAACTCATCTCCGTACTGCTGATAAGCCTCCTGGAACTCTTCTTCAGTCATGAGCTGGTTGCGCAGTAAGGGGGTCATTCCAGAATCAATGACCACGAAAGATTCGAAGTAGAGTACACGCTCTATTTCGCGCAAGGTCATGTCAAGAAGTAACGCGATCCGGGAAGGCAGCGACTTCAGGAACCAAATATGCGCAACGGGGCTGGCAAGCTCGATATGCCCCATACGTTCGCGGCGCACTTTTGACAAGGTGACCTCAACGCCGCATTTTTCACATATCACACCGCGGTGTTTAAGGCGCTTGTACTTCCCGCAAAGGCATTCATAGTCACTAACCGGCCCAAATATCTTTGCGCAAAACAAGCCGTCACGCTCGGGCTTGAATGTGCGGTAGTTGATAGTTTCAGGCTTCTTGACTTCGCCATATGACCATGAACGGATCATGTCGGGAGAACCCAAGCTGATGCGAATGCCGTCGAACTCTTCGGTCTGGTTTTGACGCTTTAAAAAGTTAATCAAATCTTTCATTGGGCTGCTCTCTTAAATCTTCTGTACTGGCTGATGCCATCAGTGCTGGGGCTTGGGCTACCGCATGAGCCGGGGTATTGTCCCGGCGGGTTCCGAACCGCACCAAGTACGGGTGCGTTCAAAACCAACGCCTTGTACGGGCGGGTTCAGAACCCGCCCCTACTCCTGCTCCAATTCAATATTAATCGCCAAGGAGCGGATTTCCTTGATCAACACATTGAACGATTCGGGCATCGCGGCTTCCATCCTGTGATCGCCATCCACGATATTCTTATACATTTTCGTGCGTCCATTGACATCGTCTGACTTGACCGTGAGCATCTCTTGCAAGGTATAAGCAGCTCCGTAGGCTTCAAGCGCCCACACTTCCATTTCCCCAAAACGCTGTCCGCCAAACTGAGCCTTGCCTCCCAAGGGCTGCTGCGTGACTAGGCTGTAAGGGCCAGTGGAACGGGCATGCATCTTGTCGTCGACCAGATGGTTAAGCTTTAGCATGTACATATAACCCACGGTGATATTCCGTTCGAATGGATCGCCAGTGCGCCCGTCGAACAAACGTGTTTGACCACTTTCGGGCAGTTCCGCCAGCCTGAGCATCTGTCTGATATCTTCTTCGATGGCACCATCGAATACTGGGGTGGCCATGGGTACGCCATGCCGTAAATTTTCGGCCAGTTCGATGATTTCAGTGTCCGTCAGCGAATCCAAGTCTTCACGTTTGCCTGTGGCGTTATAGATTTCATCGAGAAAACCGCGAATCTCTTCGATTTTTGCCTTCACCTCTAGCATCTTGCCGATCTTGATGCCCAACCCTTTCGCCGCCCAGCCAAGATGGGTTTCCAACACCTGTCCCACGTTCATTCGGGAGGGTACGCCCAGCGGATTCAGGACAATGTCAACGGGTGTGCCGTCGGCTGAGTAGGGCATATCCTCCACCGGTACGATTTGCGAGATGACCCCCTTGTTTCCATGCCGGCCAGCCATCTTGTCGCCCGGCTGAATGCGGCGCTTTACCGCTAGATAGACCTTGACCATTTTCTGCACTCCAGGCGCGAGGTCGTCTCCCATGGTGATTTTCCTTTTCTTCTCCTCCAGCCTACGGTTCATTTCCTCGCGTTGTTGCTGGATCTGTTCAGCAACGGATTCCAATTGCTGGTTGGTTTCTTCGTCCTGCAGGCGAATCTCCAGCCATTGCGAGGGTCTGATTGACTCCAAGTAAGTTTTATCGATGATCTTGCCTGATCTCAGGCCGACAGGCCCGGATTCCGAAACTTTGCCGATGAGCAGTTGTTCCGCACGATCAAAGATATCCTTTTCGATGATGCGCAATTGGTCGCCCAAGTCTTTTTTGACTTGTTCAATTTGCCTCTCCTCGATTTCTTTAGCCCGTTCATCCTTTTTCACGCCGTCCCGGGTGAAGACTTGGACATCAATGACAGTGCCGTCCATCCCCGATGTCACACGCAACGAGGTGTCTTTTACATCGGATGCCTTCTCGCCGAAAATCGCACGCAATAACTTTTCTTCCGGGGTCAACTGGGTTTCACCCTTGGGAGTGACTTTTCCGACCAGAATGTCTCCCGCCTTTACTTCTGCCCCGATGAAAACGATGCCAGATTCGTCCAGTTTGGCCAGTGCGGCCTCACCCACATTAGGTATGTCTGCGGTGATTTCCTCCGGCCCCAGTTTGGTATCTCGGGCCACGCAGGTCTTTTCCTCAATGTGGATGGTGGTGAAACGATCCTCTTGCACCACCCGTTCGGAAATCAAGATGGAATCCTCAAAGTTATAACCGTTCCAAGGCATGAAGGCCACCAACAAATTCTGCCCCAATGCCAATTCACCCATGTCGGTGGATGGCCCGTCAGCGAGAATGTCGTTCTTGGAAACCCGGTCGCCGGGTTTGACCAAGGGCCTTTGATTGATGCAGGTGTTCTGGTTGGATCGGGTGTACTTGGTAAGATTGTAAATATCCACACCGGGAATCCCTGCCTCGGTCTCGACATCATTGAGTCGCACCACGATGCGGCTGGCGTCCACGGACTCAATCAACCCGCCGCGCCTGGCAATCACCGCGACCCCCGAGTCCTTTGCCACGATACGCTCAATGCCTGTGCCGACTAGCGGCTTTTCCGTCCGCAAGGTAGGCACCGCCTGACGCTGCATGTTGGAACCCATCAACGCACGGTTTGCATCGTCGTGCTCGAGGAACGGAATAAGTGCAGCGGCGACGGATACAATCTGTTTGGATGACACGTCCATGTAGTTGATTTTCTCCGGCGAGGCCAAGGTGAATTCGTCCTTGTATCGGCAAGAGACCAAATCATCCTTCAGTTTGCCATGCCCATCAACTGCGGCACTGGCTTGGGCGATGTAGAACTTGCCTTCCTCTATTGCCGACAAGTATTCGATTTCATTGCTTACGCGGCTCTCGGAAACCTTGCGATAAGGAGTTTCCAAAAATCCGTACTCATTAGTGCGCGCATACACCGCAAGGGAGTTGATCAAGCCAATGTTCGGGCCTTCAGGTGTTTCGATGGGGCATACCCGTCCGTAATGGGTCGTGTGGACATCACGCACCTCAAAACCTGCCCGTTCACGGGCCAAGCCACCCGGGCCCAGCGCAGACACGCGCCGTTTATGGGTGATTTCAGACAGTGGGTTGCTCTGATCCATGAATTGAGACAATTGGCTGGATCCGAAAAATTCCTTGATGGAAGCCGCCACCGGTTTGGCGTTGATGATTTCTTGCGGCATCAGCCCTTCCGAATCGGCCAGGGTTAGGCGTTCCTTGACCGCCCGTTCGACTCGCACCAAGCCTAAGCGGAATTGGTTTTCCACCATTTCCCCGACCGAACGCACACGACGATTGCCCAAATGGTCAATGTCGTCCACTTGGCCGTTGCCATTGCGAATATTGATGAGTTCGCGCAATACATCAATGATATCGTCCTTCGATAATACGCCAGAACCAGTTATTTCGGTGCGCCCAAGGCGGCGGTTGAATTTCATCCGCCCAACTGCCGAAAGGTCGTACCGGTCAGTGGTGAAAAACAGATTGTCAAACAAAGACTGCGCGGCCTCTTTCGTGGGCGGCTCGCCGGGCCGCATCATCCGATAGATTTCCACCAGCGCATCGAGTTGAGTTTCTGTCGTGTCAATGCGCATCGCGTTGGAAATATAGGGGCCCCGATCCAAGTCATTGACAAACAGGCAATCGATCATGGTGATTCCCGCAGCCATCATCTTGTCAATCAGATCCTCAGTGATCTCGTCATTCACCTTGGCGACCAGTTCGCCCGTGGCAGAGTCTATGACGTTGTTCGCCAATATTTTCCCGTGTAGGTAGTCGCGGGGCACTTCCATCCTGGTGATGCCCCCTTTTTCTATTTGGCGGATGTGCCGGGCGGTGATGCGTTGGCCTTTTTCGACGATTACGTTTTCTTCCAGTTTGATATCGAAACTGGCGATATCGCCTCTTAGACGCTCCGGTATCAAATCAAGGAAGATATCACCCGTCGATAACACAAATTGATTTGTTTCAAAAAACAGACTGATTATATTTTCATTATCGTAACCCAATGCGCGCAATAAGATAGTCGTCGGCAGTTTCCGGCGGCGGTCTATGCGCACATACACGCAGTCTTTATGATCAAATTCAAAATCTAGCCATGATCCACGATAGGGGATGACTCGTGCGTTGAAGAGTAATTTGCCGGAAGAATGGGTTTTGCCTCGGTCGTGGTCGAAAAAAACGCCAGGAGAACGGTGAAGCTGCGAGACTATGACCCGTTCCGTGCCGTTGATGACGAAGGTGCCAGTATCGGTCATTAACGGAATTTCACCCATGTAAATTTCCTGTTCTTTGATATCCTTGACAACCTTTGAACCTGTCGGTGCCTCTTTGTCGTAAATCACTAGCCGCACAAGGACGCGCAACGGTGCCGCGTAAGTTGTTCCCCGTTGCTGGCATTCCTTGACATCGAAAGTCGGATCACCCAAGCGGTAACTTACATATTCAAGCACCGCCAGCCCAGAATGGCTTTCAATCGGAAACACCGATCTCAATGCGGCGTGCAAACCATCGTCCGCACGGCTTGAATGGGGGGTCTCGGCCTGCAAAAACTTTTTGTAGGAATCGACTTGGGTTGCCAAAAGATAGGGTACTTCGAGAACGTCTTGGCGCTTTCCAAAACTTTTGCGTATGCGTTTTTTCTCGGTAAAAGAATATACCATGTTGGTTCCTTACCTAAATATTTGCTTCAACTAACCACTGCGGTGTCTGTCACGAAAGATGCAATTTTGTGCAATGAATTTTCATAAAGACATGAAACTCGTTTTAGCCTGATTTGACTACATACTTCACATAGCCCGATTAGGATGGGTATTAGACGGTAAAACCGTCAGATTACTGAATATGGAGACACCAAAAGGCCGACAGCATAACGCTGTCAGCCCAATGGAGATTGTTAACGTCTAGGTATATCAAACTTATTTGATGGTTACCGTAGCGCCGGCATCTTCGAGCTTTTTCTTCATACCGTCAGCATCGGCCTTGCTTACTGCCTCTTTTACAGTGGAGGGAACGCCTTCAACCAAATCCTTGGCTTCTTTCAGCCCTAGCCCGGTAAGTTCGCGAACGACCTTGATCACGCCAACCTTGTTTGCGCCGAAGTTGGTCAAGATCACGTCGAATTCGGTCTGCTCTTCAACAACAGCAGCCGGACCTGCGGCAGGCGCGGCAACCGCCACGGCGGCGGCGGCGGAAACGCCGAACTTCTCTTCCATTGCGGAGATCAGATCGACCACTTCCATTACTGTCATGTTGGAAATTGTTTCCAAAATATCTTCTTTCGATACAGCCATTTGTAACTCCAGTTTAATCTATTGTGCTTAAAGCCGTTCAGGCGGCTTGTTTAAGGTCGCGAATTGCAGCCACTGTGCGCGCAAGCTTCGCGTGGGGTTCTGCCAAAGTTCTCACGAACTTTTCGATTGGGGCTTTCATGGTACCCATAAGGATGCCAATTGCCTGATCGCGGGTAGGCAGTTTCGAGAGTCTCTCCAACTCGGATGCCCCATATAGCTTTCCGCCAACGGCGACCAGTTTGGTCACCAGTTTGTCGTTTTCCTTTTCTTTAGCGAATGCGCTGATCACTCGAGCAGCCGCACCCGGGTCTTCCATAGAGAAAGCCAGTATGAGGGGACCCACCAGACCGTCTTGCATGCAGGCAAAATCGGTTCCCTCAACAGCCTTGCGCGCCAAGGTGTTCTTGATTACCCGGATATAAACTCCGGCTTCGCGCGCTCGTTTGCGAAGGGTGGTAAGTTGGGAGACTGTCAGTCCACGGTATTCCGCAGCAACTGCGGAATGCGCTTGGGCGGCAATGGCAGCAACTTCGGCGACGACTGTTTTTTTGTCATCTAATCTAAGTGGCACGCTTTACCTCTGCAGTTTGTCTGAATAGTTTTTTGGAACCATTCAGAGCCAATAAAATCTTCAGAATTTACTCCGAAGACAGGTTCACGGCTCCTTTCGCCAGTAATTGGCCACAGTACACCGTCTGCGCAGGCTTTAGAGATTAAGGGTTTTAACCCACCTACGGTCTTTGACGGTTGCCGACAGAAACCGGCAACCCAAAGTCTAGTTAAGCGTCCAAGCTAGCCTGATCGACGGACAAGCCCGGACCCATTGTTGACGAAACTGTTATTTTTTTCACATAGACACCCTTGGATGTGCTGGGTTTCAGTTTCTTAAGGTCGGCAAGCAAAGCCTCTAGGTTCTCCTTTAGTGCGCTTTCCTCAAAGTTGGCTTTGCCAATCGTGCAATGGATGATGCCTTTCTTGTCAGTACGGTAGCGAACCTGTCCGGCCTTTGCGTTTCTTACGGCGGTGGCTACATCGGGGGTGACGGTGCCCACCTTCGGATTGGGCATAAGACCTCGCGGACCCAATATCTGACCCAATTGACCGACTACTCGCATCGCATCGGGCGACGCAATCACTACGTCAAAATTCAAATTCCCCGCCTTAATCTGGGCAGCCAAGTCATCCATTCCTACAATCTCAGCTCCCGCTTCCTTTGCGGCATCGGCATTTGCACCTTGGGCAAAAACAGCTACGCGAACAGTCTTTCCCGTTCCTCGTGGCAACACTGTGGCTCCACGCACTGCTTGATCCGACTTTCTGGGATCAACTCCTAGATTTACCGCTACATCAATCGATTCGACGAACTTAACTTTAGGGAGTGACTTCAAAGCGCCAAATGCCTCCAACGCTTGGTAAGTTTTATTGATATCGGCCTTTTCCCTTATTGCCTTTAATCTTTTCGTTAGTTTAGCCATTACATGCCCTCCACGTCCAAACCTATGCTACGTGCGCTACCGGCAATTGTGCGAATCGCCGCATCCAAATCGGCTGCTGTCAAATCCGGCATTTTAGCGGTTGCGATTTCAGCCAACTGATCACGGTTTAGCTTGCCAACTTTGTTTTTGTTTGGAATTGGGCTGCCACTCTTTATCCCTGCGGCTTTCTTAAGAAGGAAAGTCGCCGGCGGGGTCTTCATGATGAAGGTAAAGCTGCGGTCACTATAAACTGTTATTACGACTGGCAACGGCATCCCTTTTTCAACATTCTGGGTTTGTGCATTAAACGACTTGCAAAACTCCATGATGTTCACCCCTCGCTGCCCTAGGGCTGGACCGATCGGGGGGCTTGGATTAGCCTCCCCGGCTTTTACTTGTAACTTAATGTAACCAGTGATTTTTTTTGCCATTTAAAACTCCAGTGGGTCATGCGCTTGACTAGGCAAGCTCCCCGTTGATGAAGGCAGCGTTTACTGGAAATGTCCGGTAACGCTTGGATCAAGCTTTTTCGACTTGGCCAAAATCGAGTTCCACAGGGGTGGATCGGCCAAATATGAGTACTGAAACCCTAAGCTTGCTTTTCTCGTAGTTGACTTCTTCAACTACTCCATTGAAGTCCTTAAAAGGCCCTTCAATTACTCTTACCACTTCTCCGACTTCAAATAAAAATTTTGGTCGCGGTTTATTGACCCCTGCCTCTACACGATTCAATATTGCCTCGGCTTCCGCCTCGGTTATCGGCGCAGGATGGTCGGATGTGCCGCCAATAAATCCGAGTACACGCGGTATCTCCTTGACAAGATGCCATGTTTCGTCATTCAACTCCATTTGAACTAGCACATACCCCGGGAAGAATTTCCTCTCGCTTTTCCTCTGCTGGCCTTGGCGCATTTCCACAACTTCTTCAGTTGGAACCAAAATCTTACCGAAAAAACGCTCCAAGTCCGCCCGTTTCACCCTTTCTTCGAGGGCTTTTTTGACTTGATTTTCATAATTCGAGTAAGCATGAATGACATACCATCGAAATGCCATTTCACACCTTCTGCCCGGTCAGAATACCTACGGCCCAAAACAAGACCATATCCATCAACCAAAGAATCAACCCCACACTAAAAACGACGGCAACAACCAACATGGTTGCTTGCATAGTCTCTTGGCGGGTGGGCCAAATTACTTTTCTGACTTCCATTTTGGATTCTGTTATAAACCCCCAAGCTTTCCGACCTATCGCAGTTGTAAAAACAAGCGCAACGGCCAAGCCAAACACTGCCAATATCCCTAAAACTCGGTACACTAGGGCATAAGAAGCGAAATAATAAAAACCTGCTATTCCTACGATTAACAAGCTTATCACTAGCACCAGTTTCACTGTATCGAACATCGAAGCGCTTGGTTCTGCTTGGGGTGCCATGTCTATTACTTTCTCGAAAAATTTTGATAAGGACGATACGCCTTAACCACAAGAATGTGGCAGGCCAGGAGGGTCTCGAACCCCCAACCTGCGGTTTTGGAGACCGCTGCTCTACCAATTGAGCTACTGACCTGTACTTTGGTGCTTGGAAGGGTGCTATGATTCAAATTGTCACTAAATCCCAGCACCCAATTGTCATTCTATAACCTTTGAAACCACGCCGGCACCTACAGTCCGACCACCTTCGCGTATGGCGAAACGCAAGCCTTCCTCCATCGCAATCGGGGCTATAAGCTTCACGTTGATCTTGATGTTGTCTCCCGGCATGACCATCTCAACTCCTTCCGGCA
>Ga0194049_1000053_pt1 | contig 46492 bp, 45 predicted proteins | sample JunL2225m_MetaG_FD_148665 | JGI IMG/M metagenome (GOLD analysis project Ga0194049, IMG submission 148665) | Anoxic zone freshwater microbial communities from boreal shield lake in IISD Experimental Lakes Area, Ontario, Canada - Jun2016-L224-25m | ecosystem: Environmental > Aquatic > Freshwater >... | reverse complement strand
GAATTTCGCTAGGCAGCCAAGAAAGGTCAAAATTAGCGGCCTTCAGGGAACACTCCCATATAACTATTACACCCCACCCGTCTTTGATTAACTGGCGAATCTGCCTGCTATCCCTGTCAACATTTTGATGAAATTTTCTTTGCCAAGAATCGCCATTTTCATCAGGGTTGGTAGCAAATCTACAACCAACGTGCCTGTGCCAAAAGCAGCCATGTACAAATATTGATACTTTGTACTTGGGCAGCACAATGTCAGGTCGGCCAGGCAAGTTTTTAGAATGCAGGCGAAATCGAAAGTTTTTCGAGTGTAAGAAACGCCGAACTATTAGCTCTGGTTTGGTATTCTTGCCCCTGATACTGGACATCATCCGAGAACGGGTTTGACTATCGACTATATCGGTCATTCCTGGTAACCTGGGCCGAGCCTTGAAAAAGAAGAAATGTTGACATATGGCCACGCAAGCGCCAATACCTGTTGTAGATCTATTTGCCGGACCCGGAGGTCTTGGCGAGGGATTTGCCGCTCTTGATAACGGAAAAGTTTTTAAGATTAAGATTTCTGCTGAGATGGAAGCCTCAGCACACAAAACCCTCCGTCTTCGTGCATTCTTTCGAATACTTAAATCGAAAGGCGGTTCTGACCTAGAAAGCTACTATCGATTCTGCAATGGTGATGCTCAATATCCATGGGATGAAAGCACTGAAGATGCTTGGCTTGAGGCGGAAAACGAAGCAAGGCAGATAACGCTGGGGAGCCCAGAGGGGAATCGAAAACTCATAGGAATTTTAGATAAATCTAAAATTTCTGCCTCTAAGCCTTGGGTACTCATTGGCGGCCCCCCTTGCCAAGCCTATTCATTGGTTGGACGTTCTCGCAACAAAGGTAAGGTCGACTACAAGCCTGACGAGGATCACAGGCATTTCCTGTACAAGGAATACCTGAAGATCATCCAGAAGTACCAACCCTCCGTTTTCGTGATGGAGAACGTAAAGGGTATTCTGTCTTCTAAAGTCAATGGCGAGGGCATATTCCGTACGATTCTGCGTGACCTGAGCAATCCTGATGCAGCTCTAGGCAAGACTGGTGGACATAATTATCGGATCCATTCGCTAAGCAGCGACACGAGATACGAATGGAGTATGAACCCAGAGAAGATTGATATTCACGATTTTATTGTCAGGTCTGAGAATTTCGGAATTCCTCAGGCACGACATCGAGTTATTTTGTTGGGAGTTAGAGATGACATTCACGATCGACCATCCCGGTTAAGCACAACGGCTCAATTAACAGTCAAGCAAGCGATCTGGAGATTGCCAAAATTAAGAAGCCGCATAAGCAAAGGACAAGATAGTCCAGAAAAGTGGGCTGCGGAGATAAAGAAGCATTTGCGACAGATTCGCAGAGCAAGCAGTGCGATTCCGGCGTTTTCGAAGTTAAAGCAGAGATTGAATTCTCTAGAAAGCCAAATTCGCACTAATTTATCTCACGGCTCTCTTAGAGAGCGCCGCCATGGGAATTACTCTTCCAATGGAAATACGCTGGACAACTGGTACGTTGATGACAATTTGACGGTATGGCTGAATCACGAAGCACGAAGCCACATGACATCAGACCTCCGTCGATACTTGTTTGCCTCTTCATATGCCTTGGCTTACGGCAAGTCACCAAAGGGGCATGAGGGATTCAAGTTACCGGGGCTTGAGCCAGCTCACAAGAATTGGAAAAGCGGAAAGTTTGCTGATCGATTTAAGGTCCAGCAAAGAAATCGTCCATCAACAACCATTACCAGCCACATATCTAAGGATGGACACTATTTCATTCATCCAGACCCCACACAATGCAGGAGTCTGACGGTGAGAGAGGCAGCTCGACTCCAAACTTTCCCGGACAATTATTTCTTTCAAGGCAATCGAACCCAACAGTTTCATCAGGTGGGGAATGCAGTGCCACCACTTCTAGCCTTAAAGATTGCCAGAATTACTCTCAAACTCTTGCGAGAGTGATAGGCATATCTGGTCGCTATATGTATTTATCGATGTCTGAATCCCTCATCTTCAGCAAGGGAACGCAACTGTAGTAGCCGTTTCCAATCTTTTTCCAGAGTTACCTTTAGAAAGCCCGGAAGTGTGCTGGCACGTACTACAAGTGCTCGATCTACTGGATTCAAGACACTTGGGGCGTTTTGCCATTTCAAAAGAGCAGCCCAATATCCTGCCTGGGTTAACCCAAGCACTTCCTTTTGAATTGCTATCCCATCATCCTGAATGCCTTGCTTGCGACTTGAGACCTTTTCTCGACTGAATTCCTCGATGCTGATGAGGTCATTTTGTATGGAATCGATGGAGGGAATCCTGACATCCTTGATGGACTCCCAGCAAGCCTCTCTCTTACACCACTCGTCCACCCTTCCTTTGCCTTCTTGAGGCTCCAGTAAGGCATCCTGAATTACCATCGCCAACTTTATCAAGTAGCTATCAAGTGACGGACTAACATCTTGTTTGTTCCAAATCCCAGGCAGATCGACTTGAAAACCTGACTTGCGAGCTGCGTAGAAAAGTGTAGAAAGCGTATAGGCCACTATTTGCGGACGATAGTCACCCATATACCAACTACCACGACCAGCGTGGACGATGTCTTCAACCCTTTTCCACAGTAAAGCCAGCGCCGCAATTCTTTGGTAGTAGGCATCACCGAAATTCGGACTAATAGATTTCCAATATTCCGTTTCCGTAATATCAGGATCTTTGCTTGAGAACTGCCCGGCGAACTTTGTAAAGTTTTTCTGCGGCCCTAGACTTGTCCAGTAAGGTCTACATATCCATGTGCTGTCATATTTAGCCAATTCAGTTTTGTTGATTACTTGCTTACTGGGGTATTCGGTATCAAACAGATCCTTCTTGGCCTTTGACAAATACAATCTTTCATTCTGATATTGGCCACGAGATCTTTCGTAAAACCATTTACTCTGAATGCGTTGACCCGCCTTAGCAGGTGTAGGCAATCGGCGGGATATTTCCTCCATTTTTCGATGGAAAGGATGATTCGCAAAAAAATCAGCTATGGCTACCTTATTTTGAGTATTCGCATACTCCGCTATTCGTGGAATCAGGTCATGTGATTGTGCTTCTCCGACACACGATAATTTCATCTGCACGGTGACACCGTCCAACGAATAACCGTAGTTCTTCCTGGCATTCAAAACCGAAGCCGTTGTTTGCCCCCCGTTTACTATCTGCAGATCAACCAATCCTGTTATGAGTCGTGCACTACCAGAACCTCCGAACAAAACATCAGATGCGGTCGCCGCAATACCATTGTTATATGCAAAAAATAGTTCTGGAGAGTCTTGAATGGTGGCTCTGATTCCCTTGTTTACCCCACCTTTCATGCCGAGAAACGATCTAACGTTGCCTTCTAGAAGACGACTTCCATATCGCTCAAACATGTCCGCAAGAAGATTCCCATTAACTACACATAGGAAAGATTTGATGCTTTCGGTACTTGCTGCCTCAAGAAATGGAATTCCTGAAACGCCAAATTCCTGTATGTCAATCTGAACGGCCTCTCGCTCCCTTGAAGACTGGTAAATAGCCTTAAGCCTTTGCAGATCCCAAATATGTCGTTCAACTGGAATTCCACCGATCTCGCCTGCCTTTTCCTCCTTGAAGCGTTGACTCAATGTACGGTTGGTTAAGATATGAAGTCGAATTCGGTTGATCTTGCCTTTTCCATATCTCAGGAGAGTGGCTAGCTCATAGGCCTTGTTCGATTCAGTAATTCGTTCGTCCAGTTTGGAGTCGATTGCCTCTGCGATGAAATTCTCCATCCATCCGGAGAGTTCCTTTACATCACTGGATGACAGGGTCTCGGGTTCAGATAAGTCGCTCCATTTTCCAACAACCAATCCAATGTTACCGTCCGCCTCATCCAGTTCAGTGTAACCATGAAGCCTTAAGGTTCTGCGATGCGAACCAGATCCTGAGTATTCGACATCAATGAATTCTCCGAATACCGGATCCTCTTCCAGTCTTTCCGCAACCTCGGTCACAAAAGCGAGCGTATCCACCAAATGCATCGAACTTGCACGCCTAGCCACAATCTGGCCAAGTTCAATTAGAAATTCATTGTCGTCCAACTTATTTCACCTAAGCAATGATATGGCGTTGAATACTGGATAGACTAATTGTGTACGTTGCGCCAACTATTCCGGCAGGCACTTGGGAGGCTGTTAGCCTTGGAAAACCTTCCGATACTAGAAAAGAAGTTCTCTTCTGTAAAACAACGGCAACTGACTCATAGTATTCGTGCTCAACGTAACCAACTTCGAGCAAGCGATCTCGGAATATCTCAAGCGCCTCTGGATCCGCAGCAATGAGTCCTTCGATTCGGGCAACCGAGTCAGGTAAATTGATGCTGCCGACGTCAGTAGGAGAAACTTCTCTAAGAACCAGAACCCTGAGCTCAATGGGCACCGCCGCTTGCAATTGGCCAAGTGAAGCAATTGATATATCTTCGGAATCTGGTGATATTGCTTTGACCTCAATGGCGGAGTTTGAATACTGGAAGTCTTGATCGGATCCCAACGGCCCAACCCAACCGGATACCATTTCCCGCAGAGCCTGATCTCTCTTTCTTAGCACCTCGTCAAGGGTGAGGAGTTCGGCAATCAGTCCCTTTATTTGATACTTCTCAAGCAGCCCAGTACGAGTGTTTTGAAACAGTCTCTTCCACAGGTCGAGCCTATCCATGAAAAGGGCGATGAGCGTTTTTTCAGTCTTAACTTCTACGGCGGCATCCACAAGATCTTGGCAGAGACGTCCGAATACCTGTTCTAGGCCAGCAAGCTGAAGTCGCAAGACCATTAGCCATGACCCATCTGTACGCTGCTGCCGGAAATAGTCGAGTGCCGAAGATTTTATTTCAACGGTTGGCGGTCGGGAGCTTGTCCCAATCGCCAGCATCACATGAAATCCGGAATCCATTCCCGCATACAGGCTGAACGGATTGCTCGGATCAATCAGATTCAGCTTGTAAGCTCCCTCCACAATTGGCACCCTTCTAGCCTCATCTCCTTGCTCCATCCAGATTGACTCAATCTTCGTCATCATCTTTGTCATCTCTCAAATAGCCTAGATTACGAAGTGCGACCTTGTTAAGCCGATAGGGAACGAGAGTTTTCTCGTCCTCCCCCTCAAATTCTGGGAAACTTAGACTAATAGCTACCAAGACGCTCGATTCAATATCCGTTGGCTTCATCATGCGAGAAGCCTTTTTTTTAGCATCCGGTTTTGGAGAGGTTGGCTCAATCAGGTGAATCGTCAACAGGGGTCGCTTGCGAAAAGTCCGATACATGTAGCCAGGAATTCCTTCCCCCTTCTTTATATCTCGCTTCCGCTCTTCCTCCCAAGCAACCGCAGCACTTTTTAACTCTGCTTCATCAAGCCCCACCATTTCATCTGATACGTCACCGACTCTCTGCTTGTTTAGCTTTAAGTAATCTGGAGAACCATTGACAATTTCGAATTGTCTCTGACGACACTTCACTTCCCGTGTCGACCCATCGGCAAGTACCAAGCCTAGGGCAGGGGCCGCCGAACCTTCTCCGGTTGGAACGCAGATGTCCCATTCCTGGAGCGAGGCAACCTCATTGCTTGCGATAAATGAAACGAGCGGACGTCCCTTTCCGGAAATGTCAGCAATGAATTCAATGTTCGTATCGTTTATTTCCAAGTTATTCAAAAAGTTTGCAACGACTCTCGACTTGACGCCGCTCCAAAGGTATTTGGTGCCCGCCCTTCCGATTGGTCTTGGTGCCTCCATATCACTTAGAAACTCACGAACGGTGGAAAGATTCTTCAGATTTGACGCATTCGATTTGGGTAGAAATGGTGTCTCGGCTCCATATCCGCTAAACGATACGGCATGAACCACTTCCTCCGCATTTCGCATCTTGTTCAATGCCGTCACAATAAGAGTGTCGGGTTTTGAGCGAACTCTTATCCCGAATCTGGCTGGCGGCAACCTATTGGCATGCATCCGTCTCAGATCTTTCTTCAATTCATCTACCACATCGGATATGTGACAGAACCAGTCCTGCACTGCGGCATCCATCCATATCCGAAACAAATCCTCATAACCCGGTCGATAACCGAACCATCGGCCCATTTGCAACAAGGTGTCATATGCCTTGGAATCTCGATAGAAATAGCTCACGCACAGACCTTCCAGGGTAAGTCCACGAGAGAGGCTCAATCCACCTACTGCAATTGCTCGCCGCCCCTTATCCGTGTTCTTGTATGCCGAGTAGTTTAGTCGGTCAATACTGTTGGTTCCTTGATTGATCGTAATGATCTTCACAGAGGCAATCGAGTCGTACAAAAGAGCTCTAATCTCATCCCAGGAGATGTCGATGTCAGAGTATTCCCGCACCCATGACTCATATAATTGAATGAGTAACGGATGCCTCCGCCACAGATCTCCATCCGCCATGTACTGTTTTATTTCCTCCGTGACGGCATGAAGATATTGCTTCAATCGGGTGGCCACTTGACCTTGCACGTTTGTTAGTCTCGATACATTCACGAGCATGCTGCGGTGCCTAAGCATCTCCTTCCGATAATCCCTGATTGCACATGACAACAAAAAGGTGTGTACGGCCTCCTTAAGTGTTTGGGGCAGGTCCCCGATCACAAGATCTTTCTTGTGTTTGAAGGGGAAGACCGGCTCAGCATCATCAATATCCCTGACCTGATTTAAATACTTCCCTCCCTCCGAAAAGATATCGGTAGCACCAATGTAATTGGATGGCGGATTTAATGAATATATAAAATCTGCCGGAAACAAATCGTCTATATCTGGATTGATGAATACATTTGCAAACGGGGTAGCGGTATATGCAACATACGAAGAACGATTGAACCTGGATATCAGCGCCCGAATGAGCCTATTGATTGTTGCCGGGTCATCATCCTTTTTGGCATTTACCGAGGCGTTATCCGCCTCATCATCCACAATAAGCAGCGGTAGATTGAGCGTCGTGCTTCCCCTCTGAATCTGCGAGTCCAGAAAACCGATAACATTTTCCAAAGCAGATTTATTTTTCTTCATAACAAACAGCACTGGCTCATTTATATTCTCGAGCGGAATTCCCCCCAACGCCCTTGCGTTTGCGGTCAAGAAGTCTGAGTCTACGGACGTTAGAACATTCGGGGTCTTCGCCCTGAACCTTCCTGCACCAATCCTCTGAGCATTCTGCGTTGCACCAAGTATGTCCCTACTGTCCTTGCCGACAAAACCCTCATCAAGACGGCCTTGTGTTTGTGATCGGAGCTCTTCGATCATCCCGGTAAGCAGAACAATGACTTTGTATCCAGCGTCCGCCGCTTTTGATACTAGGCCACCATAACTGGCTGTCTTTCCAGACTGAACATCCCCCATAACGAGTCCCCGGACGTTCCATTGGTTTAACAATTCTGGATTGCCACATTCAGTAAGAATATTGTCTGCATCCTCTCCAAGGACACGTATCACGTCACGATTAAATCCAATGTCCTGAAGCTGGCGTTCATAGCTTTCCCAATAGTGCCAAGTAATATTTGCCTTGCGATCCTCTAGCCATGGAGCCCTATTGTCTTCTCGGATACCTGTACCCGTCGTCATGCTTATGCCAATTGACGATTCAAGCTTCTTCCTTACTGTGTTCAACGTGTCCGAATTTACACTTGGATCAATTAACGCAAGCGTGGCAATTATTTCGCTCAAGAGTTCATCCGTTAACAGCCTGTTTCCGAGAATTCCCCTCGCTGTCATGAAATGATCAATTTTTATTTCAGCCATTAGCCCAGCTCCTTTCGGATTTCATCATGATGCTCGGTGTAACGTGCCAGGGGATCGATACTCAACACCTGCTCAATATCCAAGTGAGTTACATCCAATAGCGATGAAGCAATCTCGATAAGCTCCTTCACGATATTGGGTGTATTTGCCGTTCTCTTATCGGAGCACATGTCCGCATATATGGATTCGAAAGGAAGTGCTGCACCAAAAAGATTAAGCAGCGACTGAAAATACTTTTGGTCGCTCTTTTCCAGACTATTAGATAGCCCTGCTATTGCCGGATGATCAATATTCAATTCGTATTTGAATGATCCATGCGCTGGCTCGATTCTTTGCCAGAGCGGCACGAACCCTTTGGGGCGTTGCTTCCGACCAGGATACGATATGGTTTGATGACTCCGTCCCGTGAAATGAGGAATTAGCTCCCTAAGCCGTGTACGAATGACGTCCGGTGGATAGGCAGATGATTTCTTGATATCCAAGGCCCACAGTTCGTCAAATGAGTTCGGGATGTCTACTTGAATTCTCGTTAATTTGAAGAATTCATTCTTAGGAACCAGTTGGAACCATGTCCCCCACATCACTAACCGGCGATTCCTATAAACGTAAAAGCCTTGAGTTCCACGAAGACCGTCTTTCCCACCAGCAAGCTCGATTTCCTCCGGGGATAGATGACTTATCGGCGGAAGGACGTAAGGAGTAACCGTTACGTCTCCTTTCTCGTGATGTATGACCTGCCCCTCCAAAGGTTGCCGAAATGTGTTGTCTTTGAGGAAGGGATCTTTCGCAGGAATTGGCAATCCATTCAGTTTCAACTCAATAGCGGAGTGACCGCCCTCACGCTGCGTAAATCTGTGGAATACCAATGCGAGGTGATCGTAAAGGGAGGAAAGCTTGATAGTCATTTCCTCCTGCGGATACTTGGAGCCCGCTATCAATCGGTCGAGATCTTGCCACACGACTAGGGTTCCAGATCCCAATGCCTCAAGCTTGGAATATAGCGGTAACGTGTCTAGCTCGACCTTTGGTGGGACGACAACTACCCATTTATTTGTGTCTTGGACAACATCTAGATCCCACGAGCGAGCACTAATATGACCATTTTTTTTGCTTACAACGCTAAGCTTTCTGCACTGTGAAAGAGACGCTGTTTTTAGTCCAAGACCGAATCTGCCAAGATCGTTGTCTGCCCGGATATCAGTAGGGTTTCGGCTTCCATGACGCATTGCCGCCGTGAGCTCGTCAGCCTCCATGCCATCGCCATCGTCCAGAATTGCCACATATGGATTGTCGGTCGCATCGTACTGAATCGCAATCTTGCTGGCATTTGCTGAAATGCTGTTATCTATCAAATCGGCAACAGCTGCCTCTACTGAGTAACCAACCGCCCTCATCGACTCAATAAGGGAAACAGGATCAGGGATGACTTCTAGCGTTTCAATGGGAATGGCCATTATTTTCAATCTGATAGTTTGTTAGCTCATCGTTTCGAAACCAAAACATATCCAGACCAAAATGCATTCCAGATTGCATCGGTTTGTCTACGGATTTCCCCGGTCAGCATGTTTTAGTTCCTTGATGGATTACTACGGATGACCGTCTAGTAATGCGCATTGCGAATCCCGACAAATGCGATGAATTACTGAATCTCTTGAAATACTCCAGTTTCCATTGATTTTTCACCCCTGAGATTTAGTAGCGTCCGAATTTGTTGCAAGACGGCGGCAGCCTCATCACTTACAACTGCAGTGCTCCCTTCACTTATATCTTCATATGCGAGAGCAATTGAGAGTTTCGATATCTTTTCCTTAGTCTCAAACCACGTTTTAGTCACACTTTCCATGGTCTTACCAAGTGTAGTTGTGGCAGACGGAATCAATTTTCTAATTTCATCGTCAATCACAATGCCTGCTTTCGGAATCCTTGCCTGGGTACTCACCAAGTTGTCGTAAACTTTACGGACGGCGCTTTTCAATGTATCAACGTCAGCAAAAATGTCCTCTGCTGATTTATTTGTAGGGAGTAACAGAATTTGCAGTCGCTTTTCTGCAATTTCTGTTTCGCATATCTTCTTGAGTTGCGTTTCGATATTTCTCCCACTGTTGTCTCCGTCTAACAGAGCGACAATATCCCTCCCCTCTGAAAGCATTAGCTTCGTCATCGCAACATAGTTCTGTGAATCTCCAGCATCAACAATGCTGAAGTCATTTAGATCGACGTCCAGCACACCCCGGGCTTTCATTTTCTTTACCGCATCTAGCAAGTAAATAATGTCAGAAGGTCCTTCCACTAGAAGCGTTTTATCAGCAATGAGAAAGTTATTACTGAGCAGAATGCCTAACGACTGACGTACAGACTTCCAGTTTTTTGTGAAGGGTTTCTGATCAATTTTTGTACCCTGCGTGGTCTTGCTAATAACCCGATTCCGCTTGGGATAGTTCTTGTTCACCAAAAACAGCGAATGTGTCGTGTATACGATCTGAGCAGCTTCGGCAATTGTCTCGAAGCTGCGTTGTAAATCCAACTGCGCCTGTGGATGTAGATAAGTTCCCGGTTCATCAAACAGATAAATGAAAGAATTTCCCGCTTTATTTTTAGTCCTCGCATAAATAATCATAGACAGTAAAAAATACGTCCTAAATCCTGATGATCGAAGAGATGGCCTTGTGTACTGGCCAACAATTGCAGGATCCTGAATTTTTATTACGATGTGATCACCATTCGTACCGGTATGCTCCAACTTCCACTTAAGTTCCTTACCCTGATTCCACTTGTCATTCAGAATTTTAGTAAGCCTCTTAGAGGCCTCATCTAAAGTCTTGGAGGTCCTGTCATTCTGGGCAAATATTGTTGCCCTAGACTCCCAGATATCCGCCAGGCGGAATATTCCTTGCATAAATTCAAAGTCTGCCGTTTCCAGCTGAGCAAGATTTACTTGATCAATGACATTTCCGCTTGGCGACTCAAATAATTCGACCCGTGGCCTTAGTCCAAGTACCTCCTTCTCATTTGAAGCGAGGACTTCCACGGGTAGCGCAACTATCTTGATAGCATTTGTCTGCGAGTCTCTAGAGAAAATAAGTTCGCCATTTTCACTAATTGGAAAAAGTGGCAACGGGGGCACTTCTACCGAATTGGCGGCTGCCGGCGTGTCTGTTGTTTGTGCTGAAGTTGTCGCCTCAATTACTGCTTCTGCGACGACAGGGGAAGTGGGGGGACCAAGATCTCTCAGATCTTCCAAGACTTTATGTGACACTGAGAAATGCCACTCAAGTTCCACGAAAGCACCAGGGTCAGAATCCCAGTTCTTATCATCTGGAGAAATGGGCTTGTCGTCATTTAGGCATTGAATAGCGGCGAGAATGTTGGTTTTTCCATGATCATTGGCCCCAATAAGAATTGTGACCTGCTCTTCAACGTGGAGAGTCTCCTCGTCCTTCACCGATCTGTGCCGTTTCATAACCATTTTTTTGAGTCGCATTTTTCTACCGATCAAAATTTAAGCGGGATTTATGAACAGCCCGACAGGATTTAGGGTACTTCTTCCAGCAATACGCTAGCACAGGTGCTACCTTTCCCCATTCACCCTCAGCCAAACTTCCAGCTCAAGAAGTTCCTGCTCCAAAGGAATGCCTTCAGGCAGATCCAAGGCAATGAACGCCTCAGCTACCCGGTCAGTGTCAGGCCCACATTTCTCTGCCAGGTTTGTCAGCAGACCAAGACCCCTAGGTTGAAAGAGGTGTTCTGCCGATTTCTTCTTCACCCGCATAAGCCTTGCATATTCGTCACGGTAAAGCTTTGACCTGCTGAGGGTCATTGCACGACGACGGGCCTTGATGGCCGTGAGGGGACCAGGAGATCCGATGGTGAGGATGAAGGGTTTGGTCATGGTGGACTTTCGTGAGTTGGTCCTGAGAGACTCAATGCATGGGCTTATTCTGGTCGAAGGAGGCAACATAGGCGCAAGGATCCAATTCGCTATTCTTGTAGAAATTCTCCGCTAAATGTACCTTCAGAGAATCCGGCTTCCCAGATCCATCGTAAAAGACTAGATAAGTAAAAGACTAGATAAAAGTAATATCGATTCCGATTTTCACGCAGAAGAGAAACTGATCGTTCGTTTTCCGATAAAAAGAATCGGTATCCCTTACCCCCTTTGTTTTTGCCGACTGACTTAACTTCGATGCATCGCCTACTGTTTTCTGAATTGAATGATAGAAAGTCGAACCCATAGCCCGGACGATCTCGAAAATCGTCAATCTTTCCTGCCAGCGATGTCATATCTTCTGAAATTAGCCGATCTTTCTCCCACCGCAGAGCGAAGGCCTCACTAATCTTTCCGATCCGCCCTCTTTGGGCATTTATGTCCTCGAAATTTACCTTTGGCTTTCCACGCTTAGTTTTGGTCAGATTTTCCTCGGACTCGGACGAAGGTTCTTTATAGAATTGCCAGAAAAGAAACTTCATAAACTGAGGATTGCTCCAACTCGTAGATATTGGAGTCGTGTCCTTTTCCACTCGTAGAAGATGCTGCGCTTCCGATATCATCAAATCATTGCCAAGCTCCAACTCTGCGGCTAATTCCTCTATCGTGCCCTTGCTACACACGTTTAGATACATGTCCGGAAAGTAGAGACTCAAGATCTTGGCCTTGAACATCTGCGATAGAGGATTGTCATCTATCTCTCGGAAATTACGATTCTTGCCGTCGGAGATGAGCGATACCAACGCATTACGTACAGCTCTATATGCTTGAGCGGGTGTGCTCCCAAACTTTTTAGTAAAGCGATATGTTCTTCTTGGATCGCCATTCACTATTCCATAATAAATTCCAAACTTAAAAGCCGTGGCACCCATGATCACCGCCCAAGCCTTGGTCTTGGCTTCGACGCTGGCACAAAAAGTTTCTCTTCCGGTACCTATTACGTAGTCCTCTAGACTAAGCGAGGAAAGTCGCCTTAGCGGGAATAGACGAAGGAATCTGCCTCGTGAAGCATTGGCCTCATCCGAGTGGGCTATATCGTAGATCTGATCAAAGGCATGTAGTTCACCAGTCAACTCTTGAAGTGTTGGCATTCGTCAACTCCAAAGGGAAAAGTACATCTCCATCGCTTAAGTCGCCTTACTATGAATCCAAGCTGCATACAGTGGCCTTCCATCAGGCCGGGATAACTCGATCAACTTGTCCTTGGCTGCTTTCTTCTCGAACAGGCCGACGAACTTCTCGAAGTCATCGTAGTGGTTTTTAGTATCGTCTTCCTCGAAAGACTGGATCAGCAGAACAGCGTATTTGGCATGGAATCGTTTGGCTTCAATCACTGCTGAGGCTGCCCGGTGTAAGAGTTGATACCTGATGTTGTCCAGATCAGTCTCTCCAGGCTCCATCTTCTTGATGTAACCCGGCCCAAGCGGCCCATGTGGGATGTACGGCATGAGCTCAGCAACTATGATCTGAATACAGAGTTTTTTGCGAACAGGCGCTGGAAGTCCGAGGTTCTCCATGATGTCACCCAAGCGGTCTTTAACGCCCTTTGCTGATGTCCGCTTCTTCCAATCCCCAAGAGTAGCGTCGAAGTCCTCTCGGGCCTTTCCTTCCACCATCATCGAGATGAGGCCATCAGAGCACGACATCAGGGCAAACACGTCGTTCTGAGAGGGTCTAGTGCCCCCTTTAAGGTCAACCTTGTATTCGGGTATAGCCAGGGCAAGCTTTGCATCCCGCAAGGCTGGGTTGTCCGCATTCTTGAATATTGCCGCTATCTCAGCAGGGAGACCATCTGCTTCTTCCCATGAGTAAGCGGTGGACATGGCTGAGTAGCCAGATCTCCAGTGCTTCTCTGGATCGGCCAGGAGTGCCTTCCAATCCAATGGGCCGTCTGTAGGGACGACAATTCGCTTCTGCTTACCGGCCATGCGCTTCTCCCCAGGATTGGTTGAGCCAACAGTACGGCTTATTTTTTAGACTTTTTCTTCGCCTTCTTCTTGCCCTTACCGCCGTTGGGTGTTGCCCAGACTTGGATCTTGCATTTATAGACAAATTTCTCTTCTACTGGCCACCCGATAGTAGCTATACGACAGGCATAGGAATAGCTGGGGATTACGTCTGTGGCAATGTTATAGGCTGTGAACGTCGGCCAACTAGGGTCTCCCTTGATGATGTCAAACTGCATTGCCACTGGGCCCTTGATCTTTTCGGGAAGCCTGAAGGTCACATACCTTGAACTTAGACTTGTCTGCGGATACAGATCAAACGTGTCCCAGTACCTTGCTCGGCCATCAGTGCCAACCGGGTCTTTGTTCCCCAGGGCTTCATAGTTACCGCCAGGTGGATTCACTTTGGGTTTCTTCTTGGACTTGTCTTTCTTGGTTGCCATGGTTTTCTCCCTTATGTAGTTGCACCGCTGACAGCAAGCGGAGCCTTTATTGGCCTATTTAATTTGCAATACCTGCAACAAGCATCAAGTTGGCAAAAAAAGACTTTCCCCACCGTATTTGATACGGGTTTAGCGGGGACATTCTTCGGCAAAGGTTCCCTCTGTGAGTGTTGAAGCCACGAAAGTGCAGAACTCACGAACCGCACCAGGGGCACTAAAAGCCAAGTGAACGGATAAAGCATCAAAACGATAATAAGAACCCACCCGACAAACAGTACAAGCAAAGGGTTCAAGCCCAAGAATTTGGCAACCTCGGTCAATATGCTGTTAATCAAACTGGGATTCGTAATGACGATATACGCTGTTACTACAGCAGCACCATATCTGCCGATTTTCTGAAGAACAGAACTCCTAGGTATTAGCCGTGGTGCAAACATTCGTGTGCGAGTCATAAGACTCAATTCCTCACTGGACCGTGTAGCCACGCTTCCAGCCTTAAGGACCTTTCCGGCCCCGGCTGCTACCTTTCCGGTCTCCACTACTACCTTTCCGGTCCCCATTACTACCTTTGCGGCTGGCGCGATCAAAGGAACATCAAGTAAAGCCCAGAACCAATCGCTAGTTGTTTCTTCATCAAGTTTGTAATTTGTTTCAAGAGAGCGGATACCGCTTGTAAAAAAGGAGGTCACAGCTTTTAAAGATCGATCCGTCTGAATCCTCTTCACTTCCTTATCTTTGGTTACAACAAACTGCCCCAGTAAATCATGGCCTTCCTGCTTAATAAAATTTATCGCATACCAGCCACGTTCTTTCGGGCCAAGCTCACGTAGTTTCTTTTGTACAACCGCATTCGGGGGCTGCTCATTCCCGGTCAATTGACCCCAGAGCCCTTTTACATATTCCGAAATTGACTGAATTCTCTTGCCCGTAGCGTCCTGAGCCTTGAGTAACCAAAGGTCATTTTCTCGAAAGTATTGGATGACAGGAATTACGGATTCGCCATGTTTCAGCAAAACCTCTTTGAATTCTGCCTCCGAGCCATAGTCCACTAAGACTTGACGGGTCATGTTTGGGTATTTGGCCAAAGCTATCCATGCTTTAAGGACAAGCTCCCTGTTGTCAACATAGTCCAGAAGCTGGCCTTGTATAAGCAAAGGCTCGTTCAGGATACGTTTATCGATTGGCCCTAAATATTGCTCAGCTTGAATATGAATCAAGCCCTCTGCATAAGACACTGGCTTCCAGTTCCAGCAAATTACCAAAGACACCACTACTGCTATAGCGAGAAAAACCAATGGTTTTCTTAATTGCATGAATACCCCCCCATATCCGCTGAATCCGCTATGCAACAGTTGCAGGTCACCAAATTCCGAATAACAAAATGAAATACAAGGGTAATAGAACCAACCACCCCCAAGAGTCTTCAAACCCATATGCCAAGAAAATCACCCCACCGATGACTCCTAATGCGGACACACCCACAAGGCATTTGTCCAAGAAGAGAGCTGCAAGCTTGTGGCCATAACTATCAAATTGTTCAATTCCGGAAGAATTTGTTCGGTCAAACTTGCGTTTCCTTAACCAGAATAGGAAGGCGATTCCCGCAATCAATAGTCCGGCACCAATCAGTGCTAGAACATTAGTCATCGGTAACGCATTCCCCACGACTTTTCACTGATTGAATAACCCCAATTTGTCCTCGTGCTCAACCAACTTCAGATAAACCTCTGCCAGTAGCTCTGCATCCAGCATTGCCCCTTTGGAGGTACGTTCCTCATATTCGATATCGAATCTTTCACAAAGAGCAGCCAAGGCATTCTTGGTCCCAGGCTTTTGCCTCTTAGCCATGGCCAGTGTATCTGTGATTTTGTGGCAATAGGTCTCAACAGATGCCAGGCCGGCGTTCTCAAACTCCGCATTCAGAAACTCAACATCAAACGGGGCATTGTGAATGATCAGTTCGGCTCCCCGGATATATTCAGCGAATCCATGTGCAAATGCCGGAAACCTGATTGCATCCCTCAATTGATAAGACGTTAGTCCGTGCAGAAAGGTCGCTTCAGGGGCAATCTCACGTTCTGGGTTGAAGAATCGGTGAATACGATTTTGGGTAATCTCAAGGTCAACAATTTCGATGGCAGCCAACTCAATAATCCGGTCCCCTCGATTTGCGTGAAGCCCGGTGGTTTCAGTGTCTATTACGATTTTTCGCATAATAGTCAGCAGAATAGGCTAGAAGAGGCTCGTGGGGTGAGCCACTCCGTCTGCTACCCCCTACTAAAGTCTAAGGACTTATGCCCCTGATGCAGCGTGGTTGTTACCCCACAGGACTTTTGGGTAACACGAAAATCAGGCCTCTTCATAGGGGGTTACCCTGTTACCCTTGTTTCCTTAATAAATAATACTTAGTTATGGACCTCTGCTTTTACCCTAGCGGGGCCGATCTTTCTGGCAGAAAATCCAGAACATCATTTTCAGAATGGGGAAACAGGGTAACAAGGGTAACGGGGGTAACAAAATGCTTCCCCCTCTCATGGCTATGCAGCCAACGGCTCCTCAATTTGGAAGATTGACGGCTTGATGATGTAAACCCTGGATGTTCCATCAATGCCTGGGAGACGTTTGGGAATCGTGGCTTTTTCGTCAGTTCCACGCTGGAGAATCCCGGCTTCCAACAAAACTCTGGTGACAAGTCTGGGATCTAGGCCACGGCATAGTTCGGTTCTGTAGACTTCGGGCAACACCCAGTACTCCTTTGAATCCCCTTCAATGGACTTGCTAAAGCCAGCACGATAAATAGTTCTCGGGCTGAAAGTATCCTCAATGCCATTTTGATTGACTGGGGTGAATCGAGACTCACCGTGCAGTTCAAGAAATCTCCTCACCTGGGCCAGTGCACGCACCTCTTCAGACGCCTGACTTCCGCCACGGGTTTCTAACCAGGCGTTAAAGCACCTAGTAATTCCATCCATTGCTTCACCCAAAGCCCAGGGCAATACACCGATACTCGTGCAGTACTCACCAACGGCAGCAATCAGGCCAAATCTTCCTGCAGCCCTAAACACTTGGCCATGCGCATCTGCCAGAACGTTTTCATGAACAAAACGTGCTTGCCATTGCTTTACCGTTGCTACTGCACTGGCAAGTTCTTCTGGAGACGTGGTTAGCTTTGTGAGGAGGGCTTCGGCAGCAGTCCCAAAGTATCTCTCCGACTCAACTTGGAGGTTGTCAGCAAAAGCCTGGGGACTAGCCGCACCATGGATATTTTCAAATAAACCAAGGCCACGACCTGCATCCGAAGGAATATCCAAGAGCCTTACTTCTTGTCCGGCACGAATCTGTTTCTCGGCGGAAGTGACATGTTCTGCTAGGCCAATCTCGCCCGTTGAAAGAAAGAGGAGTCTCCAGCTGGACGATGCTCTGGTGTTCCCAAAACGATTCATCCTTGCCTTGGATTGTCCATTTCCCAGGGTGTAGGCAATGTCCCCTGCATCTTGCGGATCAACTTGACCAAGCTCATCCAGAATCAGCACACATTCGTTGTGCTCAACTGCCAGGGACTCAATCGCATTCCCGGTAGTTCTCCAATTGCGTACCATTCTCCTGCCACCCCAGATGCTTGCAGCAACGCTTAAGGCCTTTGTTTTTCCACTGCTGCTTGGACCACGCAGGTGAAGCCCTCCATTCTCGTGTTCCAGCGGATCAAGGAATGGACCGGACAATGAAACACAAACAGCCAGAATGAGCCTCGAATTGCCAACGCATTTTGCCCCGATGTTCTGCTTCCATTCCTGCAGAGTACCGGCTGTCCCATATGGGACGGTTTTCCCGGTTTCCGTGGCTTGATACAGAACACGCTCAGAACTTTGTCCGAATGTGCGATGAGGCAAGACAAACACATTGCCATGCCACCCTGTTGTCTCGACACACAAAGCCCTATCAGTTGGCTTGGCCGCAATGAAATATCCAGTCAAGTCATCCTTGGCTTTAGGGTCAATGCTTGCTCCAAGATTTAACAACTGCTGGCGGTAAAGGTCACCGCTGCTGGATAGCAATTCTTTTGGCATAGCCCACTCGTGAACATGACCATCGCTGTCTTTGAAATTCATCAGCAGACCCCAGTTTTGATTGTTAGAGTCACGAGTCAGAGCTACCACGTCGATTCTTGAGGCAATCCATGCAACATACGGCTTGTCGTTTTTAAAACTTTGCTTGTAAATTCCTTCGTCGTTAATCAGGTAGCCTGGAACCTCCAGTGCTGATACGGCAGCCTTAATCTCGGCAAATACTGAAGGCAGAAGACTTTGTATGTACGGCGCTGTCCAACCCGCAGCCACGGCATCAGCTGCATCCCATCCCAATGGAGCTGAGAACCCGTCAGCTACACGCCCGTTTTCTATCTTCCATTTGAATCCATTCATCACTCGAATAGGTGTGCTTGGGCCTATCTGGCGAATTAGCTCAACAACCTTCTCCCCGTAGGCCTTTCCAGGCGCATCTGAATCTGGCCAGATGTACACGTCTCTTCCTGCCAACGGAATCCAGTCAGTCTTTTCCGGGGACTGGGACCCATTCATGGATGTAGTAGTGATCCAGCCGGGAAACAGGAGTTGGGCAGCATCAGCAGCCTTTTCTCCTTCACATACCAATACAGGAGCTAAGGGACTGCTGGCTATTTTGTCGAGCTGGTAGAGAGGACGTGGGTCCGGACAACTCTTCCAATTCCATACTGCTTGTCCTGCCTCATTCTGGCAATAAGTCAGGGGACGAAACTGTTTGCCAGTTGTCGTTTCAAATCTGCATACAACGCAGACCAGACCACCGCTGCTATCTACATAGCGCCACGTCTTTGCCGGAGCTCCCAGCTGAAAGTGTCTTGCTGGTGGTGGTGTTGCACTGTCTGGTATTGGAACAATGGGACTCCAGACCGGAGACGCTTTCTTGGCTGGCTTTGGGATTTCACAGGTTACTAACTGCTTTAGGAATTGCTGCAGCTTCTTGGCAGCTTCAACCTGGGATAAATCCTCTAGGTATGCGACAAGACTGGTGAGATCGCCATCGCTATCGTCTGTTGCGAAGTCTGCCCAAACCCCTGTTCTGACATTAATGCTGAAGGACCCTGGGGAAGAGTCATTGCGCTTGGGGTTTAATACGACGTATTCATCCCCTGATATTTTTCCTCCGGGGAGCCACTGCTCAAGAATTGAATCCACATGCTCAAGGGCACGTTCTTTTAATCCTTCAAAATCTATTCCGCTTTTGTATTTCTTGGTACCACCTACTTTCCCTTCTCCGAGGGAGTTAAAATCATTCATATAAAGTTTTTTCTATTAAGAGCCCGGTCTACAGCCGGGCTTTTTACTTCTACTTCTTATCGCTGCATCACCAATCAAACTGGTCTCTGCACGATCTCAAAAAGCATCTTGTACTTTCTGAGCACTACATTGGTATACGACAACAAAATGGCGAATAAGTTCCCTTACTTCATCCTGCGTACGTTGAAATCGTGGACTACTCCGCATTGAAACGAAGCATTGTCCACGCTCTCAATCCGTTAACTCACTGATGGAATAATGCTTTCACTCCAGCAGCGGGTTTCACATTTACTTCTTGTCAATATCAACCACACGCCACTCAATTTCGGATGGCAGCTCCCACAGCTCGTAAGTACATTTGGGAACCTCACGATCCTTCTTCAGGAATTTCTCGACCTCGTGTTTCTCGATACCAAATATCTGAGCCACCTCTGAGTCCGTGCCAAAAGTGTCGCTATAGACCCTGAACTTATATAGTTGATCACTCATGGCTCAACTCCTCTGCCTGGACATCGTCTTGCTTCCTAAACAATTCGATGTTCATGCCAGTAGCTACAGCCAGTTTCTCTGCCTGGTCAAATCGAGGGATGTACCCCAATTTAATCCAACGTCCAACCGTGTTGGAATTCACTCGTAGTTGGTTTGCAACTCTGGTAATTCCTCCCGCCTTTTTGATGCCTTCAAACACTTTATTTTTATTATTCAATTTACATCTCCTTTAAAAAAGGCACTGCATTCGCAGGTCCTATAACTTATTTTAGCCTGGTGATTTTCGTTTATTGGCCACTCTCAACATTTTGAAATCGAGCCGTCGGATCACAATGATTGCGGTGAATAGTGGAATGGGTAGAATGGACCAATGACCTCGCACTCCCAATTCCAAATTTGCACGATCTGCAATGGCGGAGGGGGATATGAAAGACCCAACCCCAATAGGCTGCTCCGGTTATTGCGGATACCAGCCGTAGAGACTTGCTTCCTGTGCGGGGGAGCTGGGGAATTACCCAGGGACACGGCTATGGCCAAGATTCAAGCCATGTTTGACCTGGCTGAGAAGCTAGCTAAGGAATACCAGGCTAAACGGCCAGTCGGAAAACTCAGGCAGATATGAGCTTCATGCGGCTAGTTGGTGTGTTGATCCGGTGCCGCCGATATGCCCGATAACCGGCCTGCAGCGCCGTTAGGGGGGGAATGAACAATCGCCGCAAACTGGTTATCGCCCTTGGCGTTGGCGTTCTGGCCGGTCTGTCGATATTTTCTTACCTAAGAGGAACATCAACAGACACTCAGCAATCGCTGATCGGGGTGCCGATAGACACTCAGCAATCGCTGATCGGGGTGCCGATAGACGCTCAGCAACCGACTTTATCAAATGCCGAGCAATCGATGGTTTATAGCCAAGACCCCAAAATATTGGCAGACACATACCGAAGGGGCTTAGAAGCGTTAAAGAGGAAAGAATATTTAGAAGCGGAACAGTTGATTCGTCAAGCCGCATTGGGAGGGATGAATGCCGCCCAGTACAGCTTGGGCTCTCTCTATGAGAATGGACATGGCTTACCAAAGGACGCGGAGCAGGCTTGTTATTGGTATAGGGCTTCAGCATATCGGGGAAATGCGGATGCCAAAAAGCGACTGGAGCGTCCCATCCCGGACAAGAAAAGCAAGAATAAATCCAGGGCGATATGTGAAATTTGATATGTGAAATTGTTTGGGCTACGGCGCGTACCGTCAAGCAACTTACGGAGGCGAAAATGTACAGATTAATTCTGATCTTTCTGCTCGCCTCCATGAGCAACGCGGCGGAGGCTAAAAATACGCTCTACAAATGCACGGCCAAGAACGGGCAGACTGTTTTCACGTATGAGCCTACTAAGGAAATGACCAATTGTGCAGAAGCTGGCCAGTCGAAGAAATCAAATGTCACTCAACAAAAGCCCGTCGAAGCAGTTCAGCTACCCGTGCCAGTTGTTACATTTCCAAGCGAGGCAGAGGCAAGGGAGATCCAAAGTAGATTCCCCGGAACTGTCGAAACCGCAGAATATATAGTTCAGAACGAATTGGTTCTAATCTGTACCGTTGTTCAAACTGCGGCACCACCAAACGTCGAAGTTCGTACCGACCAGGATATATGGAAAGTTACTGTTCAGAAAACGACAATTAAGACAAATAGGAATTCATTTCTCTTATTGGTGTTCTACAGACACAATGGCAGCTTTGCCCACGTGTTTCCCCACCCGACTGTTTCCGACACTTCGGTCAGGGTGAGCCTCGATATAGAAGGGCGAACATCCCCCTTGCAAGGTATTCGTTTAGAAGAAGTGTCTATCAACAGATTGACCGGTAGGATTACCATGTCTGAAAGAATGAATGTGCAAATGCAAAGTGGTGTGCGGTTGGCCGGATATAACAATTACTCCGGCAATTGCGAGAAGTACCAAGATGCAATGTCGAAACAGAGATTTTAGATTCCATTGACGGAAAAAAGCCTTAATAGCATCATCTTTTGAGCTTAAGTGTAATGCCGATCAATCAAATGAATACGCCGACTGCCGATTCGAACGCGAGAGATATTGTTTCATGGGGGGATGTTGGACCGGCGATCAGGCATCTACGGGATCGATATCCGGAATCGAAGTTGTACTTGCGGTTTCGGGGCCACATTATATTGAGAAGGCTATATGTGGGCGGTCACGCTGGATGGAGCGCCATGCAGCCCAAAGATACGATTAATACGATTAAGTGGCGGGCCAATACGTGGACGTGGGACGCGCTATTGAACGTCGCTCGATACTGTTACTGGTCGAATCTATTCAATCAGGTCGTCTATACGTACTTCCGTGATTTTTCGAGGGGAAAATCAATTGAAAAATCGGTGCTCTTCCCGGAAATTCTCGGCAATTGCCCAGGCGCTTGTGAGTATCACCTTGAACCATTCTATGCGCTCGATTCCTTGTTCGGCGTCAAAACAAATCAATTGGATCTGATGGAGGTCTTTCCTATTGTTGCGACCTATTCCCAAGATTGGCTGAGATTGGTATCGGGACAATCGGAGGAATCGCTGCCCGGCGATTTGGCGGTACAGATCATGGAGAGATGCGCCAAACACACCCGTGAAGTTGTAGTGGACGAGCGCGTTAGCCATGAACATTGATCATTTACCAGGTGGAGCAGCGAAACTATGCATGAGGCACAAACGCTAATTTCAAAAGTAGACGAGCTAAGTCACTCACTGCCACGAACAGTTTCCAAGAGCGAAATGGAAGACCTGTTATGGGCGATAAAGAATATGGTTGAAATGAATCCAAGAGACCTCTTGTCGGATCTAGTCGCCACTGGAATTGTGGGCAAGCCAAGAGAGCAATTGAGGGCCGATTCGGTTAATGACATTCGATATGGGCTTGTGCGTTTGTTCACGGACTTGGCGCTAAAATGCAGCGGAAGATAGGCCCTACGGCTTTTCAAGCCAGACACGAACCTTATCCGCAGTGCGTTCATCCATTTCAATATCACGGAAGCCTACGGTTGCTCGGCACCGATGCCATGAGCCGTGAATTGTCAGCTGGGGAACTCCTTTTCCTCCTGTGTCGCGTTGGAATCATGGCGATATGAAGAGTTTATTCAATCACGATATGAAATCGCCCCTGATCATTGTGACGGTCATGCTGCTGTTTGGCTGCGCCCCAGTCCAATACGCTGTGGTAGGGAAATTCGATGACTTCAACGAGACCATGAGGGGAAACATTAGTTCTGGATACGATGGCACGGCACAATTGACTGGCGTTATGGAGCAGTCGAAGGCCAGTTGTTCCGGTCACTCAGTGGTTACTTTTAGGCCCCTTCTTGGATGTGTTGGACTTAAGGGAACTGCCCTGCTGAGTTGTACCGATGGACGGAAGTTCAATATTGACTGGGTAAGAGACAGTTGCACGACAGGTTATGGACGAGGTCGCGATCAGAACGGGGTAAGCGTGACGATGGTTTTCGGATCTGACGATGCAGAGTCCGAGTTAAAACTGGCTAAATTGCGACAGGAAGCATCGGCTAATCCAGCATTACCGGCGTACCGTCCAATAGAAGTTCGCAAGGAAAAAGGATTCAGCACAGGCACTGGTTTTTTTGTCACAAATGACGGAGTAATCATTACAAATCACCATGTAATTGAAGACTCAAAGCGGATTGTTGTGGTTCGCCCTGGTGATAAGACTGAATATGAAGCTGTCGTGCTTCAAGTCGATCCGGCCAATGATGTGGCAATTCTGAAGATTCAAGCAACCTCTATCGCCATACCTATTGCGTCGTCATCCGATGCGGTAAAAGGGCAAGAAATTATGGCTCTTGGATATCCACTTATTGCCATTCAGGGGCAAGAGCAAAAAGCAACTTTCGGCAGGATTAACTCGCTTACGGGATTAAAGGATGATGTTCGCCTATTGCAGATTGATGTGCCCATTCAGCCAGGAAACTCGGGGAGTCCTTTGCTTAGCAAGAGAGGTGAAGTGATTGGCGTAGTAACTTCCACCCTTAATTCAATCGTTACTCTACGAACCGCTGGATCGTTGCCACAAAGCGTAAATTTTGCGGTCAAGTCTGATTACATAATTCCTACGCTTCGATCAGCATTGAAAAACAGCTATTCCATATCTCCTGGTTACGCAGTTGACCAACCTATAGAAAAAGTGGTTGCATCCAGAGAACCCTCAGTCGTATTGGTAATCGCAAGATAATTCTGCGTTATCTTTAGTGTGAGCCACTCGTCTTTCTAACTAGCCGTCCCGCCCTAACTGGAATGGATCGAAGCCTTCGCATCAGCCACCGTCTGCCACTGCATATTGCTTGGATGATCCGCGCCGCCAGCGCATAGCGGGACAACGTGATCGATGAAATAGCCACCGCACTTGCCCTTCGTATTACCCGTGGCAGGACATGGTGCTATCTGCCGATTTGGCGACCGTCATCAATCAACGTAGCTATTCCGCATTTTTAAGTTTTGAATTTTTATTTGCTCAGGCAAATTAGTAACGTATTTTTTCCCCTCTTTGTTCGTGGTAACCACCACCCCGCTATATGGTTCAACATTTGATCCCGCCACGAGGTTGTTCTTAAAGGTGCGCTCCTTGAACTCGTCCATCTCATCTTCAAATTTAAGTGCACGTGAACAATAGACGGCTTGTAGCTTAAGGCCGTCGCTAAATAGGGCAACACAAAGCTCAAGGCGTGCCTTCATATCAGAAGGGTTGAGGGAGACAGACTGAAAAAATGATTTACGTGCCAATCCAGGAGCAGCACCTTGCTTTACCTTTACTAGCCCGTCGTAATACCAAGCAGTTGCACTATCAGGAATTTTCTTAAGCCAAGCGGCGACGTGTTGCTTAAGTTGCGACGTTGATCTCGTCCCAAGTAATGCTTCTGCGGTCAACGTGAATTCCCCCTCAACCGTTGATAATTCCCTTTGCCGGGCAACTAAATCCTGAGCCTTTGAGCTGTTTTCCATGTACGCCAAAAGTTTGTCTATTCGCTCCGCATGGGATGGATGGCTATTAAATTCGCCCCCCTGACCACCCCCCCCTCTTTTCATCATGGAGATAAAGGTCTGAATGGCACCTAGGGGATTAATCCCCGCTGCAGTCATTAGCTGTATTCCACGTTCATCTGCTGCAAATTCAGCATTTTGGTCGATCCTAGCGAAAATCATCTTCCTAAGGATCACCAAATCGGCTGCTCCAATCATAATAGGAGCGATTCCCTTCGAAGGGTCAGCTCTGCGTTGATTCTCTGCTCGTATAAGAGATATCAACTCTTGCGTGGCTACAATTTTCTGGGCGGTCTTAGCCTGGGAATGGTCTAACGCTATGTGTGCAATCTCGTGACCAATAATCCCTGCAACTAAATCCGATCTCCAATCTAACGCCTTAAGCATACCAAGCGTAAGAATAATAACCCCGCCTCCCTCAACAGGCTGAGCATAGGCATTTACTTCAGCGCCATCACATATCCAGAAAGCAGGATTCACTCCAGCTGCCGCCGAAAGTTTCCGTTTCAATTCCCCCAACTGACGAAGTCGAACTGTCGTTATTTTCTCAACAGGATTACCGCCTAGGTCGGTGAGGTTAATGACGTCCAGCTGGTAATCCTGAAGTACTTCCACCGGCCAGTACGTCGTGCATTCCGCAAAACTGCTAGGTGTGAAAATGTACAAAGCGGAAAACAATAAAGTGGTGAATATGCGATTCATGAGATAGCCCTTCATGAAGAAAATGGGTGGGGAAGTCGTCGTAGCCCTAGTCTTATGGTGGCTCATGGTTCTAGTATCACCTATTGACAGCCTTATTTGACCTACCGAAAGGTCTAAGCGGCTGGCGACGAACAATCGGGCCTAGTTCCAGAATGAACGGAGGAGAAATGCGTATTGCTATCTTGACGGCGCTGACAGCTTTCCTTATAGCATCTTTACCTTCTTACGCTGAATTCACCGGGAAAGTCATAGCCGTAGCCGATGGGGACACTATCACGGTGCTGCGGGGTAAGGAACAGGTAAAGATTCGTCTAGCCGGTATCGATGCACCCGAGAAGAAACAGCCATTCGGTAACGTCGCCAAAGAACGCATGAGTGACATGGTGTTCGGCAAAGAGGTCCGCATCGATGACAGGAAGAAAGATCGCTATGGTCGCACCGTAGGACGTGTATGGGTGGCTTCTGCTGACTGTAGGACCCCAGACTGCCCCAAGACCCTAGACGCTGGCATGGCTCTACTTACCGTGGGTTTGGCCTGGCACTACAAGAAGTACGAGATGGAACAACCAGCAGAAGAACGAGGGCAGTATTCGTTTGCTGAGACTGAAGCAAGGGCGAAGCGTGTTGGACTGTGGCAGGATGCAAATGCTGTCCCGCCCTGGGAGTGGAGGACGGAACGGCAATAAGCGCATTTCGTTAGGGAAGAACAGGGGATTATGGATAACGTAAATCGTGATCATTACGAAGTTATCGGCTTACCTCGTGACGCAACTCAAAGTGAAATCGATGCTGCGTGTATCCGACTGGCGAAAAAATATCATCCAGATGCGAATCCAGATGACCCGCTAGCTTCGAAAAATTTCGCACTTATCGATGCCGCATACGAAATACTTGGTTCGCCTTTGAAGAAGGCCGCTTACGACCACGCCTTAGCGATGCCATCCGAAGTACCTGCAGCAGTTACACCTCCTGATGGGACAACACCAACGGAAAAGGTAAAGCAGAATTTCTTTATAAAAATTTTCGCTGGGGGAGCTGCAGGATTAATTGGGGGACTTATTTGTATTTTTATCGGGAGCCTCCTTTGCGTCACCATAGTTGGCGGCATCGTCGGAATCCCGATGATTATTATAGGAATCGGATTAATCGTTTTTGGGCCGGCGTTAGGGTTCACATCTCTTGGCAAAGCAATTGAAGGCCTTTGCCCCTATTGCCAGACGAAGGTACAGACACATCCAGATAATAAAGGCGTTACTTGTAGCGCATGTAAGAAGCGAATTGTGCTTCGAGACAATCTATTTGTCAGGGTAGATTAGATCGTACTAGCAACACCTGCACTGCTGCCGCTCCAGCTTGTCCTTTGCCTTCGCATCCGCAACAGTTTGCCACTGCATATTACTCGGATGATCCGCACCACCAGCGCATAGCGGTTCCACGTGGTCAATGATGTAGCCTCTGCACTTGCCCTTTGTGCAGCCAGTTGCAGGGCATGGGTGCTGTCGCTGGAAATCCGCCTTCGCCTTGCTACTCCTCTGGGTCTTTGCGTCAGCCGGTAGGGCTACCAGGAGGCACAAGCCGGTGGTAAGGACTAGACAAACGTCGAGGGTGCGTATCCAAGTCATGTACCTTAAGCGATACTGTTCCAGTAAATGAAGATTTTTCCACTTGAAGTCATCAGGGAGCATCAAAATGTCAAACGCAAACTTTAAGGATGGTGTGGTTAGAGATGGCTCTTCAATTGGTAGCGGGAACATTCTAGGAAATATAAAAGATGGAATCATTAGAAAAGGATCGTCATCTAGCCAGGGGTCCGGTGACATTCAGGGGAATGTAAAAAATGGCCTCGTTCGGAAAGGAACTTCATCAAGTTTGGGAAGTGGAGACATCGTTATGAACATCAAGGATGGTGTTGTGCGAGCTGGCACTTCGTCCAGCATTGGTAGTGGAGACAAAAAAGGTGTTATTGCTGACTATCAGATAAAGGGTATGGAGCGAGAGTTGGACGAGCACATAGTCGCTACGTATCATTTCCTCGTGAAGAAAATCGTATAGCGATATTAACTTTCGGCTGCCAAAGTCTCCCCGGAGATCACTTGATTTTTGAACCAAATATTGGAAACAGCGTGTTTCTTGGATTCAATGACACTCAAGGCATCATGCTTTGCGGCTATGAATCAGGATTTAGCAAGGCGGACGAAGCCTCGTCACAATTAAACGAGCAGAAACGAAATGGTGTTCCCCATGTATTTTCCAATAAAGCAGCCGAATATGGTGACGTGGCAAACGGCTGGAAATATGACCGTAGGATCATCCATTGGTTTGACTTGTTTGGGCACAAGTTGAGTCAGATTGATACTGGTGGAGATTTCGAGAAATGTATTGTTCAGACAAATTGGTGTGGCACGCAAAATAACAACATAGATGGTAACTATTGGGAAAAGTTGTTATCGCATGACAGCATCGACAATTTTATTGCCCACATTGAGATGTTCAAACCAAGGTTAATACTGTTTTTCGGTTCACAAATAGTGAAGATATTACAGAGCGAGAAAGTATTGCCACAATTTGTTCAGATCATGGGCGAAATTACTGAGCCACTGCGATATTGCAAAAAGCCGTTTCACGGGAAGGCTTTTAACGTTGGCTTCCAAGGTTTCAAGCATTGCAAATTGGTGTGCTTCCCTCACCCCAGTGGTTCGCATGGTCTCAATGATGACTACATTCAGTTGTTTGCCGAAGAAATTGGAACGCTCGTTCAGGAATTCAAAGACTTCAAAGGTGTGCAGTAACTTTTCATCTATCTGCCAGATTGCGTATCCATAGAGGTACAGTCCCGTCTATGAACCCTGACCTCGCCCAATCCCCCTCCATAGACGAAGCCGCAGAGCTACTCAGCTCCCATCCCGACTATCGACTCGTCCGCCGCCTAGTCCCCACCTCGAAGTTTTCCTCCCCAAGCGGAAACGTAGCTCGTGGAGTGATAGTTGATACAGAAACTACCGGCCTGAACCAGGACACGGATAAGATCATTGAGGTCTCCATCCTGGCGTTCACCTTTGACACCAACACAGGTGAAGTCTTTGAGGTCGTGGATGTCCTAACGAGTTTTGAGGATCCCGGTCAGCCAATCTCAGCAGAATCTACGGCCATTCATGGTATTACCGATGAGATGGTCTCTGGCAAAAGGATTGATGACGATAGGGTTAATCAGATCGTTGCCGGCGCTAAAGTCGTTATTGCACACAACGCATCCTTTGATAGACCACTGCTGGAACGTAGACTCCCCATCTTCGAATCACTTCCTTGGGCCTGTTCATTTCAAGAAGTCGATTGGTCCGGTGAGGGAATCGGCTCAGCAAAGCTTGAATACATCGCTTATCAGTATGGTTTTTTCTACGATGCTCACAGGGCTGAAATGGACTGCTACGCTGTCCTAGAGGTACTGCGTCGTCCTCTTCCGGTATCAAAGAAGATTCCCTTGCTCCACCTGTTTAATCGGACTACGGAAAAGGACTGGGTGATCGGAGCAATCGGCTCACCCTTTGAGACCAAGGACATACTGAGGCAACGTGGATATCGCTGGCAGGCAGACCGGAAGATCTGGGCAGTTAGCTGCAACACGGATAAGGCCAAAGAGGAAATAGAATGGCTGAAAGCCAACGTGTACAAGAAAGACCGGGTAAAGCTTGAGTTTGAGCCTAGGGATTCGTTGTCCCGGTATTCAAGACGAAATGCCGAGAGAGTCGTTAAGGAGGTGTGAGTTTATTCCAACGACTGGATAGGCAGTGCTCTCTCTTTGGTTAGTAGCCGGGTTAAGCCATCCCACTCATCAACTATGGGGGGACGATCTCTCGGGTCATTGAAACCTACCTCTTCCAAGGTCCAGTTGTTCCTGCCAAATTGGCAGTTGTAGCATGCAGTAACAAAATTTTTGGGGTCATCGGTTCTCCCACGGCTATGGGGAAGAACATGATCAAGAGATGCCCCCTGGGAGAGAAGTGCAGTGTGCCTTTTGTATTCTGAGTCTACCCAGTGGGTTTCTTCTGGAAATTGCTTGATCAGAATTAATCTTGCTTCACGTGAAATGACCCTAGTTCCGCAGAATCGGCAACGCCATCCGTCCTTTGTAAAGATAGCAAGCTGCTCCTTCGCCGATGGCATACGTCCCTTTGCTCTATTGCTTTTCGGGACAATATCTTTGGGCTGTTTGGATTGCCAATGAACGTCCTTGTTAGTGACGCCCACTATTCGCTTATAGAACTGCCTGATTTCTGGCATGTCGGCTTTGACTAGGCATGATTTAGCGCAACCAATGTCACCGGCCAAATAGGCATCGGCAGCCTGACTCAGAAGATCCAATGCCGTGTCTATCTCTGGAATCGACGGTAAGAAGCAGTTGCGCATTTATGCATTCCCAGCACGGGAGGGGCGGATTCTATCCTAAGCATTCCAGTCCCAGCTGTGTGGGAAACGTAGGATCTAAGCGGCGTTAAAGCAGCAAGCTGGCTACCGGATGCGTAAGTGTGCGTCTATAGCCAATTGGATTGCAGAAGCCTAACTGCCTCACACCGGGAGCTGTTTATCTTTGGCGAAAGCGTTGTAGAAGATGTAGTTCCCTCGAAAACCATATACAAACCAATACGGGATGCCAGCAAGCCCTCCCGTGATGATGCAAATAACGAAGGCAATCGCAGCGGATAACCATCCGCCTACGACCAACGCCCATATTGGCCCGAAAAGAAAAGCAGACCAATTAAATTTGCCTTTGTATGATTCGTTCGAATCATAAATTTTCTTAAATTCTTCTTGATAGTAGCTAGGCAAGCCTGAATAGTCGGTCTTGACCTTTACTTCGGGTTGAGGACTTGCGTAACTAGTCGGTGGTTGTGAAGCTGAAGACGAAGATGCACTGCTACCTGCGGTACTTGACTGATCTAGAGTTGATTGGCAATGCTTGCATTTTATTGCCACAGCAAGGATCTCCTCGCCGCAGAACGGACATGCCTTCTTATCGCTCATGTTCTCCCCCGTCGGTTGCCAGAAACTACCTATACCAGCAGCGTGGCAAGGCAATTCGCTTTGTCATGATGTTGCCACGTAATAAGTCTAGCTTAGTTTTCTCAAACGCCTACGCAGACGTGAGAAAAACGTGGGGATTTAGGCGAAACTCAGCGGTATTCGGCGGGACTCCCCGAGAGGAAGACTAGGTTGTAATACCCCACTGAAGGGGCTTACAAAACCGAAGTTGATGATACCGTCAGATATTGAATTATCGCTGGGCTAAGTGCTATTCCGACCATCGATGGCAGCGTCTTTCTTGCCAAGTCTTCCAGGGTACGGTCTGATTGCTTCAACCCAAGCCATTTGGCAGCTTGCCCCTCAGCAATTTGTTGATGATTGTACGGTGCCAAAATGTGCACAATGTCAATGAAAGCCAACAATCTATATCTAGCCCATCTTTGGGTTAGCGTTGATGCCCCCGCTATATGCGGTACTTCGACCCCTCTTGTTTCCCGAGCCTCTGTAAGCCAACGAGAAAAATCCGCTTTAATAGCTTCCGTTTCAGCCATTAAATTTACCGTCAGAAATGCCTTAGCGCCATATTCAGAAGCGACTGAAGAGTAGACATCATCAATGGTGTTTTTTTTATCCAGGCGAGACATCCACTTCTCGTCCTTCAGGAAAAAAAGATCATCCCTATTCGTTGGCCATAGCGTTCCTCGTTTCCATTTCACGGAGAAGCCACAGGAGTCAGCCGGGTCACGAATCAGTCTGGAAATATAGTCCGCAACCCCATCAATCTTGCCTGCCTCGATTTCCCTGACAAGATGTTGGCGTAAGAGCAATGCATTGCACCAGAGTTGAAGGTGCTTTTTATGACTCCCTTTGGCAGTCCGAGAAAATACATCATATTTCCCAGGATCAAACCAATCAGGAATCGGAATAATTGGCTTATCCGGCTTAAGATATTTCCCCCTATGCTGGGGCGCTCTAGTCATGCTCTGTGTGCCAAACCTTCACGATTTCATTTTGCCTTTTTGGTTTTCTGAATACCATTTGCCTGCTCTTCAAGAAAATTGGACCAAGCCTGCATCATTTTTCGCCTCTCAGGCAAATACTCTGCGTAATTGTAAGCACCACGACTTGAATTTCGTTCTGAGTGAGCTAGTTGCCGCTCAACCCAATCACCTTTGAAACCCTGCTCATTCAAAAGTGTCGATGCCATACTGCGAAACCCATGCCCCGTCATCTCTTCTGTCGTGTATCCCAATCGACGGAGGGCGGCATTTATGGTGTTCTCGCTCATTGGCCTTTCGCTGGTTCTGACTCCTGGAAATACGTACTTTCCCTTACCAGTGAACACGTGAAGTTCCCGCAACACTTTCACTGCTTGCCGGGAAAGTGGCACGATATGCAGCTCACGCATCTTCATTCTCTCTGCCGGAATTCTCCATTCAGCTTTATCCAAGTTAAATTCTGCCCACTCTCCTTTTCGTAGTTCGCCAGGGCGGACAAACACCATGGGGGCAATTCGGAGAGCACACTGGGTCACAAATGCACCCTCATAGCCATTGATTGACCTCATAAGGGGGCCAATTTTCTTCGGATCAGTAATGGACGCATAGTGCTTTTCTTTTACTGGCGTTAGGGCCCCCCGCAGATCCGCCGTAGGATCTCGTGTGGCACAACCAGTAGCTATTGCATACCGGAACACCCGTGAACAGGCATTCATAGCCCTATGGGCCGTCTCGTAGGCCTTACGCTCCTCCATTCGGCTGGCAACCGACAGCAATTCCTTTGCGGTTATTTCGTTGATCTGCTTGGCACCGATCCACGGAAAAACGTTTTGCTCCAGCCGTTTGATAATTTTGTCCGCATGCCCTTTTACCCACTGCGTAGATTGCTTGACGAACCACGCGCGGGCAACGACTTCAAACGTGCTCGGCCCTTCTACGCCGGAAGCTGCTTTATTTGCCTTGCGTAATTTCCCAGGATCACTGCCAGACATCAACAGTGCTTTTGCTTTGGCACGTTTATCACGTGCCTGTTTAAGAGTTACACCCGGATAAGTACCAAGAGCAAGGAGCTTTTCCTTACCACCATAGCGGTACTTAAAGCGCCACCATTTGCTCCCTATTGGATTTACGATCATCAAAAGACCTTGCTGATCGTAAACCTTGTAAGGCTTTGTACCAGGCTTGAGTTGCTTGATAGCAGTGTCTGTGAGCGGCATGGTGGGGGTAGCTTTTATCGGGGTTATTGAATTACCCCCACTTTTACCCCTCGACGGGGGTAGCTGTCAACGGATTAAGCCGGACGCTGCAGGACGACTGAAAGATAATATTTCTTTATTTTTCAGCTATCTAGGACATTACTGGATGTTGCTGGAAGTATGTTTGGTGGCCAGGGACGGAATTGAACCGCCGACACGCGGATTTTCAATCCGCTGCTCTACCAACTGAGCTACCTGGCCGTCTTCAGAATTAGCCCCTCCGGACGGGGGGACCCGCAAACGAGGCCGAATTATACGGGAAACCGCCAACGGAACCAATACACCGCCCCCCCGGACCACCCTGAAGAGTATCCGCTCCACCTGTAAAATCCGGGGATTTTCGGAAGCCAGAGGATGTACCAGTGAAGCGTTCCGTTACCTGCCCACAGTGCCACGGCAAGCTAAAGATCAATCCGTTTGGCAGGTGGTTTGCGAAATTCAAATGCGGCCACTGCGGCGCGGCGCTGCAATTCAATTTCCTTACCAATGCGCTGGGAATCACCGCCGCCGCATTGTTCGCCATCGGCGGCATGTACCTTGCGCTACGGGGCTATGACGATTTTGCCAAGCGTTACATCCCGTACGCGATCTGGGCTTGGCTGGTACTCTTGTACATGAGCTATGAACTGCGGCGTGTTGTCCCTGATACCAAGAAAAAATGATCAAGCGCCTGCCAAACGGAGACGACAGATGAAAATACAGATGATTACCGCGATGGTGCTTTGCATTGTTTTTGGCGTGGGCGGATTCACCGCGGGGTTTCTCAGTGTCCAGGCGATGCAAGCGGCAACGGATCCGGTGGAGATAGACGCGGCGCGCGGGTATGCCTATTTTTATTTCTTCATCGGCACGGTGATCTCGGCACTGGCGGTGGCGGCCTACCGGTTTCGCGATTTCAAGTACTAGGCTGCCATCGGCAAGGCATCAACGCGGACAATACCGGGCCGCAGCCGGAGCGGCGCTTCGGCGGCGGCTCACGCACCCTTGACGCGTCACATTCGCCGGACAATACTTTGCCGATACCATCGATTTGCTCACTCGCTTGCGCGGAGGCCAGTTGATCATCGCCCTGCTTTCCGATATTCACAGCAACCTTGATGCCCTTGATGCGTGCCTGACCCACGCAAGTGAAAACGGGGCTGATCGCTATGCCTTCCTCGGCGACATAGTCGGCTACGGTGCCGACCCGCAGGGCACGGTCGACAAGATCAGGAGTTATGTGCCTTCGGGCGCAATTGTGGTGAAGGGCAACCACGATGATGCAGTGGAAACACACGCCCGGTACATGAACGATGCCGCCAAGGACTCCATCGACTGGACCCGCAAAACACTTTCTCCGGAAAGCAAAGCCTTCCTCTCGTCCCTGCCCTTGGTTTTGCATGAAGGCCTGATGTGCTTCGTGCACGCCTCGGCGGCGTCTCCGGAACGCTGGGACTACGTTGATGCGCCAAACGCCGCGCGCAGCAGCGCCGACGCAGCAAAGGCAACCTATACCTTTTCCGGGCACGTACACGAGCAGATGCTTTATTTTGAAATTTCCGCCGGGAAATGGTCCGCGTTCCAGCCGACACCCGGCAGCCCAATCCCGATAAGCAGCCGTCGACGCTGGCTCGCGCTGGTCGGCTCGGTCGGCCAGCCGCGAGACGGCAACCCGTCGGCAGCCTATACCTTGTTCGATCCGGTAAGCGAACAAATCACGTTTCATCGCGTCATATACGACCATTTGGCCGCGGCAAGAAAAATACGGCAGGCGGGACTGCCCGAATTGCACGCTTATCGTCTTGAAAGGGGCGCCTGATCCGGCGCATTGCGATGCCAGAACAACTTACTCCAGGCACCGAACTTGACGGCTTTCACGTCGGCGAATGCATACATTCGGGAGCACAGGGCCAGATTTTCCGGATCACCTCGCCGGACCGGGGATTCCCGACGGTAATGAAAGTGCCCCGTCTCGGAGCTTCCGAGGCGAGGGAAAACCTCATCAGCTTCGAGATTGAAGCGATGATCATGCCGGCACTGCGCGGACCGTATGTTCCGCGCTTTGTCGCCGCCGGGGACCTGACAAAAACGCCGTACATCGTCACCGAATGGGTCGACGGGACGACGCTCGACAAGTTGCTAAAAAACGGCCCGCTCCCGGCCGGCGAACTCGCGCCCATTGGCGCCGCAATCGCCGACGCCATACACAGCCTGCACCTGCAGGAGGCAATCCATTTCGACATCAAGCCCGACAACCTGGTCCTGAAGGCAAACGGCGAGATCGTCCTGATCGACTTCGGGCTGGCCCACCATGCGCGCTTCCCCGACCTGCTGGCCGAGGAAAAGCGCTTTGCCGCCGGATCCGTGCCCTACATCTCGCCCGAGCAGGTTCTCGGTGTGCGTTCGGATCCACGCAGCGACATATTTGCGCTCGGCGTGGTGCTCTACGAGTTGGCGACCGGCAAGCTGCCGTTCGGCGTTCCGGCCACCATGGCCGGGATGCGTGACCGCTTGTGGATGGATCCGGTCCCTCCCCGCGTCCGCTCACCGCAAATGCCGCCCTGGCTGCAGGAAATAATCCTGCGCTGCATTGAACCTCAAGCGGATAACCGATACCAGTCGGCGGCACATGTGGCTTTCGATTTGCGCAACCCGGAGCAACTCGCCCTCACCAAACGCGGGTCCAAACTGCTCCGGGCGAGTTTTTTCTCGCAGATGCGGCGCTGGTGGCACGCACGTCGCGAAAGCGTCGGCCAGCACGCGGTGTCCCGGTCGCAAATCAGTACAACTCCCGTAATCATGGTCGCGGTGGACACCTCCAACCCGGATGATCCGCGCCAACCGGTACTGCGTCGCGCGACGGCGCAAACACTGTCGCTTTCTCCCGAATACCGGCTGATTTGTGTTTCGGTCGTACGCGCCGCGCCGGTCGCCATTGGCGCGACCGATGACCAAAGCGCTTCCGGCATTCACCTGGACCACCTTGTGCGGCTGCGCCACTGGGTCGAACCGCTGCGCCTGCCGACATGGCGCCTTTCCTTGCACGTGATTGAATCCACACGCCCGGAAAGCACATTGCTCGATTTTGCCCGCCGCAACAACGTTGACATTATTCTGCTCGGCGCGCCGAGCCCGACACAGCATTCCCTCGCATGGTGGCGATCGGTGGCCTCGACGGTCACTGCAAACGCACGCTGCAGCGTTTACGTGGTGCGTATTCCCGAACCCGGCCTGCCCCCTGATTCCCCGTCCACCGACTTTGCGCCGGACCCGGACGAACAGCGTTCCGCCTGAGACCGATACGGCCGGGCTTGCGGCAACATCCTTGACGCCGTCAACGGACAAAAAAAAGGCCCGCTTATGGCGGGCCTTTTTACTTTGCGACGGGCGCCGGACGCCCTAATCGCTCAAGGCAACATGCTGTGGTCGTAGGTGCGGATATCGCGGTTCTTCGTCTCGGTAAGAAACAGGGTGCCGATAATCAGCGTCATTACCGCGACAACAATCGGATACCACAGGCCGTAATAAATATCACCCGTGGCCGCGACCATCGCCGTCGCCGTCAGCGGCAGCATGCCGCCAAACCAGCCGTTACCGATGTGGTAGGGCAGGGACATCGATGTGTAGCGGATCTGCGTCGGGAACAACTCGACCAGGAATGCTGCAATCGGTCCGTACACCATGGTCACATAGAGCACCATGATGACAAGGATCAATTCAGCCATCACCCAATCGACCTTGGTCTTGTCCGCCCCCGACACGAAACCCGTCTCCTTCAGAGCGCCCTGCATCTTGGCCAGATCCCAACCCTCGACCTTTACCGGACCGATGGTAGTGACCACCTTTTGCCCAGGCACAGCCGGCAGCGAAGCAAAGGACAGACCCTGCTTGGTCAGGAAATCCTTGGCTTTATCGCAATCACTGAACTTGCTCCACGGGCCGACAAAAATGTGGACATTGCAATCAGTCGCCGCCACGGTGATCGGGTTCTTCGCGGTGTAAGCCTCAAGCGCCGGATTGACGTAGTGCGTGAGCCCGGCGAATAAAGGAAAGTAAGTGACTGCCGCGATCAAGCAACCCGCCATGATGATTTTCAGGCGTCCTATCCGGTCCGACAACCAGCCGAAAAAGATGAAGAACGGCGTACCGATCAGCAATGAAACGCCGATGAGTGAATAGGCCGAAACATAATCGAGTTTCAACGTGATGGTGAGGAAGAACAACGCGTAGAACTGCCCGGTGTACCAGACCACGCCTTGGCCAGCAGTCGCGCCGAGCAGGGCCAGCAGCACGAACTTGTTGTTCGGGTAACGGAAAAAACTGTCCGTCAACGGCGACTTCGACCCTTTGCCTTCGGCCTTCATTTTCTGAAATATCGGCGACTCATGCAGCTTGAGACGGATATAGACCGAAAATGCCAGCAAAATCAACGACAGCCAGAACGGGATTCTCCAGCCCCATTCGGCGAACATCTTGGCATCCATCCAGATGCGGCAAGCACCGATGACTGCGAGCGCCAGGAAAAAGCCAAGCGTCGCAGTGGTCTGAATCCAGCTGGTGTCGTAGCCGATCCTGTTCTTTTGCGCGTGCTCGGCGACGTAGGTCGCCGCGCCACCATACTCACCACCGAGCGCAAGGCCCTGCACCAGTCGCAGCGTCACCAGCAGCAGCGGTGCCGCCCAGCCTATGCTCGCAAACGTGGGCAGCAAGCCAACCAGGAAGGTTGCCCCGCCCATGAACACGATGGTGACCAGAAAGGTGTATTTCCTGCCGACCAGGTCGCCGATCCGGCCAAACACGATGGCGCCAAAGGGGCGGACCAGAAAGCCGGCGGCATAGGTGGCAAACGCCGACATCAGCGCCGCAGTCTCATTTCCCGGGGGGAAGAACAAGGCCGCGAAAAACGGCGCCAGGGTTGCGTACAAATAAAAGTCGTACCACTCGAACACGGTGCCCAGTGAAGACGCGAAAATAACCCTCCGCTCTTCTGATCCGACACCCTCACCCGCCCCTTGTCCCGCTACATTGGACTCTGCCATGTCAGCCTCCTCTTTTAATATCGTTTTGGTATGTCTTGCATACGCGCCGGCGGCAACCCTGATCGGTAAAGCACCGCGCTTACGTGACACCCTTAATTCTTACACGAACTACTGTCGCAGCCCAAGCTTACGTGGAACTGACAAGAAACGGCGTTCTTTTGCCGATCACCCGATGCTGCAATGCAACAGGCGGGTGGATATATCCCCTTTCAAACCGGACCCACATCGTGTGCCAGCAAGGCGTTGATCTTGGCCATGAGTTCGCGTGTCGAAAACGGTTTTGTGACGTAAAGGTCGGCGCCAACGGCCAGCCCCTTGCCCACCTCGACCTCGCGCCCCTTCGCCGAGAGCATGATTACCTTGATGTGGCGCCAGTCCGCGGTTTCGCGCAGGCGCCGGCAAACTTCATAGCCGCTGTGCAAGGGCATCATCACGTCGAGCAACACCAGATCGGGACTGCAGGTCCCGACCAGGCTGAGCGCCTCTTCACCGTTACGCGCAATAAACACCTCATGTCCGCCGCGTCGCAGCGAAAACTCGAGTGCCGTGACAATGTTTGGTTCGTCATCGGCGATCAGGATTTTCTTGCTCATATGCCCGTTCTGAATAAACGCTCAATAGTTCAGCCGGCACGCACCGCGTTCATCGAATCAACCGGCAGCGTAAACGAAAAACACGCGCCACTGCCCGGCCTGCTCTCAACCCACATGGTCCCGCCAAAATGCTCCACAATCCGCCGGCTGATATGCAGGCCCAGTCCGCTGCCTTGCGGCTTGTCGGTAAGCGTGTCGCCAACCTGGCGGAATTTGTCAAACACCGCCGCGTGATCATCCGGGTCTATACCCGGGCCGTTGTCTCGCACGTCCACCCTCAGGCTGCCCCCAGACTCGGACAATACGATCTCAATGCGACCCGCACCCGGGTCGCAGAACTTGGCCGCGTTGGACAGCAGGTTGAGCATGACTTGTATGATCCTGTCGACATCGCCGAGCACCGCCGATGCGCACTCGGGCGCATGAACCACGACGCGGATGGCGCGTTCATCAAACAGCTGGCTCATCGCCGCCACCGTATCGGCAATCACCTCCCTGACGTCCACGCGGGACTCCTGCCAATCCGTCTTGCCCGATTCCATCCTGGACAAATCGAGCACCTGATTGATCAGCCGGCTCAGCCGTTCAACCTCCTTGGTGATGATGCCGAGGAATTTTTTACGCTGTTCCAGGTCGACATCGGGGTTCTCGAGCAGGATTTCGGTAAAGGCGCGAATCGAGGTGAGCGGCGTGCGCAATTCGTGCGTCACCGTCGAGACAAAATCGTCCTTCAACCGGTCAAGCTCGGTCAGCCGCTCGTTGGCCTCGCGCAGACCGCTTGTCGCCGCCTCAAGCTCGCGCGACTTTTGCTCCAGCCGGTGACTGTAGACCACGACCTGTGACGCCTCGTCAAGAATGTCCCGCACTTCTTCTAGGGTAAGTGCATCTTCCTTGGCCACCGAGGCCATCATGACGCGCGCCGAAGCCGCGCCGATCGCGCCGGCAAGCTGAACCTCAACGTGGTGCACCAGTTCGGCATCGGCCACCGGCTTTTCGCCGGGCCAGCGCAGCCCTTTCGCGCCGGCATAATCGGCGAAGGCGCTGTCCGCCCGGGCAGCGCCAAGAAATCGCGCCAGCAGGTTGTACAGGTCGGGGACGGAAGCCGTCCCGCGCCAGAATCGCGCACCGCGCGCCTCGCCGCTGTGCCGGAAGACGTCGACAAACAGACTCGCCTGGCGATGCTCGTCGGCGCTTGGCGAGACCGACAGGGACACACCGACATACGCCCCGACGTTCACCAGCATGCTCCAGATCATGGCGTGGGTGATCTCGTCCAGCCCCGTCAGCCCGAACAATTCCAGCGGCTTGAGCAGTTCCATGCCCAACGGCCCGTGCTCAAGAAAGCCGATGGGCAGCCATCCGGAGCGTGCCAGGGCCGGCAGGAAAAGGGTGTAGACCCAGACGGCAAACCCGCCAAGCAAGCCGCACATCGCCCCGGAACGCGTGCCGCCTTTCCAGAATATGCCGCCCAGTATTACCGGTGCAAATTGCGCCACTGCAGCGAAAGAAATCAAGCCTATCGAGACCAGCGCATAGGCCTCGCCGGACAGTTTAAAGTACAGATAACCGAGCAACAGGATTAGGATGATCGCGCCGCGCCGTATGCCCAGAAGCAGCATGGTGAGGTCGCGACGCTCGTTCAGCCGCAGGCTTTGCAGCCGCAGCAGCACCGGCATCACCAGGTCGTTGCACACCATCGTCGACAATGCGATGGTCTCAACAATCACCATGCCGGTGGCAGCCGACAATCCCCCGATAAAGACCAGCAGGGCGAGCAGTTCCTGCTTTTCCCCCATCGGCAATGTCAAAACAAAAGTGTCGGCGTCGACGCTGCCCTCCGGAAAGCGCAGCAAGCCACCGAAGGCGATCGGCAGCACAAAAATGTTGATCGCCAGCATGTAGAGGGGGAACACCCAGATCGCCTTCTTCAAATGCCCCTCGTCGACGTTCTCGATGACCGCCACCTGGAACTGCCGCGGCAGGAACATGATCGCCGCCATCGACAGGATGGTCAGCCAGACCCAGCTTGCATAGCTGCCGGCGACGCCATCGAGCGGGGTCATCATCGCGCGCAGCCTTGGGTCGGCTGCGGCGCGCGCAAACAGGTCGCCAAAACCGTCGTAAATGCCAAAGGTGACGAATATCCCCACCGCAACAAACGCCAGCAGCTTGACGATCGACTCGAATGCGATCGCGGCCACCATCCCCTGATGGTGCTCGGCCGCATCCAGATGACGGGTGCCGAAGGCAATCGTGAATGCGGCAAGAATCAACGCCACCCAAAGCGCGGTGTCCTCGCGCATTCGTGCCGCACTGACCTGTGCGGGCATGATGATCTCCGGGTATTGCACCAGGATGGTAAAGCTGGTGGACACGGCCTTTAACTGCAGCGAGATATAGGGAAGAATGCCGATCACGGCGATGACGGTGACAATCCCGCCGAGCAATGCGCTCTTGCCATAGCGGGACGCGATGAAGTCGGCGAGCGAGGTAATGCGGTTTTGCTTGGAAATACGCAGGATCTTGCGCATGACGACCCACCACAGCGCGATCATCAGGGTCGGGCCGAGGTAAATTGGCAGGAAGCCCACCCCGTCGCTCGCCGCACGACCGACGCTGCCGTAAAAAGTCCACGCCGTGGCGTACACGGCAAGCGACAGGCTGTAAATGTACGGACTGGCGATGACCGGCCGGCCCGCGTCGGCACGCTGGTCGACATAGTAGGCGATGGCAAACAGCAGCCCCAGATAGGCAAACGAAATCAGGAATATGGTGGTGCCGTGGAGCATCGGGCGCTAGCCGCCGGATTCCGCAAGGTAGGCCATCAATGCAATCAACGCCGCCCAGGCGATGAACAGGTAGGCATACAACAGCGGCACGCCGAACAGAGTCCCCGAAACATTGAACAGGGCCATGACGGGGTAATTGAACAGCAGGGCGCCGACCATGCACAAGGCGATGAAACGCTGACCCTTGTTTTCGACTTCCATCATGCGTCCTTGCGCGAGCCGCAGCGCTCAGTTGACCGCGGTTTTTTCAATGCAGTAGCCGAGGCCGCGCACGGTGATGATCTTTACCCCGCCCTCGTCGAGTTTCCGACGCAAGCGGTGAACGTAGACCTCGATCGCATTGGCGCTGACTTCCTCGCCCCATCCGCACAAATGATCGACCAGGTGTTCCTTGCTGACCATGCGCCCGGCGCGTTGCAGCAGGATTTCCAGCAATGCCAGCTCGCGTGCCGAAAGATCCAGAATCTGTTCACCAATCTTGGCCACCTTGCCGACCTGGTCGTAGGACAACAAACCGTTCCTGATCAGGGGCGTTCCGCCGGCGTGGCCGCGGCGGGTGAGCGCGCGCACTCGCGCCTCAAGTTCCTCGCGTGCGAATGGCTTGGCCAGATAGTCATCGGCGCCAAGATCAAGCCCACGCACGCGGTCGGACACATCGTCCCTGGCGGTAAGAATAAGCACCGGCAACTTGGACCCGCGGACGCGCAACCGGCGCAACACTTCCAGCCCGGTGAGCTTGGGCAGGCCCAGGTCAAGGATAAGCAAATCGAACTGCCCGGCCACCAGCGCGCTGTCCGCCTCTTCACCGTCTTTTACGCTGTCCACGGCGTAACCGGCCAGGCGCAATGAGCGCATCAGCGCATCTGCAATCGTCGCATCGTCCTCAGCGATGAGAAGGCGCATGAATTTCCCCCTTGCCGGCCGCGGTATCCAGACACGGTACCGGTCTGCTTATTTTGGCCGCGAACCGGCTCTCCCAGTGGTGCAGTGTAGCAAGAGTACGGGCACAAAAGAAAAAACCCGGCCGAAGCCGGGTTTTTCTGAGCTTGGCCCGATTGCAGGCCGGAGCAGGACTTACATGTCCATGCCGCCCATGCCGCCCATACCACCCATACCACCCATGCCACCACCCATACCGCCCATGCCACCGCCGCCAGCCGGCTTGTCTTCGACAAGTTCGGCCACTGCGCAGTCGGTGGTCAGCAACAGACCGGCGATGGAAGCGGCGTTTTGCAGCGCCGTGCGGGTCACCTTGGTCGGATCGACCACGCCCATTTCAACCAGGTCGCCGTAGGTGTCGGTCGCTGCGTTGAAACCGTAGCTGCCCTTGCCTTCCACAACCTTGTTCACCACCACGCTCGGCTCGGCGCCGGCATTGGCAACGATGGCGCGCAACGGCTCTTCGAGGGCGCGCTGGACGATTTTCACGCCGGCGTGCTGGTCCTCGTTGTCGCCCTTGAGTTTGTCGATGGCCGAACGGGCGCGCAGCAGTGCCACGCCGCCGCCGGCGACAATGCCTTCCTCGACGGCTGCACGGGTTGCGTGCAGCGCGTCTTCGACGCGGGCTTTTTTCTCTTTCATCTCGATTTCGGTGGCGGCGCCAACCTTGATCAGCGCAACACCGCCGGCGAGTTTCGCCACGCGCTCTTGCAGCTTCTCACGGTCGTAGTCGCTGGTGGCCTCGTCGATCTGCACGCGGATGTTCTTGACGCGCGCTTCGATGTTCTTGGCTTCGCCGGCGCCGTCGATAAGGGTGGTTTCTTCCTTGCCCACTTCGATACGCTTGGCCTGGCCGAGGTCCTTGAGGGTGATTTTTTCCAGCGTCAGGCCGACTTCCTCGGCGATCACCTGGCCACCGGTGAGGATGGCGATGTCTTCGAGCATGGCCTTGCGGCGGTCACCGAAACCCGGGGCCTTGACGGCACAGGTCTTGAGGATGCCGCGCAGGTTGTTCACCACCAGGGTTGCCAGGGCTTCGCCCTCGACGTCCTCGGCGATGATCAGCAGCGGACGGCCGGCTTTGGCCACTTGCTCCAGCAGGGGCAGGAGGTCGCGGATGTTGGAGATTTTCTTGTCGTGCAGCAGCACGAAAGGATTGTCCAGAACGGCGATCTGCTTGTCCGGGGTGTTGATGAAGTAAGGCGACAGGTAGCCGCGGTCAAACTGCATGCCCTCGACCACTTCGAGCTCGCTTTGCAGGCCCTTGCCGTCTTCAACGGTGATGACACCCTCTTTACCAACCTTGTCCATCGCGTCGGCGATGATCTTGCCCACTTCGGCGTCGGCGTTGGCCGAGATCGAACCGACTTGCGCGATTTCCTTGCTGGTGGTGCAGGGCTTGGAAATCTTCTTCAGCTCTTCGACGATGGCCGCAACGGCCTTGTCGATGCCGCGCTTCAGGTCCATCGGGTTCATGCCGGCGGCGACAAACTTCATGCCTTCGCGCACGATCGCCTGGGCCAGCACGGTTGCAGTCGTCGTGCCGTCACCGGCCACGTCCGAGGTCTTGGAAGCGACTTCCTTGACCATCTGCGCGCCCATGTTCTGGAACTTGTCCTTGAGCTCGATCTCCTTGGCAACCGACACACCGTCCTTGGTGATGGTCGGGGCGCCGAACGAGCGCTCGAGCACAACGTTGCGGCCCTTGGGGCCGAGGGTTACTTTTACCGCGTTGGCGAGAATATTCACGCCTTCGAGCATTTTTACGCGGGCATCTTCATGAAATCGTACGTCTTTAGCAGCCATGTTTCACTCCTGATTCTGTGGGGGATTACTGGGTTTAGCCAAAAGGCTGTTAGGCGGCTTTCTTGGCCGCGGTCGCGCCTTCGAGAACACCCATGATGTCTTCTTCGCGCATCACCAGGAGCTCGTCGCCGTCAACTTTGACGGTCTGGCCGGCATACTTGCCGAACAGGACACGGTCGCCGACCTTGAGGTCAACGGCGTGCTGCTTGCCGGCGTCATCACGCTTGCCCGGGCCTACGGCCAGGACTTCGCCTTGATCGGGCTTCTCGCCAGCGCTGTCGGGAATGACGATGCCGCCAGCAGTTTTACGCTCTTCTTCGAGACGCTTTACAATGACCCGGTCGTGCAAGGGACGGATTTTCATGAGAATTCTCTCCTCTATCCAAATTAAGTTAGTGGTCGCAAACGGTCTGTTTGCGATCCGGAAGCCTGGGTGAAACTGATTTAGCACTCACCTCATGCGAGTGCTAATTATAGGGGCGATCAGTTTGGATTTCAATAGTCACCCGGCGAAAGGGCGCAAAGTCCCGCCACCCCCGAAACCCCGGTCCCGGGGCGGGCGCGCCGGTTCATTCCGGGAGCCGTGCGGCATTTGGCCGGTCGCCGGGCTGGCATACTGCGGCCTGACCCCATAAGCACAAGTCCAGCCATTTGAAGCCGATTTCCTCGCCCCTGCCGCGCAAGTTCGCCGGCGCCCTGTTCGCCAGCACCTTGCTGCTTGCAAGTCTTTCTGCCGCTGCGGCTGATGCCCTGCCTCGACCGGTGCAACAGGCCTTGCTCGCCGCCAACATTCCGGCCGCGAGCGTCGCCGTCGTGGTGCAGGAACTGGGCCGTCCGCGTCCCGCGCTGGCGCATAACGCCGATGCCGCGATGAACCCGGCCTCGACGATGAAGCTCGTCACCAGCTTTGCCGCGCTGGAACTGCTCGGCCCTGCCTATGCGTGGAAAACCGAATTCCTTGCCAACGGCGCGTTGCGCAACGGCGTGCTGGAAGGCGACCTCGTCATCAAGGGTTACGGCGACCCGAAAATGACAGTGGAGAATTTCTGGCTGGCGCTGCGCAAGCTGCGCGCCCTGGGCGTGCGCGACATCCGCGGCGACCTGGTGCTCGATCGCAGCTGGTTCGAGGCGGTGGATACCGACCCCACGCGCTTTGACAACGAGCCGCTGCGCCCCTACAACGTGGTGCCCGATGCGCTGCTGGTCAACCTCAAGGCGGTGCGCTTTACCTTCGTGCCCAATGCCGTGAACCGCACGGTAAGCATCGCCCACGAACCGCTGATGGCGCACCTCGAGGTCGCGCCCCAGCTGCGCCTCACCGAGGGCGACTGCGGCGACTGGCGCGCCGGCCTCAAGGCCGATTTCCGCGCCGACAACGGCGGCGTGCGCGCGAGCTTTGCCGGCACCTACCCGGCCAGCTGCGGCGAGCGCACCTGGAACGTCAGCCTGTTCAGCCACCCCCACTATGTATATGGTGTGTTCAAGCAAATGTGGCTGCAGGCCGGCGGCGGCATCGCCGGCGGCGTGCGCGATGGCAGCGTTCCCGCCACGGCGCAATTGCTGTTTTCGGTCGAGTCACCGGCGCTCGCAGAAGTGGTGCGAGACATCAACAAGTTCAGCAACAACGTCATGGCGCGCCAGCTGTTCCTCACCTTGTCCGCCGAAACCCTGAAGCAACCCGCTCGCAACGATCGTTCCAACGAGGTGGTGCAAGGCTGGCTCGCCCAGCGCGGATTGGCACTGCCCGGCCTGGTGATGGAAAACGGCTCCGGCCTGTCACGCGTGGAGCGCATTAGCGCCGGCGGCATGGCGCGCCTGCTCGATGCGGCGTTCCAGAGCGCGGTCATGCCCGAATTCATCGCCTCGCTGCCGCTGGTGGCCCTCGATGGCACCATGCGGCGGCGGCTTAAATTTGACAGTGTCGCCGGCAAGGCGCACATCAAGACCGGTTCGCTCGCCGATGCGCGCACCATTGCCGGTTACGTGCTCGACCAGAACGGCCGCCGCCACGTGGTGGTGTTCTTTATCAACCACGCCAACGCCCGCCAGGGCCAGGCGGCGCAGGACGCGCTGTTACAGTGGGTCTACGAAAGCGCGCCGGCGCGGTAAGCCCGCAGTAAACACCTTAGGGAAACACTGAACAAGTCCGTCATTCCCGCGAAAACGAGTCTCGCGCAGCGAGAAGAAGTTTCGAGGAACGGCCAAACGAGTCTCGCGCAGCGAGACGAAGTTTCGAGGAACGGCCAAGCGGGAATCCACCTTGACGTAAAGGGTGGATTCAAAAAGTCAAAAAGGATCCCCGCTTTCGCGGGGA
>Ga0194049_1000050_pt1 | contig 47404 bp, 46 predicted proteins | sample JunL2225m_MetaG_FD_148665 | JGI IMG/M metagenome (GOLD analysis project Ga0194049, IMG submission 148665) | Anoxic zone freshwater microbial communities from boreal shield lake in IISD Experimental Lakes Area, Ontario, Canada - Jun2016-L224-25m | ecosystem: Environmental > Aquatic > Freshwater >... | reverse complement strand
TGCGGTGATACGGATGCGCCACCGGCTGAAGACGGCGGAAGGCAAGGCGATCTACGCACGGCGCAAATCCACGGTGGAACCGGTGTTTGGCATCATCAAACAGGTGATGGGCTTCCGCCAGTTCCTGTTGCGTGGATTGAAGGCCGTGACGGGGGAATGGACGCTGGTCTGCATCGCCTACAATTTGAAGCGGCTCCATGTGCTGGCGGGATAACTTTGCCCAAAGGGAAGGAAAAGCCGCATTAATGTCGAAAAACGCTCCATAAAGGGGCGAATTAAGGCGTGGCAATCGTTTTTCAGCCTTTTTGAGGAAGGGAAACTGTCGTACAACTCTAAGTCGGACAGGCTCCTAGGGGGATACTGTAAGCGCCCGTTGCCTCCATGCCAATCAGCGGCTTGTCCCCGCCGAAGCTGAGCAACCAAGCGACAAAGGCGGTGAAGCCTGCAAGGGAATTGGCGAATTTCTTGTGGCGGTACTTGCCTTCCGCGCTAAGGAGGGCGGCATCAAACTTATCTTTGGAAATGTCCGTGCCGACGATGTTTGGAGTCATGATGTTTAGTACGCTAACAGTTTTTATTAAAAGCAACAGGTTATAATCAAATTGGAAGCCACGCGCCAAGTTCAGCCTTATCGTCATACAAGCTCACCCGTGGAAGGGGGCCTACGCATACCGTTCGAACACGTAAAGGCGAGTGTGGGAGATGGAGAGACCAATCTGAGTCACAGGCTCTATGCCTAAGGACAGGCGCGGCTTCCCCATCTTCCTCCCGATGATCAGTCGGGGATTATGCCTTTTTTGGAGATCACAATCGAGATATAAGGACAGGCTTCGACTTCGCTCAGGGCGAACGGGTAAGCCTTGATCGTGTCCCGCCAAGTTGGTAGCCGTATTCCCCTAACGCCGCGTTTTGCTTTTCTTAACCGGCTTGGCCGGTTTTGATGAGGGTGCATTCCCACTTAAACGGCGAGCCTGTCTGCCCGTAGCGTGGAACGGTTGCGCTGTGTGGGTTCGATGACCGGTCTGCACTATGGCGGGGGTAGCCCGGTTATGCGATCCATGCTGTTTAACGGGCACACGTCGATTCACGGGTCGATTGATGTGCCCATGCCTGCCCGCATGACCCCGTCTTGATGTCTTGGCATGGATGGGGGCAGGCGTTCGCTGACGGTGGCGCGCATGGCTGGAAACAGGGGTACGCCGATGGCGAGTTGCCCGGCTGGAAGGGGTGTGGCGGTGGGTCCGTCCATGGCGGCTTGCATGAACCGGCCGGTAGGCCTGTTTATGGTGGCTTGCATGAACCGTCCGGTAAGCCTGCTTATGGTTGGTCACATGGGCGTGGCGGTGGGAATGCCGGACTCTTGTGACTTGTCCATGCCGGGCGTAATGCCGATGGCTGGAAACATGCCCATGCCGGTGACTCCGCGATGCGCCGTGCCAGGAAGAATGGCTATGAGCGTGCCTGTGCCTGTAGGAGCGATGGCGTATTCCTCGCTGCCTGACGCGGACGGCCCGGTAGGCGGGGTGGTAGCCTGAATAATCAGAGCCATAATTATGCGAGGACACGGACGGAGGGTTCACATCAAGCCCGGGTTCTCCCCTGCGCTGGGCGCTACGACGGTGCATCCAGCTTTGCACCTCGCGCACCCGGTCACGGTAATCGACGGCTTCGGCATCGTCGTCGTCCTCTTCGTCATCGTCGGCAGCCGCCAGATAAATTGCGTCCGCTGCATGGGTATTGCTACCCGCAGCAAGGCCGTTCGCCGCCAGGGACAAAAGACCCAAGGCAAGGGGTAAGGCTAGGAACAGGTTGAATTTCACTTTCATGTCGGGTAAGGATTGCGGTAACAGTCTTCTATCTTAACGGTTTTTTTCCATTCAGAGAATGGACTTGGTCGTTAATGGGAAGTTGACCAATTCAGTGGGAACGGTTTTCAACCGCGATAGGACGAACTGCGGGGGAACCCGCACACTCGACTGTATTGTCAGCAAGGCAAGGCTTGAACAAGCCTCTAAACCGCTCCCGATTGCGGGCATGGGCGAAGGGTCTGAAATGATCGGAAAACGCCTTCCTCAACCCTGATTGCCGGTTGTCCAAATTCGCCAATAGCACACCCAAGGCCAATAGCGCATCGGTATGGACCGTCGTATTCTTTCGCATCTCATGGCTGATGCCCCGCAACATGGCGATGCGGGCATGGACATCTTGGAAATCGCCTAGGTAATTCTGTAGTTTCTTCAATTTTTTGATGGGCTTGTCAATCCCTTCGGCCGGATAAAGGTCGCGGAAGAATTCCAGCAAATAGCGCAGTTTCTTACAGGTTTTGCGCAGTTCATGGATATTTTCCGCCGGCGTGTCTTTACAGATTCCCCGGCCTTGTTTGAGCACACGGCGGAACAGCTTCCAAATGCGCTTGTCGGCAATTTGCTTAATCGGCATCAAAGCATTGGGGGCTTGCGGATTTTTGGGGGAATTCGCCAAGAGGAATTTTCTCCAATCGGCCAGCAACGCCCGATAGCGCGCCGAATGGATTTGCCGTGTCAATTCGCCATGCGCAAAGTCGCAGTGGTTCTCCAGAAATCCTCGCAGCGGCTCGATGCTGTCACGGAAATGCTCGGCGAGTCCGGCTTTGAGTTCGTCGAAGCCGATCAAATAAACATCGAAGTCGCGGGGGGGGCTGGTTATTTTCCCCAGCCACGCAAAACGGGGGGCGAAGCGCTGCACCATCCGATCCGGGAACACGCCTTTAATCTGGCCTAGCGCAGAACGGGTGCGGCGCACCGCGATGCGAAAGTCGTGCAAATACTCCGGGTCTTCATTTTGCAGAACGCCAACCTCATTGGCGACCAGTTCATCCAGCAAGCGCAGCAAAATAGCCTTGGTCGCCACATCGCCGCGCTGGGCCGGGGCCGGAGCCACTACGTCGGGAGCGGGACTGACCGCGATAGGCGCATTGGTTTCGACGGATTGTTCATCGCTCATAGCCGAAATGTTTCCTGAAACTGCCGTGACAAGCGTGAATTCTGGCATATTTGCCGGGTAGTCTGCGAGTGGTTTATCAAAATAATAGGCATATTTTTTATCTGCGGATTTGGCCAATGAAACTTGCCACTTGAACAGAGCGCCCACAGGCCCCATTATGCGCTCATTCCCGGCTTGGGAATTGTCCGTTTTGGCAGGAACCTTGCCGCTAAATTTTGCGTGAAACTATGACAAAAGCCTCCAAATCTCAACTGGCGTTGATACGGGCATGGCTTTTTGACGACCCCAGGCCAAACAGGAAATAAAGGCAATGAAACATTCACTCTATCAATCCGACATTTCCTCCCATTCCCATGGGCATCTGCTGGAAAAGTTTTCCGCCGGTTTCAACAAAGAAGAGGGCGAGCGGCTGGATGTGGCGTTGCAATTTGCTGAAGATGCCCGAGATCAGGATGTAGTGTCCCGGCCACGCGGCATTGATGTCGCCAATACCTTGCATATTCTTCGGGTGGATGCCCAAACCTTGCAAGCGGCCCTGCTTGCCGATCCTTGGCTGCGCGAAAACAACAAAGAAGTCGAATTCGGGCCTTATTTTGGGGAGGAAGTCCTCAAAATGGTGCGCGGGGTGAATTGGCTGAACACCTTCAACGATTTTTCCCGCGAAATTCAGGAACCCGCCCAGGCGGAATTGCTGCGCCGGATGTTGCTGGCGGTGGTGGACGACGTGCGCGCGGTGCTCATCAAACTGGCTTACCGCTTGCAGCGTCTGCGTATGCTCAAGCATGAGGATGAGTCCTTCCGCTACAAAATCGCCCGCGAGACCTTGGACATCTTTGCCCCCCTGGCCAATCGCCTAGGCTTGGGCCAGCTTAAATGGGAGTTGGAGGATTTGGCCTTCCGCTATTTGGAACCCGTGGAATACAAGAACCTAGCCAAGTCGATGGATGCCAACCGGGCCGGACGCGAGCGTTATATCCATAGTTTCATCCAGCAACTGGAGGAAGGGCTGCATGAGAATGGTGTCCATGCCAAGGTTTATGGCCGGCCCAAGCATTTGTATAGCATCTGGAAAAAGATGAAGCGCAAACACCTGAGCCTGGACGATCTCTATGATCTGCTGGCGGTGCGGGTGATGGTGGAAAAGGTCGGTGATTGTTACGCGGTGCTGGGTTTGGTGCATGGCCTATGGCTGCATATCCCCAAGGAATTCGACGATTACATCGCCAATCCCAAGGACAACGGCTACCAGTCGCTGCATACGGTGGTGGTTGGGTCCGAGGGTAAGCCAGTGGAAATCCAGATCAGGACAAAGGAAATGCATGCCTTCGCCGAATTTGGTGTCGCCGCCCACTGGCGTTACAAGGAAGGCGGCAAGCATGACGAGGCGTTGGATCGCAGCATCGACTCCTTGCGCCGGCTCTTGGAAAGCAAGGGGGATGACCGGGAATTGTTGGACGATTTCCACTCCGAACTGTTTGCCGATCAAATCTTCGTGCTGACGCCCATGGGCCAAGTGGTGCGCCTTAAGAAAGGGGCGACCCCTGTGGATTTCGCCTACGCCATCCACACCGAGGTCGGCCATCGCTGCCGGGGTGCCAAGGTGAATGGGCGCATTGTGCCATTGACCTATCAACTCAAGTCCGCAGAAAAAATCGAGATCCTCACTGCCAAGCAGGGTTCGCCCAGTTTGGGGTGGCTGGACCCGCACATGGGGTATGTCGCCACCTCCCACGCCCGCAGCAAGATCAAGCAATGGTTCAAGCAACAGGATCATGAAAAACATTTGCGTGCGGGCAAAGCCACACTGGAGCGGGAGCGCCACAAGCTCGGCATGGCGGCTTTAAAGGAAGCGGAAATGGAGGATTTGGTCCACCATTTCCACTTGCCTCGGGTGGACGACCTGTTGTTGGCTATTGGGCGTGGCGACATCAGCCCGGCCCAACTCGCATCGACTTTGAAGGTTCCCGGCTTCCAGCCGCCGCCGCCGCAGGTTCCGCCCAAGCCCGAGCCAGTGGCGGGGGCAGTCCTTGAAAAGGTGACGGTGCAAGGCATCCGCAACATGCTGATGCACTTTGCCCGCTGCTGCAACCCCACTCCTGGCACGCCCATCGTCGGTTATGTCACGTTGGGACATGGCGTCGCCATCCACGCCCAAGATTGCGCCAATGTCATCCAACTGCCCTCGCATAAGCTAGGCCGGTTGATCGATGTGGATTGGGGGGAGGATCAGGAGTCGTTCCCGGTGGAAATCGAGGTCAATGCCATCGACCGCAAAGGATTGTTGAAGGATGTGGCCCATGTGTTGGCGCAAGAGCATATTAATATCCTCAGTACCAATACCCACACGAATACCCAGAACCAATCCGTGTCCATGGGCATCACCATCGAGATACATGACCTAGGCCAGCTTAGCCAAGCCTTGGACAAGATTGGTGAAATCCATAATGTGTTGCGGGCGAGGAGGACGGGTGGGTGAGTAAAGATGATGTGCCAAAATCGGTTATCACTCAGCAATGCTATGTCATATAATTTGACGCTTTGTGAAATCATTTTTCGTAACTGCAAATATTTCAAGATGGGGAAGCTTTAAATGCTAGAGAACGTAATTCTGCATAACTTTAAAAGTCATCGAAATACAGACCTTAAATTTGATAATTCGCGCTTACATGCTCTAGTGGGACAGAATAGTTCTGGAAAAACATCTGTCTTGCAAGCCTTGCATTCTCTTAGCCGTCTTGCCGACTCCCAGTTTAAACATATCTTTGGATACGAAAGATCCCCTGAATTTATTACAACAAGTGAGCAAAATAACGTATCCGTTACTGTCAGGGGATTTTGGGCCTATGGCGAGAATCGGAAAGACTGGCTTGCTTCATATAAATTTGAGAAAAAAATTGGTAACACTTGGATGCCAAGCGCATCATGGAAGGTCGATCAAGATGGTGGAGATGGTAATAGATGGAATTATTCATTGAGTGAGGCTGCATCTCCAATACCCCAAGCATTGAGGTATTCGGTATATCTTAAACTAGTGGCTGCCAATCTAGTGAAAGCAGCTTACAGCGAAGCGGTCACGCCCCGAGTTGAATTCGATGGTTCAGGTTTAGCCCCTACTTTAGATTATATCCGCAACGAAGCACCGGAAAAGTTTGAAACTTTACAAAAAAAGTTAAAACGGATTGTTCCAGGTGTGAAGAAAGTAGGGGTAAGAAGGGCCATGGTTAAGGTCAATCGTCAGCGTTTAATTGAAGTTGATGGAAAATCCATCTCTTACGAAGAAAGCCAAGAAATTGCCGGGCAAGAAGTTGTCTTAGATATGAATACAGGTCAGCGTATTCCCGCTCATGCTATTAGTGAGGGAACAATACTAACTCTTGGGTTACTGACTGTATTAATAAACCCTAAACAACCTAATTTAGTATTGTTGGATGATGTTGAGCAGGGACTCCATCCAAAAGCACAACGAGAATTGATTGCTGTTTTCAAGGAAATTATCCAAGCAAATCCAAATTTGCAAATTATCTTTTCCACACATTCCCCTTATATCGTGGATGAACTTGAGCCTTCCCAAGTTCATGTGTTAAGCAATAAGAACACGGGGTTTACTACTTGCAAACGACTGGACGAACATCCTGATGTGGAATGGGCAAAGCAAACATTGACTACCGGTGAATTCTGGAGTGCCGAGGGAGAAGATTGGGTGGTTTCCGGTGAAGTTAATGCTTGAGTTTATTGTAATTGTTGAAAGTAGTGCAGATGCACGAATTGCCACTAAATTGGCTGAGCGTGTTATCGCTGAAAAAGTAGATGGGTTAGAACCTGATAATCTACAAAGTTTTTTTCGTTGGAGTGGTTTAGAAGAACAAGCAGGTCATTCTTGCTGGAAAGATATTCGTGACATCATTGAACGTGCTAAGAAATTGGGTCTTAGGATTCCAAAATTTTTGGGTCATGGTCAAGATGGATCATTAAAAGCCGATGGCGCAGCAACAAAGAAAATTCTTATGCTAATACAGTTTCTTTGCCATAAAAAAAGCCGACAGGTTGGAGCAGTTCTGCTTATTCGCGATATAGACAATCAACCTGCCCGTGTGGAAGGTATCGAACAGGTGCGTTCGGAACATAATGGTCAACAGCCTAAATTTGAAATAATCATTGGCATAGCCGACCGAATGCGGGAGGCTTGGGTTTTAAATGGATTCATTCCATCAAGTTCAGAGGAAATTCAAAGTTTAGAAGAAATAAAAACTAAATTAAAATTTGACCCCTGCGAGGAGGCTCACAGATTACGCTCTAACTCATGGGAAGAGCCTGATCGAGCAAGAAATCCTAAAGTGGTCGTCAAAAAGCTCACAGGGGGCGATAATTCACGCGAACAGCAATGTTGGGAAGAAACCAGTCTTGAAATTCTACGGACAAGAGGGATTCATACAGGACTGACAGCCTATCTTCATGAAATTGAACAACGACTCGTTCCAGTTATCCGTAACCCAGCCTAATCTGGGTGATTTCGCACTCCTTAAAACATTCTTAGCCATTAACAGGGCCACCCAATTGGATAATGAAACTATTACCACAGCAAACGCCCTTTCCCGCTCAACCGGTATTTCTGCGTCGGGCTGTTGGGTGATTCCGGCTGGGTCATTTCAATCCAGCCATCCGCCAAAGCGGGTTTCAAGTAGTTTTTCCTGAACGTGGGCCGGTGCTGCAAACCGAGGCGATTAAGTAATTCGCCTATTTTCAGCGATTCATCATGGTGGAAAGCCGCCAGAAGCAATTTTACTGGGTCGCTTACTCGGTCGCTTACTGGGTCGGTGAGCGCCGTTTCACTCATGGCGGTGCGCAGGGCTTGTAGCATGAAGGTAACAAAAGGCGCGGTGTCGGCGATTTGGTCGGCATCCGCCAGCGCTTGATAGTAGTCGCCTTGCCGGTCACGGACGACGGTTTCCACCGGCAGGAAGGCCAGCAGTGGCCTCCATCGGCTTAAGATCAGCGTTTGCCATAAGCGCCCCAAGCGCCCATTGCCGTCGGCGAAGGGATGGATGATTTCAAATTCATATTGGATTTCACGCGGCAGGCCCAACACTCGCTTGCCCTCCAGCACAGCCGTCACTTGTTCCACACTCAGGGTGTTGTTTTCGATGGCTAGGGATGCTTGGATAGTGCGGATACGGTTGCCGTGCCGGAGCCTGGGTGAAAGCTCGCTTTCCGTGGTCAACGACCAGCGCCCCATCATTTCGCTGACTTGCCCGACCCAATCCAAAATTGTCGGCGTAATGGTCAACGGCGGCTGGTAGCGGCTCATCGCGGAGAAATTGCCTAATGACTATTTTGCTGAAATTTCTTAACCCACGCAAAACGATGTGGATCACGCTTTAATAAGTATTCTATCAGGTTATTATGATCTTCCTTTTTCCTTAAGATACGTTTAATCTCCACATCCTCATCTTGCGCAGTTGCACCCCGTTTAATCGCTTCTTCAAACCAACGCCGTCCTTCTTCGAAACGCCCAGTGCCGTAACAAAGTGCCCCCATCAAGGTATAAGGATTATAGCTATCTGGATAATGTTTGATGGCTTCAAGTGCGCATTCCTCGGCTTCCTCCAAGCGACTAACATCCCGCAAAGCCCCGCCACGGGTCGTAAGTAAGGCCGCCGTTAACTTAGCGGGTTTAATTGATTTTAAGTCTAATTTTTCCGTCTTTTCCAAAGCACGGGCTGGATTTTCCGCTTTGCGCCAATGGGCGCTGGCATTGACTAAATTCCAATAGCCTTTTGTGCGGAGGAACTCTGCCTCGGAAAATTCAGCTTCCAGTCTGTGGTGGGTTTTGAAAATCCGTGTGGGAGGCTGCAAAAGCTTTTCGCTTTCCAGCCAGACAATTTCTTCATCGTTGAGCCGTTTGCCTCCATTAAGTTTTTGTAGGATTGAACAAAGTTTGCCATCCAATCGGCTGGAATGATCTTCAACACGAAATTCCAACCTGAGCCATAGAAATACTATTTCTTCATAGTTATGCTCTTCACACCAAGCAATATCATCCGATGTTAAACCGTGGTCGTCACTAATTTTATTCTTTAACAGGTCAGCTTCTGGTTTATAGGCAAACTTGAGAGTTTCAAACAGATGGCGTTTTTTTAGATAATTTAAATCCGGTTCAGGCAAAGGCAGACCGGTATCCAACTTTTTTAAAACCTTGTAAAGATGGCTGGTTGGGGAGTCTTCGGCAAAGGATATTGCATTAAACTTTTCCTTCAACATGGCAAATTCAATTTTTTGGGCGATGGATAGAACTTCTGTCATTCCTTCATGTTGGAGGAAATACATTTCCTCTCCAGATAACCATTGATATTCATATAATTTTTGTAGAATCATAAGTAAATAAAGTTTAGATTCATTATTTACCTTTGTTTCTGTCAAATTATATTCATTTATCAATTTCTCGAATTGATGGCTTAACAAATTAATCACAGAAATAACTTTGTGCGTATTCAACCATTCAATATTTTTGTAGGTAAGAAAGCATCCAGAATTATCTAACTTAATCAAAATATTGACAGCTTCATTAGTTAATGGTATAAATTCAGTAATTGAAAGTTTTTTCTTTATCTGATTGGCATTTATAATGACCTTATAAGAGCCTGTAATATAACTTGCATATGAGTCAGATATATCCTCATAAACATTCATCCTATAGAGCATAAAAATCAGTTTTTGATCATCTGTTTCAGTATTAATAAAAGTATTTATTCTCGTAAATGGTTTCAATTTATCCTTCAAGCTAAGAATTTCAATATTTAGGTCGTTCTTAATTGAACTTTTATATGCTTGTCGGTTTTGAATGATGGCAATAGTGGAATCCAAGCCTTGCATTTCTAACCATAACCATTCTGGTGCATTCAGATCTAGACGAATTTCTGCTTTGTGCAAAATATAAATGAGTGGGTTTATTGGGTCTTCCACTTGATATTTTGTAGCTTGGTATTTTTCATAAAGATCGTTCATCATATTATCTGTCATTTCTCTAAGCCTCCGACACACCCACCGGCAGCGGATACGGCAGCTTTGCCAATGCCAACCCAACCCCGTCGGTCGTTTTAAAAGCGGCTTCCGGGTCTTCCAACAGGCCCACATTCAATACCGCCAGCAATTCGAAGCCGCCTTCTTCATCGGGAGCCGAACTGACCACCAAGCCCGCGCTTTGCCCGCCTGGGTCTTCGGTCGGCAAACTGTCCCCGGCTTGCGGGACCGGCCCCCCATCGCCCACCAAACGGACCATCCGGCGTTTCGGGCTGCCTAGATAATGGGTGCGGGCGATGATTTCCTGGCCGGTGTAACAACCCTTATTAAAACTGATTCCGCCCACCAAATCGAGATTCAGCATTTGCGGCACGAATTCTTCCGCCGTCGCCAATGCGACGGAAGGCAGTCCGGCGCGGATGTCCTCCAAAAACCAGCGGGAAGACTCGCAGCGGCCTAGCCCATGCCCGTCTAGAAACCTGCACATGCCGGCGCTTTTCGCCGCATCGACCAATACCAAGGTTCTTGGGGTGTTCGCGTCAGGGATGCGGATTGCGTAAAAGCGGGTGTAAAAGCTGTCCTGCCCCTCCGCTTCATTGTCCTGGGTGAGGAGCGGCAAACCCAAAATTTGCAGGGCTTCCGTGGATTTTTCACCAAACAGGCCAAAACTGGTCCAATTCCAAGTTTCATCTTCAATTTTGACATCATCCCGCAAGACATACCTGCCCAGGCGAGTTTGCACGGTTTCCAGAAGTTCCGTTGGCAGCAAAAGATAAATCTTCTCCTCCGCCCGCAACACGCGGAATACGGCAATGGCCCGGCCCTTAGGGGTGCATAGCGCGCCCAAGGTGGTTTGGCCCGGCGGTAGCCCTAAGATGTCGCAGGTGGTCTGTCCTTGCAGAAGTTTGGCCGCGTCTTTACCGCTGACGGCTAGGATGCCCATTTCAGGGAGTGGGGAATAGCAATTTTCTATACTCATGGTTTAGGCTTCATCCGGGCTGCGGCAACTTGATTCATCCACATTGAGCGGAGGGCATCAGACTAGCTTTTGCAGCGCGGCAATGCGCTCTTCAAGGGGCGGATGGCTCATGAACAAGCGGCTGAATCCTCCGCCGATGATGCCAAAGGCCGCCATGCCACCGGGCAGGGGTTCGGGGTCGTGGGCACGTTGCAAGGCCCGCAAGGCATCAATCATTTTCTGCCGGCCTGCCAGACGCGCCCCGCCGGCATCGGCGTGGAATTCACGGTAGCGCGAGAACCACATGACGATCATGCTGGCGAGAATTGAAAACGCAATTTGCGCCACTATTTGGGTGATGAAGAAACCCGGGCCAAAACCGCGCTCGTTGCGCAACAAGACGCGATCCACAAAAAAGCCGGCGATCCTCGCGAAGAAGATGACGAAGGTGTTGACCACCCCTTGCAGCAGCCCCATAGTGACCATGTCGCCGTTGGACACATGGGAAATTTCATGACCCAGCACCGCTTCCACCTCGTCAGAACTCATCTGTTGCAACAGGCCGGTGCTGACTGCCACCAAGGCGTTGTTCCTGTTGAAGCCGGTGGCGAAGGCGTTGGGCGCGGGGGAGTCGAAGATGCCCACCTCCGGCATGCCGATGCCAGCGCCTTGGGCCAGCCGCCGCACGCTTTCCAGCAGCCATTGCTCGGTGGCGTTGGCAGGTTGCCCGATGACATGGACCCCCATCGAACTTTTTGCCATCCACTTGGACATGAGCAGGGAAATGAAGGAACCGGACATGCCGATGACAGCGGAGACTAGCAGCAGGCTGTCCAAGTTCAGGTTGACACCGTTTTGGTACAACATATCATCCAATCCGAGGACACGAAAGATGATGCTGATCAACAGCAGCACCGCCACGTTGGTGAGTAGGAACAAGAAGATTCTCATGGTTGCTTTTCCGTTGGTTGGTGGTACAAGTGTTAACATAGTTGGTGACTTGGACTCAAAAATCAAGTGGGGACTCGCAAAACCGCTTGGATTGAGACTGTGCATCACGAAGGAGGTCTTATGAAGTTATTCAGTTTGTTGGTGTTGTTGGCCGGCTTTGCCGCTTCCGCCTGTGCCGGGAAAGCCCCGGTGAACCTAGAAAAAATCAAGCTGCCGCCCGGGTTTCATATTTCAGTGTATACCGATCAGACTCCCAATGCCCGTTCACTGGCTTTGGGCGAGGATGGCACCGTGTATGTCGGCACCCTGGAGGGCAAAGTATACGCCTTGCGCGACCTGAACCGCGACGGCAAGGCTGATTGGGTGCTGACTGTCGCGTCCGGACTCAATTCGCCCAACGGCGTGGCCGTCCTAAAGGGCGATCTCTACATTGCGGAAATCAACCGCATCCTGAAGCTGAAGGACATTGCCGCAAATCTAAGCAATTTACCGACACCCCAAGTCGTCTTTGACGGTTACCCGGAAGACCGGCATCATGGCTGGAAATACCTTCGGGTGGGGCCGGACGGCAAACTTTATGCGGGCGTTGGCGCGCCTTGCAATAGTTGCCTCAGCGAAAAGGAAATTTACGCCAGCATCACACGGCTGGACCCGGATGGCAAGAGTTTTGAAATTTTCGCGCGTGGCATACGCAACACCGTCGGTTTCGACTGGCATCCGCAGACCGGCGAGCTATTTTTCACCGACAATGGCCGCGACCTGCTCGGCGATGACGTGCCGCCGGAAGAGTTGAACCACGCGCCCAAATCCGGGATGCATTTCGGCTATCCTTTCTGCCACGCGGGCGTGATAGCCGACCCTGAATTTGGCAAGTTAAGGGCTTGTTCCGAATTCACCCCCCCGGCCTGGAAATTTCCCGCCCATCTGGCGCCGTTGGGTTTGCGCTTTTATCGGGGCAAGCAGTTTCCTGCAAGCTATCAAGGGGGTTTGTTCGTTGCCCAGCATGGCTCATGGAACCGCTCCATACCCCAGGGTTACCGAGTGGCTTTAGTCAAATTCAAAGAGGGAAAACCCATTGCCGATGAAACTTTTGCCGAAGGCTGGTTGCAAGCCAATGGGGAGGTTTTGGGGAGGCCGGTGGATATTCTGGAACTGGCGGACGGGTCTTTGTTAGTATCTGATGATCTGCAAGGGGCGATTTACCGGATTGCCTACCAACCCTAGGCGAGATTATGCCTTGGCTTTTGGTTGCCGTGGAATATTACCCATGAAGAAAATACCAATGCCATGGCTAATCCTTCTGTTTTCTGCTTACGCACATTCCGCAGACTATTTTAAGTGCAGGGATCCGGATGGCGGAATACGTTATACTGATAGATTATGTTCGGCTACAGGCAGTGAATATATTGGGATTAAAAAGAAACAGTTGCCAGTGACATCCGACACTATGGAACGCGCAGACGGTAAAGAAAGGCAAGCGAATAAAGTGCTGGAAAAAAAAGGCTTTTCAGAAACGGTTGCCAAAGTCTCACCAGAAATAGTGGAAGCAGAAAAAACAATCGAACCCAAAAAATCATTTGTGCAAGGGGTTTTTGACAAGATTCGCTCGTTTTTCTCACCCTCATCAAAAGCCAATGGAGACAGTCCTTCCGTGGGGAATCCCATGGCAACTAATGTCGAAACAAAATCAGCTTATTCCTGCCAAGGGAAAACCCGTTGCACGGAAATGACTTCTTGCGACGAAGCACAGTTCTATTTGAAAAACTGCCCGAATGTCAAAATAGACGGCGATAAAAACGGGACACCTTGCGAGAAGCAATGGTGCAAGTAGCCAATGATTAATGATTTTTTAAATGCAAACCTCCGGAGAAAATTATGCGACTCTCGATTTATTTACGGCCCATCCTCGCCTCACTTGCTTTGGTTGCTTCGGGAACCACCCAAGCTGGTGTGCTGGCGACGTTTGACGACCTTGCGGCTCCTCCGCCACTCAATGACAAAACTTCGCTGGAGATCGCCAATAACAACAGCCTGGCCTACGAGGGCATCCAATGGGACTCGCGGTTTGATGTGATTGGCGACGAGTATAAGGTGAGTGGCACTGGACCATTATTCGGCATTCCCCGCTCGCCCCATTACTTTGTCACCAATGGTGGTGACGGTTCGTCCGGCATGTTAATCACCACTGGCTTGGTGCTGACCGGTGCTTGGTTTGGGCGCAACGAGTATTACGGGTTTGGTGCCGGTGCCGATCAAGTCACTATCGTCGCGTTGTCGGGGGCAACCGAACTGGGTTCTGTGGTGTACGATTTGCCCTTAACGAATCCGGGGCAGCCCGAGCCATTGTCTTTTGTCAACACTGGAATATTCGGCGCTTTGTCCGGTATCACCAGCTACCGCATCGACCGCCGGGAGTTAGGGCAAGGAGGGCATTGGGTGGCGGACGATTTTCAGTTCAGCGAAACCAACAATGTGTCCGAACCGGGAACACTTTCACTGTGCGTGGGCGGGGTTCTGTATTTTCTTTTAAAGCACAGAATTGTAGCTCCTGCATCAGTCCGAAAGACTGAAAGCTAAGACATTATTATCTCGGAACCTCCTAGGCTGCCAATGCTGTTGAATTAAGGTTCTTTCCGTTCGCCCTGATCTTGTCGAAGGGTGATCGGAAAATATTAACCTGTTGATAATTATGCCGTTCATGCTTCGACAGGCGCAGCTCGAACAGCTCAATTCAACAGCATTGCCCTCTGCCGCCGGGTGACGTTCAACCGAAGTGGTATCCCTTCGGTATCACGATAACCCCTTTATCAGTTAGGGTGAACCTTAGCTCATCCCTTTCCTTGTCGAAGCCAATCTTTTCCCCTGCTGGAATTTTCACACCCTTGTCGATGATGCAATGGCGCAAGCTCGCGCCATTGCCGACGGTGACATAGTCGAGCAGCAAAGAGTCTTCGACAACGGCGCCTTCTTCCACGCGAACCCGCGACGATAGCACCGAATTGCGCACGATGCCGCCGAGAATGACCGTTCCGCTGCCCAGAATGGAATTGGTCAACTGCCCGTCAAGGCCGTTTTCACTGGGAACCATCCGCGCCGGCGGGCTTTGGCTATGGTAGGTGCGAATCGCCCAATCGGCTTGGTAAAGGTCAAGCGGGGGCACTGGCTTCAACAGGTCCATGTTCGCCTCGTAATAGGAGTCGATAGTACCCACATCCCGCCAGTAGCGGTCTGGAGTGACCCGTCCGCGGGAACCGCCGAAATGATAGGCAAAAACCCTGTGCGTCTTGATCATCATGGGAATAATATCTTTGCCGAAGTCGTGGCTGGAATCCGGCAGTTCATGATCGGCGCGCAATTCATTCACTAACGCATCCATGGAAAAGACATAGACCCCCATGGATGCAAGGGCTGATCCCGGTTCGCCGGGGATTGGAAAGGGAAGGCGGGGTTTTTCTTGGAACTCAATAATGTTTTTATCTTCATCGACTGACATCACCCCGAATGCGTGGGCTTCATGCAAGGGGACTTTCATGCAGGCCACGGTCAAATCCGCCTCTTTTTCCTCATGGGCCTTGATCATGGCTGCGTAATCCATGCGGTAAATATGATCGGCAGCCAAGATCAAAACCTTTTTAGCCCGGCTGCGCTCGAGCAGAAAAAGATTTTGATAAATGGCATCGGCGGTGCCGCTGTACCACAATGCACCCGCCCGCATCTGCGGCGGGACCATGGTGATGTATTCGCCGCGCTCTGGATTGAAGATGGACCAACCGTCGCGCAAGTGTTTCTGCAGCGAATGATATTTGTACTGCGTCAGCACGAGGATGCGGTGGACTCCCGAATGCAGGCAGTTGGACAGGGTGAAGTCAATAATCCGGTATTTGCCGCCGAAAGGCACGGCTGGCTTGGCCCGGTCGGCGGTTAATGGTTGCAGCCTCGACCCGCTGCCTCCGGCGAGGAGAACCGTCAATGTGTCGCTTGGCATGGCGTCTCCTATTGTTCATCAAGTTAATTGTCGTGGTAAAACCAAGTCCTGTTTGAAATCCATTGGACTGATTTTTTCACAATGATCGGGTTCTGGAAAGGGGGTAGGCGCAATTGCCAGAACGAATTTTGAAAAAGGCAACGAAAACCAAGGGTGTGCGGGGGTGTGGAAACATCGTCCAAACCCCTGCGGAACCGAAAAAATCGAATCAGTGCATCATGTCCAGTGCGCTTTCGGTGGCTTTCTTTTTAGCTTTGCTTTTGCCCGATTCAACAGCCTTGTCCATCAATGAAGAAGGGGCAGTCGCGGAATCCTCATCCTTTACGGCGGAGGTAGGGTCCTGTGCCATTTTCTTCAAAGCATTGGCTTTGCCGGCTGTTTCGGCCCCCTTGGTCACTTCGGACGGGGCGGCTGATTTCACCGCATCTTTGGCTGCATCTGTCCCCATGGATTCCAGCATGGATTGGCCCGCCAACACGGATAGGGATGCGGTGATTAATGATGCAAAAATGAGACTCGTTGAACGCATGATTGGTTTCCTCAGGTGTGGTTGAAAGTCGGCGGACTCAGGATGTCTTGCCGTGGCACAATCATACTCACTACAGCGTCTGCCTGTACAGGGCGAATGCCATTAAAAGGCAAACAATTCTCGCAGTTTTTCGCCTGGCGTCTCGGCTTTCATGAATGCCTCGCCGACAAGGAAGGCGTGGACGCCATGACCGCGCATCAAAGCCACATCGTCCGGGGCCAGAATGCCGCTTTCGGTCACGACGATACGATCATCGGGAATGGACCAAAGCAGCCCCAATGTCGTTTGCAGCGACACCTCAAACGTGCGCAGGTTGCGGTTGTTGATGCCCACCAGCTTCAAGTCCAGCTTCAAGGCACGGTGCAACTCGTCCGCGTCATGCACCTCCACCAACACATCCATGCCCAATTCAACGGCCAATTGGGCCAGATCGACCATCGTCGCATCGTCTAGCGCGGCGGCGATCAGCAGGATGCAGTCCGCGCCGATTGCCCGAGCTTCGACCACTTGGTAAGGGTCGATCAAAAAATCCTTGCGGATCACCGGCAATGGGCAGGCATTGCGGGCCAGTTGCAAATAGGCCTCACACCCTTGGAAGAAATCCTTGTCAGTCAATACTGACAGGCAGGCTGCACCGCCAAAGGCGTAACTTTGCGCAATTTCAGCCGGGCGGAAGTCTTCCCGCAACACCCCCCGGCTCGGCGATGCCTTCTTGATTTCGGCAATCACCGCCGCTTTGCCTTGCTTGATTTTAGATTCCATGGCGCTCACAAAGCCACGCGGCGGGTCAGCCTGTTGCGCCCGTTCGCGCAATTCAGCAAGTGATATTTTGATTTGCCGCTCGGCGATTTCTTCGCGTTTGCGGGCGAGGATTTTTTTTAAGATGTCGGGGGTATTAGTCATGTGTGTATATATTAAAGCTAATTTGTGGATAGATTTCTTAATGCATTACAGAAGCATTTGAAGCTTGGCGAACGATTATGTTCAACATTCATTTGCGGTGCAATCATTTTAGCCCAAGTAAGCTTTTGCTGTAAAACTTTCCTAGATCGCGTTCGTTCTTTGCTGAGTGCATCGAACCCACCCTGATGGATGGCATCAGCAAGTTTCTCCCATGTTCCACATTGTGAATCCTGTTGATATGTATCAAGTATTTTTTGATTGGCATTCGGATAGGCGGCTTTAATAGCTTTTTCATCACCAAGAAACCAAGCTTCCAACTCTTCGATTGCGATTCGGAATAAGGTTCTCGGCTTTGGATCACAGTCAAACAAAAGATTACTCAATTGCTGTTTGAATACGGAGCATTCTTGCCTATCATCTAGATCGACCAAAACTACAACTACCTCGTCTTGACGCAAAGATTTTCCATAGGCTCTTAGCTTTGATGGCAAATTATGGAGAAGGGTTGGGTCATTTCTATTTGGTTCACTTTTAGGAAATTCTGGAATCTTCCCTATTCCCCTGTGCTTGTGTATTTTCCATGTATTTGGTGAGCGATAGGGCCCGACGATTTTTTCCATCAGTATGGACAGTGTTGTTAAATCAGATTGTCCTTCGACAAGGATTTCAAAATGCATTGATCTATCTCACATCTAGGTAGTCGCTGTACCATAATGCACCGAGTGGCTGTCCTTCATCAACCATCTCTTTTACATGGTGTATATCGCAAGCTCTAGTGACTGTTGAAAAACCTTCATCACCTTTTTCTAAGACCCAAACCTCATCAGGATCAAGCGCATCAACGAAATAAGGCTGATGCGTAGTGATAAACACTTGGGAACCTCCTTTTTTTCCTGTTGCATGTTCCCGAAATTCGTGTGCCAATGTTTCCAATAACTTGTGATAAAGTCCATTTTCAGGTTCTTCAATGCAGATGAATGGCGGGGGTTCTGGATCTTGTAATAGCAGCATGTAACAAAACATTTTTAAAGTTCCATCCGACATTTGCTGTTGAGTGAAAGGCTTGGCAAATCCCTTATCCTTAAATAGTAGATACAGATTATTGGTGACTTGGTCGCGATAAGGTTCTATTGTGCCAATTCCAGGAATCTTATTTGAAATGTCCCTAAGTATGCGTTTGAAAGTGTTTGGATGGTTACGTTCTAGGTATTGGACAACATTGCCGACATTATCGCCATGGAGGTTTAAATGTTTTTGAACGCCCGCCTGAGGAATCCTGCGTGCAGAATCGGGCGTGAAATAGCTCAGATACCAGCTTTGGATGAAGTGTTTGAATCGGGTAATGCGTGGATTTTCCCTAATTTGTTCGGCGAGTGAAACGACTGCCAATTTACGTGGATCAAGTTCTATTGATCTTTCTGACACTTCATCACCTTCTAGACTTTCATCCCCAACCCATACTTTGCCTTTTCCATGATCTAACCGTAAAAATGACAAAGGTTGCCCTTTTGAGCTATTTTTACGCCGCTGACGCAATCGTTCACTAATAACTATAGGAATGTCATCCTTTTCGCTTTTACCGATGGAAACCTCGTATGTAATAGGTCTATCAGCTTTTGATTCTCGGTAATAAACTGCCATGGATAGGGATTCATTTATACCAGATGACAATAGTTTATCGAAGCCACCTCTCTGCCTTGCATTACAGGCACTTTCCAAATCAGTTTCCATGCAATCTGCAAGAAAACCAAAAGCGTCAAAAATTGAGCTTTTGCCAACTCCATTTTTTCCAATAACCGCAGTCATAGCGGTCAATGGAGCAGCATTGCGAAGCCTTGGGTCAGTTCCAATTCGACCCATCGCAATATCCCTTAAAGCACGGTAGTTTTGAATTCTAAATCCCTCGATCATCGCCATTACTGTTACCTTTTAATTCAGATTGTTAATAGAATTCAATTGAAAGTTTGACTGAACGAAATTAAATATTCCAACTTCCTCCCCCCCGCCCCAGTCGCCAATATCTCCCGTGCCTTGTCCACCCCCGCTTCCAAGCTCCCTGCCAAATTCGCCGCATAAATCGCCGCCCCGGCATTCAGCGCAACAATGTCAGAAGCAGGGCCAGTTTGGCCTTCCAATACCGACAGTATGATTTTAAGGCTTTCTTGCGCGGTAGCCACACCCAAATCATCCAACGAAGAAGGTGAAATGCCGAATTGCCCCGGCGCAATGGTATAAGTCGAGATTACGCCGTCTTTCAGTTCAGCAATAAAAGTAGGTGAAGCGATGCTGATTTCATCCAAGCCGTCTTCGGCGTGTACCACCAACACATGCTGACTGCCGAGCATTTGCAGCACCCGCGCCATCGGTTCGACCCATTTTTTGGCGAACACGCCGAGCAACTGGTTCGGTGCATTGGCCGGGTTGCTGAGTGGCCCAAGCAAGTTAAACAACGTGCGAATGCCCAATTCCTTGCGCGGACCCGCCGCATGTTTCATCGCCCCGTGGTGGCGCTGGGCAAACAAAAATCCGATGCCGGTCTGTACGATGCAAGCCTTGACCTGTTCGGGGGTAAGGGCGATGTTCACCCCCGCCGCTTCCAACACATCGGCGCTGCCGCAGGAACTGGACACCGAACGGCTGCCGTGTTTGGCAACTTGCCCGCCCGCCGCCGCGACGACGAAAGCGGCGGCGGTGGAGATGTTAAAGGTATGCGCCCCGTCGCCGCCAGTGCCGCAGGTGTCGATGACATGCTCGCCGCTGACTTCGATCTTGGCGGCCATTTCGCGGATCACTTGCGCGGCGGCGGCGACTTCCTCCACCGTTTCGCCTTTGGCGCGTAACGCCACCAAGAATGCGCCGATCTGGGCCGGCGTCGCGCCACCGGTCATGATGGTACGCATAATTTTGTGCATGTCCCTAGGGGACAGGTCCCGACCTGCGAGTAAAAATTCCAATGCTTGGGGGATGTTCATTATTATTTCATTAAGGCGACAGGGACAAAGGGGCTTTCTGGGTTGACCGTCAGGGTTTGGGTTGCCTGATGCAGCACCAAATCCATCATCTCCATTGGCACTGCCCCAAACAAAGCCTCGTCGCCGACAACCAAGGCGGAAAGATCGCAATAGCGGTCGGCGAAATATACCCGCAGTGGCCCAACCATAGGCACAGATTTGCGGGAACTATCAGCCAGTATGATCTCTCGGCGGCTCACCTCCTCAAGATCATAACCCAGTTGCAAAGCCGCATGATCGGGAACCGTCATGAATACCGCGCCAGAATCCACCAATGCCCGGATACTCATTCGGCGTTTGGTGAATAAGTTTTCAATATCGATATTGGTGTAGGTGATGCCCATGGTTGAATAATATTAGCGTGTTTGAAATGTCATTTATGAATTAACAGAATACATTTGCTAATCAACAGCAAAAAGTTCACTTAATAATCATCATAAATAAAATCATCAATTGTGATATTAGAATATTTTCTATCCAAAAGATCAAAGTCTGAACATGTTAGTTTGTTAGTAGCTCTTGGATTAAGGTAAATCCATGCTTTATATGGCATTCTGTTGATTTCATCTTGATTAAATAGACAGAAACTAAGAAATATTATCCCGGATAATAACCGAGAAGATTCTTTTATTGTCATACCATCTTTTACTTGATGACAATGTTTTTTCACCCTAGATTCATCATTAGAAAATTGAAAGAAACATCTGCGAGAAAATGCCCGAGTAAAAGTGCTTGCTGTACCCGAAAAATCATCATGAAGTTCAGTTAATCCAAACCATGGATGGGCAACATAAATCAATAAAAATGGTTCGTGCATAGTAAATTGATTGGCCTCTTTGAATGGAAATTGTGCATTTTCCTTAGCAAGAAGGTAAGGCTCTGAAATTCGCCCAGAAACTGTCACTGCTTTTCTTTTTTCAAGCCGAATAATAGTTTGACCGATCTTCATTATAGAATTCTTTTTTAGTTCATCAACTATGAATTGATATTTTTGTATCAAATTTGTAAATTCTTTGGTCGATTTATCCCAAGAACCTTCAATCAACACTCTAAATTCTGGAAAATTCTCCTCAAGTTTGGCACACAATTTCCCTGCCAATTTTGCAGTAAAACCAAAGGATTTAATGTCAAAGTATGCACTGCCAATAAGAAGTTCTACCTTTCCATCAATTATTGAGCCATTCTTTCCAAGGACTATGTTATTATCTAAGCTTATCTGAGGTATAACATTCAGACCTGATTTTACAAGCCAATAATATGTGACAATTTCAAGAAAAGAACCACTAGTATTGTTAGTAAACAAGTTCCTAAATATTTCTATATAAGATTTTTTACTAGAACAATTTGTCGTTGAGGTCAACAAATAGTCGAAAGCTTCAGCAATAAACTGGCAGTGTATATCGCAATTAGCCAAGTTAAATCCGTCTTTATTCAAGTTACCATATTTGTCAGGTTTTTCAAAATTAAAATCATTCAGTGAAGAGTTCAAACAAGTTATCTTAGAAATCCACTCAGGATAAGTTTTTATAAAATTTGATGACATTTAATAAATTCCCATTTTCTACTGGTTCTATGGTCTGTTCGCCTTCTTGATCTCTAGAATAACCCTCAAGCGAAAGACCTTTCCCGTTGCCTTGCGTCTTGCCATAACCATTTTGTTGGGGATTTGACATTTAATCATGTTGATCTTCAAATTTTTACCTTACCAATCAATGAGATTTATCTGCAAAACCATGACAACTTGATGGCAGGGACATTATATCTTGCTAGTAAGATCAGCGAACCTAACCGGAAAGGTCATGTCACCTTGCTAGCAAGGTCAGCGAACCTTGCCGGAAAGGTCACGTCACCTTGCTAGTAAGGTCGTCAACCCTTACCGATTGGAGGATTTATACCACCTACCATTCTTCACTACCTTGGGACTGTCCCCATTCAATATCAGCCATTTCAGGTAAATTATCCGAGTTAATTTTATCCAGTAATTCATCTAACTTAGGCCGCTGAAGAACAGGGCGGACGATAATAGCACCCGTATCCGTTGATTCAAATTCAACTTGTTGACCGATCTGCAAACCTGAAGCGTGAAGCACATCCGATGGTATGCGCAGGGCTGCACTTTGCCCCCATTGTGCGACTGTAGCTTGTCCACATTTCATCGTCATATCATCCTCTTTGTTTTATAGCATTGATTCAAAAATTATATTTACGGCAAAAACTCCAAATCCAAAACCTCCTGCAAACTAAAAGGCGCTTCATTCGGAAAATCCGTCTCATCACCACTTCCCCCTTTGGAAAAGGGGGACTGAGGGGGATTTCTCCAAAGACCGATGCAGGGTCAAGTATTTCAAATCCCCCCTAACCCCCCTTTTCCAAAGGGGGGAATGGCTATCGGTTGATTTAAACACAGAAGTGCGTAGCATCAGTTACCTCTTTAAAAAATTCGCCAGCAACTCATGCCCCTGTTCCGTCAAAATGGATTCGGGATGGAATTGCACCCCTTCAATATCCAAAGTCTTATGCCGGACGCCCATGATTTCATCCACACCGCCGTTTTGATCTTCCGTCCAGGCGGTAATTTCCAAACAGCCCGGCAGGCTGGATTGTTCGATGACCAAGGAATGGTAACGGGTGGCTTGCAGAGGATTTTTCAAGCCTTTGAATACGCCTAAATCATGGTGGTGAACCATGGAGGTTTTGCCATGCATGATGGATTTAGCGTGGATGACATTGCCGCCAAAGGCGTGGCCTATGCTTTGATGGCCCAAACACACGCCGAGTATCGGGTAACGGCCTTGATAGCGCAGGATGGTTGCCACCGAAATGCCGGCTTCCTTGGGTGTGCAAGGGCCGGGAGAAATGACGATCTTGTCGGGGTTGATCGCCTCGATTTCCTCCACCGGGATTTGGTCGTTGCGCACGACTTCCACCTCCGCGCCCAGTTCGGCGAAATATTGCACCAGGTTGTAGGTGAAGGAATCGTAATTGTCGATCATCAACAGACGTGTACTCACAGGCTTTCTCCTTTTTCAAGTCCGGCTTCTGCCATCGCGACGGCACGGAACACGGCGCGGCCTTTGTTCATGGTTTCCTCCCATTCGTTAAGCGGGATGGAGTCGTGGACGATGCCCGCCCCGGCTTGGATGTGCAAGATGCCGTCTTTGATGACGGCGGTGCGGATCGCAATCGCGGTGTCCAAATTACCCGACCAGCCGATATAGCCCACCGCACCGGAGTAGACGCCACGTTTGACCGGTTCCAGTTCGGCAATAATTTCCATGGCGCGAATTTTCGGAGCGCCGCTAACTGTGCCGGCCGGAAAAGTCGCCGCCAGCACGTCAAAGGCGTTCAAGCCCTGTTTCAACTTGGCGTTGACGTTGGAGACGATGTGCATGACATGGGAGTAGCGCTCGACAATCATCTGGTCGGTGACTAGCACCGTGCCGGTTTCCGCCACTCGACCGGCATCGTTGCGGCCTAGGTCTATCAACATTAAATGCTCGGCGAGTTCCTTGGGGTCGGCCAGCAGGTCTTGCTCCAATGCCAAATCTTCTTCCGCCGTTTTGCCGCGCTTGCGGGTGCCGGCGATGGGGCGGACGGTGACGGTGCCGTCTTCCAATCGCACTAGGATTTCCGGCGAGGAGCCGACGATATGGAAGTCGCCCAAGTTGAGATTGTACATGTACGGCGATGGGTTCAAACAACGAAGTGCGCGGTACAAATCCATCGGCGCGGCGGCGTAGGGAATCGACAACCGCTGCGATAGCACCACTTGCATGGTATCGCCTTCGACGATGTAGTCTTTGACCCGTAGCACCGCGTTCTCGAAACCCTCCTGGGTGAAACCGGAGACGAAATCGGCCTCGTCAACGTGGGTTGGCGTTTGTGCTTCCCGTGGCGGCAGGCTTTTGTTGCGGAGCATCTCCACAAATTCATCCAACTTGGCCTCGGCCTTAGTGTAGGCATCGGTTTCGGCGGGGTTGGCATGGGTGACAATCAGCAACTTTCCGCTGAGGTTGTCGAACACCAGCACGTCTTCCGAAACCATCAGCAGAATATCCGGGTTGCCGATGGGGTCGGGCTTGTCGGTTTTCAGGCGCGGCTCGATATAGGCCATGGTTTCATAGCCAAAATAGCCGACCAAGCCGCCGGTGAAGCGTGGGAATCCGGCGATTTCCGGGGTTTTGAATTGCCCGGAAAAATCTTCGATCCAGGCAAGCGGATTTTCCACCGTCAGGGTTTTTTGTATCTGCCCGTCTTGCTCAAGGGTGATGATTTGTCCATGGACCTTGACCACGGCGCGGCACGGCAAGCCGATGATGGAATACCGGCCCCATTTCTCGCCGCCATGCACCGATTCAAATAAATAAGTGTAGGGCGCGTCGGCCAGTTTGAGGTAGGCGCTTAAAGGCGTATCCAAGTCGGCCAGCACTTGCCGGGCGATGGGGATGCGGTTGTAACCCTCGCGGGCGTAAGATTCAAATTGTTCGGGAGTCATATTAGGCTGGTGTCGTTTGTCGGTGGGATGGGTCTCGACCAAATTGGTTTGACTTTCCCTACCCATTAAATTATAAGAAAAATCGGCAATTGGCAATAAATTCCCGCCATTTGGCATCGCCCGGTCAGTCCTTGAGGCTTGATGCCTGTCTTAGGTGCGGTTGGATGGATCGGACCAGGGAAACCTCATGAACGCCCCTATCCATGCATGGACGATTCAAAAATAGAGGGTGAAACGCTTGCCTGTGATGCGTATAATCCCTGTGCGCCAACCCTCTTAAGGAACCTACCATGCCTGCCCATCCCGCCCTGAAAAAAGCGTCTAGCTTGTCCATCAATTCATGAAACTCGCCCCCCTCGTCGGCGAAGGCTGGCAAGCCATGCGCTCCAATGGTTTGCGCACATTCCTGACCATGCTCGGCATGGTCATCGGCGTAGGCGCGGTCATTTTGATGCTGGCCGTCGGTCAAGGCGCACAGATGATGGTGAACGAAGCCATTGCGTCCATGGGCAGCAATTTGTTCATCGTGTTGTCCGGTTCCGCAACCGCCGGCGGTTTGCGTTCGGGCTTTGGTGGCGTGCCGACGCTGACCTTGGGCGACATGCAAGTGATCGGCGAATTGCCTGACATAGCGGCGGCGGCCCCGGTGCTGCCCAACACGGCGCAAATGATGTATGGGTCGAACAATTGGAGTACGACGGTCGCCGGCACTACGCCGGCAATTTTGGAAGTGCGCGACTGGGAGGTGGTGAAAGGTTTGCCATTCACCGATAGTGACGTGCGCGCCGGGACACGGGTGTTGCTGATAGGTCAGACCGTCATGCGCCAATTGTTCGGCGAAGAAGACCCGGTCGGCAAGACGGTGCGCATCAAAAACAGCCCGTTCCAAGTGCTGGGCGTATTGGGGCAGAAGGGCCAAAGCTTGGACGGGCGCGATCAGGACGATACGGTGTTGGTGCCGGTGACCACCGCCCAACGGCAATTGTTCGGCAATCAATTTCCCGGCATGGTGCGTTTCATCATGGTCAAGGCCAAATCCGCCGGGGCGATGAACCGGGCGGAGAAGGACATGCAGGCACTGCTGCACACACGGCATCGCATCCGCGAGGGTCAGGATGACGACTTCAATTTGCGCAATCTGACGGCACTGGCGGAGACCGCCGCCGGGGCAACCAAGATCATGTCCGCGATGCTCGGGGCGATTGCGTCTGTCTCCCTGTTGGTGGGCGGCATCGGCATCATGAACATCATGCTAGTCTCGGTGACGGAGCGGACAAGGGAAATCGGCATTCGCATGGCGATTGGGGCGAAACGCAGCGACATCCTGTGGCAATTCCTGTTCGAGGCCATCATCATTTCCTTGGCCGGCAGTTTCATTGGCGTGCTGCTGGGCGTAGGCTGCGCCTTCGCGTTGAGCAGCTTGATCGAAATGGTTGTCGTGGTGACGTTAAGCTCCATCTTGCTCGCCTTTGGCGTGGCGGCGGCGGTCGGGGTGTTTTTTGGTTTTTACCCGGCGCGGAAAGCGGCTTATTTAAGTCCCATTGAGGCTTTACGGTATCAATGATGCTTCGTCAGCGCCAAATATTTCTCATACAGGCTGCCCTTGTCTTCCACATGTCCTGGGTCTTTTTCGATACAGTCCACCGGACAGACAGCCATACATTGCGGCTTGTCGAAATGGCCCACGCATTCGGTGCAAAGGGCGGGATTGATTTCATAAATGGACTCGCCCTGGGAAATGGCCCCGTTCGGGCATTCTGGCTGGCAAACATCGCAATTAATGCATTCATCGAAAATAATCAACGCCATGATGTCACCTAGGTAGGGAAGAATATTTTTGCACTAGGGCCGCATTGACCCTTTCGGTGACAAACGGTGATATGTCCCCGCCAAGCCGGGCGATTTCCCTAATCACCGAAGAGGAGATGAATGCGTATTTTTCCGAGGGGGTCAGAAACATGGTTTCCAGTTCGTTGTCCAAATGCCGATTCATGCCGGCCAATTGAAATTCAAACTCGAAATCCGACACCGCGCGCAAGCCGCGCAGGATGACCCCGACGCCTTTTGACCTGGCGCACTCCACCAACAAGCTTCTGAATCCAACCACTTCCACGCCCGGAATGTCGCTCACTGCCTCCTCGGCGAGTCGTACCCGTTCTTCAAGGTTGAACAGCGGTGTCTTGCCCTTGCTGTCGGCGACCGCCACAATAACCCGTTCAAAAATGCGGGCAGCGCGAAAAATCAGGTCAAGATGCCCATTGGTGATGGGGTCGAAGGTGCCAGGGTAAATTGCTGCTCTGCTGTTGATCATCGGCTCATTTGATCCAAAGGCTGTTGACGGGTATTCCGAACGGCATTATACAATAATCCAACCAGACCCCGCCCCCCTCTGGCGTTAGTGCAGCGGTTTCGGAGATATGGCCACCCCCTTTGCTTTGGATATTCCTGATTTTCTGCCATTTCCCCTATAAAGCCCTGCCAGTCCACCAAACATAAGGAACAGGGTCGAAGGTTCCGGCACTACGTTCCACGCCAAACCATAGAATTCCCCGGTGGCATTCGTGAAATTGAAGAGATCGCCAAAGTTCGCCACACCGATGCCAAAGTATCCAGTCTCCGGCAACAGGAAAGAAAGGTGTTCAACGTCGTTATACCGACTGGTCGATTCGGCCACGGTTTTCAGGATGGCATGGGTTAGAGGGTCATATTCGAAAATGACCAGATTGAGGTCGGCCAGATGGTTGTAGGCAGCCCCGCTAAAATCCGCATTGGAACCGGGGTTTATATCGGCATACCAATCCAACGTGGCCGTAAAGGGACTGCCGACCCCAAACAGCCTGTCAATGAAATATAAATTAGTGCCGCCTTGATTCGACCAGCCAAAGTCCCAGCCGACTGCGGCCACATTGCCCAAACTGCAAGCGCCGACTGCTTGGCAATCCTTGCCCAGCACATCGGCTGTGCCAGCCTTGCCGCCATGCGCGGGGTCGGCGTACTGGTCATAGGTGGCATTCAGATTCATGCGACCCGCGCCAGAAGCATAATCAAGCGATTGTGTCGTCGCCACCACGCCGTTGACCCATTGCTGGCCGTTGTTCCAGCCGTCAGTCTTGTCCGCGCCATTGAGCAGGACCGCTTTGACAACCCGTCCGTCGATGGCTTTGGCATCGCCTACATAAATGTCCTTGCCGGCATCAACCACCAAAGCTGCCCCGCCCGCCACAATGGGGGCGGCAAAACTGGTCCCACGTTGGTTGCCCGCATACGAGGAAGAACTTGCGGTGGAGGCTAGGGTCAAGTTTTCCCCCGGTGCGGCAATGTCCACCCGCGCCCTAACCCCTGCAACCACTTGCCCGTTGACTGGATTGTAATAGTCATTGGGGCCTCTGCTGGAAAAGTTGCTGACTTGATTGAAGGGCACAGGCGCAGTGTCGCTGCCTAAGGCAGCCACCGAGATGACATTGTAACCGGCGGCGATGCCACCGACGGAATTACTGCCTGGACCCTCGTTTCCCGCCGCTGCCACGCCGATTTTACCGGTCTGATAAAGCAGCCCATCCACACCTGCCGCTTCCAAGTTGTAACCCGTCGGTGCGGTGTATCCCCAACTGCTGTTGAATACATCTGCCGTCTTCCCATTAATGCCTGTCTTGAGAATGGTGGAATACACACTCGCCATGGAGGCATCGGTGATGTTGAAGCTATTGCCGGAAACCGAGGTGGCGATGGCCCCCGACCAGAGTGTGGCATTAGGCGCGATGCCTGACTGGACATTATTGCCCAAAACCCTGCCGCCCATGGCTTGCCCGACTTCGGTGGGATGGGAGCCGATGGAACCGGCCGCACCCGTACCCGTCACCAAGGTTTGCACCTGAGTCAGTGTTTCATGGCCATTCCAAATGTGTTGGCCTTCGATGTTCGCCTGAATCGCACGCGCCCCGGTATATCCCTGGGCGTAAAATCGGGTTCCCCCCAGTAATGAGTTGACATAGATGCCGGCATTGCTGCTGACCATATACAGTATGGCTTTATTAACGGTTGGAAGCTCAATCGGGTCAGCTTTGCCCGTTGCGGTAAACGCCAACAGGCCGATGGCGAACAAAGCCGCTGTACAGCGTGGATCGCTTAAAATCAATGGATGCGCAAGCATAGGATATTATCCATAGGGGAGTTTGGCTTTGCGGAAATCACCTTAACGGACCGGTCTGCGGACACCGGCAAACCGTCCCCACCAATAAGGCGTGTCTAGGTTGGAAACGGTGACGCTGGCGGCTTTGCCGCTGGAGGCGTGGATGAACGAATCATTGCCCAAGTAAAGTCCAACATGGGCAAAAGCCTTATCGCCCAAGTTGAAGACCAATATATCGCCGGGGCGGCGGTCCTCGGTTTCCACCTCGGGCAATTCATTGGCTATTTGCGCCGCAGTTCGTGGAATCGAGTAACCGTATTGCCGATAGACATACCAGATGAAACCGCTGCAATCGAAACCTGCCTCGGGCGATTCTTCACCCCAACGGTAAGGTGTGCCTTGAAGGCTTAAGGCATAACCCAGCATCTCCTCATTGGCATCGCTCGGTATGCTCGCCATCTTGGCGGGCTTTGGCTTGGATGCGCAACTTGCCACAACTAAGATTGCCAAAAGAATCACGATGCCACGGAAAAAACCGTGGCAGGGGCGCAGCGTGTCGTTGACTGTGTTGGTTAGGTTCATAAGGATTGCCCCGCACTGGATATGAAATGTTCTAAAGCCTAGGTTTGTCGATGCCGGCATAAGCCTTCAAACCTAGGCCAGCTCGTTTTTTTGGCTACCAACTTAAGACGGGGCGGGTCAAGCCGTTCGTGGTAAGCTTGTCGAACCATGAACGGCATACCCGCCCACCCTTCGACAAGCTCAGGGCGAACGGGTAATTCCTGATTGTACCCCGCCTTAAGTTGGTAGCCGATTTTATTTATAAACTGATGTTAGGTGATTCCTGAGAAAGAACATCCCATCAAGAATCTGATCCGTAGGCAAAAATATAGAGTCCACGAAAGGCACGAACAATCACCTAGCCAAGCTGGTGCTTGGCGTTCCTTCTGGGAGCGCCAAGCACCAGCTTGGCCTTCGGATGGGATGTTCTTTGTTGGATATCACCTTACGCATGGACCCATGGCTGGAGCGTCAAAGCTTGCTTTGACATCAAGGCGAAGCCTTGACGGATAGGTTGCCAAAGCAAGCTTTGGCGCTCCCTGCGTAACACTCAGTTATAAAAGCAAATCTGTCTGAGTCAAAATTTGACGTAATGATCTATAATCAAAACCGCAAAAATCCCCACCAGATACACCAAAGAAGTGGCAAAGGTTTTCCAGGCAACCTTAGGGCTTGCATCCTGCATTAACAGCCAAGCGTGATACATGAACAGGCCGCCAAGCACTATCGCCCCGACAAGATAAATGATGCCGCTCATGTGGGTGAGGTAAGGAAGCAAGCCCACGACAAACAACAAAATGGTATAGAGGAAGATATGCAGTTGGGTGATGGGAATGCCGTCAGTCACCGGCAATACAGGGATTTTTTCCGCGACGATGCGATAGTCTTCCAGCCTGGCAATGGCCAAGGCCCAAAAATGCGGCGGGGTCCACACGAAAATAATCAAAGCCAAAAGCCATGCATGGGGGTCCGCGCTGCCGGTGATGGCGCACCAGCCCAGCACCGGGGGTGCCGCCCCGGTCACCCCGCCGATGACGATGTTTTGCGGTGTCGCGGGTTTTAAATAAACCGTGTAAATGATGGCATAGCCGATCAGCGTGAAAAATGTCAGCACGGTTGCCAAGAGGTTGGTGAACTTAATCATGATTGCCATGGACAAAACACCGACCATCACGGCAAATATTATCGCTTGGCGGGGTGTGACCTGACCCAAAGGCAGTGGCCTTCCGCTGGTGCGACCCATCTCCGCGTCGATCTTGTACTCGATGATTTGGTTGGCCGCTGCTGCCGAAGCGGCGGCCAAGGCAATGCCCAGCGTCGCCCAAAAGGCCAAGTCCAACGGCGGCATGCCCGGCACGGAGAGAAAAATACCGACCACCGTCGCAAACACAATTTCGCGTAACACCCTGGGTTTGCACAACATCCAGTAGGGTCGCCAGTTTAGTGATTTTCCGCTTTGATCAGGGTTTTGTGTTGTCATCGTTTCGGCTTGCGTTTCGTTTACAATAGTTTGCATTGGATCGTCCGATCCTCAGCGGTTATTTTTACATTTCAGGAGAAACAAAATCATGGCGTTATTACGCACTCTCGGTTGCCTTTTGCTGGTCGTGCCATTGTCCTTGCACGCGGCAAGCCCCAAGGTGTCCGAGTTCAAGCTGGACAACGGGATGAAGTTGCTGGTGCAGGAAGACCATCGCGCACCTGTCGCTGTCACCCAAGTTTGGTACAAGGTTGGGGCCAGTTACGAGCACGGCGGCATCACCGGCATTTCACACATGCTAGAACACATGATGTTCAAAGGCACGAAAAAGCATCCGCCGGGGGAGTTCTCCCGCATTATCTCAGCAAACGGGGGGAGTGAAAACGCTTTTACCGGTGATGATTACACCGCCTACTTCCAAACGTTGGAAAAATCACGTTTGCCCGTCAGTTTCGAGATGGAAGCCGACCGCATGAGAAATCTCAAACTGTTGCCGGATGAGTTCGCCAAGGAGCAACAGGTGGTGCTGGAAGAGCGGCGTTTGCGCACCGACGACCAGCCCCGTGCCAAGCTAGGCGAGCAGTTCAATGCCGTGGCTTTTTCCAACAGCCCGTACCGAAACCCCGTCATCGGCTGGCCGGACGATGTTTCCAGGCTCACCGTGGTCGATTTGGCCGCCTGGTATCAAAGTTGGTATGCGCCCAACAATGCCACGGTGGTGGTGGTGGGCGATGTCAACCCCGCCGAGGTTTACAAACTCGCACAGAAACATTTTGGCCCGTTAAAACCCAGTCAGTTGCCTGTGGTGAAGCCACAAGCCGAAATCGAGCAGACGGGTCTGCGGCGCATCACCGTGAAGGCACCCGCCAAGCTTCCTTATGTCGCGATGGGTTACAAGACGCCAGTGCTGCACGGTGTGGCCGAGGAATGGGAGCCCTATGCGCTGGAGGTGGCCGCCGGCGTTCTTGACGGAGGCAACAGCGCCCGCTTGGAAAGTCGCTTGGTGCGTGGGCAGCAGATTGCCGCTTCCGTGGGTGCGGGTTATGACCTGTATGCCCGCATGCCGTCCCTGCTCATGATCGAAGGCACGCCGGTGCAGACAAAGACTGCGGCCGACTTGGAAAAGTCCCTGCTGGAGGAGGTTCGCCTGTTGCGCGACGAGCCAGTGACAGCCGAGGAACTGGACCGGGTCAAGGCCCAGGTTTTGGCGAACAAAGTGTTCGAGCGGGATTCGATATTTAATCAGGCTATGCAATTGGGAACGGCGGAAACCGTTGGTTTGGGTTGGCAAAAGGTGGATGAATTCGTGGACAAAATCAACGCAGTGACACCGCAACAAGTTCAACAGGTGGCAAAGAAATATCTAACCGAGGACCGGCTCAGCATTGGCCACCTCGACCCGCAACCAATACCGGAAGGGCAAATCGCGCCGGAAGACCGCGCTCCGGTGGGAGGCGACCATGTACGCTAAACGACTGAGCATAGTCCTGTGTGCAATCTTGGCCGTGTGGGCGATGTGCGCCCAGGCCGGCCTGAAAATCCAAACGTGGACTTCGGCCAATGGTGCCCGCGTCTATTTCGTGCCCACCGAGGGACTGCCCTTGGTGGATATTCGGGTGGTCTTCGATGCCGGCAGTGCCCGCGATGGCACGCAATTTGGTTTGGCGACGCTGACTTCCGGTTTATTGGACACCGGGGCAGGGCAGTGGGACGCAGACGCCATTGCCCATCGCCTGGAAGGCGTGGGGGCACGTTTGGGGACTGGCGTGTCCCGTGATACCGCATGGGTGTCATTGCGCTCCCTGACAACTCCGAAGCTGTTGGAGCCAGCATTGGAAACCATGCGGGAAATTATCCAACACCCCGGCTTCAATGTGACAGACTTCGAGCGGGAAAAGAAAAACTTGCTGGTGGGCCTGAAACAGCGCGAGGAATCCCCCGCTGATTTGGCCGGTATCGCCTTCTTCCAAGCTTTATACGGGGAACATCCTTATGCCCATCCCAAAGAAGGCATTATCGCCACCGTCGAAAAACTCACCCGCGAGGATTTACAAAAATTCTACCAACGCTTTTATGTCGCAAAAAATGCATTGATCGTCATTGTCGGCGAAGTGGACAAGGCCAAAGCAGAATCCATAGCCGACGGATTGCTGTCAGGATTGCCGGCGGGTGAAGCCGCCCCGGCATTGCCCGCAGTCGCCCAACCAAGCGCCAGCAAAACCGAGCGTAAATTCTTTCCGTCCGCCCAAACCCATGTCTTTTCCGGGGTTCCCGGCATGAAAGCGGGCGACCCGGATTATTTTCCACTCTATGTGGGCAATCATATTCTGGGTGGCAGTGGATTGGTGTCGAAAATCTCCGCTGAAGTCAGGGAAAAGCGCGGGCTATCCTACAGCGCCTACAGCTATTTTTACCCATTCCGAGTGGAAGGCCCGTTCATGATGGGCTTGCAAACCAAGAAAGGCCAATCCGACGAAGCCTTGAGCGTGATGCAAGATACCTTGCGGGATTTCATCAATGCCGGCCCGTCGGCAAAAGAACTGGAAGCTTCCAAGAAAAACATCACGGGTGGATTCGCCATGCGTTTGGACAGCAACCAGAAGCTGATCGACCAAGTGGCCTCGCTTGCCTTCTATGGGCTACCGTTGGATTACATGGACACCTTCAACGGCAAGGTTGATGCGGTGACGCCGCAACAGATTCAAAAGGCGTTCAAAGCGCGTATCGACCCCGACAAGTTGCAGACCGTTTTGGTTGGCGCAGACGGCCCCCGTGAGAAATGAACTCCGCATCATCGGCGGAACCTGGCGCAGCCGGAAGATTCGTTTTCCCGACGTGCCGGGTTTGCGCCCGACCCCGGACCGGGTGCGGGAAACCCTGTTCAATTGGCTAGGCCAAGACCTTGAAGGTTTGACTTGCCTCGAACTTTTCGCCGGCAGCGGGGCCTTGAGCTTTGAAGCCGCGTCCCGTGGGGCTAAGCGAGTCGTGCTAGTGGAGCGCAGCACCGAAGCTTGCACCGCACTAAATCAAAGCTGTGACCTGTTGCAGGCGCGGATGGTGCAAATCGTGCCCATGGATGTTAAACGCTTCTTGGCCGGGTCTGCCGAACCCTTCGACTTGGTTTTTCTCGACCCGCCGTTTCATCAAGGGCTGGTCGATCCTTGCTGCCGTCTACTTGAGGAAAACGGCTGGCTGGCGCCCCATGCCTATATTTACATCGAGGCTGAAAAAGAAAAGGTTTTGGGGCAAATACCGGATACTTGGCAAATCCATCGCCAGAAACAGGCAGGGGAGCTGGGTTATCATCTCTATAAGCGGATATCCGCACAAGTCAATGCGTGATGGAATTGGATGTGTTGCCTTATCTGCAAGAAAAACACGATGAAACAAATCCCGCCCGAACTTCAGGCATACCTCCATGAACTGCAAATCCTCGGCGAACGGGCTTTTTCGCCGTAATATGAATATATGCAACATGTAGGAGTGGGCCATGCCCACGATAAATAGCCAATTTTCGCAGAATCGGCCCAATCAATCGCGGGCATGGCCCGCTCCTACGTCTTAAATAAAGTAACTAATTTGTATTAAAAACGCTGTATTACAGCCAACACAAGCCTCGCACTCCAAAATAGCTTAAAATAGCATTCAGGCATAAACCGGGAAGACACTATTGATTTATGGGACTAAGCTGCCCCGTTACAGCAAGCAGCCAAACGATGGTGATTCCTGCTGGAATTGCTGCTTTTTATTATCACTCATCCTCTCGATCATGGCGCATTTGCTGTTTTACGCGCTGTTCGTTGATCGTGAAGACAAATCTGCGGCGATTCAATCGGACAAAATCCAGAAAAGCATAGAAGTCACGCTGTCGGCTGCGCCCAAGCCGAAGCCTTCGGCTGGCCACGTATCCGCAAAGCCCGCGCCGTCGAAACCCGCGCCGGCACCCAAGCCAATTCAACCGCCTAAACCCGCGCCCAAGCCGGTTGAAATACAGCCGATTACAAAGCCTGTCAGGCCGCAACCTAAACGGCCCAGGCCGCCGACTCCGGCCATTAAGCCTGAGCCCCCCAAGCCGCGCAGGCCAGTCGTGCGCCCAAGACCGGCCGAACCGGACGAAAACGAAGTGCCTGAATTCAAAGACGACTTTGCCGAGCTTTCCAAGGACTATTCCCATGATGCGCCTAGCACCCGTGGCAAGATAACCTTGGACAGCAAGCTGGCCTTGTCCGACACCGGCATCCGAACGGGTTCCATCATCAATGTCAATCCGCGGATCACTTACCCGATACAAGCCATGCGCCAAGGAATGAAGGGCATGGTCGTGGTATTGATCCATATTGCTCCCGATGGGCAGACTAACGGGGTTGATTTACTGCAAAGCAGCGGTTACGACGCACTCGATAATGAGGTCTTGGGCGCGGTGCAGCATTGGCGCTTCAAGCCGCCGATGCGGGGCAACACCCCGGTGGAAGGGGTCTACAAGCATCGGGTCATATTCGGGGTGGATGAGGTGGTGGTCGATGATTTCGACCAGCACTGGCAGGAAATAAAACTGCTTCCGGCGGGGGAGTGAAGACTCGACCCAATAACTGATGTTACGCACCGGAGACCGGAATAAGCCTAGGAAATCCCCCCAACCCCCCTTTGCAAAAGGGGGGCAGGGGGGATTTTTTGCGGGCGTTTCCGGCATAAGCACTCAGACAAGTGCGGCTTGCTTCGCCGGAAACGCCCGCTGGGGCGGGTTTATTCCGGCCTACATATTCATTCGCCCATGCATTTTTTCATTTTTGATTTAAAATTGCCCGAAACCGCCAACTCAGTAGGAATCACCATGCCACTCGACCAATTTCTTGCCCATGTAAAGTCCGGGGGCAAGGTGTCTTTTCAAGACTCCATCGCCGTCATCGCCGCGAACTATCACTATACCCCGACCCGCTTCGTCAATGGGGATGTCGTCAACGAGGCTGGCACTAACGAAGGCTCCTGCAAGTTGTTTTATTTCGGCAAACTCCACGGATTGAATGTGGGGCAAACTTTGGCGCTGTTCGGCGATTATTATTGGAAGGACGTTCTGGAACATCCTGACGCCACTAACCATGCCAATATCCGCTCGTTCATGCAACAGGGTTGGGAGGGGGTCGCCTACGAGGGCGAGGCTTTGCGGAAGAACGCATGACCACCCCGACCCGCAATACTGTTGAATTAAGGAGTAGGTCGGCATCCCCATGCCGACAATGAACTTGTTCTTCCCTCGGCGGCAAAGGGTTGCCGCCCTACGGATTCTGTTGCATAGGCTTAATTCAACAGTATTGACCCCGACCCGCCCCACGGTAACCATTCACCCCCTGGGAGCGAGGGCGTCTCGCCCGCTGAAATGGCGGCCAAGATGGCCGCGTTCCTAGGAAAGGGCAGGGGAGTGAACGCTTACGCCCAATGCTCGTCCACTTTCCCGTCTACGCCGACAAAGACAGCACTTGCCAGTCCGCGAAAAATTCCATGTTCAACCACTCCCGGCGTATCGTTTAGGAATGCATTGAGTGCTGCGGCATCGAGTGCCGGATCAAACACCATGTCCAGCACTAGGCTGCCATAGGATGTCACCACCAGCCCGTCTTTATTGGCGGTTTGACGGAGGTCTCCGCTTCCACCAATGGACTCCAGCCTACGCTTGACCAATTGCCAGGCAAAAGGCATCACTTCCACTGGAACCGGGAAACGCGCACCGATGCGATCCACCAGTTTGGTCGGGTCGACCAGCACCAGGAACCTGTCGCTTGCCCTTGCCATCAGCTTCTCCCGGACCAGATCATAGCCGCGTCCTTTCAGCAGCGTCAGGTCGGGGGTCACCTCGTCGGCCCCATCGACATAAAGATCGAGTCGGGACAGATGCTCCAGTGCGACCAGCGGCAAACCGAGTTCTTGCGCTTTCATCGTGCTGACAACCGAACTTGCCGCCGCAGTCACCTGCAAACCGTCTTCTGCACGGCGACGGGCGAGTTCTTGGATGAAATAGTTGGCGGTCGAGCCAGTGCCCAAGCCCACCCGCATGCCGTCTTGGACTAGGTTTGCCGCATGGTGTGCGACGAGTTCTTTTTCGTTCATGGTTTTCCCCTTTGATGATTTAATTCGTGCTTGGGCAAGGCCCGCCTTGTCATCCCAATGCAATTTGCTTCCCGACTTTAGAATGCCCGGCTTAGTGGGGGACTGTGGTCGAGAAAAGTTGGATCACAATCACGCCCACGAGGATCATCGCCATCCCTAGGATAGCGGGCAGGTCGGGGATTTGCCGGTAGAGGACCACCCCGGCCAAAGCGACCAACACAATTCCCATCCCCGACCATATCGCGTAGGTGATGCCGAGCGGAATGCTGCGTAGCACCAAGGTAAGGAAGAAAAAAGCGATGCCATAACCGACAACGACGATGACACTGGGCCAAAGCCGGGTAAATTCCGCCGTGGCCTTCAACGTACTGGTGGCCATCACTTCACCGAGAATGGCAATGGCAAGGTAAATATAGCCCATGGTTGATGATCTCCTGAGTCACTTAGGGTTGCTTGACGGTTCTTTGCGCCGTTTTTTTATTGAGGGGGTTGTTTTGCCCGGTTCTTGTGTTGTAATAAACTGAAATGACGCATCAATCCAATCGGAGACCGTGATGGAAGCGATTTTCACCTTGGCAGCACTGGCTCTCGGTCTGTATATACTGCTATGCCCGATTATCGCCCTCGTCTCGGCGCGCAATGCACACTCTAAAATTGCCGAACTGGAGCAAGTTGCGCGTGAATTGAAGGCGTTGTCAACCGGTCTGGCCCACGAACTGGCAGCGGCAAAAGTCAAACCGCCGTCCTCGGCAGATATCCGGCAACCGGCCGTCAATGCCGACATGACTCGGCAGGATGCCACTAAGCCCGGCATTTTCCAAGCGGCAAACCCTCCCCATGCTGACGCGGAAGCCGTGCTGGTGACGGTGGCCGCGCTCCCTCCCCAAGATGAAATAGCCAAGGCGGATCTTTCGCCGGAGTTCACTACGCAAACAAGTTCTGCAAGTTTACCAGATGAGCGGGCCCATGCCTCAACCGGTGATATCGCAGAGGCCGAAACAACCACCCGAAAAACCCCTGCCCCCGATCCTTGGTTTGAGGGCACCGGCGGCCATCAATCCCATGCCCCTGGCGAAACTCCCACCCCGGCTTGGGTTGCCATGATCAAAACATGGCTGTTCGGTGGCAATCTTGTCGCCAAGATGGGCCTGCTGATCCTGTTTCTGGGGGTAAGCTTCCTATTGAAATATGCCGCCGCACGGATTACCGTGCCGATTGAATATCGGCTGGTTGGCATCGTTTTGGCCGACATCGCACTGCTGTTGTGGGCTTGGCGGATTCGCGAGAGCAGGCCGGGGATCAGTTTGCCGGTGCAAGGCTCGGCAGTCGCGATTTTGATGCTGGTGACTTTTGGCGGCTATAAGATTTATGGCTTGTTTCCAGGCAGCGTCGCCTTTGCACTGTTATTCGTGTTGACGGCATTCACCTGTTTGTTGGCGGTATTGCAAGACGCGGTGTGGCTGGCCGTCTTCGGCATTGCCGGTGGCTTTGCGGCCCCTATCCTCACCACCACCGGCGGGGGTAGCCACATCGGGTTGTTTTCCTATTATGCGATATTAAATGCTGGCATATTGGGAATTGCCCTATACCGTTCATGGCGCTTGTTGAATCTAGTCGGCTTCGCCTTTACTTTTATCATTGGCACATCTTGGGGGGTATTGCGTTATACCCCGGAACATTATCTATCTGTGCAATTATTCCTTATTCTGTTTTTTTTATTTTATGTGCTGATCACGATGCTCTATGCGTCCCGGCAAGCACCCAATCTAAAAAATTATGTGGATGGCACTTTGGTGTTCGGCACACCGTTAGTGGCTTTTGGCTTGCAATACGGCCTAGTCAAGGATATGCCGTTCGGCTTGGCCTATTCTTCCCTAGGGCTGGGTTTGTTTTATATCGGCGTCGCCGTGTTGTCATGGCAACAACGCGGAACGACCCTCAAATTGTTGACCGAGACATTTCTGGCCTTAGGGGTCGTGTTCGGCACATTGGCCATTCCGTTTGCATTGGACGGACGCTGGACCTCCGCCGCCTGGGCTTTGGAAGGGGCCGGCATGGTATGGGTGGGGTTGCGGCAACGCCAAACCATGGCTTGGGTTTTCGGTTTGCTGGTGCAGTTTGGGGCGTGGATGTCGTTTATCGGATCTGTCACCGGTCTCGACCCGGCCAGCGCCCTGCAATCGAATCTATGGCTGGGATTCCTGCTGCTGGCGGCAACTGCATTCCTGATGGCGATGAATTTCAGGAGCCAAGCCAACGCAAGCCACCCTGTGGATTTTGCCCCGTTTGCCACTGTTTTTCTGGCTTTGGCAAGCCTATGGATGCTAGCCGGCGCTTGGACGGAAATCGCACTGCGCACCGCTGGCTCGCTACAGGCCAACTTGCTGGCAATGACCGGCCTTTTGGTGGCAGTTATTTTGAGTGTGATCGCCTGGCGCATGCAATGGAAAATCGCCAGAAGCTTCGCACTATTTGCGCAGGTTTTGGCAGGGATTGTCTTCCTATGCCTGGCCGCGTTCGGCTTTGATACGCCAGTCGAACCCGGACAAAGCCTATTTGCAGGCCCTTTCCTAGGGGCTTTGCTAATAGGTTTGGGGGCTTTTTTCAGCAGTGGGTTCTTCCACCGGCAAGACGACGTGGAGTTGTCCAAGTTATCCAACTGGCTCTTGTCCTGGTCCGGTTTTTGGTGGTTCGGGTTTGCACTCTATGCATGGGCAGAATGGCTGCAAGGCCAATATCGGCTATTCCTACAGATCGAACCCTACCGGACGGACAATTTATTCTGGTGTGCCTATGACCTGAGTCTGGTTGTGTTTGCGCCGGGCTTCGCCTACTTGGCGGAGCGTCTAGGTTGGCGGCAATTGCGCTGGTATGGGGCATCGGTCTGGATTGCCTTGGGTTTGACGACATTGGCCGTGCTGGGGGATTTGTATTTTGACGATGGAATGCCCTACCGGGAAACTTGGTGGGCTTATCTGGCATTGTGGTGCGTCGGCGAGTGGCTGTTCGTATTTTGGCGGAAAAAAGACTGGCATATTGATATTCTCTGGTTGAAATCCTTGCATACCCTGCGCACTGTGGGTCCATGGATGATGATTTGGCCAGTGGGTCGCCGGTTGATCACGGACTGGCTAGGTTCCGGCGCACCCGGGCAACAAGAACTGTTGGCTGAGGCGGGCTGGTTCACTTCGGGCAGTTGGGCGCGTTATCTGCCGACGTGGTTGATGATGCTGGCCGTTGCCTGGGTCATACGGCAGACTCGTGGCGGAGGGTGGCCAGTCTATCCGATTGCCTCCTGGTATCGGCATGTATTGATTCCACTCGGCGCGGTTTGGTCGGTGTTTCTAGTGGTCGTTTGGAACCTGACTCAAAACGGGTTGATGGCGCCGCTGCCTTATTTGCCGATTTTAAACCCGCTGGATCTCACCACAGGGTTTTCCCTGTTGCTGGGGATTGAGGCTTTCCGACTATTGAGCGAGGAAGACAAGGGATTGGAACAATCGGCATGGCTCGCCAAAGTTCCTTGGATTGCCTCGCTGGCCGGTTATGCCTGGTTCAACCTGATGCTGTTGCGTAGTGTGGCGGTTTATCTGCACATTCCCTATCAATTCGAGCCACTATTCGATTCGCAGTTCGTACAAACTTTACTGTCTCTGGTGTGGAGCGGCACGGCCCTGATTCTAATGCGAATGGCCGCGCAACGGGTATTGCGAAAAGTATGGCTGCTGGGCGCCCTATTGCTGGGTATTGTGGTTGCCAAACTTTTTCTGGTCGATCTTTCCAATATCGGCGGGCTGGAAAGAGTCATTTCGTTTGTCGGTGTCGGTTTGCTGATGTTAGCCATTGGTTATCTTGCCCCTTTCCCGGTCGAAACTGGCAATGACTCGGAGGATGGTAAATCCGCCCCGCAGTAAACATAGGCTTTCCCTGTTTCAGCGGTGCATGGGACAGGGAGGACAAATTACGCCACATCGCAGAAAGGATACATGCAACGGAAGCGTAATCAAGAAATGCAAGGGGAAATTAAATATTGGAGATGGGATCGGTAAGGGGGCGTCCAAACCGTCCAAGTTTACGACTGGTGACCCACGTCCCGAGCTCGCCGCAAACCATTACATACCATAAGATACACCAAACCAAAAAAAGTTCAACCATGGCCATCACCGTTCAAATAGATTCCCGCGAAATCCTCGAAGCCCTAGGCAAGCTGCGCCAGTCGGTGGGAAACCTGCGGCCAGTCATGAAGGACATCGGCAAAACCCTCGTCTCGCTGATCCATCGGAACCTAGGGCAAGGGATAACCCCGCAGAGCGAACCGATGGAACACTTAAAATACCGCAAGAGCATCCCGCCCATATAAAAAAGGGAGAACCATCATGGTGAAAATTGTACCGGGTTATTTTTTATCAATTACAGTTTTATCGGCAATTTTGTATCCTTTGGCGGGGTTGTCCGCCACCTTTGCCGACGATGATAAACCCCCCCTTTCCGATATGCCTTCGGATTACTCCTACGCCCTGACTTTGAGCGTGACCGGCAAGCAAGGCGTGGTGAGTTTCCGCTTGCCGCAGGCGGTCTATCTCAATGCCCGCTCGGCTGATCTCAATGATCTGCGCGTGTTCGACGCAGCGGGAGGCAAGCCTCCCTTCGCCCTCTACCTGCCAACGCCGCAAAATCGCACCCAAAAGCAGTCATGGCCGGTCAAACAATTCCCTGTAAACGCCAGCGGCCCGCAGACTCAGCCCGTCGATGCACTTGATCTGGATATCAGGACCAGCGCCGACGGTGCATTGCTCTCAGTCAAGACAAAATCCCACAAGGGAACCACTGGAACGCAAGCTGCCGGGGACGACGCAGTGCTCACGGGTTTGATACTCGATTTGGGGCGGCCCGGACATTTGGAAAAATCGGAGATGAAACCCTTGGTCAGTGCGTTGCGGTTTTCGTTGCCACCCGGAAAGCATACCTATTCTGCCCAAGTCTGGCTGGAAGTTAGCAACAACCTCAAGCAGTGGGAAATGATTGCGGCGGCGGAGTTGAATTGGCTGGTGGACACCCAGACCTCGGAAACATTGGCCAATGACCGCATCGAATTCGAGCCGCGTGCGTTCCGTTATGCCCGGCTCAGTTGGCGCAGTGGCGAACCCTTGCGCTTTGCGGCAATCACCGCCGAAAGCATCGAACAAACCGCCGAAACGCCAAGCATGGACAAACTGGCGATCAAGCCCGTGGCGGGGAAAAAACCGGATGATCTGATGTACAGTGCGGGAATCGCCATTCCTGTGGAAAAAATCGACCTGCGCTTCTCCGAACCGAATATTGTTTTGCCAGCCCAAGTGGGCACTTACCGCGAACTTCCCGGCAAACCGATTGGCAAGCCGAATGAATGGGTTTTCCAGCCGCTCACCCGCACTGTTTTTTACCAAATCACGCAAGCGGGCCAAGCCCGGCGTTCCAGCGAATTGTCCGTGCCACTGTCCCACTATGCGGAGTGGGTCGTACACCCGCAAACACCGACCGCCAGCAAGCCCGAACTTAGCCTAATCTGGCAACCTGCCACCTTGGTGTTTCTGGCGAGCGGGCCGCCGCCCTACACCTTGGCGTTTGGCCGGGACACGATAAACTCAGGTGCCGCCGATCTGTCCCAAGTCGCCCCCGGCTTTACCGTGCAAGAGCTATTGCAACTTGAACAAGCCCAAGCCGGGCCGCTGCAAATTCGGCGGACGGCAACGGAAAATGACAGTGCGGCAACCACGGCGAAGAATTCGGCGCAGACCCGGACCCTCATTTTATGGGGTGTCCTCCTGCTTGGGGTGGCCATGCTGGGTGCGATGGCTTGGCGGTTGTTTAAACAAATGAAGTAGGTTCGCTGTCCGCGTGGATGGCGGGCGCCGATCCTCCGCCTGAATGACGGCAATGGAGCCATAATGAGAATTGCTGTTCATTGACCGCTGGTTTGACAACGCTCGCCAAAACGTAAGCGTTCACTCCCCCCTGCCTTTTCCTGGGAACGCGGCCATCTTGGCCGCCATTTCAGCGGGCGAGACGCCCGCGCTCCCAGGGGGGAGTGAACGGTTACGCCAAAACTAGGGCAATGGCGGCAACCCAAGTTCATTGAGGAATCCGTTGTGTTTATCGGTGGACGCATTGATCTGTTCTTCCAGTGCCGCCAATTCCGTGTTCACCGCCATCAAATCGATCTCTTTTTCTTGCTTCGCCGTGCTGATATAGCGCGAAATATTCAGGTTGTAGCCTTCCTTCTCGATTCGATCCATCGGCACACGCATGGAATAGCGTTCTTCCTCCTTGCGAAATTGATAAGTGTAGATGATCTTGTCAATATGTTCCGGCAGCAAACGGTTTTGCCGCTTGCCTTTCTCGAAGTGTTCGCTGGCGTTGATGAACAGCACATCATCGGGCTTCTTGCATTTCTTTAGGACGAGGATGCACACCGGAATGCCCGTGGAGAAAAACAGGTTGGCGGGTAAACCGATCACCGTGTCGATGCTTCCGTCTTTCAGCAGCTTGGTGCGGATGCGCTCCTCCGCGCCGCCACGGAACAACACCCCATGCGGCAGGATGATGGCCATCGTGCCTTCTTTGGCGAGAAAGTGAAACCCATGCAGCAAAAAGGCGAAATCAGCGGCGGATTTAGGGGCCAGCCCGTAATTCTTGAAACGGAAATTCTCGCCCATTGCCTCGTTCGGTTCCCATCGGTAGCTAAACGGCGGGTTGGCAACCACGGCATCGAAAAGCATTTTTTTGGCAGGATTGGCTTCCTTGAGGATGTCCCAGTCGTTGAGCAATGAATCGCCGTGGTGAATCTCAAACTCGGAATCCTTCACTCCGTGCAGCAGCATGTTCATCCGCGCCAGGTTATAGGTGGTGATGTTCTTTTCCTGCCCGTAGATTTTGCCGATGCCGTGGACCCCAAGGTTCTTGCGCACATTCAGCAATAGCGAACCGGAGCCACAGGCAAAATCCAACACTTTATCGAACCGGGCTTTCTTACCCGTACCCGGGTCTTGGCTATCGAGTACCACAATGCCCGAAAGGATGCTGGAAAGTTGCTGCGGCGTGTAAAACTCGCCAGCCTTTTTGCCAGAACCGGCGGCAAACTGGCCGATCAAATATTCATAGGCATCGCCCAGAATATCGCTGCCGGTGGAAAACTTCGCAAGCCCCTCGGCAATCTTGGTAATGATGGTGCATAGCTTGGCATTGCGCTCCGTATACCGCTTGCCCAGCTTTTCCGAATCCAGATTGATTTCCGAAAACAAGCCTTGAAAGGTGCTTGCAAAGGAATCGTTCTCAATGTACTTGAAACCATTTTGCAGGGTATGCAGCAATTCATCGTCCTGGGTGCGGGCCATTTCGGCAATGCTGCTCCATAGGAATTCTGGCTTGATGACGTAATGCACCTTGCGCCGCATCTGCTTCTCAAATTCTGCACTATCCTCCTGATTGCGTTCATACCAGAGGCGCAACGGCGAGGTATTCGGTGCGGCTTTATGGTCGGGGTAGTCCGGTCCCAGTTCCTTCTTGGCTGCGGATTCGTAATTGTCCGACAGGTAGCGCAGGAATAAAAAAGACAGCATGTAATCACGGAAATCGTCCGCATTCATCGCGCCGCGCAATTGGTCGGCAATGGCCCAGAGGGTATTGCCCAGTTCTTTTTGGTCTTGTTCGGTCATGTTTCACTCACCGCTGCTTGCCATGCGTCTTGTTCTTGAGCAATCAAATCAGGCTTGGCATAACGCCCTAGGCAACCGCGCAAACTCTTCTTGGGCATCACAGCCTCGGTGGTTTGTGATGGCGCGGATAGCACGATAATTTCCACTTCCTGCCCCCAGAATGACGGTGGCAAATGGAAGTTAACTTCCCCATTTTTTACGGTTTGAATCTTGCGAATAGCTTCCATCGGTAAAGACCCCTTATGTTTTTTGGTTAGATACGCCGCTTTGCAGTGTACCGATAAAATTGTTGCCGCAGTTGTATGGTTTGTTCGGCGATTTCGTCAGTGAGTCCGTAATTGGTATCGATCAGGTAACCCATCAGTTCCAACCTTCACGAGCGGATGCCAAATAATCGTCCACGGCTTGCCGGGTGTGCTGGGCGGTGCCGAAATAACGGCGCGGGTCGAAGTCATTGGCAGTTGCTGACAGGCTTGCGATACCCTCTTCCTCCGCCAGTTGTCGCAGCAACACTAGCACCAGTTGGAATTTCTCGGCGTGGGAGAGGCTGGCAACCGAGGGCAGGACTTCGTGAATGGTCATGGCGTGGACTCCGTTGGGGTTTGGGGGAAAAGCTGCTGCATCAGCCCTTTTTTGTGGGTTTTGAGCGTGGCGAGTTTTTGGGCTTGGGCGGTGATGAGTTCGTCTAAGGAAGATAGGCAGTCGGCGATTTTTTGTTGTTCGGTTAGTGTCGGTAATAGGACTTTTGTTTGGCGCAATTCATCCATATTAATTTTGCATGGGACGGCATTTAATAACGACTTACTACGAATTTCGGTTTGGTATCGTTCTGACTGGAAAAAACAATGTAAATAATATGAGTCAAATTGGTCAGTCTTCTTCACAACTGCAAGCGTAACGTAAATACTGAACTCATATTCCCAATCTACTATGGCAGAGAATCCGATATTGCCTATTCGCGTTATTAATAGATCTCCTTTTTCTGGTTTATTTTTACTTGTCGAAATTAAATAGTCTTCTCTAGAAATAAACTTATTCAATTTTCCACTGACTAAATTTTCAACACTAAAAAATGGAATGCCCTCTTTGGTATATTTCGGTGTTTGATGCGTTCCATCAAAAATTGAAGTAGAGATTTTGCTAAGTGGTTTCTCCTCCCACTCCTCCGTATCCAGAAACTGAGCAAACCGCAGCTTGGGGACGGTTTCGCCTTCTGCCGGGAAAAGCTGCTGCATCAGTCCTTTTTTATGAATTTTGAGCGTGTCGAGTTTTTGGGCTTGCGCGGTGATGAGTTCGTCTAGGGAAGACAGGCAGTCGGCAATTTTTTGTTGTTCTTCAATATTTTGAGGACAAGTGAACTTAGTTACTTTCGTATTTTGTATGGTGTAAGTGCCGACAGTGGAAATAGATGCTTGACCCAATATTTGATTCTGGATTTCATCTGCTTCAAAGCAATATTTAAAGAACTTTGAGACAATGCCGCTCTTTAGTTTGAACCAAAGTACATTTCCATCCTTGAAATAAAACCTGTCTTGAGCCTGCACTTGATAGGATATTCCGAGAGTTCCTACACCGCTAACCAAGAAATCACCCTCAGTAGGCATGCCGTAATTTATGGAGATTTCACGAAAAAGCTCTTCAGATATAAATATTTCACTGCCAAAGGGCTCATTTTTACTCAAAGAAACCAATTCCCTGGTGCGATAAAACGGGACGCCTTGAGTAGTCCAGTCCTGTTGTAACACTCGCTTGCTTGAGCCAACATCGAAGAAATCTTCTATTAACTTCTGCTTCCACTCCCCCTCCTCCCAAAATTCAGGAAACCGCAGCTTGGGCACTTTATGGGCGGTTGGTTTGGTTTCTGTCATGGCTCCCCGGCTTTATCGTTTGGGTTGGTTTTCGGCTCGCTGAGTTTTTTCACCTCGGCATCAAAATCACTGACAAACAGCCGATCTTGCACGATACGGTATTTGCGCTGGTTCCCAAGCTCTGCTCTCATTGTTATACACAAGTCCCGCCGGGCCAAAAATGCCGTCATTCCGGCATGGATGCCGGAATCCAGTGCCATGGACGGTAACTTGCCGCTTGCACAAGTGCTTGATTTAGGCAATGTGCCAGCCCGCAGTTTCACATCCTTGTGACTGGATTCCGGCATCCATGCCGGAATGACGGGCCTCTTACACTTGAGTATAACGACGAGATCTCTGCTTGGGAATCCGGCACGGGAAGCTCTGCTTCCCCAGTCCGAGCCAAAGGAAGCAGAGCTTCCAAAATCGCATTCCCAAGCGGAGCTTCACTGCCATTAAGTTAAGATGTATCACATTGATTTATAACAATAAACTGAATAACTGGGCTCGTTTCCATTAAATTGACCGTAACACTCTCAAAAACAATGCTTTCTTTGCCGCTTGTGAAAATCCAGCAAAGCCCTGGCAGATGGCTTTTTGCGGGGCGGGTTTCGGTCCTTCCTCTCCAGAGAAGGATTGGTGAGGAACAGCGCCGTCAACTTCTCCAGCAGCGGCCCGGTTTCGAGGTCGCCCATCAGCAGATCAAACGCCTCGTTCTTGATGGCGTTGAAGGACACTGCCCGGTTCACCGTCTGCGCGT